>OCZT010003138.1_pt1 | contig 17008 bp, 16 predicted proteins | sample 1539031 | NCBI WGS metagenome assembly OCZT01 (sample SAMEA3539308, study PRJEB22396) | soil metagenome | biome: tundra; feature: field; material: soil | place: USA | collected 2010-05 | depth 0.15 m | reverse complement strand
GTGCGAGCCGCCGGAACTCGTCCGTGAGCGCGTCGAGCGCCGCGTCTTCGGCCGAGCGCGCGCCGTGGTCGAGCATCGCGGCCAGTGGCGTGCCGCGCGCGCGAGGCCCGAGGCGTGCCGCCACGCCGGCCGCGCTCCCGGTTTCGCGCGCCGACGCGAGGTCGCCGATGGTGACGATCGATCCCCCTTCGACGAACAGGCGGCCGGGCGGAAGATCGGAGGCGTGGCTCGACAGCGCGAGAACGGACTGCAGGTTCTCGATATCGATCGTCCGCTCGACGAACAGCCGGAGCCCCGCGTCGCCCGCGTGCGCGGACGCCCGCGCGCGCGATGCGAACTCACGCACCATCGCCATCTCGAATTCGAGCGGGTCCGGCTTCTGCCGCCGGGCCTCCGCGTCCACGACCTTGCCGAACGGATGCCGCCAGGCGAGCAGCAAGGACGCCACGGTCGCGACGTCGCCGGCCTGGGCGAGCTCGTCGAGCGCGCGCATAGGCAGTGTCGGAGTGGGAACGAGTCCCGCGGTCCGCAGCTGAGGCGCGACCCGCGCGATGGCGCCGCGGACGAGCGCGCGGATCGCGCGCCGGTCTTCGTCGTCGAAGATCGGCGCGAGCCGGTCGCGCCGTGGACCTGCCCAGTCCGCGAGCAACTGCAAGCGCGCGCCGGCGCGCCGTCGCAGGGCGAGCTCCAGGTCGTGCTCGTCCGCGGGACTTCCGGCCGCGGGTGCGCCGACCAGCCCGAGGCCGGCCATCTGCGCCGCGAGCTCGCCGACGTTCCGCGAAACGCAGAGCGTCGCGCAGCGCGCCGGCGAGAGGATGTGCGATCCAAGCCCGCGCGAGCGCACGATCACGTCTCCCCAGTCGGTCACGCGGGACGCTCCAGCAGCCGTCCCGCGAGGAGGGCCGAGAGGCGAGGGCGCTCGCGTGCGAGTCGCCGCGCGAGCGTCCCGTCGACGAAGACGGATCCGTCGCCCGCCTCGATCATCACGCCGAGCGGGACGCTCTCGTCGATACTCACCTGGGCACCTTCGCGCTTGGCCATCGCGAGCGCCGCGCGTACGGGCTCGGCGATGACGGCGGCACATCGCACGGTCGCCGCTCCTGGAGGCAGGTAGGTCAGGCCGTCGCTGATCGTGGCGACGAGCAGCGTGCCGAGCCCGGGATGCCGTGCCAGCGAGGCAAACTGCGCTTCCGCCGCGACGAAGATACGGTCGAGGGCGGCGGCCCGAGCCGCGAGGGAGTCCTGCCCGACGCGGGCCACCGTTTCCGCACGCGTGCGCGCCAGAGTGGTCGCCCCCTCCCGCTCATGAGCCGCCAGCGCGTGTGCCCGCCGACGCTGCGCCTGGTCGCGCGCGTTCGTGCGAATCGCGTCGGCTTCCGAGCGCGCGGCCGCGACCATGTCGGTCGCGGCCCCGACCGCGGTGCGGCGGATCTGTTCGAGCAGCGGTCCGGCGGTGCCGGACACGGCTCAGCCTCCGCCGGTGCGAAGGATGATGAGGACCGCGACGATGAAGCCGAGGATCACCATCGTCTCCGGAATCGCGACGAGAATGACGATCGTCCCGGCGAGCTCGGGCTTCTCGGCGAGGGCGGCCGCACCGGCGGTGCCGATCTTGGATTGTGCCCAGGCGGTGGCGAGCGCGGCTACGCTCAGCACGATCGCTGCACTCACGGGAACCCACAAGCTGCTCATGAAGATGACCTCGTTGACGTTGGCGCCGATTGCGGCGCCCGGTGACCGAAGGGCTCGTAGCGACGCCCGCCGGGACTGTAGAACTTTCCGAAGAACTCCACATACTGCAGGCGCAACGCATGCACCGCGGGACTGAACAGGCTGATCGCGAAATTCACGAGATGGAACAGGAGCGCGAACATCAGGCCGACGACCGTGCTCCCGACCGCCCCGACCATCTGGTTCGCGACGATGGCCAGCATCACCGATGCGGTGCCGATGGCCATGATGCGCGCGTAGGAGAGCACGTTGCCCAGCGTGGCCAGCAGCTCGAGCGGCGCGATCAACCCCTCCGCGAACACGAGCAGCGGGAACGCCACCAGCAGCGCGATCACCGCGGGCGTGAAGAAGCGAGACGGCAGCACGTTGAACGCGGCAAGCAGCGCCGCGACCACCAGCAGCACCATCACGGCCGATGTGCCCTGTCCCAGCGCCTTCTTCTTGTCCCGCGCGCCCGCCGTGATCGCGCCGAGCACCAGGCCGAGCACGACGTGCACGACACCGAGGCCCACGGCGGCGGCGAGCGTCGCGAAGATCGCCTTCTCGCGGTCGAACGCGATGGCGCGGAGGCCGAGGGTGCGCGCGCCCAGGTCGCCGAAGTACTCGCCGAACAGGACGCCGAAGATGATCGCGAACGCCGCGCAGGGACCGGCGATTTCGGCGGCCTTGTACAGCAGGGATCCCGGCTTCGCCTTCCGGTGCACGAGGAGCGCGATTCCCGCCAGCAGGACGCCGTACCCGACATCGCCCAGCATCATCCCGAACATCAGCGGGAAGAACACGGCCACGAAAGGCGTCGGATCGATGGTCCCGTAGCGGGGGAGGGGAAGCAGCGCGATCAGCGTCTCGAATGGGCGGAAGAGACGCGGATTGGAGAGCACGACCGGCGCGTCTTCGCGGCCCCACTCCTCGCGGGCGATCCGCTCCACGACGACGGACGGTCCCGCGCTCTCGCGTACGCGCCGTTCGAGATCCGGGGCGCTGCGCTCCGGCAGCCAGCCTTCGATCGTGAACGCATGCGCGGTGACGGCGCTCTGCTCGTGCGCGGCCGCGGCCGCGAACCAATCGGCAACGGCCTCCCTCGCGCGAAGGAGATCCTGCCTTGTGGTCGCGGCGATCGCCGAGCGCTGGCGGCGGCACTCCTGAATCTCCGCCGGGATCTCGAATAGGCGCGCCAGCATGCGGGGCATCGCCTCCTCGAGCGGAATGTGCCGGTACGATTCCGGCAACGGCACCTCGGGCACGCGCGCTTCCGCGAGGCGCTGCTCGAGGCGGCTGCTGAACTCCTTCGGCAGCACGAGGAGGAGCGCAACGTCACCGCCGGGCAGCTCGTGAGCGGTCATCGAGAACTCGGCGCCGAGCTGCTCGCGAAGCGCCGAGGTGAGGGGATCGATCGTCCCACGCGCCGCGGCTGGGACTACCACGGCGTGGCTCGTCAGGCGCGGAGATCCCGCGACCTTTCGAACACCCGGCAGCACGGCCTCGAGAAAGTCGCGGTACCGTGCGATCAGGGCCCGTTCGTCACTTAGCGCGGTTTCCTTCGCGCGCAACTTGCCGGCAGCGCCACGCGTCGTGGATGCCAGCCGGGCCCAGCGGGCGAAGTCCACGGCGAACGCGGGTTGTGGCTGCGGCGCCTGCGGCGTGGCGGAAACCGGGATCTCCAGGTCGTGCAGTGCGCCGTCCACATCCGCGAGAACGGACGTGAGCTGGCGCCGCCGGCGCTCGTTCCGCTCGTCGAGGCGCGCGGCCTGCACTCCGAGCGGAGTCGGCGATTCGGCCAGCTGGAGCTGTCCCAGATCCTGGAGTGCGCGCAGGGTCGGATCGAGCTGCTCACGCGGACCGAGGATCCGCACCTTGGCCATCGGAATGATCATCGGCCTTGCTCGAGAGGAAGGCCCGTGATTTCCGACACCACGAACGCCGCGTGCCGCTCGAGGTCGGCCGGCGAGAGCGCGCCGTAACTCGCGACGAGGCGCGCTCCCTCGTCCTCGAGCTGGCGAATCAGCTCCGCGCGCGCGTCGCCATCTCGCTTGTCGAGGGCCGCCAGCTCGGCGGCCAATGCGGCCTCGGCCTCGCGCTCTTGCGCCTCGGTATCATGGCGCGCAGCCGCGGTCAGCTCGGCCGCCTCGCGTGCTGCGGCCGCCATCTGCGCGGCGATGTCCTTCTCCGTGGAGAGTAGTTCGTCCAGCGCGGACGGCTTGGCCGTGACCGCTTGTGCTGTTCGACGCCCACCCAGCAACACGAGGACACCTCCGTCGCACGGCGACATGGCCGTCGCGAACGGACGTTAGGCCCTGGTGGACGGGCCCAACATCGGGATATACCATGGATGCGTGTAAGGAAATCGCTGTCAGAAAAATCAGGACTCTCCTCGCAGAACCACGGCTCGATTCGGGCTAGTTTGGGGGACGTGACAGGTCGTCAGTGACGATACGGTGGCACGCGCGCCCGCGACTCGGGAGAACCGTAACATGTGTCTCGGCATACCCGGCAAGATCATCGAGATTGACGACGACGGCGGGCTCCCCATGGGGGTCGTCGATTTTGGTGGTGTGCGCCGTGCCGTCTGCCTCGCCTACGTGCGTCCCGAGATCGGACTGGGCGATTACGTGATCGTACACGTTGGTTTCGCCATCTCGAAAGTCGATGAGGCCGAGGCGCAGCGGACATTCGACGTGCTACGCGAGATGAGCAAGCACGATGAGCTCGACTGGATGGCGGAGCTTGGCGCCGTGCCGTCGAGCGTTCCCATCGCCGCAACGGCACGAGGCACAGCGTCATGACGAAGAAACCAGCCGCCGGGCCGGCCGCGCGGCCGGCAGTGCGGTCGGCCGTGCGGCCGATGAGCAAGATGCTCGCCTGGATCATTCCGGTGATCGCGGTCGCCATTCTCGGGGGGTATCTCGCCGGGAAGAGCACTGGGAGCCGGGAGCCAACCGGCGCGGTCGCGAGCACGCCAGGCGGCAACGACGCGTCGTTCAGCGCGGTCGACCTCGCCTCGATGTCGCCACAGGAACGGGCGAGCCGGCTGTACGATCGCGTGATGCGGGACGGCGAGACCGGGCACGTCGACAGCGCGAGGATCTATGCGCCGATGGCGCTGCAGGCGTATGCGGCGCTGGGTCCGCCCGATGCGCACTCGCGCTACGACGTCGGGATGATTTGGGCGGTGGTCGGCGACTCTTCCAAGGCACGCGCCGAAGCGACGAATATCCTCAACGAGCGTCCGACCCACCTCCTGGGGCTGCTGCTCGCGATGCGCACGGCGGCCACGCCACAGCTCCGAGCCACGTACGAGCGTCGCTTCGTCGCCGCGGCGAAGACGGAACTCCCCAACGCGGTCCCGGAATACGACGAGCATCGCCACGACATCGACTTCGGATTGCGCGACGCCCAGGTCGCGAAGAAATGAGGTACCTGACCGAGTACCGCGACGCGGCGATCGCTCGTCCCCTCATCGACCGTATTCGGCGGACGGCTACGCACTCCTGGACGCTCATGGAAGTCTGCGGCGGGCAGACGCACACCATCGTGCGGCAGGGGCTCGACGAACTGCTCGACGGCGCGGTGGAGATGATCCACGGCCCGGGCTGCCCGGTTTGCGTGACGCCGCTCGAGCAGATCGACAAGGCGCTTCTGCTGGCGGCGCGTCCCGGCGTGATCTTCACGTCGTTCGGCGACATGCTGCGCGTGCCCGGAAGCGACTGCGACCTCCAGCAGGTGCGCGCGCGCGGAGGACAGGTCCGGATCGTGTACTCGCCGCTCGACGCACTGGCGCTCGCGCAGCGGCATCCGGAGAGCGAAGTCGTGTTCTTCGCGGTGGGCTTCGAGACGACGGCGCCCGCGAACGCGATGGCGGTGTGGCGCGCGCGGGAGCTGGGCGTGACCAATTTCAGTGTGCTCGTCTCACACGTGACCGTGCCGCCGGCGATCACGGCCATCATGCAGTCGCCCGGGAATCGCGTGCAGGGCTTCCTTGCCGCCGGCCACGTGTGCGCCGTCATGGGATGGACCGAATACGAGCCGCTCGCCGAGCGGTACGGTGTCCCGATCGTCGTCACGGGATTCGAGCCCGTCGATATCCTCGAGGGAATCCTGATGGCGGTCCGGCAACTCGAAGGCGGGCGTCACGAAGTCGAGAACCAGTACGTTCGCTCGGTGCGGCGCGAGGGCACGCCGCCCGCGCGTGCCCGGATCGAGGAAGTGTTCGAGCTCGCCGACCGGAAATGGCGCGGCATCGGCGAGATCCCGATGAGCGGTCTGCGCCTGAGAGCGGAGTTCGCCGCGTACGATGCGGAACGGAAGTTCGGGCTTGGCGGCATCACCGTGAGCGAGCCGGCCGAATGCCGCGCGGGGGAGGTGCTCACCGGGCGGCTCAAGCCGCCGCTCTGCCCGGCGTTCGGCACGCGATGCACGCCGGAGCATCCGCTCGGCGCGCTGATGGTCTCGGCCGAGGGCGCGTGCGCGGCCTACTATCACATCGCCCGGCACCGCGGCGCCGAGGGGGCGGTGGCGTCGGCATGAACGTCGTGAACGCGGCCAGCCTCGTGTGCGCCATGCCGTTCACCGAGGTCGATCGCGTGCAACTCGGCCACGGATCGGGCGGACGAATGAGCGCGACGCTGCTGAACGAGCGGTTCCTCCGCCACCTCTCCAACGACGCGCTCGCGCAACTCGGCGACGGTTCGGTCGTGAGCGTCGCGGGCACGGAGATCGTCATCTCGACGGACACGTTCGTCGTGAGCCCGCTCGAGTTTCCGGGCGGCGACATCGGCTCGCTCGCCGTACACGGCACGCTCAACGATGTCGCCATGATGGGTGCGCGCCCGATCTGCCTGACGGCCGGCTTCGTGCTGGAAGAGGGACTCCCGATGGATGTGCTCGACCGCGTCGTGCGGTCGATGTCCGCGGCGGCGCGCCTCGCGGGAGTCCCCGTCGTCGCCGGCGACACCAAGGTGGTCGAGCGGGGGAAGGCCGACGGGCTCTACGTGAACACGACCGCGATCGGCGCGCTGGACCCGGACTTCCGCCCCGGACCCATGCGCGCGAGGGCCGGTGATCTCATCATCACAAGCGCCGCGCTCGGCCGTCACGGCATGGCGATCATGGCCGCTCGTGAAGGGCTCGAGTTCGAGAGCACCATCACCAGCGACAGCGCTTGCCTCGTCGACCTCGTCGAGAGGCTGAAGTCCGCGCGCGTGGAGGTGCACGTGCTGCGCGATCCCACGCGCGGGGGCGCGGCCAGCGCGCTGAACGAAATCGCGACGGCGTCACGCGTCGGCATCGAGATCGACGAAGCGGCGCTTCCGGTGCCCGATGACGTGCGCGCTGCGTGCGAAATGCTCGGGCTCGATCCGCTCTACGTGGCAAACGAGGGAGTGCTGCTCGCCTTCGTTCCACCTGCCGAGGAAGCGCGGACGCTGGAGGTGCTGAGGTCGCACGAACTCGGCGCCGGCGCGGTCCGCATCGGGCGCGTGGTCGAGGCGCATTCCGGCATGGTCGCGTTGCGTACGCCGCTCGGCGGGACGCGCATCGTGGATCTCCTCCCAGGGGACCAGCTTCCGCGCATCTGCTAGGGGTCATCTTCCAAGGCGGTCGCTGCCATCGGAGGACCATCGCGTCGTCGCGGGGCCTCCTTACCGATCGGTTTGGCGAATGTGTTTCACGAGGCCCGTCAACATGCGGCGGACTTCGATGACTTGCTGCTGGCGGAGCGTGAACTCGCGCCGCGGAATGATCGCGGCATCGGCGGCGAACTCCAGATGATATTCCACTTCGGTCGTTGACTCGAGCGCCACTTGCAGGAACTTCGCAAAGTCCTTGTCGGTTGCGCAGCTGGCCTTCTCAGCGATGTTCGCCGGAATCGACAGGGCCGCGCGTACAGCCAATTCCCCGCACCAATCGGTCATGCGGTCGTTGTCTGGTCGCTGTCCGGTGAGCGCTGGCAGTTCAGAGCGTGCCGTTGCTGCCGTTGCAGGACCGTTCTCGGCCGGCTTCCTAAGTCGTAAGGGATTTCCGCACAATCCTTACTCCATTTCCTGATAAAAAGTCGTCGGGCGCGGCCGCACGTTCATGCGTGAGTTCTCAGCAAGAAAACGCGGCCTGTGGCCAAGGAGACGCGATCGCATGATCATGCCCAGCGCACACCAGTGGGTCGAGGGCGAGACCCTCGTCGAACACTTCGAGTCGCGGGGTGTCTCGCGTCGCGATTTCCTCGAGTTCTGCGGCGAGATGGCCGTGATCCTCGGTCTCGGCAGCGCGGCGACGCCGCGTATAGCCGAGGCCTTCGAGACAGCCAAGCGACCGAGCGTGATCTGGCTTCAGCTGCAGGAGTGCACGGGCTGCGTCGAGAGCGTGCTCCGCACGGAGGCTCCGAGGATCGGCGACCTCCTGCTGGACGTCATTTCGCTCGACTACCAGCATACGCTGATGGCCGGAGCGGGCGCGGCGGTCGAGAAGGCGAAGCAGGCCGCGATGGCTGCGAACAAGGGGAAGTATCTGCTGGTTGTCACCGGCTCCGTGCCGCTGAAGGCAGACGGCATGTACACGATGATCGGCGGACGCACGGCGAAAACGGTGCTCGAGGAGGCCGCGTCGGGTTGCGCCGCGATTCTCGCGCTAGGCGCGTGCGCGCACTGGGGCAGCGTGCAGGCGGCGCGCCCGAACCCGACGGGCGCCGTCGGCGTGCGCGACGTCATCAAGAACAAGCCGATCGTCACGATCGCGGGTTGTCCGCCGATCGGCGACGTCGTGACCGCGACCGTCGTGCACTATCTCACGTTTGGACGGCTTCCCGCGGTCGACGGCGAGGGGCGCCCGCTGTTCGCGTATGGCAAGCGCATCCACGACCAGTGCTCGCGGCGTGCGCACTTCGACGCCGGCCAGTTCGTCGAGACGTTCGACGATGAAGGGGCGCGCAAGGGCTGGTGCCTGTACCGGGCGGGTTGCAAGGGGCCGGCGACCTTCTCGCCCTGCCCCATCTTCATGTGGAACCGCAGTACGAGCTGGCCCATCGGCGCCGGGCATCCGTGCCTCGGCTGCACCGAGCCGCACTTCTGGGACACGATGACCCCGTTCTACGGCCGACTGCCGGACGTCGGCGGGTTCCCGGTGGAAGAGCGCGCGGACACGATCGGCGCCGCGCTCGCGATCGGGGCTGCCGCCGGAATCGCCGCGCACGGCGCGGCCACGGTATACACGCAGATCCGTCGCCGCCGCAACACCAACCAGGTACCCGAATCGACGTCCTCGGAGGAGTCGCACAATGGCTAAGACCAAGGTCGTCGTCGATCCGATCACCCGCATCGAAGGCCACCTGCGCATCGAGGCGCAATCGGAGAACGGCAAGATCGCCAAGGCGTGGGCGACGTCCACGCAATTCCGCGGAATCGAGACCATCATGCAGGGGCGCGATCCACGCGACGCGTGGGCGTTCGTGCAGCGCATCTGTGGCGTGTGCACCACGGTGCACGCGGTGGCGAGCTGCCGCGCCGTGGAGGACGCGCTCGACATCCGGATCCCGGCGAACGCGAACACCATCCGCAACCTGGTCACGGGGATGCAGTACATCCAGGACCACGTGATCCACTTCTATCACCTGCACGCGCTCGACTGGGTGGATGTCGTGAGCGCCCTGTCGGCCAATCCGGCCGCGGCGGCCAAGATCGCGCAGTCGATCTCGCCCTGGCCGAACAACGGCGAATCGGAACTGCGCGCGGTGCAGACGCGGCTGAAGAAGTTCGTCGGCACGGGGCAGCTGGGAATTTTCGCCGGCGGCTACTGGGGGCATCCGGCTTACAAGCTCCCGCCGGAGGTGAACCTCCTCGCCGTCTCACACTATCTCGAAGCGCTCGACTGGCAGCGCGACGTGATCCGCCTGCACACGATCTTCGGCGGAAAGAACCCGCATCCGAACTTCCTCGTGGGCGGCATGGCGTCGGCCATCAACGTCGATTCCACCGCGACGATCAACGCCGAGCGGATCGCCGACCTGTCCGGCATGATCAAGCGGGCCCGCGAGTTCGTCGAGCAGGTGTACTGGCCCGATCTCGTCGCCATCGCGGGCTTCTACAAGGACTGGGGTGCGATCGGCGGCGGAGTGCCGAACTTCCTCGCATGCGGCGAGTTCCCGGAGGCGGATGTCCGCGACCTCGACAAGCTCTATTTCCCGCGCGGAATCATCCTCAACAAGGACCTCACCAAGGTCCAGGAGTACGACCAGAAGAAGGTCGAGGAATACATCCACAGTTCCTGGTACGAATACGCCGGCGGCGGCGAGGCCGGCCTGCACCCGTACAAGGGCGAGACCTCGCCGAAGTACTCCGGACCAAAGGCGCCGTGGACGTACCTGCAGGACGAGACCAAGTACTCGTGGATGAAGTCGCCGCGGTATGAAGGGCGTCCCATGCAGGTGGGCCCGCTGGCGCGCATGCTCGTCGCGTACGCGGGGGGACACAAGGACGTGAAGGAACTCGTCGGCGAGGTGCTGGGAAAACTCAACGTCGGCGCGCCGGCGCTCTTCTCGACGCTCGGCCGAACCGCCGCGCGAGGAATGGAGACGGTCCTCATCTGCCGCAAGATGGAACAGTGGCTTGGCGAGCTGAATTCGCGCATCACCAACGGCGACACCGCGACGTTCACGAAGAAACGCTGGGAGCCGTCCTCGTGGCCGAAGACGGCCGAGGGTTACGGCTACACCGACGCGCCGCGCGGCGCGCTCGGCCACTGGGTGCAGATCGAGAACGAGAAGATCTCGCGCTATCAGTGCGTCGTGCCGTCCACCTGGAATTGCTCGCCGCGCGACGCGAAGGGACAGGAAGGACCGTACGAGGCGTCGCTCGCCGACAACCACCCGCTCGTGGATCCGGAGCGGCCGCTCGAAATCCTGCGCACGATCCACTCGTTCGACCCCTGCATGGCTTGCGGCGTGCACGTCCTCGACGCCCAGGGCCGCGAGGTCGTGGAGGTGAAAGTGCAATGACCATTCGCGCCGGATCGATCGGGGGCGCGCGAGGACTGCTCGGCCGGGTCCAGCGCGTGTTCTCCCGGGAGCGCGGCCACTTCACCTGGGTCTATCTCTGGAGTGCGCCTATCCGCGCCATGCACTGGATCGCGGCGGCGTGCGTCCTGACGCTCATCGTCACCGGGTTCTACATCGGGCGTCCGTATTTCGCGACGGGCGGCGAGGCGAGCGCGCACTTCCTGATGGGGCGCGTCCGTTTCGTTCACTTCGCGGCGGCTGCGGTGCTCGTGATGACCGGCATCGTCCGCCTCTACTGGCTGATGGTGGGCAACCAGTTCGAGCGGCTCCCTGCGCTCTTTCCGGCCACGAAGAAGAACCTCTCGAACCTGCTGAAGACCGCCAACGCGTACCTCACGTTCCGGCCTGAAAGGCAGGCCGACTTCGTCGGCCACAACCCGATGCAGCAGTGGTCGTACACCGCGGTGTACCTGGGGGTGATCGTCACGGTCGTGACGGGCTTCACCCTCTACGGGCAGTCGGAACCCGGCGGCTTCATCTATCGCTCGCTCTCCTGGCTCCCCGCGCTGCTCGGCGGACTGCAAGGCGTGCGCGTCATTCACCACTTGATGACGTGGGCGTTCGTCCTGTTCATCGAGATGCACGTGTACTTCGCCATTCGTTCAGACTATGTCGAGCGGGCCGGCGTCGTGTCGTCCATCATCACGGGCGGGCGCTACATCTCCGTCGATCGGACATACGAGGACTACGACGTTGCCAGGGTGCCGTCGAAGCCGTGGCCGACCGGCGAGTACCCGGCGCCCGGGAAGGGCGATTGACCGGCACGGTCGTCATCGGGCTCGGCAATCCTTTGATGGGCGACGACGGCGCGGGCCTCGTCGCCCTTGAAGTCTTGCGCAGCGAGTGGCTGCTCGACGGCGTGTCGCTGGTCGACGGCGGCACCTGGGGGATGTCGCTGCTGCCCGACATCGAGGACGCGGACCGGATCATCTTCATCGACGCGATTCTCGCGGGCGGCGCGGCCGGCGACATCGCCGTGCTGGAGCGCGAACGGCTGCCGATCTACTTCACGCGCGCGCTGTCACCGCATCAGACGGATCTCCGCGACGTGCTGGCCGCCGCGGAGCTGCGCGGCACGCTGCCGTCCGAGTCCGTCGCCATCGGGGTCGAGCCGTCGGTCGTCGCCCTGGGCACCGAACTCAGCCCGGTGGTGCAGCGAGCCATCGCGCCGCTGGTTGCCGCCGTCGTCGACCGCCTCTGCCTCTGGGGGCACGGGTGCGAACCGCGCCCCGTGAGCGCCGCATGCACGAAATGAGCATGGCGCTCGAGATCGGGCGCATCGCCGAAGAGAAGCTCGGCGAGCGCTCGCCGCAACTCGTGACCGTGGCGGTGGACGTCGGAGACGACGCGGGAGTCGAGCCGGCCAGCCTCGAGTTCTGCCTCGAGGCGGTGTTCGCCGTTCCACCCTTCGCCGGCGCCAAACCGGCCATCCTGCGCTGCGCGGGCGACGTGCTGCGCGTGGCCTACTTGGAGGTTGACGATGGCCGTCCAGAAGATTGAGGTGCGCGAGCGCGTGATGGCGCGCAACGACGAACTGGCGGCGCAGGTGCGCGCGCGCTTGGCGAAACACGACATCGCGGCGTTCAACCTCGTGTCCTCGCCGGGCGCCGGCAAAACCACGCTGCTCGAGCGCACGCTCGCCGAGCTCGGCGAGGAACTCGACATCGCGGTCATCACGGGCGACGTGCAGACACAGAACGACGCCGATCGGCTCGCCGTGCACACGTCGCGGCTCGTGAGCGCGGTGGTCACCGGCGGCGCGTGCCATCTCGACGCGCTTCAGGTGATGACGGCGCTCGACGCCATCGACCTCGGCCACACGCGGCTCCTGTTCATCGAAAACGTCGGGAACCTGGTGTGTCCCGCAAACTGGGACCTTGGCGAGGCGGGGAAGATCGTCCTCTTTTCCGTGACCGAGGGCGAGGACAAGCCGCTCAAGTATCCGTCGATGTTCCAGCGTTCCCGCCACGTCGTCATGACGAAGACCGACCTCCTCGAGCACGTGCCTTTCGACATCGAGCGTGCGATCGAGAATGCGCGGCGGGTGAATCCGGAGCTCGAGTTCTTCAAGCTGTCGGGCTTGAAAGGCGGCGGGATGCCGGACTGGTTCGAGTTTCTCCGCGCATCGGTCCGGGCCGCGGGCGCCGTCGTGTGACGTCCAGCCGCGTGCTTGCCGCGCGGTTCCTGAGAGTGACCGGCGTGGTGCAGGGCGTCGGCTTTCGCCCGTTCGTGCATCGTCTCGCGCTCCGGCACGATCTCGCCGGCTGGGTACGCAACGTGGCCGGTACCGTGGAGATTCACGTCGAAGGCGACGCCGAGTTGCTGTGCGCCTTCGAGGCGGAGCTCAGGTCGGAGGCGCCGCCTGTTTCGAACATCGCCTCGCTCGCGTCGGAGATAGCGAGCGCCGAGAGTCTGCACGGATTCCGGATCCTCGAGAGCGCGGACGCCGGCGGTAACCGTCCGGTGCCACCGGACATCGCTACCTGCGACACGTGCGTTGGCGAACTGTTCGACCCCGCGAACCGCCGCTTCCGGCATCCGTTCATCACGTGCACCGGCTGCGGGCCGCGATTCACCGTCATCGAGTCGCTCCCCTACGACCGGGAACGCACCTCGATGGCGGCGTTCGAGATGTGCGAGCGCTGCCGGACGGAGTACCAAGCTCCCTCCGATCGCCGCCATCACGCGGAGACTGTCGCGTGCCGCGCCTGCGGGCCGCGCGTCTGGCTCGCCCTCGACGACGGGCGCGTGATGTCCGAGGGCGACGAAGCCATCCTCGACGCGGCCGCGTTGCTCGCTGCCGGGCGCATCATCGCGGTGCGGGGCGTGGGCGGGTTCCACCTCGCGTGCGACGCGACCGACGAGGGCGCGGTGCGCGAACTGCGCGACCGGAAGAAGCGCCCGGCGAAGCCGTTCGCGGTGATGGTGCGCTCCGTCGCGGAAGCCGAAGCGTTCTCCGAGGTCTCGGCAATCGAGGCGGCGCTCCTGCGCGGACCGGAGCATCCCGTCGTCCTGCTGGCGCGTGCCGACGAGACGCGTCCCGCGCCGTCGGTGTCGCCGGGGCTCAACCGCGTGGGCGTGATGCTGGCGTACACGCCACTGCATCATCTGCTGCTCGACGCCGCGCGCCGCCCCCTCGTGATGACGAGCGGGAACCTCTCCGACGAACCGATCGCGATTGGCAACGAGGAAGCGCTCGCGCGGCTGCGCGACATCGCCGACCTCTTCCTCCTCCACGACCGTGAGATCATCTCCAGGGTGGACGACTCGGTGATTCGTGCCGTGGATGGGGCGCCGCTCTTGATGCGGCGCGCGCGCGGCTACGCGCCGCTCGGCATTCCGGTTCCCGTGTCCGCGCCGGTTCCGCTCGTCGCGGTCGGGCCGCACCTCAAGAACACTTTCACGCTGCTGCGCGAGTCCTCCGCCCATGTGAGCCCGCACATCGGCGATCTGGACGGACTGGAATCGCTCGGATATTTCCACGCGGCGCTCGCCCGCTACGAGCAGCTGTTCCGCATCACGCCCGAGATTGCGGTGCGCGACCTCCATCCCGGCTACCTCACCACGAGGGTGGCGGAGTCGCTCAAGGTGCGGCGGGTGATCGCCGTGCAGCATCACCACGCGCATGTCGCGGCGGTCGCGGCCGAGCACGGCGTGTCGGAGCGCGTCGTGGGGCTCGCGTTCGACGGCACCGGATTCGGCGGCGACGGCAACGTGTGGGGCGCAGAGACGCTCGTCGCCGACCTGTGCGGCTATCGTCGTATGGCGCAGTTGCGCTACGTGCCTCTGCCGGGCGGAGATCTGGCGGCGCGCGAGCCGTGGCGCGCAGCACTGGGGTTCCTTTCGCTCGACCGGGGCGCAGCATCGGCATTCACCTTGGCGTTCGACGGCGTTCGCGACGATGAGCGCGCCGTGGCGGAGCGGCAGATCCAGCGGCGGCTGAACGCGCCGCTCGCGTCGTCGATGGGACGCCTGTTCGACGCGGCGGCGGCCGTGCTCGGCGTCCGGCGCGTCGCCTCGTACGAAGGGCAGGCGGCCTCCGAACTTGAATCGCTGGCAGGAACGATTGGTGCAAAGCCGCTCCCGTTCCCGATCGCTGAAGAAGACGGCCGTCTGGTGCTCGACCCGCTGCCGCTGCTCGCGGCTCTCGGCGAGCGCCGGCAGCGCGGAGAGGACGTGCGGCGTCTCGCGGCGCAATTTCACGAGAGCGTCGTGCATGCGTGCGCGACGGTCGCGCGCACGGTGGCGGGAGCGGCCGGACTCGGCGTCGTGGCGCTGGGCGGCGGATCGTTCCAGAACGCCCGCCTGCTCTCGGGGTTGCGCGGCCGTCTCGAGGAGTTCGGGCTCCGCGTGCTCGTTCCGCGCCTGCTCGGGCCCAACGACGGCGCGATCAGCTACGGACAGGCCGCGATCGCCGCCGCGCTTCTCTCGCGCGAAGTCTGAGCGCCAAATAGCCGGACACAACCGTCCGGTTTCCCCTGACAAACACAACGGTTGGCCGCCGACGGTTCGCGCAGCGGGTGATCCATACCCTCCGGTCACACGAAGGCTCACCGGACGAATACATGACATCCTCTGAATCGATTGCACCCTGCGCGGCGCCCTGCGGCGACATCGGCGTCGATGGCGCCGGGCTTATCAACCTGGTGCCCGGAGGGTCCCGCTCATGAACGGACTCGTCGGCCACGGCTCGCTGCTGATCTCCGTGGCAGTCATCGTACTCGGCATTTGCGCGGGAGTGATCGCGGGACGCACGCGCAGCCAGGAGTGGATCAACGCGGCCTACTCCGCCGTCTATACGAATTTCGCGCTGGTCACCATCGCGACGGGCGCGATGGTGGTGGCGCTCGTCAGCCACGATTTCTCGGTGTCGTACGTCGCGCAGGTCGGGAGCCGGGCGACGCCGCCGTTCTACACGATCATCTCCCTGTGGAGCGCGCTCGAGGGGTCGATCCTCTTCTGGGGCTGGGTGCTCTCGCTCTATGCGGCACTCGTCGTCTGGACCAATCGTCGCCGGCCCGGCGGGCTGGTGCCGTGGTCCGCGACCGCGCTGCTGTGCGTCTCGCTCTTCTTCGCCATCCTGCTGATCGGTCCGGCGAATCCGTTTCAGCTCGTCTCTCCCGTGCCATCGGACGGGCCGGGTCCCAATCCGCTCCTGCAGAACCACATCCTGATGGCGGTGCATCCGCCGCTGCTCTACCTCGGCTATGTGGGGATGAGCGTGCCGTTCGCGTTCGCGGTCGGAGCGATGCTCTCGGGCGAGATCGGGTCGAACGACTGGATCAAGATCACGCGCCGGTGGACGCTGCTGTCGTGGGGATTCCTCACCGCGGCGATCATCGCGGGGATGTGGTGGTCGTACGAAGTGCTGGGATGGGGCGGATACTGGGCCTGGGATCCCGTGGAGAACGCGTCGTTCATGCCCTGGCTCACGGCCACGGCGTTCCTCCACTCGGCCATCATGCAGGAACGGCGCGGCATGCTGCGGCTGTGGAACGTCAACCTCGTGGTGGGGACGTTCGTGCTCACGATCCTGGGCACCTTCCTCACTCGGTCGGGCATCGTGTCGTCGGTGCACGCGTTCACGACCGGCACCATCGGTTACTTCTTCCTCGCCTTCATCGCGATCGTGCTGGTCGCGGCCTTCGCGCTCGTAGCGGGGAACTCGGAGCGGCTCGGCAGCGTCGGCCGCCTCGATTCCGCCGCGTCGAGGGAAACGGTGTTCCTCTTGAACAACCTCTTTCTCACCGTCTTCGTGTTCACGGTGCTCGTGGGCACGCTGTTCCCTCTCGTGGCCGAAGCGATCCGGGGCGTGAAAGTGAGCGTCGGCGAACCCTTCTTCAACAGGATGTCATTGCCGGTCGTTGCCGTGCTCGTGTTCCTCATGGGCGTGGGGCCGGCCCTGCCGTGGGTGCGTGCGACGCGCGACGAAATGAGACGGAAGCTCGTGCCGCCGGCGGCGGGAGCGGCGCTGCTGCTCGCGATCGCGCTCGCCGCCGGCATGCGAAACGCGTATGCGCTCGCGATCGTGGCGCTGGCGGGGTACTCGATCGTCGCGAATGTGCGCGAGATCTTCGTCGGCACGCGCGTGCGCCGCGAGGCGCGCGGGGAAGGGTGGGGCGTCGCGTTGTTCCGGTCGGCGAGCGGCAACCGGCGCCGTTTCGGCGGCTATCTCGCGCATCTCGGAGTCTTCGCGGTCGCAATCGGCATCGCCGCGTCGTCGTCCATGCGCGTCGA
>OCZT010003137.1_pt1 | contig 17013 bp, 16 predicted proteins | sample 1539031 | NCBI WGS metagenome assembly OCZT01 (sample SAMEA3539308, study PRJEB22396) | soil metagenome | biome: tundra; feature: field; material: soil | place: USA | collected 2010-05 | depth 0.15 m | reverse complement strand
CCTGATCGGTCAGCGACCTGAGGAACAGACATATAAGGGGATAAAAAAATTATTCGAATACTTATCGCTTCATAAGATGCCTGACAAAATTGAATACCTTCCTGTTGATATTGTTACATCTGAAAATGTTGACTTCTTTTTATGATATATGAAAAAACTCGGAAAGTATTCAATTGGTCTTGGTGACAGATTTGGTCATCAGGGAAGTGCCCAGCTAAAAGCAATTATTGCTGCATCCGAAAAAGGTGTCGATATAACACCGGTCTGGAATAAATCGAATCGTGAGCATATTACAATAGGCACCCAACCGGTCGACGTCAGGGTTGAAGCAGATTTGGCAACAGGAAATGCAGGATTTCAGAAATCATATTTCGTTGACGCCGATCATATTAACATTGATACTGTTGATCGCTTTATTGAATGTTCGGATTTTTTTACAATTGATGTTGCATCATATATCGGGGAAAAAGCCAACGAGGCAGATATCAATGAATTCTTGTCAGACATTGAGAAATACACTGGTGAGTTTAAAATACCAGGTGAAAAAATGTCATTTGAAACTTCAAAATCCCAGATAAAACAATTTGCGGAAAGGTACCTTTCAGCTGCAAAAAAGGCCAGGGATATTTACCTGAAAATTGAAAAAGGTAAGGGTAAGGGAAATTTCATTACTGAAATATCAATGGATGAAGTATCTCACCCACAGTCTCCTGTTGAACTATTTTTTATTCTTAAAATGCTGGCTGCAGAGAAAATACCTGTTCAGACAATAGCTCCCAGGTTTTCAGGAAGGTTTAACAAAGGGGTAGATTATGTTGGAGATCCTTTGTTGTTCGCTAAGGAATTTGAATCTGACCTTAATGTTATTGACCATGCTGTAAAAGAATTTGGCTTACCTGAAAATCTGAAGATGAGTATTCATTCAGGATCAGATAAATTTGCAATTTATTCACATATTGGTTCAATAATTAAACAATCCGATAAGGGAATTCATCTGAAAACAGCAGGTACCACATGGCTCGAGGAGGTCATTGGTCTTGCCGAGTCAGGTGGTGAGGCTCTCGAGTTTGTAAAAGAAATATATATTAAGTCCTTGGAGAAAATCGATGAGTTATGTGCACCATATGCAGATGTAATTGACATTAAAATATCTTCCCTGCCATCAAAACAGGAAGTTTCCCGATGGAATAGCACCAGGTTTTCAGGTTCGTTGAAACATATACCTGGAAATTCTGATTATAATCCAAACATGAGGCAACTGGTACATGTTGCATATAAACTAGCAGCTTTTCAGATGAAAGATTATTTCAGGTTATTGGAAACGAATGAGCAAATAGTCTCGAAATGTGTATATGAGAACATTTTAAACAGACATCTCTGCAGATTATTCGAGATAAAATAGAGATTATTACTCCATGGTTTTCGAACCTGTTACCCGTTTTGGCTCAATCTGATGCAAATCAAATATCATAATTTCGTTCATTCCTTCTCTTAACCAGGTTGACGGGCAATAAAGTCTTTTTTGTGGTCCGATATTCCAGTAACGTCCTAGATTATGTCCATTAACCCAAACTATTCCTTTGATGAAATTTGAAACATCGATATAAGTGTCAGAAAATAAATTCCCTTCTCCTTTTGACAGAACAAAATTGCCTTTGAAAAACACCCCGGGCTTCTTAAGTGATCTACCGGAAGATCTGAGATCCCAGATATATTTTTTATCCATCGGAAGATTATATGCCTGCCAGTTCAACAATTTCGTTCCATTAAGGGTCACACTATCGGTAATGCCTTTTCTGTCAATAATATTCTTGCCAAAATTTATATGCCCCATCGCTTCGACTAATATCTCAAGGACCGGCACTTCCGTATTGCTTGAGGGTATATCAATTGAGTTTACACCTTCTCTTCTGTCGAGTTTCCCGATATAATTGCCATTCAGAAAAACGGTTGCATAGTCGTGAATATCAGTCACAATAAGCTTTCCGTTTTTAATTCCGTTAAGCTCAGTCTTATATAATACAAAACCATGATATTGACCATATGCTTCAAAAGTTTTAGGCTGAACTGAGCTCACAGGTTGAGGCAGATTGTCCCAAACAGAAGTAAATGGCTGCATGGTCAAAGGTGTTATTACAATGGCAGGGACTGAGTCAGGAATTGGAGGAAGAATTTTTCCTTTCGGCAGATACGAACCTATAAGTCTTCTGAGCGACATATATTTTGCAGTAGGTTGACCCTGTTCGTTGATTGGAGCATCATAATCGTAACTGGTCACATCAGGTTCGTAACGTTTGTCACCGGAGTTAGCTCCGGCAGTATATTCGAAATTGGTTCCTCCATGAATCACATAAAAATTAAACGACTTTTTGTTATCCATCAGGAATTTCACCTCTGAAAGAAGATCGGTAGTGTCGCGTCTGGCCCATTTTTCTCCCCAGTGAGTCAACCATCCCGGATAAGTCTCGCTGCTGAAAACCGGGACCCCGGGATTAATTTTGGCTGCAAGATCAAAATCCGCTAACGATCTTAGAGAATTCAGACCGACAGCACTTCCAGGAAGAGACCCTGCTTCCAACATTTCTTTTGTAGGCCCATCGCAGGTGAAGGTAGGAATATCTATTCCCATCGATGCCCAGATCTCTTTCAGTTTCAAAAGATAATTCCTGTCATTGCCGAAAAATCCATATTCATTTTCAATCTGTAAAATCAATATTGGTCCGCCTTTTGTAATCTGAAAAGGTTTTATTACTTCAGACAGTTTTCCTATATATCGTTCTACCGCTGTCATATAGCGGGGATCCAAACTCCTAAGCTTAATATCCGGAATTTTAAGAAGATACGGAGGAATTCCACCAAGATCCCATTCAGCGCAGACATAAGGACCTGGCCTTAAGATAAGCCACATCCCCTCTTCCTGTACAATTTTAATAAATTCAGCCAAATTATGATTTCCAGAAGTGAAATCATAAACACCCTCCTCAGATTCATGATAATTCCAGAAAACATATGCTGATATTGTATTGCAACCCATGGCTTTTGCCATCATAATCCTGTGGTGCCAGTATTCCGCAGGTATCCTTGCCGGATGCATTTCACCACTTATTATCTGAAAAGGCTGTCCGTCAAGAAGAAATTCTGTAGTTCCTAATTTGAATGTATGTTTTGGCTTCTGAGCCTCAGTTGTGACAGAAAAGAAAATCGAGATCGCCACAAAGGACAAATAAATAATTCGCCTGATCATTTTTATTTTTGTATTTAACGTTATAATATATATTCTTCAAATTACTTATGCCTTTCTACTTTTATCTTTTGTCTTTTTAAAAACCCACTCCTTAATTCTCACAGGAAAGGGATTTAACTACTCAATTATCTCCTATTCTCCCCATCACCCCTTTTTCCACTCATGCTCTTCAGATAGCCTGAAAGCTATGTAGTTTCCTGTAAAATCCATCTTGTTTCACCATCAATTCCGTATGTGTCCCCGTCTCAACAATCCTTCCTTCATCTATAACGACGATTAAATCGGCATGTTGTATCGTCGAGAGTCGATGGGCAATTATCACTGAAGTTCTGTTCTGCATCAGTTTTAGTATTGCATCCTGAACAAGTCTTTCCGATTCAGTATCGAGAGCCGAAGTCGCTTCATCAAGAATAAGTATAGGGGGATTAGCCATAATAGCTCTTGCAATACTTATTCTTTGCCTTTGTCCGCCGCTGAGTTTATTTCCTGATTCCCCGACAGTGCTTTCATAACCCAGTTCAGTCTCCATAATAAACTCATGAGCATTGGCAATCCTTGCGGCTACTTCTACATCGACCATCTCAGTAGTTTTTACTCCAAAAGCAATATTCTCTTTGAACGAAGTATTAAACAGGATAGGTTGTTGGCTTACAATTCCCATAAGGTATCTCAGGTCCTTAATTTTCAAATTGCGTATATCAACACCGTCAATCAGGATACTTCCCTTATCACAGTCCATAAACCTGGGAAGCAGATCTGCCAGAGTAGATTTTCCGGCTCCCGATTTGCCGACGATTGCAACAGTCTGCCCTTTTTTAATTTTCAGGTTAATATCCTTGAGTACGGGCTCGTTGTTATATGCATACCATACTCCATTAAACTCAACAGAATCGTTGAATCCGCTGATTGCGACTGCGTTTTCTTTCTCAGTTATGGTTTCTTCAGCATCGAGTATCTGGTCTATTCTGTCAATTGAAGCCATCCCTTTCTGAATAGCAAAATATGCAGTGGTAATGTTCTTTGCAGGCTGGATTATCTGGGAAAAGACAACAAGATAAACTATAAGGTTTGCCGGTGTCATATTACCCGATCCATGGATAACAAGATTGCCTCCAATATAAAGGATAATCATAATAACTATTGTTGAAAGAAATTCGCTCAAAGGCGAGGCAAGGTATGCTTTTCGGATTACCCTCCTGAAAACTTTTGCATATCTCTCATTTGACTCTGAAAATTGAGCCTTCATTTTTTCTTCAGCATTGAATCCTTTAACTATCCTGAGACCTGTAAGTGTCTCTTCCACAATGGTAAGAAGCCGTCCAAGGTTTTGTTGTCCTACGAGTGAGGATGATCTTAATGTACGGCTTGCACGTCCTATCAGCCAACCGCTTACCGGAAGAAGTACAAGGGCCAAAAGGCTTAACTCGTAACTGGATATAAAAAGATAGATAACAAATACCAGTATCAGGATTGGATCCCTAAACATCATTGTAAGTGAAGACATTACAGAAATCTCAACTTCCTGGACATCATTTGATATTCTAGTCATAACATCACCTTTCCTTGCATCTGTAAAAAATGATAAAGGAAGTCTGAGTATCTTATGATAAAGTTTCTTCCGAAGGTCACGGACTGTACTTGATCTGATAAGTGCCATGCAATTGTTGGCCAGAAAAATGAAAGCGTTCTTAAAAAGGCTGGCAACTATTACGATAAGCACTACTAATGTCAATGCACCCGATTGTCCGTACTTTTCAATAAAAATTGACAAATAATATTTGCTAAATGCTCCTATATATGAAGAAGTTAGCTGAAATGGACCCGGGTTTGCAACCAAAGCTGCACCACTGAACAGTACCGTTAAAAAGGGCTTTATCAGTGTAAAAGTAAGAAGTGCAAACAAAGCGCTTAAAATGTTGTAAATGATATTTTTTACTGCTGACCACTTATAAGGTGCAAAATATTTAAGCAGCAATCTGACGTTATTCATTTATAAAATATTTGATTAAAAACCTGTATAATTGAATGGAGTAATAGCCTTTAGTTCTGTCTTTACCATATCACTCAGGTCCAGGTTTTCAATAAAACTAGATATTGACTCAAAAGTGATCTTCTGATTAGTGCGTGTAAGATCGAGAAGTGCTTCATATGGATTTGGATAGCCTTCTCTTCGCAATATTGTCTGGATAGCTTCTGCCACAACAGCCCAGTTATTTTCAAGATCACTGTTTATTTTTTCAGTATTTACAATAAGCTTATTAAGTCCTTTTAATAAAGAATTAAAAGCAATTAATGAATGACCAATCGGAACTCCAATATTCCTTAGAACTGTGGAATCCGACAGGTCGCGCTGGAGTCTCGAGATTGGCAACTTCATGGAAAAATGTTCAAAAATTGCATTTGCATATCCAAGATTGCCTTCCCCGTTCTCAAAATCGATAGGATTTACCTTATGAGGCATAGCTGAAGATCCGATCTCTCCCTTTTTAATTTTTTGTCTGAAATAATCCATTGAAATGTACAGCCAGAAATCCCGGGCCAGATCGAGCAATATAATATTTATCCTGCGCATATTATCAAATAATGCTGCTAGATTATCATAATGCTCGATTTGTGTTGTTGGTTGAGAGCGTTCGAGTCCCAGATCTTCATTCACAAAATTATTTGCAAAGGAAGGCCAGTCTATGTCGGGATAAGCAACTTTATGGGCATTCAAATTCCCCGTTGCACCTCCGAACTTGGCCGAATATGGAATTTGTCCGAAGTATTTTGTTTGTCCGTCAATCCTTGAAATAAAAACCTCAATCTCCTTACCCAGCCTCGTAGGAGTTGCAGGTTGGCCATGTGTTCTTGCAAGCATCGGAATATCCTTCCACTCATCGGCAAATGCAGCCAGAGTTTCTCTCAACTCGTAAAGAACGGGAAAATAAACATTTATCAGGGCATCTTTAATGGATAAGGGTATTGCAGTATTGTTTATATCCTGAGAGGTCAGACCAAAATGAATGAATTCACTCCACTTTCCCCATCCAGATTGGAAAAATCTTTCTTTCAGATAATACTCGATAGCTTTTATGTCATGATTCGTGATTTTCTCTCTTTCTTTAATTTTTTCAGCATCAGTCAAATCAAAGTCTTCATATATCGATCTTAAAACTTTGAAGTTATCCTTTTTAAAATCAAGTAGTTGAGGAAGAGGGATATCGCAGAGGGCAATAAAATATTCTATTTCCACCATCAGACGATATCTGATTAACCCGAATTCGGAAAAATACAGGTCGAGTTCATCAATTTTTTGTCTGTATCTTCCGTCAAGGGAAGTTATGGCAGTAAGAAAATTTAATTCCATTATTTATCAGATTGGAGTTTCACTTGTTATTAGTATATATACAAAAGTACTATTTTAGATGTTGTAAAAAAAAAAGGGATGGATAAAATCAGAATATCAGCAGTCAAATATGCAAACACCTATCCATTTATTTATGGCTTAATTGAAAGCGGATTTGAAAAAAAGGTGATCCTAGAGACTGATCATCCGGCTGATTGCGCAGCAAAACTAATAAGCGGAAGAGTTGATGTGGGTCTTATTCCTGTTGCCGCTCTTCCTTTTGTCAAGGACTATCATATTATTAGTGATTTTTGCATTGGCGCCAACGGGAACGTCCGAACTGTTATGCTGCTAAGCAACTGCCCATTTGAAGAAATAAAGAATATATACCTCGATTATCGCTCCAGGTCATCGGTTAACCTCACAAAGGTGCTTGCAAAAAACAGTTGGAAAAGAGAGTTCAGATGGATAAATACATCAAAAGCATTTGATTTCCTTAACATAGGTCTTGATGAAGCAGTAGTATTAATAGGTGACCAGTGTTTTGAATTTGAAAACAGCTTCCGGTACAAAATTGATCTTGCAATGGAATGGAAGATATTTTCAGGACTTCCATTTGTTTTCGCTTGTTGGACGTCCAATAAACAGCTTGATAATATGTTCATTAATGAGTTCAATGAGGCTCTACGTCTTGGCGTAAACAATATTGACGGCGTGGTAGATAAATTTGGACAAACAGGAGCAATTACCGGTGAAACTCTCAGTACTTACCTTATGAAGAATATCGACTTCAATTTTAATGATGAGAAGAAAAAAGGCCTCAAATTGTTTCTGGAGTTGATGGGGAAACTTTAACTCCCCACTGTTGTTATTTTTATTTTGCCCCCCATCCCCCCTAAAGGGGGGCTTATATTCGAGTTTTAAGTTAACTTTCTAAATGTTTGTGAATTAACCCCCCTTTAGGGGGGCAGGTGGGCCAATAAAAGGGGGAATTTTAAACACCTAATATGTACCTAGTAAACATTAATTATGGATAACATTGATTTACCTAAAGACCTGATAATAAGAAATTATCAACCTGAAGACTATGACGAATTAATTAGTTTTTGGTATTTGACCGACATGGGAAATCCGGAAAGAGGCGATTCCCGGGATACTATTAGCAGAACCCTGCAATTAGAAGGAAAACTTCTTATTTTGGAATCAAAGTCCTCGCGACAGATATGCGGGAGCTCATGGATGACATACGATGGCAGAAGGATAATGCTTCATCACTTTGGAATATTACCTGAATGCCAGGGAAAAGGGCTTTCAAAAATTCTGTTACAAGAATCGCTTCAATTTATTAAAAGTAAAAATGCTCAGGTTAAATTAGAGGTTCATTCCACTAATTTTAAGGCCATTAATCTTTACAAGAAATTCGGATTTAAACACCTGGGGGAATATAATGTCTACATAATAAGAGATGTTTCAAATTTGTGAAAATGTTATTCAAATTGTCTATTTAATGTTTAACTTTGGGTTTTGATGCAATTTAAAAAACTATTATTGATAAACTAAGCAAAAACATCATGGCTAAAACAATCACTTTTAACGAGCTCCGGAAGATCAAAGACCAGTTGCCCTCCGGTAGTATGAGACAGATTGCAGAGAAACTGGATTTGAATGAAGAAACAGTTAGAAACTACTTCGGAGGGAGAAATTTTGATAAGGGCCAAAGTGTTGGAATTCACATTGAACAGGGGCCGGGTGGGGGTATAGTTACTTTTGATGATACGACTATACTTGATCTTGCTCAGAAAATGATCACCTGCTAATTCATTATCTGACAGCCTGTTCAAAAGCAAAAGGCTTGGTCTTTTGCTTTTTTTTTACCTATTATGAATATTGCCGAAACTATAGAATCTGCGGAAAAACAGTTCAAACAGATCCTTGAAGATTTTTTCATTTCCGTCTATAATGAGAAATCTCTTACCTCACATGGAATTGATCATCACAGGAGGGTATGGAACTATTCGAAGGAGCTGATGAAACTTTTCCCTTTAAAGAACCCGGCTCAAATCTCACAACTCCCTGCTGAACTGATAATTGCAAGTTACCTGCATGATATCGGTATGTCAGTTGATCCGGGTATCCGTCATGGAAAACATAGTAAAAATTTGTGCATTCAGTTTTTGGGTAAAAATAATCTTCCGGAAAATGACTACCGGGACGTCCTGGAAGCAATAGAAGATCATGATAATAAAGATTATGCCTTCGATGCATCCATGAATGATTTGCATATTATTCTTTCAGTTGCTGATGATCTTGATGCTTTTGGATTCATCGGAATATTCAGGTACTCGGAAATTTATCTGACCAGGGGAATCGAACCTGAAAAGATCGGCTTTCTGATTGGCGAAAATGCAAAAAAACGACTTGACAATTTTGTAAAAACTTTCAGAGCTAACAGTGAAATAGTTCAGAAACATATCAGGAGATATAATATTCTTGATAATTTTTTCAGCAAATATAATGAACAGCTTCCCTCCTATCATTTTGGAACATTAAATCCATCGGGATACTGTGGAGTGGCTGAGGCTATTCTCTTTATTATGAAAAACAATATACAATTAAAGGATTTCATTTCTGACCTGGAGAAATTTTCAAGTGATAAGGTGATCCGATGGTTCTTTTTTGAATTGGAAAAAGAATTATCTGACGATTAAAATCCAATAACCGCACCCTTCGCCAAGCTCGGAGTTGGACACAAAGATTTTACATAATGATCACAAAGAACTATACGAAATGGTTTTAGCTTTGTGTTCTTCGTACCTTCTTTATGGCCTCCGTGGTTAAATAAATTATCATGGGTAAAAATAAATAAATATTTATATGACTAAAACAAAATCAACAATTCCATATCCTTTTAATATTGAAAATCTCAGAAAAGACGGGCACTCTCTGGTAGATATCTTATCAGATTATTTAATGGATGCATTGTCAGGAAAAGAAATGCCTGTGCTTCCATGTAATGATCCTGACCAGTTGGCTGAATATTTTTCATTCGATTCGTCCGGCGGCGAGGAAGAGTCGTTGGATTCTTTCATAAAAAGGATAATTGACAATTCAATCCATATTCATCATCCTCATTATATTGGTCACCAGGTTACATCCCCCCTTCCTGCAGCAGTTCTTGTTCAGTTCTGTACCACTCTCCTTAACAATGGAGCTGCCATTTATGAGATGGGACCAGTAAATATGGCGATGGAAAGAAATGTGATAAAAAGTTTCGCATCTCTCATCGGATTTTCAACAGAATCTGATGGTATATTCACTCATGGCGGTACGGCAGGAAATCTCACGGCAATGCTGGCTGCCAGGCAGTTTAAAACCGATTATAATATTTGGGAAGATGGCGTGAGGGAGATGAACAGACCAGGCTACCTTATATCAGAACAAGCCCATTATAGTGTAGGCAGAAACGTTAAAATAATGGGATTAGGTGACGAATCAATAGTTAATGTCCCGGTTGACAGACATTTCATGATGAGAACTGATCTGCTTGAAGAGATTAAAACAGAGGCTGAGAAAAAAGGTATCAGAATCATTTCAGTGGTTGCCAATTCATGTTCGACAGCAACAGGTTCTTACGATGATCTGGAAGCCGTGGCCGCTTTTTGTGAAAAACATGATCTGTGGATGCACGTTGATGGGGCTCACGGCATGGGCGTACTTTTCTCTGAAAAATACAAGGATAGGGTAAAAGGAATAGAAAGAGCAGATTCGGTGGTAATTGATTTTCATAAGATGTTCCTCGTACCTGCACTAAACACACTTGTTATGTTCAGACATGGTGAAAGATCTTATGAGACTTTCGCGCAGAAAGCATCCTATTTATTTCAAAAATCGCAGAAGGATGTCTGGTACAATAGTGCTATAAGAACCATCGAATGTACTAAGAGTGCATTGGGAATAATTGCATATACTGCAATGAAATATTATGGAAATGGTTACTACATGCAATATATCGACGACAGGTATGATCTGGCAGCAGCATTTGCAAAGGTTGTCAAATCTTCAGAAAAGCTGCAGCTGGCAGTAGAACCGGCAAGCAATATAGTATGCTTTAGATACAAGTCGGAAAATAGAGATGATATCACTCTTAATCGTATAAACTCTGAAATCAGGGACAGAATAATAAAAGAGGGATCTTTTTATATTGTACAGGTTGAGCTCTACGGAAAAGTATGGTTGAGACTAACAATAATTAATCCGGTTACCTCAATGGAACATCTTAAAGCACTTCTGAATAGAATATTGGAAATTGGAGAGGAACTGTCTTAAAAACTTTATGTCATGCGGTCATGCGGTCTTGCAGTCTCTTAGTCACCCACTCACCCAGTCTCCCAGTTTCCCACTCGCCCCTTTCCTTTTATCTTTTAATCAGTTCTTTAAGAGTCGTCTTTGTCAGGATACCGAAGGTAGTATCACGTATTTCTTTAAAAACTTTTCTGATCTGACATGTGGTTTCATCTTTGCAGAATTCGCAAGGGCGGTAAGAGTTTTCTGAAACACAGTACATTAAGGAGATTGTCCCCTCAAAATGACGAACAACTTCTGCAAGGTTTACTTCTTCCGGTTTTTTTAATAAATAATATCCTCCTGCTTTCCCAAGGTTGCTGCCCAGTATCCCGTTTTTTTTTAGTTCAAGAAGAATATTTTCAAGAAAACTCTGCGGAATCTTCTCTTCCTCAGCAATTTCCCGGATCTGCATCGGTCCTTTACCATATTCGCGGGCCAACCTGGCCAGAGCTACAATAGCATATCGCGTTTTTTTAGACAACATCATGTTATTACCTCTTTTTTTGATAAAGTTAAGTATTAATACCTAGCATTTGTGGCTTTTATGCCAATAATTACTTTCCAGATTGGTATTAAATTTGTTCACAATATCGGTAGACATTATGAGACTTATTTTTTCACTTTCAATTTTCCTGCTATTAATGGCAGATTCCCTTGGGCAATCGACAAATGACATCCTCAACTTGTTAATCTCCAACAAAACAATAAGTCAGTCACAGGCTGATTCAATAAGAGCTGACGCTGCACTTCTCCAACAACAAACAGATGCCGCTCGTAAATCCTTTTTCATAACTGCTGCAAGACAAATGCAGCTAACAGGTTACTCGCAGGTCAGATATCAGTTTTTACAGGAGAAAGGTAAACATAATGGATTTGATATCCGAAGAGCCAGAGTAGATCTGAAAGGTTCTATCACCCCTGTTTTTGCGTACAGATTACAGGTCGATTTTGCAGGTCAACCAAAACTGATCGATGCATATGGTGAGATAAAACTTGCTGACTACTTTTCATTAATAGTAGGTCAGTTTAAAATTCCATTTTCGATGGAAAACCTGACATCTTCAAATAAACTTGAAATGATTGATCGGTCGCAGGTCGTTGAAGCTCTTGTGGCGAGAAGCAAGGATGTAATCGGAAACCAAAATGGACGCGACATAGGCATCCAGGCCGGAGGAACCATTTTAAAAGTGAAAGATACACCCGTTATTGAATACCGGATTGGAGTTTTTAATGGCTCCGGAATAAATGTGGCGGATACTGCCAACAATGAAAAAGATGTAACCGGCCGCCTGATTTTCACTCCCCTAAAAGGTCTCTCATTCGGTGGAGGATACTATAAAGGATGGGACAAAACAATAAAACCTGATGTTCTGGGTAAAAGTCAGACCCGTAACAGAATTGGTGCTGAATTCAGCTATGTTTTGTCACGATTTTCTCTGAAAGGTGAATATATCGCGGGGGAAGACGGCAAGACAAATAGATCGGGCTGGTATATTCAGGCAGGGTATTTCGTAATTCCACAGAAACTTCAGGTACTCGGCAAATATGATATTTACGATCCAAATACATCAACCCCTAATAATATTTCCACAAACTATGTATTTGGCGCGAACTACAATTTTAACAACTGGTCACGTTTACAGTCATTTTATACTATAAAGCAGGAAGAAGGACCTGCAATAAAAAATAATTTTCTATCTGTTCAATACCAGATTGGATTCTGACAATCATAATATATAATATGAAACTGTTAATAAAATCACTATTCTTGGCTGTTGTAGTTATCTCTTCAACAGCAGTCCCTGTATCGTTTTCCCAGGAAAAGGGCACCGGGCAGATAAGCATATCAGGTGCATTTGCACTTTATCCAATGGTGATAAGATGGGCAGATGAATACAGGAAAATAAATCCAGAAGTGCGGTTTGATATCTCGGCAGGTGGTGCAGGAAAAGGCATTTCAGATGCTCTGAATGGCATGGTTGAGATAGGTATGGTATCGCGCGAGATTTACCCGGAAGAAATTAAAAAAGGAGCTTTCCCGATTGCTGTTACAAAAGACGCAGTTGTTGCAGTTGTTAGTGAGTCAAATCCTGCCCTTAACGACATTCTGTCAAAGGGCTTAAAGAAAGATGCAGCAAATAATATCTGGATCACAGGAAGATGTACGACATGGGCACAGGCTTTTGGAGTCAAATCGACCTCTCCAATCCATGTGTATACTCGATCTGATGCCTGTGGCGCAGCTGAAATGTGGGCAAAATTTTTTGGTAAAAAGCAGGAAGATCTGTTGGGTGTAGGGGTCTTCGGTGACCCCGGATTAGCACAGGCTGTTAAGAAAGATCCTCTCGGAATTGGTTATAATAATATTGGCTATGCCTATGATGCCACAACCCGAAAACAGATAAAAGGGCTTAAAGTTGTTCCTATTGATCTGAATAATAATGGGAAGATTGATAGTGATGAGGATTTTTATTCTTCCATGAATGATCTTATTGCCGCAATAGCTTCAGGTAAATATCCTTCACCTCCGTCAAGGGAATTGTATTTCGTTATGAAAGGAAGTCCAAAAAACAATAAAGTGCTGACTGAATTCATCAGGTGGGTATTGACTGACGGCCAAAAATTTGTTAATGATGCCGGTTATATTTCACTGCCAAAAGAAAAAATAGAAACGGAACAAAAAAAGCTGGATTAAAATATATGCGAATCCTGAGAGCTGTAAAAGACAAAACTGCACGGTATCTGATGCTGGGCATTGCCATTTTTACGATACTTTTTCTTATGGTTATCGGGTTAAGCCTGTTTTTTAAAGCTTTACCAATAATGAAGGAGAAAAATCTTTGGATATTGCTTAGCTCTGCTGAATGGAAACCTTTCAAAGGAAATTATGGTTTCCTCCCGTTTATCCTCAGTACTTTTTATGTTTCACTGATAGCCATCCTAATTGCTCTCCCCTTTTCTATTCTGACAAGTATTTATCTCAATTCATTTGCTTCAAAGAATGTGAAACGTCTTTTTGAACCTGTCGTGGACTTGCTTTCCGGCATTCCTCCGGTAATCTATGGAGTATGGGGTACTTTAACAATTGTTCCGCTGATTGCCAATAAGATTGCTCCACGGTTTGTTGAGTATTCCTCGGGGTATACTGTCCTTGCCGGAGGAGTGGTTCTTGCGGTTATGATCATTCCTCTGCTCATCAGCATCATGGTTGAAGTTTTCCGTTCGATTCCAAAAGAGATGACCGATGCTTCACTCTCAATGGGAGCTACGAAATGGCAGACAGTAAAAAAAGTTATTTTAAGAAAATCAATTTCAGGTATAATAGCAGCAACTGTACTGGCTCTTTCGAGGGCTTTCGGTGAAACTATGGCAGTATTAATGGTATGTGGAAATTTAACACAGATCCCGCATTCTGTTTTTGACGGATGCTATCCTTTGCCTGCCTTAATTGCAAATAATTATGGAGAGATGCTTTCTATGCCGAGTTATGAGTCGGCATTGATGTTTTCTGCTTTCCTCCTCTTTATTATAGTGGTTCTGTTTAACGGACTTTCAAGATTTACACTAAATCAGATTGAAAGGAGATATCAATTCTGATTAAAATAATATTATAAAAGATTTATAATGAAATTTTTGGAAGAAAAAATATTTAAAGTGATTATGGTCTGCGCAGCAATGATCATTCTTGGAGTTCTGGTATATATAATAGCTACAGTTTTTTACAGAGGATTGCCAGCTCTTAATCTTGATATGGTAACAAAACTTCCCGGAGGGGGATTTTATCTTGGTAAAGAAGGGGGAATACTAAATGCAATAGTTGGTTCTGTTTATATTATAATCGGATCCCTGTTAATAAGCATTTTAATCAGCGTTCCACTTGTGATGTATATTAATTTTTACCTTCCTCACAAATCTGTATTCTCTTCAATTATCAGATTTTCGCTCGACATTCTTTTCGGAATTCCATCAATCGTTTATGGAGCATTCGGATTTGCCCTTATGATCTACCTTGGAATAAGAGCCTCATTACTGGGAGGAATATTGACTGTTGCAATGCTCATTATGCCGATTATGATGCGATCGTTAGATGAAATAACAAGGCTTTTATCTCGCGAACTTCCGGATGCACTTTTATCCCTTGGAGCAACAAAATATGAAATGGTTAAAGTTATTTTGAGGCAACTTATACCTGGATTGGTAACCGCCATACTACTCGCCATCGGGAGAGGTATTGGTGATGCAGCAACTGTTCTTTTTACAGCAGGCTATACTGATAATATACCAGCTTCATTGAACCAACCTGCGGCCACATTGCCTCTTTCAATATTCTTCCAACTGGGAAGTCCAGTAGAAGAAGTGCAAAACCGGGCTTACGCTTCTGCAATTATTCTCACTGTGATTATACTTATTCTCAGCTTTTCAGCTCGATATTTCAGTTCAAAATTCTCAAAGAATAAAATATGATAACAATGAACCAGCAATATAACAGAAGTGTCAATTATTCATTTCCTGAAATGAAAGAGGCAATTAAATTAAAAAAACTGATAACCAATCAGTCAATAAGAATTGAAAACCTTGATGTTTACATTGAGGATCAGCATATCCTTCAGGATATTAATCTTACAATACCTGAAAAAAACATCACATGCATTATCGGGCCATCGGGATGCGGGAAATCTACTTTTCTTAAAACCCTGAACAGGATGCATGACGAATCTCCTGAAGTAAAAATAAGCGGTAAAGTATATGTTGATGATGAGAATATCTATGGCTCACAGGTCAATGTTATTGATACCCGGAAAAAGATGGGTCTTCTTGCTCAGCGACCCTGTCCCCTTCCAATGTCTATTTTCGACAATGTTGCGTATGGGCCTCGAATCCATGGTATGAAAAAACGAAAAGCCATCAATCAGACTGTGATCCAATACCTTCAATATGTAGGTCTGTGGGATGAAGTCCGCGACAGAGTGAGAACATCTGCAACACGGCTTTCTATTGGTCAGCAGCAGAGGTTATGTCTTGCCAGGGGTCTTGCAATTGAGCCTGAATATATCCTGGGAGATGAGGCCACTTCAGCATTGGATCCGCTATCAACGAAGAAAATTGAAGAACTTTTTGTAAAACTGAAAGAAAAATATACAATTATCCTGGTGACCCATACATTGCGCCAGGCCAGGAGAATAGCCGATAATATCATATTTATGTATTTGGGTAAAATAATTGAAGCTGGTTCTACAGAGGAGTTCTTCAGTAATCCGAGGAAACAATTGACAAAGGATTATCTGTCAGGATCTTTCAGTTGAAATATAGAGTGTAGTACTGTAAAAAAAATAATCAAAATTTATATGACAATTAAAGAGTTAAAAAATCAGCTAAACGGATTATCTATCGAGGAACAGCTTAACATACTAATCTCCGTCTTCCCCGAAAAGATCATATTTACAACCAGTCTGGGAATTGAAGACCAGGTAATAACGCATAAGATATTCAAGAACAACCTGAATATTAAAGTAGCAACCTTAGATACCGGGAGATTGTTTCCTCAGACTTACGATGTACTCTCCAATACAATTATCAGCTATAACAAAAAAATAGAAGTATACTTTCCTGAATTTGAATATGTTGAAAAAATGGTCACTGAAAAGGGACCTCTTAGCTTCTACAAGTCAGTTGAAAACAGGAAAGAGTGTTGCAGAATTAGAAAAGTTGTACCTCTGAACAGAGCAATGAAAGGAATGGAGTGCTGGATATCCGGGATAAGAGCAGATCAGTCTGATGATCGCAATAAATTCGATTGGATCGAATATGATACAGACAAGAAGTTTTTTAAATTCTATCCTCTCTTCAACTGGTCATTTGATGATGTGAGGAACTTTGTAAAGGAAAACAATATCCCATATAATACACTGCATGATAAAGGCTATGTAAGTATCGGATGCGAACCATGTACCAAAGCTGTCAAACCAGGTGAAGATTTCCGCGCCGGAAGATGGTGGTGGGAAAACGACGGACCGAAAGAGTGCGGGTTGCATAGCAAGAATCAAGGTTAAGGTTAAGGTTAAGGTTAAGGTTAAGGTTAAGGTTAAGGTTAAGGTTA
>OCZT010003136.1_pt1 | contig 17016 bp, 16 predicted proteins | sample 1539031 | NCBI WGS metagenome assembly OCZT01 (sample SAMEA3539308, study PRJEB22396) | soil metagenome | biome: tundra; feature: field; material: soil | place: USA | collected 2010-05 | depth 0.15 m | reverse complement strand
ACGACGCTCTTCCGATCTGGGTGGTGGGCGGGCGCTGCAGACCTTTGTTTCGGCCGGTGACGTTGGTCGCGCATGCCTGGCGGCGGCCGACCGCGGGCGACCCGGGCACAGGTACCTGGTCGCAGGCTTCGATGCGACCTGGCGCGACCTCCTCGACTCAGCTGCGAGGGCGGTGGGCCTGGAGGCGGAAATCGGCGGCCTGCCGTACGACCTCGTCTACCTGAAGGCGCTTGCCACCGAGACGGTGACGCCACTGGGGGCGGTCGTCTGGCCCGGAATCTACGCCGTGGACACGATCGGCAAGCCTCACTACTACGACGATTCGCACTCCCGCCGAGAGCTGACCTGGTCGCCGTCGGTTGGCAGCTTCGAGCAGGAGATGCCCCACATGGCCGGTTGGCTGGCTGAGCTGACGGCTCGTAGGCCTGCGGTTACTTCACCGCCAAGCACGTCACCGTCTTAAAGACGCCGTCGATCTTTTGGATCTTGTCCACTATCAGCGAGCCGATCGAGTTCACGTCGGGCGCTTCGCAGACGGCGATGACGTCGTACTCGCCCGTGATCGCGTCGGCCGCGGTGATGCCGCTGACCCCCTCCATCTTCTTCGCAACCTCGAGCGCGCGTCCGGGCGATGCGTTGATCAGGACATAGGCTTTCATTCGTCGAACCCCCACCACTGGTTTGGCAAGAATGTGGACCCAAGAGTACACGCAGACCTCGCGGCCGTCAGCGGGATTTGAAGGCGCGGATCATCACCTCGTCGGTCACGTTGGCCCCAGACAGGATCACGACCACCTTCTCGTTCGGTGCCGGTCTGTGGTGGTAGAGGAGGGCCGCCAGGGCGGCCGCTCCAGCCGGCTCTGCCAGCAGGTGCTCCCATTCGAACATCAGGCGGATCGCGCGCAGCATCTCGGTGTCCTCCACGAGCACGACCTCGTCGACGTATCGCTTCGCCAGTTCCAGAGTCAGCGTTCCGGGCGCGGAGGCAGCCAGCCCGTCGGCGATCGTGTTGACCCTTTCGAGCGTCACGACCCGACCCGCCTGCAGCGAGCGGGACATCCCGTCCGCGCCGGAGGGCTCGACTCCGATCACGCGCACGTGTGGGCGCATCTCTTTGATGTAGAGAGAGATGCCGCCGATCAACCCGCCGCCGCCGATTGGCACTAGCACCGTGTCGAAGTCCTCGAGGTCGCGTAGGAGCTCGACGGCGATCGAGCCCTGTCCTGCGATGACGTCGGGATCGTCAAACGCGTGCACGAACGTCGCCCCGCCCTCCGCCTGCTGGCGCATGGCCTCGAGGTAGGCATCGTGGTAGTTGCGCCCGGCAAGCACCACCTTGGCGCCCAATCGCTTGATCGCCTCAACCTTGAGTTGATTGGCCGTCTCGGGGACGTAGACCGTCGCCGGGATCTTGAAGACGGCGGCGGCGTAAGCGACCCCCTGGCCGTGATTGCCGGCCGACGCTGTGACCACGCCCGCGCGGCTCTTCTCCGGAAGGAGCCGCATGATTTTGGTGAGTGCGCCGCGGACCTTGAAGGCGCGTATGGGTTGGATCGACTCGACTTTGATATGGACGTGACATCTCACCTTGTCGGTGAAGGCTCGGGAGTACTGGAGCGGGGTGGGGGGAAGGTGTGCGGCGAGGTCGCGAGCGGCCCTTTCGACCGAGCTCGGCGTGACGCTGGCGATCTCGGACGCGACGTCCCGCAACGCCTGTCAATTCTAGGTGGGGCGTTTGCCATCATTTGCGCCATGAGCGATGACCTCGAGCGAGTAGCTCCGCGGGAGAGCGCCCGCAACAGGGCGCGAGACAAGAAGGTCCGGCCACCCAAAATGGTCGCCGTGAACCCGGGCCTTAAGAAACTGGCCCTGCATATTGCGAGCAAGCGGAGCAAGCCCAAGCCCAAGTAATCGCCTACCAGCGTGGCAGGGTTGGCCGGGGTCCTCCCGGCCATGACTTTGTATCCTTCGGCTCCCAATCGTCGCGGGGAGTACCTAATCCTGAATTAGTCCCATCCGTATACCGGAAAGAGAGCAGCGCCTCGGCGCAGCCGACGCGCGATGAGAGGGAACCAACCGGGTTCCTTCTCATTCTTTAGCCCACGTGCCGGACGATGAGGTCGCCCTGGAACACCCGCTCCAACCGCGCTTTGAGACCAGGCGGGTACCGTCGGGTGTCGCCAAGACTTAGATTGTCCTCGATGACCTCACGCACTGTCCGTAAGGCGATCATCACCGCCGCCGGCCTCGGCACTCGCTTTCTACCTGCCACCAAAGCAATGCCGAAAGAGATGCTGCCTTTGGTGGACAAGCCCGCCATTCAGTACAGCGTCGAGGAAGCAATCGCGAGCGGCATCGAAGAGGTGATCATGGTCACCGGCGGCGGCAAGCGCGCCATCGTGGACCACTTCGACCGCTCGCACGAGCTTGAGCATTATTTGCACGAGCGTGACAGGAGCGACCTGTTGGGCATTCTGGCCGAGGTCGACGCGATCAGCGATAAGGTCGATATCACCTACATCCAGCAGAGGGAACCACGGGGCCTCGGACATGCAATCTGGACCGCCCGCCGCCTGGTCGGCGACGAGCCCTGCGCAGCTCTGCTGCCAGACGACGTCATCCTCGGCGCCGAACCCTGCCTTCGGCAGCTGATCAACGCGTATGAGACGACCGGCGCCACGGTGCTGGCGGCACGCCGCGTACCAATGGACCAGGTCAGCCGATACGGCATCATCGCCACCGGGAAGTCGAACGGCTCCTTGCACGAGGTCATCGACGTCGTCGAGAAGCCGAGCTCGGAGGACGCGCCGTCCAACCTGGCCAGCCTCGGACGGTACGTGCTGCTGCCTACGGTTTTTGACGAGCTCGGGCGAACTGAGCCTGGGGCCGGCAACGAGATCCAGCTCATCGACGCCATCAGGCGAACGCTCGAGCACTCGCGGGTGGTGGCCCTGGAGTTCGAGGGAGACTACTACGACCTGGGCACGGTGGCCGGCTATCTCAAGGCCAATCTCGCTTTAGCCATGAAGCGGGAAGGTCTCCGGGAGGAGCTAGGCCCTCTGCTTCGCCACCTGCTGAGCGAGGAGCCTGTCGGAGGCGGGTAAGGCGCCCACACGGGGCTATAATCGAAACACGCTCAATGAGTCGAACTTCTGCACGTGAGATTTACCTATGGCTGTTTCAGGACGAAAAAGATTCGACGACGACAAAGTTGTCAAGTATGAGACCGCGGAGAAGGACTTCGAGGTTGAGGTTTCGCGCACCCTCAACAAATGGTGCGTCACGGTCTACCAGATGCCTGACAAGCAGATCCTGGTCCAGGACTTCTTCCCGGAGCGTTGGAAGGCGCTCGCGCGCGCCCAGGACTTCATCCGCCTCCTGAATCAGCGGAAGAAGAAGGAAGAGGAAGGCATCGCGGCTGCGAACGACGACGACTATTAGTCACATCGCCGCCATGAGGTGCGTGGACGTCATCCCTTCGTTAAGGCCTACAATTCACGGCTCGTGAGCTGGGCTTTCGTTAGGCGCGAATGGGGTGCGGTGACTTTCGTGCTCACCGTCATCGTGGGCATGATCGTCGTGCCTCTGGCCCTGTATTTCAACAACCAGGGTCCCGGCCCGCTCCCGGTTCCGAACACCCCCATCACCAGCAGCCCGATCGCGAGCGGCGTGCCAACGAGCCCCACGCCTTCGCCGACTCCGGCCAAGAAGGCGACTCCGACTCCGACTTAGAGCCCCTAACCCGCCAGCTGCCAGAGCAGGCGGTCGCCGTTCGACTGGACGATGTCAGCCACCGGCATTGCGACCTCCCAGTTGGGCCCGCCATCGGCGCTGACCCGCATCTCGATCACGTCGGACAGCCGCAAATGGGCGGTGACGGCGCAATCCTTCAGGAATGCGAACACGACCGGGCGTACGAGGTTGAGCACGTAGCTCGCCGACGTGCGTGCCCCATCCGAAAGCGTCTGGCCGGCGAGGCTGCGGTCGCGAAACGCGAGCACGACGACCTCGTCGCTCAGCATGATCGGGTCACTCCATGTGTAGGCGGTGGCCTCCGCGTGGCGCAGCAGCTGCAGCAGCTCGGCGAGCCGTCGCATAGGCGGGCGAGGACCCTCGATGACCAGCGGCACATCGCGCAGCGGCTCGTGGAGGTGCTGCGCCCGGTACTGGGCGGTGAGCCCAAGGTCGGAGACCCCGGCGAACGGGGCAGGGACCTTGATCGTCATCTCACTGAGATGGGGGTTGCTGGATCGCATTCTGGAACGTAAACCCTTCATGCCGTATTAACGCATAAGCGCCGGAAAACGTCTCTTATGAGTTTTGGGTCACTCACGAGAGCAAGACTCCCCTCCTCTCACTCGTCGGGGGGAGGGGCTCGTCTAAGAGACCGACAAGCGGGATGCGGATACCGTCAACACGCCTACTGTTGAGGCCGACATGCCCCTCACCGGCGTCCGCGTCCTTGACCTGACCCGCCTGCTGCCGGGCGCCTTCTGCACGATGCTCCTGGCCGACATGGGGGCGGATGTCGTCAAGGTCGAAGAGCCGACAGGCGGCGACTACATGCGCTGGACGCCCCCGCTGGTCGATGGCCAGAGCGCGCTCTTCAACGCCCTCAACCGCAACAAGCGAAGCCTGACCCTGAATCTCAAGTCGGAGGCCGGTCGCGAGCTACTTCTCCGCTTGGCCGAGCACGCCGCCGTCCTGGTCGAGGGCAACCGGCCGGGCGTCATGGACCGCCTGGGCGTCGGATGGGAGGTCATCCATGCGCGCAATCCGAAGCTGGTCATGTGCTCGATCACGGGATATGGTCAGGACGGACCGTTTGCCTCCCGCGCCGGGCACGACATCAACTACACCGCGACCTCCGGCGCGCTCGGCTTGAACGGCGCAGGCGATGGCCCCCCGGGGCCCCTGCCGGTCCAGCTCGCGGACATCGGAGGTGGCGGCCTCCAGCCCGCGGTGGCCATCCTGGGGGCGCTGGTCGGGGTGGAGCGCGGAAGCGAGGGCCGCTGGATCGATGCTTCGATGACGGACGGGGCGGTAAGCTGGCTCGCCCTCGCCGTGGCGGCGCTCGGCGGCGGCGAGCACGTGGGTCGTGGGGACCAGCGGCTGGCGGGTCGCTACGCGTGCTACCGGGTCTACACATGCAAGGACGGCGGCTTCTACAGCGTCGGCGCCCTCGAGCCGAAGTTCTGGGCCACGCTGTGTGACGCAGTTGAAAGGCCGGACCTCCTCGATGCCCAGTTCGCCGACGGACCTGGCGGCGCCCGGGTGCACGAAGCCATGGAGTCGGTGTTCTCGTCGAGGACCCGCCCTGAGTGGGAGCGCAAGCTCGCCGGCCTCGACGTCTGCTGCGAGCCTGTTCTCGATCTCAACGAGGTCGCCTCGCACCCGCAGATTGCCGCGCGCGGGCTGATCTCTCGCGCGCGCACGGGCGTCGAGGTTCGGCCCGCGATTCCCCTTCGCGAAGACTGGCGGCGCCTGGACCCGCCTGCCTTGGGCGAGCACACCGCGGAGATCCTCTCCGACGTCGGGGTCGGCGTGGAGCGCCTCGAGGCGCTCAGGAAAGAAGGCGCCGTCTAAAAGGGGGACTCCCCCTCAGGGCGCTGCCCGGAGCCGGCTCCCAGGCGCACCCCCTGCGGTCAGGCGTGGAGCAGCTTCGCCCAGAGCTGCTCGACCTGCGCTCGAGTCTCGTCGATGGAGCCGCTGTTGTCGATCAGGTGGTGGGCCAGGCGGCGCTTTTCCTCGATTGGCATCTGGGCGGCGATCACCTCACGTGCGCGTTCAGGAGTGAAACGGCGCCCGTGAACGAGACGCTCGACCTGCATGTCCTCCGGGACGTAAACGAGGACGACCGAGGAGTAGACGCGCTCGAGCCCGATCTCGAAAAGGAGCGGAATGTCCTGAACGACGACTTCGGCGCCGCGCTCGGCCGCCTCAGCCGTTCGGGCCGCCATCCACTCGCGCACGAGCGGGTGCACGATCGCGTTCAACCGGCGCCGCGCATCAGCGTCCCTGAACACCAGCTCGCCGAGGCGCCCCCGGTCGATGCGCCCCTCGCGCACGTAAGCGTCGCCAAACTCTCGGATCACGGCCGCGAAACCCGGCGTGCCGGGCTCGTACGCGGCATGGCTGGCCTCGTCGGCGTCCATCACCTCGGCGCCGAGCTCCCGGAGCATTGCCGCCACGGTCGACTTGCCCGAACCGACTCCGCCCGTGAGTCCGACCAGCTTCACGACTTAGGATGTTGCATTAATGGCTGACGACGAAAAGTTCGATGCGGTGGTTGTCGGCGCCGGGCCGGCGGGCACCGCCGCGGCCCTCACCATGGCCAAGGCGGGGCTGCAGGTCGCCCTCCTCGAGCGCGGGATGAAGCCGGGATCCAAGAACGTGATGGGGGGCATTCTCTACAGCCACTATCTCCAGGAGATCGTAGGAGACGAATGGAAGCAGGCGCCGCTCGAGCGCCCGATCATCGAGGAACGGCGCTGGATCATGACGCCGCAGGCCTCCATCGGCATCGACTACAAGAACCTTCGCAACCGCGAGCACCCACACTCCTTCTCTGTCCTGCGAGCGAGATTCGACGCGTGGTTCGCCGAGCAGGCTGAGAAGGCAGGGGCGGTGGTCGTCCCGGAGACCGTCGTCGATCGCCTCATCGTCAAAGACGGCCGCGTTGTCGGTGTCGGGACGGGACGCGGCGACGACGTCTTCGCGGATGTCGTGATCATCTGCGAAGGGATCGGCCTCGGAACAGGACTGCTCGAGAAGACCGTGATCGCGGGCAAGCCACTGAGGCGCAAGCTGCGAGCCAATGAGGTCGCCATGGCGGTCAAGGAGATCATGCAGCTCGACTCGGGCCTCATCGAGGAGCGCTTCAACTGCGAGCCGGGCGAGGGTTGCACGATCGAGTGTTTCGGGGATTCGACGATGGGGATGTCGGGTTTCATGTTCATCTACACGAACAAGGACACTCTCTCCGTGGGAGGGGGCGCGCTGCTGAGCGAGTTCAACGCGACGCTCCGCAGCCCCAACGATCTGCTGGAACACTTTAAGAATCACCCGGCGGTCAAGCCGCTGCTCCGCGGCGCGGAGACGGTCGAATACCTGGCCCACCTGATCCCGGAGGGTGGGCACCGTGGCATCCCCAAGGTCTACGGCCCGGGCTATCTCGTCTGTGGCGATGCGGCGATGCTGTCAAACCCGGTCCACCGGGAGGGGTCGAACCTTGCGATGGTGTCCGGCAGGCTGGCCGGCGAGACGGTGATCCATGCCAAGGAGGCCAACGACTTCTCAGAGCGGCGGCTCGCGGAGTACAAGGGCAAGCTTGACCACTCCTGGATCATGGCCGACATGCGCAAGTACGACGGTGCCGTTCCATTGCTCGAGCACAACCCGCAGATGCTCACGACGTACCCGCAGGTCGCCGATCAGGCGCTCGACGAGTTCTTCAGGGTGGACGGGGTTTCCAAGTGGCAGAAGCAATCGAACATCCTGAAGATGGTCCGCAAGCAGGGGATGTTCAAGATGGGCTGGGAGACCATGAAAGCCCTGTGGACGATGAAATAGAGGGTCATGGACTGTGGCGGGTGCCGGCAACGCCCGAGGTGATGAGACCCTAAGCGTTCAGCTCTTCGAAACTGCAATCCGCACGGTGTCGTAACCGCTCGCGCCGCCAGGGTAGCTGGGAGCCGATTGCGAGCTTTGAAGGGCGCCGGCGCCGTCCGTGGCCCGGACTCGCAAGTCGTACGCGCCCTCCTTGCCGGGAGTCCAGTCGGCCTGCCAGAGCACCCAGGTGAGGTGCGACAGAGGGGGCTTGAAGGAAGCCTCGGTCCATGTCCGACCCCCATCGGTGCTGTACTCCACCTTGGAGACGCCGCGCGTGCCCGCAAAGGCCACACCCGCAAGCGACACCGTCCCGAGCGGGACGATGTCACCGTCGCTGGGCACGTCGAACCGCGCGGTGGTCTTGATCACGGCGTTGCGGTCCCAACCCTGCTGCTCCCAGTAGCCTCCGCTCTCGTGGTCGACGACGGCGATCGAGTCAAGCCATTTGGGCCCTTTCATGCCGTAGCGTCCTGGAATGAGCATGCGGGCGGGAAAGCCGTGCCCCATCGGCAGCGGCGCGCCGTCCAGGTCGTAAGCGACAAGGATTTCCGGAGCGCTCTGGATGACGCTGAACGGAAGACTTTCCGTGTAGCCGTCGCGAGCCGTGAACGCGGCCCACGTCCCGCCGGCCTGCGGGCCGGCCATCGCCAGCAGGTCGCGGAGGCTCACCCCTGTGAAGCTCCCGGTGCTCATGAGCCCGCCGCCCACGTCGTTGCTGACGCATTCCATGGTCACGTACTCGGTGGCGACCGGCAGGCCGTGCAGGTCCGACAGGGACAGCTTCAGAGGCTTGTCGACCATCCCCCCGACCTTCAGGCTCCACCCCTGGGCGTCGATGGTCGGGTCGCTGAAGTTGTTTTTTGACACGACGTAGAAGTTCTGGACGGGGGTCACCTCAGGTGAGATGCCGCGCAGGCCCGCCTCCGGTGGGTTGAAGATTGCGTTGTACCAGTTGGGCACCAGGCGCAAAGCCAGCACGCCCAGGCTCGCGATGCCGATCGTGACGGGCAGGACGCTGAGCATCCGCCTGCGCCCGAGGTCGGTGGCCGGCTCGAGGTTGGGGGATTCCGAGCCCAGCTGCAGGACCACGCCGTAGACGGCGAACAGCGCAGCCCAGATCAACGGTGTCGCCAGTCCGTCGACCAGGCCCAGGAAGCCGGCTCCTGAGATCGGCAGCAGGACGGCCGCCACGACGACCCAGCCCACAGCGGCGAACGCGAGCGCCGAATGCTGAGAGTGCCAGCGAAGGCTCGTCCATCCCCATGCCGCGCCCAGCAAGCCGAGGCCCGCGACCATGGCGATGATCAGGCCCAGCTCCTCCACGACCTTGCCGGCGTGCTGCAGCGTGTCGATCAGAAATCCGAACACGAAACCCGGCATGACCGACAGGAGGGGCTGGTTGAGCAGCTGGGGAAGCGGCCGCAGCCCCAGTAGGAGGTTCGCCAGGTACATGAGGGTGACGAGGACCACGCCAGCGAGCGCTCCCCAACCGAACCCCCGTAGCGCTGCTCTCTTGCCCCCGGCCTGGGTCATTTCAATTGGTTTACCACCTGAAGGTACTTCGACGCAGCATTCCAACCCGCAGCCAGAGCCGCTTTGTTCCTCACCTGACGCGGGGGACTGCAAAACATCGTGGCCGGGTTGGCCCAGGACTCCCCGGCCATGACTCTGTCTCTACTGACTCGCATTCGTGGCCGGGAGGAACCAATCGTGAATTAATCCCATCGACATACCGGAAAGAGAGCAGGCGCGCGCGAAGCGCCCGCCGATGAGAGGGAACCATGCGGGTTCCGTCTCATTACTTACAATCTGGGGACGCCATGCCCCCACCAATTGGTGCGGACGACCTTTACCGTTTTCGCTGGATCGACCACGTCCGCCTCAGCCCGGATGGCGAGCGCGTCGCTTATCAGCTGAGCTGGGCGGACGCCGAGTCGCGCCAGAACAGGAGTCGGATCGTGGTCCGGCGCCTCCTGGACCAGGAGCCCGTCGATGCGACCGCCGGACCGCGCCGCGATCACTCTCCGGAATGGTCGCCGGATGGTCGGAGCATCGCCTTCGTGAGCAGGCGTGGCGCCGCCGATCAGGTCTTCGTCCTCGACGTCGCAAGTGGCGGCGACGCTCTGCAGTTCAGCTCGCTGCCTGACGGCGCCGCCAGCCCGGCCTGGTCGCCTGACGGCAAGCAGATCGCCTTCGTCGGCGTGGTGATCGGAGACCCCGACGCGGTGGTCGATGATCCCCGGCCGCCCGAGAGCAAGGAGCAGGTGCGGCGGCTTCCGGTTGCCAGGGTGGCTCGCCGGCTCGACTACAAGCACGACGGCCAGGGTTTTGTAGACGGCCGCTACCACCATCTGTTCGTCGCTCCTGCAGGCGGTGGTGAGGCGACGCAGCTGACGGACGGCGCGTGGGATGTCGCAGGCTTCGACTGGTCGCCGGACGGCGCGAAGCTGGTGGTGGCCGGCAACGCCGAGCCCAACGCCGACCTGCAGCGGGAGCTCAATCTTTACGTTGTCGACCTGGCGGGCAGTCTCGACAAGCTCGCAGGTGGCTTTTATCTGAGCTCGCCGTCCTGGTCCCCACGCGGGGACGTGATTGCGTTCGTGGCTCCGAACGGACTCGATGCCGGTCTGATCGAACGGTTGTGGATCGTACCCTCGGGTGGCGGCACCCCGCGTTGTCTGACGCTCTCGCTCGACCAGTCGGTGGGCGACAGCCTGATCACAGACATGCGCGGCGGCCATGGCGGGGTGCGCCTCTGCTGGTCCAAGGATGGAGATCGCCTCTTCTTCCTTTGCAGCGGCCCCGGAGTGACAGCCCTTTACTCGTGCGACCTCGACGGCAACGTCTGGCCCGAGGCGGGTGGTCCGCGGCGCATCTTCGACTTCGACGTCAAGGCCGGGGTCTTCGCCATGTGCGCCTCCGACACGAGCAACCCGGGCGAGCTTCACATCGTCATGCAGGGCGCCGAGGCTCGCCTGACCGACCTCAACCCGTGGCTCCGCGAGCGCTACGTGGCGCAGCCGGAGCGCCACCAGTTCACCGCCCCAGACGGGTGGGTGATCGAGGGTTGGCTGCTCAAGCCCGAGAACTTCGATCCTGCCCGGCTGCACCCCTTGGTCCTGGAGATCCACGGCGGCCCGCACGGCCAGTACGGATGGGCGTTCTTTCACGAGCTCCAGGTGCTGGCCGGGATGGGCTACCTCGTGCTCTACACCAACCCGCGCGGATCGGACGGATACGGCGAGCGGTTCTGCAAGGAGGTCGTCCGCGACTGGGGCGGCAAGGACTACATCGACCTGATGTCCGCAGTCGACCAGCTGATCGAACGGACCGGAGCTGTCGACACGAGCCGGATGGGTGTGGGCGGCGGGTCTTACGGCGGCTACATGACCAACTGGGTGATCGGTCAGACCGACCGCTTCGCGGCGGCCGTGTCGATGCGCTCCATCTCCAACCTGGTCAGCGAGTACGCGCAGCACGACATCGTGATATGGGGCTCCCTCGAGCTCGGTCCGCCGCCGTGGCCTGACCTCGACGAGCTGTGGCGCCGGTCGCCGATTCGCTATGTCCAGAACATCAAGACGCCTCTGCTGCTGACGTGCGGCGAGATGGACCTTCGCTGCGCGATCTCCCAGTCTGAGGAGCTGTTCGGCGCGATGCGGCTGCTCGGCAAAACCGTCGAGCTGGTCCGTTTCCCCGACGAGTCCCATGACATCTCGCGGGGCGGGCGCCCCGACCGACGGCTCGAACGCCTGCGGCGTATCGCCGGTTGGTTCGAGCGCTTTCTCGGCACCGCCGCGTCGGACCGGCCCGCCGACGGCAAGGTCGCGACCCTGGTGCTCGCCACCCGAAACCTGGCTGTGATCAACGCGGTTGAGGAGACGGTCACCCCGGCCTCCGTCGCCGAGCCGGCCGTCGACGCGCTTGACGCCGTCGAATTCGAGGTCGAGCCGGAAGCGATCGTGCTCGCTCCTGAGGCCGAGCCTTTCGAGCTCGCTCCGGAGCCGGCGGTCGCTGCTGCCGAGCCGGAGGCGACCCTCCCCGAGCTGGAACCGGTCGCGGAGGCTGAGGCGGTCGCTCTCGAAGAATCCGTGCCCGCTGACGATGTGCAGGCGACGGTTTCGCCGGCTGACGAGGAATACGCGCCGGCTGCAGAAGTGCAGGCGACGGTTCCGCCGGCTGGTGAGCAGGTGGCGGACGAGATGGAGGCTGCGCCTGTATTCCCTGAGCCGGAGCCCGCCTTTCCGGAACCGCCATTGCCCGAGCTGGCGGAGGCCGCGCCTGAGCCGGTCGCGATCGCCACCGAGCCAGTGCCGGCCGCGCTGGAGAGCGAGCTGCTCCAGGCAGAGCCTGCGCCGAATTATTTCGAACCCCCAGAGGTGGCCGCCTCTGTGCCCGCTCCCGACTCACCCAGCTTGGACCGGGTGGCCGAGACCGTCATTGCATGGCCGCGTGGCACGGGTCCCGATGCGCCCAACAACGGGGGACCGGCTGGGAACGTGTCAGAGGAGGCCACGTCGATCATTCCCGTCTGGCAGCCGTCGAGTTCGTTTCCTGACTCCAAGCAGACGGTGTCTCTACAGGCGCTGCCCCCCGAGGTGGTCGCCTCAGGCGGGGGCTATCCGGCCAAGCTGACGTTCGAGTCGGGTCCCTTCGCGGGGCGGATCGTCGCGCTCCCCAGCCAGGTGGTGAGCGTCGGCCGAGCCCCTGACAACGACGTCGTGGTGAGCGACCCGGCCACGTCCGGCCGGCACGGCCGGATCGAGGTGCGCGGCGGCGCCTTCTGGATCAGCGACCTCGGCAGCACCAACGGAACCCTGGTCAACGGCGAGCCGGTCATCGAGAGGCAGCTGAGCAACGGCGACCTGATCGCCATCGGCCAAAACACCATCAGGTTCACCCTGGAGTAATGAGAGGGAACCCGGATGGTTCCCTCTCATCGCGCGTCGGCTGCGCCGAGGCGCTGCTCTCTTTCCGGTATATCGATGGGATTTGTTTGAGGAATGGTTTCTCCCCGCGACGATTGGGGGTCGGGGGAAAACAAAGTCATGGCCGGGGGAACCCCGGCCAAACCTGCCTTGATAGTGTCTGACTGACCTCGGCGGTTGCTAGGCGGTGCCTGCGGCTAAGGCCGCGCATTCGGCGGCTGCTTCGCGCAGCTTCGTGGTGAATTCCTCGACGTCGGATACGAGCCCTGGATCCGCAGTCAGCCCGAAATAGGCGTCGCCGTTGTACGAGACGATGGCGATGCCCAGCCCCATCGACGGGTAGAGGGGTGCGAAGGGCCACACCTCGAGCAGCTGAGCGCCGCCCGAGTAGAGCGGGAACTGCGGTCCCGGGACGTTGGTGACGTTGATGTTGGCGCCGCCCTGCGGGTTGGACATCAAGCGACCCGCCAGCACCAGGAGCGTTGGCGGCGCCCAGTCCGCGAGGCCCGCCAGCGTGTCCGCCGCGACCGCCTGCCTGGTCCGCTTGAGGTCACCGGTCGTGACCTTGATGCTCTGCAATCGCTGTTCGATGGTGATGTCCCCGGTGGGCAGCTCCAGCACCATGCCGCTGATCTGGTTTCCGATCCGGCCGCGGCTGCCGTCGCCTCGGACGCTCACCGGGCAGAAGACGCGCACCTTCTCGGGCACGCTCTCCCCCCGAGCCTTGAACCACCGGTGCAGTCCTTCTGACACCACAGCCAGGACCGCGTCATTGACGGTGCATCCGAAGCGATCCTTCAGGGCCTTGAAGGCCGCAAGCGGCACCTTCAATCCACGGCCGGTTCGCTGCGGTCCGATCTTCCGGTTGAAGAACAGGTCCGGTCGCGGCGTGACCATCTTGCCGCTCAGCTTGAAGAGACTCTTCCATGGCAACTGCGTGGTGTTCCAGACCGCTGGAAGCACGGTTCTTTCGTCTTTGCGTTGGGCGCCGACGTTCCACAGCATGGGCCTGATCAACTGCCAGTTGGTCGGCGCGGGGCGAGGCTTCCACTCCTCGGCCGGCGGGTCCGGCGTGTAGCTCTCCGGGGTGGTGTCGAGCAGAAGCGTGAGGATGTCGACCGTCGAGACACCGTCGACCATCGCGTGGTGGGCGCGATTGACGATCACGACCCGATCGTTGCGGAGCCCGGTCACGATGGTCATCTCCCAAAGAGGCCTGCGCATGTCGAGGGGCCGCGAAAGGATTCGCATCACGAGGCGGCGCAACGCAGCTCCGTCACCAGGTGGCGGAAGAACCTCGCGGCGCACGTGCGCGCCGAGGTCGAAGTTGGAGTCGTCGACCCAAACGGGATGTGCGACGTTCATCGGCACGCGCTGGATGCGCTGGCGGTAGCGTGGAACCAGGTGGATCCGCTCCTTGATCGTCTGCTCGATCCCGAGGGCACCGCGCCCGCCCGGCACCTGGGATCCGCCTTCGAACACGTAGACCGTGCCGAGATCTAGCGGCGTCGCCGGCCGCTCGGCATAAAGGAACCAGGCGTCCCGTGCGGAGAGCGGCTCGTAGAAGGGTTGAGTCAACTCACCACGGCTGCATGTTAATCAGTAGGGGACCCTGATCCCCCTGCGCTTACTCTGGTGCGGTGGCTGAAGTCACCGACGTCTGGCGCTACCCCGTCAAGTCCATGGGCGGCGAGCGCCTCGATGCGTGTCTCATCACCGACCGGGGACTCGAAGGCGACCGCCGCTGGGCACTGGTGGACGGCGTGGCCAACCGCGCCGGCAAGCTCTTGAGCATCCGCCAGGACGAGCGGTTGATGACCTACCGGGCAAGGCTCTCCGACCACGGGGTCGACGTGATCACGCCCGATGGCGAGCTCCGTCGACTCGACGACCAGCTGGTGGCCGCGCTCGCGGAGCAGACGGCACGGCCGCTCACACTGAGGGACCTGGCGGGCGCCAACTTCGACGACTCGCCCGTGCTGGTGGTGAACCTGGCGTCGTTGGCGGCGTTCGGGCTCGAAGCCGGCGTCCCGATCGATCGCCGCCGATTCCGAGCCAACCTGTACCTCGACGGTCTCGAGCCCGAGGAGGAGCTGCTCTGGCTGGGGCGCCGCGTCCGAGCCGGCGACGCCGAGCTCGAGGTGATCAAGCGTTGCGACCGCTGCGTTGTCATCACCCGCGACCCGGACACGACGACCGCCTCGCCCGAGCTCCTGCGGATCCTCACGGACACGCATGAGACATGCATGGGGCTCTACTGCGGAGTGGTGCGGCCGGGTCGCGTGGCTGTTGGCGATCTCTGCGGGCCGGTGTAGCGTAGCCTCTCAGAGACGACGTTCAGGTTGGGACGAGGAGAAGAACATGACGGTCAAGGCTTTCTCGGCCGAGTGGGCCAAAGCGTTCAAGGACGAGGTCAACAAGTCGACGGTCTACAAGACCGCCGGCAAAGGCTGGAAATGGACGGTCGGGCTCGTTGTGGAGGCGGAGCCTGACAAGCACTTCGCCGAGGCGAGAGGGATTGTCATGGACCTGTTTGAGGGTGAGGCTCGGCACGTCAACGTCGGCTCGGCGGCTGATGCCCAGAAATGCGATTTCGTGATCACCGCTCCTTACTCGCGTTGGAAGCAGGTGGCGACGAAGGAGCTCGACGCCACCAAGGGCATGCTCCAGGGCAAGCTCAAGCTGAAGGGAGATCTGCCGACGATCGTGCGCTACACGAAGGCGTCGCAGGAGATGACCGAGTGCACCACTCGGATCGCGGTCGAATGGCCCGACGAAAAGTAAAGACCGAAATCACGGAGGGCGGCGGGAAAGGCCTGGTCGATTACGCGGACACGGAGCCCAGCGCGTTCGCCTCGATGCTCGGCGGCCTGATCGAAGCCAACGTCGAGAGCCGTCCTGAGAAGCAGACGGACTTCTCGTCGCTCGTCGCCCGAGTCGGGATCTGGGTCACTGACATCGACGAGGGCGTGACGCTGGACTTCAAGGGCGGCAAGCTGACCGTCCACAACGGGCTCAGGCCGCGGCGCACGATCACCATCCGCGCTGACGCCGAGACGGTCATGAGTCTGAGCAACCTGAAGATCGGGATGCTGGGGCTGCCGGTCTATTTCGACGAGGTCGGGAGGGGGGTCGCGGGCAAGCTGCTGCGCGGCAAGCTCAAGATCGACGGCCTGCTGCCCAACATCATGACCCTCAACTCGGTGACCCGAATCTTCTCCGTGCAGTAATGCCCGAGGCCGATCGCCCCCTCCCTGGCCCTCCCTCCGAGCGGGAAGGACGATGATGCGGCTGGCTGTGATAGGTGCGGGCAGCATGGGCGCCCAGATCGCCCAGCAGGCCGCGTTGAACGGAGTGGATGTCAGCCTTCACGACAAGAGCGAGGAGCAGCTGCGCAAATCGGAGGACTCCAACCGCGGCCACGTCATGCGCCGCGTCGAGAAGGGAAAGCTTGCGCAGGCCGACGCCGATGCCGCGCTGGCTCGGGTACGCATGACGATCGACCTGGGTGATGCGGTGCGCGATGCGGACTTCGTCATCGAGGCGGTGTTCGAGGACCTCGACGTCAAGCGCGCGGTCTTTGCCGAGCTCGATCGTGTGGCCCCGGCCGAAGCCGTCCTGGCCAGCAACTCGTCGACGATGGGCATCAGCAGGATCGCCGATGCGACCGGGCGGCCCGACCGCTGCGTCAACATGCACTTCTTCCACCCGGTGCTCGTGATGGACCTCGTCGAGATTGTCCGCGGTCCCCGGACGTCCGAGCGGACCGTGGAGCGCGCCATGAGCCTGGCTCGCGAGATGGGCCGCACCCCGGTGCTCATCAACAGGGAGATCGACGGCTTCATCGTCAACCGCATCCTGCACGCGGCCACGCAAGAGGCGTATGCCCTCCTGGAGGCGGGAGTCGCAACGTTCGAAGACATCGACATCGCGGTCGAAAAGGGACTCAACTGGCCGTTGGGCCCGTTTCGCCTGGGTGACTTCAGCGGCCTCGACGTCACCTACAACGCGCGCATGTACCGGTACCGGACCACCGGCGATGAGCGGTACAGGCCGTCGGCGCAGCTCGAGGCGAAGGTCAAGGCCGGCAAGCTGGGCCGCAAGACCGGCGAGGGCTGGTACAGGTACTAAGGCTTGCGGCCGCACCTCTCGGCCCGACAATAGGCCCGTGCTCACTCGCATCCACCATGTCGGCATCGCGGTGATGGACCTCGACGAGTCGATCCGGCTTTACAGCGCATCGCTCGGTGCGGAGCTGGTCGACCGCCAGGTCAACGAGAAGGAAGGCCTGGAGGCCGCGTTCCTGCGCACGGGCGACGGCGAAGTCGAGCTCATGGGCGCGACCCGGCCCGAGTCGCCCGTGGGCAAGTTCCTGGCGAAGCGCGGCCCGGGGCTGCACCACGTCGCGTACGGCGTGACCGATATCGGGCGGGCGCTCGCCGAGGCGCGAGAGGCCGGCTGCGAGCTGATCGACGCC
>OCZT010003135.1_pt1 | contig 17016 bp, 21 predicted proteins | sample 1539031 | NCBI WGS metagenome assembly OCZT01 (sample SAMEA3539308, study PRJEB22396) | soil metagenome | biome: tundra; feature: field; material: soil | place: USA | collected 2010-05 | depth 0.15 m | reverse complement strand
TCCAGGCCGTCGTCGAGCGCTGCGGTGAATATGCGGACCTCGGGGTGGCGGTCTTCGAGCACCTTCACCCCCTCGGGAGCGGCGACCACGCAGATCATCCGCGTGTCGCGGCCACCCGCCTCCTTGATGAGGTCGAGCGCCTGCGCGGCCGACCCGCCGGTCGCGAGCATCGGATCGAGCAGCAAGGGCACCTTGCCCGCCAGCTCGGGCAGCTTCTGGTAGTAGATGCGGGCAACCGCCGTCTCGTCGTCACGCTCGAGACCGATGTAGCCGACGCTCACCGACGGCAGCAGCTCGAGCACCGGACCCAGGATACCGAGGCCGGAACGCAGAACTGGGATCGCGACCACCTCACGCTCGACGAACGTCGCCGCCGCCTCCTTGAGGGGCGTCTGGACGGTACCGAGCCGCACGCGAAGGTCTGCCGTGGCCTCGTACAGCAACAGGGTGATGATCTTGCGGGCAAGGACCCTGAACTCTTCGGGCTCGGTTGTGCGGTCGCGCAGACCGGCCAGGCTGTCCAGGACCAGCGGGTGGCTACTGACGGTGATCGGCACGCGCGGTTTGGTCCTTCTCGATCAGACGCCGGATCGCATCCACCGCGACCTTCAGCATTCGATCCATGAATGACGGGTCCACGTGGTGGATCTCCCCCGCGCCAAGCTCGTCGACGCAGAGGTTGAGGGTGCCCGCCCGCAGGCGCCGAAGTTGGGCCACCACGAAGAATGTGGCCGACTCCATGTCGTTGCCGAGCACGCCCGCTCGCGACCACATCTGCAGCTCTTCTTTCAACTGAGTCGAGCGAGGCATCCGGTCGGGCACCAGGTCCGAGTAAAGCGCGTCCACGGAGCGGATGATGCCCAGATGGTGAGGCACGCCTGCCACCTTCGCGGCCTCCACCAGTGCATTGACGACATCCAGCGAAGCAACGGCCGGATATTCGAGCGGGATGTAACCGTTGGGGGTGCCTTCGCTCCGCACGGACCCCGTGGCGATCACCAGGTCGCCCATCTTGATCTCGGGCTGCGCGGCGCCGCACGTGCCCACGCGCAGGAACGTGTGGACGCCCAGCTCGCTCAGCTCCTCGATGGCGATCGCCACGGACGGCCCGCCCATGCCCGAGGACATCGTCGAGACCGGCACCCCGGCCACCTTACCCGTGAACGTGCGGTACTCGCGGCTAAAGGCAACCTCGAGCGCGTCGTCCAAGTACTTCGCGATCATCGGCGTGCGCCCCGGGTCGCCCGGAACCAGGACGTACTCGCCAACCTCGCCCTTGGCAAGCCCGACGTGGTACTTTTTCGCGTCCTTGTCTGACACCGGACCGAAGTCTATAGGGCCTTTGTGGTGCCGTCCTTATCGACCCGGGCGAGCACATGCGGCGGCCGCGCAACCTCGCGCTCGCTCAATCGCCAGGCCTGCTGCAGGCGGGGCATGACCTCGAGCACCAGCTGCTCAGAGCGCGCGTGCACGACGGCCAGCGGTTCGCCGGCGCGTACGTGGACGCCGACGAGCGCCTGGATCACCAGGCCCGCCGCGTGATCGACCTTGTCCTCTTTGCGCACGCGTCCAGCGCCCAGGTCCATGGAGGCCAATCCAACCGCCAGCGCGTCGATCGACTCGACGAAGCCGGTCGTCGGTGCCGGCACCGGACGCTGCACGGACGCCACCGGCAACCCCCTCTCGAGGTGCCCGCCCTGGGCGGCCAGCATCCTTTCGAAGGTCTCGCGGCCGGCCCCTGAACGGAGGGCGTGCTCCGGATCACCCGACACCCCGGCCAGTGCGCACATCTCGCGAGCCACGTGCAGCGATACCTGCAGCAGCTCTTCGTCGGCCTCGCCCGCGAGCGCGGCCAGCGCTTCACTGACCTCAAGCGCATTGCCGACGGAACGACCCAGAGGGTTGTCCATCGCCGTCACCAGCGCGACGGTCCGCCTGCCGGCGCCCTCGCCGAGCAGCACCATCTCGGAGGCGAGCAACTCGGCCGCGGCGGGGTCGGGCATGAACGCGCCGCGACCGAACTTGACGTCGAGCACGATGGCGTCGGCGCCGGCGGCGATCTTCTTCGACATGACGCTCGAGGCGATGAGCGGCACCGAAGGCACAGTGGCGGTGACATCCCTCAGGGCGTACAGGGCCTTGTCGGCGGGCACCATGTGGGGCGACTGCGCGGCGATCGCGATCCCCACCTCTCGCACCTGCTTGATGAAACGGTCAGGCGCGAGGTCGACGGTGAGGCCTGGTACCGACTCGAGCTTGTCCAGGGTCCCGCCGGTGTGCGCCAGCGCGCGGCCGCTCAGCTTGGGCACCTTCACTCCGCAGGCGGCGGCCAGTGGCGCGGCGATGAGGGTGACCTTGTCGCCGACCCCGCCGGTCGAGTGCTTGTCGACCTTCACCCCCTCGATCCCGCTCAGGTCCAGCACCTCACCACTGCGGACCATGGCCTGCGTCAGCGCCAACGTCTCCGCGCGGGTCATCCCACGGATGCAGACGGCCATCAGCCAAGCGGCCATCTGGTAGTCGGCGATCTGACCGCTGAGGTAGGCGGACAGCAGGAAATCGATCTCGGCGGCGCTGTGCTCGCCACCGTCCCGCTTGTGGCCGATGAGCTGAAGTGGGTTCATGTCTTGAGGGTCCAGAACGGCAGGGGAGCTCGCAAAAGGGAGTGCTACAATCCGCGCGAACCGGACGGCGATCCGCGATTCCGGCCGGCTGTCATCAAGGTTATCTGTTGAAGGGGGCGGGCAGTATGACGCAGAAGCAGCTTCGGTTCCTGGGCGTGGGAGTCGCAGCCCTGCTGCTGCTTGCGGCCTGTGGCAGCAGCACGCCAACGACGCCGGCCAAGGTCGTCAAGGTGGGGTTGGTGACGGACACCGGCGGGCTCAACGACAAGAGCTTCAACCACCTCGCTGACGTCGGTCTCCTGAAGGCGATCGCCGACTTCAAGATCAAGGGCGACGTGATCCAGTCCGCAACCGGGAACGATTACGTGAACAACCTCACCCATTTCGCCGCCTTGAACTATGACCTGGTGATCGGTGTCGGCTTCCTGATGCAACAGGCTGTCGGAACCGTCGCGGGACAGTTTCCCAACGTCCATTTCGCGATCATCGACGGCGTTGGAACCGACGCCAAGGGCAACGATCTCAAGCTGCCCAACGTCGTCGGCCTCTCCTTCAAGGAGCAGGACTCGGGCGCCATGGTGGGCGTCATCGCCGGGATGCTCGAGAAGGACAAGCTCACGCCGAACAAGACCAACGTGATCAGCGCGGTCGGCGGGGTGAGCATCCCGCCCGTCAATCACTACATCGCCGGCTACAAGTGGGCGGCGACCATGGAAGACCCGTCGATCAAGGTCCTGGTCGGTTACTCGAACGATTTCGCCGACCCGGCCAAGTGCAAGACGCTGGCGGCCACCCAGATGAACGCTCAGAACAAGTCCGAGATCGTGTTCCAGGTCGCCGGAGGCTGCGGGCTCGGCGCCCTACAGGCGGCCGGCCAGGCGAAGGTGTACAGCATCGGCGTCGATGCCGACCAGAAGGACGCTGACCCATCTGTGATCGCCAGCGCCCTCAAGAAGGTGGACGTCGCCACCTACCTCGCCATTCAGTCTGTCGTCAACGGCACGTTCACGAGCGGTGTCCAGACCTACAGCATCGCCAACGGCGGCGCGGGCTACCAGATCGACAACTTCCCAGGGGGAACGGTGCCGGCCGACATACAGACCGAGCTGGACAGCGTGATGGCGAAGATCAAGGCGGGCACGTTGACGCCACCCGACACCATCCCGTAGGACACGGATCAGGGGCGGGCGCGCAGGTGCCCGCCTCTGCCTAATATCGTGCAGCCGACCCTCGGAGGATGTCCGTAGCAACCTCATCCGTGACCGTCGCCGGACCACCCTCGCCACGCCTGCGGGAGACTCTCCGCCGGGTTACTCGCGGGCTGGCGGTCCCGGTCGGCTCCGTTGTGTTCGCATTCATCGTTGGAGGCCTCATCGTGGCCGTCACCGGGGCCGACCCGTTCGCTGCCTACCAGAGCCTGGTCTGTGGAGGGTTCGGAATCCTCTGCAGCGGGGGAGAGAACTCCGCGCTGCAGATCTCCAACACGATCGTGTTCGTGACGCCACTGATCATGGCCGGCGTCGCGGTCGCGCTTCCATTCCGAGCAGGTCTGTTCAACATAGGCGCGGAGGGCCAATTCCTCGCCGGCGCGGTCGCCTGCACCGTCATCGGCATCAAGCTCGGCTCGTGGCCGGCGCCGATCCTCCTGCCCCTGGTGCTGCTCGGCGGCATGGCGGCCGGAGCTCTGTGGGCGGGTATCGCCGGCCTGCTCAAGGCCACGACGGGCGCCCACGAGGTGGTGACCACCATAATGCTCAACTACGTCGCGCAGTGGCTGGTGCGATATCTCATCATCGGCGGCCCCCTCCAGCTCGAGGGCGGTTTTTCCGTCTCCTCGCCGATTGGAACGGGGGCGCAGCTCGCCACCATCCTGCCGAACGACAACCAACTGATCCTCTTCGGGTTGCCCTCGAGCGTCTACCGCATTAATACGGGCCTGGTGATCGCGATTATCGCTGTGGCGGTGTTCGCCTTCCTTCTCTGGCGGACGTCGCTCGGCTACGAGATCCGTGCGGCTGGCCAGAGCCAGCGCGCCGCGCGCTACGCCGGGGTGAGCGTTCGACGAACCATCATCGTGACGATGCTCATTGCAGGCGCGTTTTCGGGGCTGGCTGGAGCCGTCCAGATCGCCGGCGTGGATCACAACCTGACCGACAAATATTTCAGCGACACGACCGGCTTCGACGCCATCGCAGTGGCGCTGCTGGGCCTGGGCAGCGCCGTCGGCATCGTCCTCGCCGCCACCTTGTTCGCCGCCCTCCACGCCGGCGGGTCGGTCATGCAGAGCGATGCTGGAATCTCCTCCAGCCTGGTACTGGTGCTGCAGGCATTGATCCTCTTCAGCATCGCCGCCAACTTCCTGAGCGCGATCAAGGTTCGCCTCCCGGCGCTCGGCCGGACACCGTCGACCCCCCCAGCCGAGGCCGTGCAGGCCGTGGCATCGGACGCCGGCGCGATTTCGCAGGAGGACACCGGAACGGCATGACCGCGATCTCCGACATCCTCCACCTGCTGGTCACCGCGGACCTTTGGCACGCAACCCTGGCCGCGTCCGTGCTATTGCTGCTCCCAGCCCTGGGGGGCGTGATATCGGAGCGCAGTGGCGTGGTCAACATCGCGATGGAAGGCATGATGTTGGCTGGAGCTTTCTTTGGCGTCGTCGCCGACCTCGCGTGGCACAATGTCTGGCTGGCAACCCTGGTCGCCATCCTGGCCGGTGGCGCCATGGCCCTGATCCATGCGGTTGTTTCGATCAGGTTTCGGGCGGATCAGATCGTGAGCGGGATAGCCATCAACATCTTCGCCGCCGGTATGACCGTCTTCCTGGTTAATCGGATCTATGGATTGCAGGACGTCGGCCACGTGGGACCGTCCGAGCTTCTGCCAAACGTGAACATTCCGTTGCTCGATCAGATCCCCTTCCTCGGGCAGGTCCTCTTCCAGCAGAACGTGGTGGTCTACGCGGCCCTCTTCTTGCTGGTGCTCGTTCAGGTCGTGCTGTTCAGGACTCGCCTCGGCCTTCGGATCCGGGCGGTCGGCGAGCATCCGCATGCCGCCGATACGGCAGGCATCAACGTCTATCTGATCCGTTACGGCGCGGTCATCACCAGCGGCCTGCTCTCCGGCCTGGCCGGCGCCTTCCTCGCGATCGGGGTCTCGAACACCTTCGTCCCGAACATGACGGACGGCCGGGGATACATCGCGCTCGCTGCGATGATCTTCGGCAAATGGACGCCGCTGGGCGCGTTCCTGGCGTGCTTGATCTTCGGTTTAGGCCAGGCCATCTACGACAACAACTCCACGATTCACGTGTCCCCGTACCTGCTCAGCATGCTTCCGTACATCCTCGTCCTGGTGGTGCTCGCGGGCGTCGTCGGGCGCAGCAACCCGCCGGCGGCGGACGGGATCCCGTACGTGCCGGGGGCAGAGTGAGCGGACAGGAGCCCGAAGCGCTCGCGGTGGAGATGCGCGGCATCACCAAGGCCTGGCCGGGTGTGATCGCAAACAACGCAGTCGACCTATCCGTCCGCGCGGGCGAGATTCATGCGCTGGTCGGCGAGAACGGTGCGGGCAAGTCGACCCTGATGAACATCCTCTACGGCCTCGTGCATCCCGACGCAGGGGAGATCATGATCGGCGGCGCGCCGACACGAATCTCCGGGGCTCGTGACGCCATCGCCCGCGGCATCGGCATGGTGCATCAGCACTTCATGCTCATCCCGGTGTTCAGCGTCGGCGAGAACGTCATGCTCGGCCGCGAGCCCGTGATCGGTGGGACCTTCTACGACCATGCGCGGGCGCGACAGGAGATTGAGACGCTGACCCGCCGGTATGGCCTCGCGCTCGACCCCGATGCCAGCACGGGCGACCTTCCTGTCGGTCTGCAGCAGCGCGTTGAGATCGTCAAGGTCCTGTACCGCGGGGCCAACATTCTCATCCTCGACGAGCCCACAGGAGTGCTCACGCCGCAGGAGAGCGTCGAGCTGTTCGGCGTCCTGCGCGACCTGGTCAAGAGCGGCAAGACGATCATCTTCATCAGCCACAAGCTGCGCGAGGTGCTCGAGATCTCGGATCGCATCACCGTGATGCGTCGCGGCGGGGTGGTCGGCCACCTCGTCACCAAGGAGACCAACGAGCAGGAGATCGCGACGCTGATGGTCGGTCGCGCGGTCTTGCTACGAGTCGACAAAGAACCCGCTAAGCCAGGACCAGTCACGTTCCGGGTCGAGAACCTCACCGCGAGCTCAGACCGCGGTATGCCCGCGCTGCGCGACGTGTCCTTCGAGCTTCGCCAGGGCGAGATCCTCGGGATCGCGGGCGTGGAGGGCAACGGGCAGAGCGAGCTGGTCGAGGTGCTCGCCGGTACGCGGCGCGCGACCGGCGGGCGGGTCCTGCTCGGGGACCGCGACGTAACCGCGTTCGATGCCCGCATGGAGCGTGACTCGGGAATCGCTCACATACCTGAAGATCGGCGCGGCACCGGCCTCGTCCTCGCCTACTCCATCGCCGACAACCTCGTACTCGGCCGACAGCGCTCTCCAGCGTTTTCATGGCATGGGATGGTACTTCGCGTCACGGCCATCAGGGAATGGGCCAGGCGGCTGGTCAAGGAGTTCGACATCCGGGCTCCGAACATCGACGTGGCCGCACGCACGCTGTCGGGCGGCAACCAGCAGAAGATCATCGTCGCGCGCGAGATGGGCAGCAGGCCGCGAGTGCTCCTTGCCGCCCAGCCCACGCGCGGCGTCGACATAGGCGCCATCGAGTTCATCCACCGGAGGCTCGTCGCCGAGAGGGATGAAGGTACCGCCGTGCTGCTGGTGTCGGCCGAGCTGGACGAGATTCGATCGCTGTCCGATCGGATCGCGGTCCTCTACGAAGGCCGCATCGTGAGCATCGAGCCGGCGGACACCCCGGAGGAGCGCCTCGGCCTGCTCATGACCGGCGGCGGAACGGGAAGCCGAACCGGCGCCGCTTAGCCTCGATCCATCGAGCCGAGCAATCCGCTCAACCCGGCGATGGTGTCCAGGCGATGCCATCCCTCGCGCGGCAGCAATTCCTCCGGCACCTGCTCGTGGTGCCATGTGACGTGATACGGGATGTGCACCGCCCGCGCGCCCAGGGCGACAACCGGAACGACGTCGGAGCGAAGCGAGTTTCCAACCATCACGAACTCTTCGGGCTTGATGCCGCGGCGATTCAGAACCGAGCGGTAGGTTTCGAGGGTCTTGTCGCTGAGGATCTCGACTCCCGAGAACATCTCGGCCAGGCCAGAGCGCGCGAGCTTGCTCTCCTGATCGAACAGGTCTCCTTTGGTGATGAGCAGCAGTGAATAGCGCGCGCCGACATCGAGCAGAGATTCCTGCACGCCATCGAGCAGCTCCGTCGGCTCCGTGAGCATGGTCTTTCCCCAACCGAGAATCACCTGCAGATCAGCAGCGGGAATCCGCCCATCCGTCAAATGGATCGCGGTCTCGAGCATGGACAGCGTGAAGGCCTTGACTCCGTAGCCGTACAGGCTGAGGTTCCGCATCTCCAGCTCGAAGAGGTGGCCGTCCACATCGGCATCGGGCACATGGCGGTGCAGCAGGTCGCGCAGGGCTGCTTGCGTGAGATTGAAACGCGACTCGTTATGCCACAGGGTGTCGTCGCCATCGAACGCCAGCACCCTGGTGGGCATGTCTGTCGATGATAGGGCCGGCGAGTAGCCGGCCCTATCCCTCCCTGCTCGCGGGGAGGACGGCCACGCCGTTAGCGTGGCCGGCGGGGTGGCGCTTCCCGTCACCATGTTCCGGTGGCTGAGCTCCAGATGCCTAAGTTGACGCGCTCGGGCCATCGCGTGGTCTTGTCCAGGACCGCCCTGGCGGGTATCGCCGCCTGTTTCCTGCTCATGGGCGCGCTTGCTGCCGCGTACGGCCCCCTGCTCGAGCACCTCGCGCGGCGGTTCGACATCAGCCTGCCTGTCGCGAGCGAGGTGTTCAGCACCCAATTCGCCGGTGCCCTGGTCGGCGTGGTCGTCGCCATGTGGACGATGGAGCGCGCCTCCGGCCGGCGGACTGTCTGGGCAGGGCTCTGCTGCCTTGGTCTGGGCTGCGTCGGCGTCGCGCTTGCGTCGTCCTGGCCGGCGTTCCTCACCGGGGTGTTCGTGATCGGCCTTGGCTTCGGGGGCCTCGACCTCGCGCTGAACCAGCTGATCGCTCACAGCGAGGGCCCCAGAAGATCGGCGCTGCTGAACGCTCTCAATGGGGCTTACGGGTTTGGCGCCGTCGCCGGTCCAATCCTTATTTCAAGGTTCGGTGAGCATCACCTGGCAGTCCTCTACACGGGAGCCGCGGTGCTTGCGGTCGTACTGCTCCCAGCCGCGACCGGGATCTCGGGCCGGTTGCCCGTCACCCCGCGAAAGCGCGCCTTCCGCCCATCCTCCCCACGGAGTGGTGAGGTGCCGCCAGGATCGGGTAGCGAGCCTCGCGGGGGAGCGGTGTTGGTCGGCATCTTCCTCGTCGCATACATCTTCTACGTCGGTACGGAGACGGCCGTGGGCGGCTGGATGACATCTCATCTCGAGTCAGTGGGCTTGCGGTCATTGGACGCAGCCTCGCTCACCTCGGGCTTCTGGCTAGCGATGGCAGTTGGACGGTTGCTGGCCGGCCTGATCCCCGACAGGGTCCCCCCGTCGGTGGTCGTCATCACCGGCTCCGCAATCGCGGCCATTGCGTTGGTCGTGGCCCTGAGCGGCCGCGCCGCCCCGATCGCTTACGTCGTGACCGGTTTTGCGATCGCCCCCATCTTTCCGACCGGGATCGCCTGGCTCGCCAAGCTCAGGCCGGGCGACTCGCGATCAACCTCGTGGCTCTTCCCAGCGTCGATGGTGGGTGGCGTGGTCATACCGGGAGCAATCGGCGTCGCGATCGCGTGGCTGGGCATCGGGTTGGCGCCGGCGATCCTGGCCTTGGCCGCGATCGGCACCCTGGCAGCGTTCTCCCTGGCCGGCCTCAAAGGCCGGGAATAGCTGCTGCTTGCGCCCGCTTCTTGCTGGTGTGAGTCAAACGCAAGCGCGCTCGATCCACGACATCGAGCTGCCCACTCTGGGCGGCCAGCCGGCCAGCCTGTCCGCCTACGCCGGCAAGGTGGTCCTCGCGGTCAACACCGCCTCCCGCTGCGGCCTGACGCCTCAATACGGGGGACTCCAGGCACTTCAAGACCGTTACTCTCCCCAGGGCTTCACCGTGCTCGGGTTCCCCTGCAACCAGTTCTTCCGGCAGGAGCCGGGGAACGCCGAGGAGATCCAATCCTTCTGCAGCAACAAATACGGCGTGACCTTTCCGCTGTTCGCCAAGCTGGATGTGAAAGGCGCCAAACAGCATCCGCTGTACGCAATCCTCAGCGAGTTCGCCGACGACGCTGGCAAGGCGGGCAACGTCACGTGGAACTTCGAGAAGTTCCTGGTCGGCAAGGACGGGCGCGTGGTGCGGCGCTTCCGGCCCAAGGTCGTGCCCGGGGACCCGATCGTCACCAGCGCGATCGAGTCACTGCTCTAGCGAAACCGGTTTCCGCCGGGCGTGCAGCCGCGGTATCGTCCGAACGATGAGCGTTCACGGGATCCGGCTCGAGTCCGTTCGGCGTCAAAGCGGCGGGCGAATCCACCTCACCCCGCGCGTGCCGCGCAGCGGCCCGGTCACGACTCTGTGTGGACAGACCCTGCTGGCCGGCACTTTCGGCGGCGTCGACACGGCGGCGGATTGCTCGAACTGCATCCGGCGATCGGCTGACGCGAGCCGCATCTCATCGGCTTTCTTCGAGCAGGAGGAGGGTTCTGAGCTGCTGCGGCTGTCGCTGGAGCAGGCCCGTTTCCGCAAGCCGCGTTCAAAGCAACCGCCGCCTCTGGCCAAACCGGTCGGCCGGCACGCGCCACCGCCTGCACCGGCGATCCGCGAGCGAGTCGGCGAGCTTGTTACAAGGGGCTTCAAGGCCGCGGGTAATGGCGTATGGCGCAGCCCGGGCGGGGTCGTGGTCCGCATGGGCGGCCAAGGGCGAGAGAGCTTTGCGGAGCTTGCCTTCGAGGGCACGATCGTCGCCACGCGGCTCGAGGACGGGATGAAGTTGCGGGCTGGAGACGTCGAAATCACGGCCTCGAGCGGCGATGTTGAGGTTCGACTTACGCGACCCTGACAGGCGGGGGTGGCCCGGCGATGAGCCCCAATACCTGCGGGGCTCCAAAGATCCGGCCGGCGTCTCCGGTCGCATGGCCCGACCGGAGCGGTGTACGGTAGGCGTGATGCGCCGCCACAAGCGGAAGGCAACCGAACCTCAGCCGACGGCGAAACCGACGACAAGCGACCAGGCGCCGGGCGAGGAGGTCGTCCAGGTCAACGACCAGTACGCGGGCGGCGGGCCGGCGCCCGAGCTGGAGCCCTCGGAGCACGCCCAGCACCCGACCGGCGGCTAGCCGGCCGCGGCGGTGACGAACCGGACGTCTCTGGTCGGGGCGGCCGCGGAGACGAGGGCGAACACTGCGATCCCCTGCCGACCTGGCCGGTCAGGGATCAGGGCGCTTCGACGAACATGCTTGCGAGGAGGCCTCGCCATCGCCCTCGGCGGTCAAGGTCACCACTGACCCGCCGCTGACCTCGAACTGAATCCACGCACAGCACTCGCGCTCAAGGTCGATGAGCTCCATGAGCGCAGCCGCCGCGCCGGGAGCCGCCCGGAGGCGGATGCCACCCGGCACCAGGTCACGCCCGACCAGGCCGCTGCCCATCAGCTTGTTCCAGGCGCCCTCACGATCTTGAGATCGGATGCGGTGAGCGTGCAGGCAATCGCTGGTAAATCACCCATCGCAGACTCACAAGCGCAAAGCCGTGCTGCGTATTCCAGCTGCCGCGAGTCAACCGGTCTAAGCCACCTTAAGGTTGCCTCGTGAACCTCGTGGCGGCGTCGTTCGCCTGGCCGTTCAGCGGTAACTGGCGGCCACGATGGTTGGTTGGCGTCGTGATGGTGCTGCTGCTTCCAATCGCCTTCATACCTCTGCTGGGCTATGCGGTCGCCGCCACGCGATTCGCAGCCTCAGATCCGTCCCGCGGACTGCCGCGATGGCACATTTCCGCCCGCCTGCTCACCGACGGCCTCTGGGTCGCGCTGGTGGTGATGCTGATCGCGGCTCCTTTCGCAATCGTGCTGGGCCCGCTTGCGATGCTCATCGACCAGGCCCATCTGTGGCATGTGGGCGACCCCGCCCTGTCGCGGTTCTACGCCTATCTTGCCGCGGCCTTCGCGCTCGCGCTGCCCTGGGGGATCGTGATGCTGCTCTGGATGCCGCACGCGACCGCCCGCTTTGCCGCCGACGGCCGTCCGGTCGACCTGTTCAATTTTCCGGCGGCGCTTCGAGGGGTCGCCCGTGATTTCGCGACCTGGAACCTTGCGGCGGCCGCCATCGTGACCGCTTGGGCCCTCGGCCTCGCATGTGTGGGACTACTCTGCCTCGGCATCGTGCCGGGCGTGTTCTACGCCATCCTTGTCAGCGCACATGCCACCGCCTCACTTGAAAATGCGGGACCGCACCCGCCCCAGGTTGCGCATCCAGCCTCTTGGTGAGGCGGCTCTGCTAGCCGAGCTCGGCACGCGGATCGACACGGCGCTCAACACACGCGCCATCGCGCTGGCGGCCGCATTGAAGAAGCGACGTGATGTGCGCCAGGCGATCGCGGGCTACGCGAGCGTGACCGTTCAGTTCGACCCAGACCAGGCCACCCAAGAATCGCTCGGCGCGGCGATCGAAAGGCTCGCCGCCAAGCGGCCGCCGATGGCCGAGCCGGGACGACTCCATCGCATCCCGGTCACATATGACGGACCGGACATCGAAGCGGTGGCAGCGCGACTCGATCTCTCGACCGCACAGATCGTCGAGATCCACACTCGGCCGGTCTACCGCGTCTTCCTTATCGGTTTCGTGCCGGGCTGGGCTTACCTCGGCCCGCTTGCCGAAGAGCTCGAGCTGCCCAGGCGCCACGTGCCTCGAACGAAGGTGCCTGCCGGCTCCGTGGCGATAGCGGGCAGACAAACCGGCATCTATCCCCTGCCGACGCCGGGCGGCTGGCACCTGATCGGGCGCACCAAGGTGAGGCTGTTCCTGCCCGACTCCGATCCACCGTGCCTGTTCCGGGCCGGGGACCGCGTCAAGTTCTTCGCGACGGAACGGTGATCCAAGTTCTCCACGTCCAGGAGCCCGGCCTCTTCACCACCGTACAGGACCTCGGGCGCCCCAACGCCATCAGCGCCGGCGTGCCATCGGGCGGTGCAATGGATCGATTCGCCCACTCAGCCGCGAACCTGCTTGTCGGTAACGACCCGAGTCACGCGACGCTGGAGTGCACGTTCAGCGGCCCGCACCTGGTCGCCGAGCATTCGTGTCTCGTCGCGATCACGGGCGCCGACTTCGATCCCCGTGTCAACGGCACGCCCGCGCCGGCGTGGACCGGCATCTTCCTGGGCGCAGGCGACCGCCTCACCTTCGGTGCCAGGCGCTCCGGCGCGCGCGCGTACGTCGCAGTCGCGGGAGGCGTCGAGGCCGACCGCTGGCTCGGGTCGCTGTCGACCAATCTGATGGCCGCTCGGGGAGGGTTCCATGGTCGGCCTCTGAAGTCGGGCGACGTCCTGTCTGTAGCGGGCGAACCCAGAAGACCGACGGTCTCCGGCCGCCAAATGGCCGAACAGCTCCGCCCCGATTACGACGATCGCACCCTGCAGGCGATCGCCGGCCCACATATCAAGCGCCTCAGCCCCGAAGGCCGCGGCCTCCTCTTCGAGGCGACGTACATGGTTAGCCGCGACGCCGACCGCATGGGGTATCGACTTGAAGGCCCGCAGCTCGTGACGTCAGGCGAGGAGCTGCTGTCTTTCGGGCTGGTGTCAGGCGCGGTACAGGTCCCGCACAACGGCCAGCCAATCCTCCTGATGGCCGATTATCAGACTGCGGGCGGATACCCCGTGGTCGCGACCGTCGTCAGCGCCGCCCTCCCGATCGCCGCCCAGCTGCTGCCCGGCGATGAGCTGCGCATTGTCGAGATCGATGTCGAGCGGGCGCGCGAGATGCGCCAGTCACTCGAGCGCGGCCTTGACTCACTTCGCATTGCGTTGGGGCGTTAGCCGAGGGAGTCCCGCTTCACGCTGGCGCTTCGCCACCCTCGGCGACCTTCTTGGCCTCAGCCAGCACCAGGTCGTAGTCGGGCAGCGGTTGATCCTTCGTACGTTCCCAAACCCACCGTACGATGCCAGAGCGATCGATCACATATACGACGCGCTTGGCCATGCCCTGGTATCCGGCCACGTCGTCGCGGCGCACTCCGTAATCGGTGACCATCGTGCGCTCGAAGTCCGCGATAAGCTCGAAGGGCAGGCCACCCAGCTCCTTGGCGAAGGCCTCGTGCGAGAAAACAGAGTCCACGCTGATCCCGTACAAGCCGATCCCATCCGCGACCGCCGCGTCGTGCCTCGACCGAAACTCGGTCAGCTCGGTCCTTCAACCACCTGTGAAGTCGAGCACGTAGAAAAGGAAGACGAGAGCCTTGTTCTTCTCGAGCGCCACCGCGAGCGTTAGCTCGTGGCCGCCCGTGGTCGGCAGCTTGAACTCCGGCGCCTTGTCTCCGACCGCAAGCATATGAATGAGTGTAGCCACGGAGCCGGCGTTGCAGGGTTGGCCGGGGGCCCCCCGGTTCTGACTTTGTCTCTAACGACTCTCAAGCATGGCGAGGAGAGACTTTATTCAAGGAGCGCCCATCGAGGATGTACCAACCGGTACGCGTCGCCCCGCCCACGCGGTAGCCGGCGTCGAACGCGTCACCGAACGCTCGACGTACTGCGACCCTCCACGAGCGCGCCGTCGCGGGATTGGAACGCCTGAGCGTGACGATGTCCTGCGGCACCTGACATATAAGGACTGGAGCCGAAGACGGCAGTCCGACCACTGGTTCGCCCGCGGCACCTACGGAAAGAACGGCCACGGCACCACCACGGATGAGGTCCTCCACCTCGGGCTCGGTGACGCGACCGGCGGCTGCAGACTCGGCTTGCGCCGAGTCGAGCTGCCAGCTGATCAGAAGGCGGTCTGACTCCTCGCCGGCGTTGAGACCATCGGTCATCACGCCATAGAAATTGACAAGGTACTCGCGGGCCTGGGCCCCGAGCTTGTACAGGTTGAAGTAGGCGTTGCGCCTGACCAGCGGATCCGTCGTCCATTCGACGATCTTCACGCCGCGCTCGAGGCACCAGAGACGCTGGTGCTGCTTGAGCTCGAACCCAAGGCCCCGCACCGGGCAGTCAACGACCACGCCGAGGATGTGGGAATGCATGTGAAGCTCGTGCGCCGGCATGCCGCCCAGCCACCCGACGAGGCCGCCTACCAGCCGGTTTCCGACGCGGGCGCCGACCACGTAGTTCCCCGAATGCGACAGCGCTTTCAGGATGTCCGAGTTTACGGGCGGTTCGTCGGGCCGTTCCCAGATGGAGGTGAACAGCTCTTCCAACTCCCGCAGTTCCTCGAGCTCGCGCAGCTCGGTGATCACCGCACGACCGGCCATCGCGTCGCCGGTCGCCTCCATCACCTCTCGGCCAACGGTCCGGTCTCCACATGGGCGTCGCGCAGCGCTTGGCGCACGGTCGAGGCGACCTCCTGCGCGCCCTTGCTGTCGCCGTGGATGCAGATCGTGTCGTAGCGCCCTGACAGCGCCAGGCGGACAGCCTGCTCCGCGGCCGCTGTCGGGTTCAGCACAGCGTCCGCCCGCGAGCGTGGGGCGAGGGTGCCGTCGGACATGATGAGCCGGTCCGCGTAACCCTCGCGGTAGGCGGGGATGCCGGCACGGTCGGCGGCCGCCAAGAGCTCAAAACCCGGTTGGCCTATTATCCCGACCCGATGCGTTTTTGCGACCCGCGCCACGGCATCGGCGGCATCGGGGTCGCTCTGGCATCGGTGATACAGGGCGCCATGGGGCTTGATGTACGCGATCGGAGCCACCGCCGCCAGGCCGGCGACCTGGTAGGCGACCAGGGCTTCGATCTCCGCCGCCGACAGCGCCACCTCCACACGGCCGAAACCAGCGCGGTCGTCGTATCCAGGATGCGCTCCAACCTCGACCCCAAGCTCCAGACACCGTCGCGCGGTCGAGATCGCGGTCGAGATCGAGCCGGCATGCACCCCGCAGGCCACGTTGGCGCTGTCCACGAAGCGGAGGATCACCTCGTCGGCACCGGCGCCCTCACCCAGGTCCGAGCTTAGGTTCATTGCGCCCTGAGCGCACGCCGGGCGTTCAATGCGCGGTGTCGCCGTGGAGCAGCTGGATGGCGTGACCAAGGATCGGCATCACCGCCTCGAGCGACTCTGTCGCCCCCTTGACACTGCCAGGTACGTTGATGATGAGCGTCCGGCCGCGCACCCCGGCCATCGCGCGAGACAGCGCCGCCATAGGCGTGCTCGTCACGCCGGCGCGCCTCATCTCCTCGGCGATGCCGGGGACCTCATAGCTGATCAGAGCCGCCGTCGCCTGCGGCGTGACGTCGCGAGGCCCCAGGCCTGTTCCGACGGTGGTCACCACCACGTCGGCTCGGAGCGTGATCGCCGTCTCGATCGCCTCGGTGATGCGGTCGACCTCGTCAGGCACGACTTCGGGGTCGTTGACCTCGAAGCCACCGCCATGCAACAGCGACACCAGCGCTGGCCCGCTCTTGTCCACCCGCTTGCCGTGAAAGACGCCATCGCTAACTGTGATGACGTGAGCCTTGCTCAATGTGCGGCTTTGTCGCTCGGTCGCTTCCAGGTTCCGGACCGTCCGCCCGACTTTTCGAGCAGCCGTACCGACTCGAGGTAGACACCACGCTCGACGCCCTTGGTCATGTCGATGAGCGTGAGGCCTGCGACGGCAGCGGCTGTGAGAGCCTCCATCTCGACGCCAGTCTGACCCACCACCCTGGCCGTCGCCAGGACGCGTACCGCGCCCCGGACGAACTGGAAATCGAGGGTCACGCTCGTCAGAGGCAGCGGGTGGCAGAGCGGGATCAACTCGGAGGTCCGCTTGGCGGCCATGATCCCGGCGACTCGCGCGACCTGCAGGGCATCGCCTTTGGCCGTGCCTTCCTTGACCGCGCGAAGAGTCCCCGGTGCCATGCGTACGAAACATTCGGCCAACGCCTCACGGACGGTGGTGGGCTTGTCGGCAACGTCCACCATCCGCGCCGCTCCGCGCTCGTCCACGTGCGTCAATCGCAGGGAGGTGCGGCCGGCGGGTCCAGCCCGATCTTTGGAGCCCATGCGCTCAGGATATGCGGATGCCCAACGTGGATGCCGTCCTCTTCGATTACGGCCGGACGCTGGTCACGTTCGGCTACCCGACCGAGGACCTGCTCG
>OCZT010003134.1_pt1 | contig 17017 bp, 12 predicted proteins | sample 1539031 | NCBI WGS metagenome assembly OCZT01 (sample SAMEA3539308, study PRJEB22396) | soil metagenome | biome: tundra; feature: field; material: soil | place: USA | collected 2010-05 | depth 0.15 m | reverse complement strand
AACGCGTCCCAAATCGTCACCTGCTCCGGCCCGCCTCGCGCCCGCCGCGCGGCCGAGTTGCGCGACGCCGGCGTCCTCACGAACGCCGCCGTCGCAACCGAAGGCGAACGGATCGTCGCCGTCGGCCCGCAGGATCAACTCGAACGCGAGCACCCGAAGGCCACCCGCATCGACTGCGAGCGCGGCGTCCTCACCCCCGGCCTCGTCGATTCGCACACCCACGGCATTTTCGGCAAGCCGCGATTCGAGGAACAGGAACTCCGCGCCGCGGGCCTCGGCTACATGGAAATCGCGAAACAGGGCGGAGGAATCCACAGCTCCGTCCGCGACCTTCGCGTGCGCACGGAAGACGAACTCTTCGCGCTCGCGCTGCCGCGAGTCCGGCGACTCGCCGCGTACGGCACCACCACCGTCGAACTCAAGAGCGGCTACGGCCTGACCCTCGACGATGAACTGAAGTCGCTGCGCGTCATCCGGCGGCTCCAGCACGCGCTCCCCATTCGCATCGTCCCGACGTTCCTCGGCGCGCACGAGATTCCCCTCGAGTACCGCGCGAAGCCGCGCACGCGCCAGGAGTACATCGCGCTGATCGTGGACGAGATGATCCCGCGCGTGGCGCTCGAGAAACTGGCGACCTTCGCCGACATCTTCTGCGAGCCCGGCGTCTACACACTCGACGAATCCCGGAAGATCCTCGGCGCCGCCCGCGCGCACGGCTTGGCGCTCAAGCTCCACGCCGACGAACTCGAACCGGGCGGCGCCGCCGAGCTCGCGGCCGAACTCGGCGCGACCAGCGCCGACCACCTGGCCGCGATCTCCGACGCCGGCATCCAGGCCCTTGCCGCAAGCCGGACCGTGGCGACGCTCCTGCCGGGCACGATGCTGTTCCTCGGAAAATCGAAGCAGGCACCAGCCCGTGCCCTGATCGCGGCGGGCGCCGCCATCGCCCTCGCCACCGATTTCAATCCCGGCACCTCGCCCACGGTGAACTTCCCGCTGATGCTCACGCTCGCAGTGAGTCAGCTCCACCTGTCGGTCGCGGAGGCCCTGATTGCGGCCACCACGAATGGCGCCGCGGCGCTCGGGCTGGCCGCCGAAACGGGCCAGCTGAGCCCCGGTTTCTCGGCCGATCTCGCCCTCTTCGACATCGGCGACATCCGCGAGCTCCCCTATTGGTACGGAGACCAGCGGTGCCGTCGTTCCTGGGTGCGCGGGAACGCTTGTCACGGCTAGGGCGCAGGGCGTAGCTTTCGGCACAATGGCTAACGTCGCCACGCTGAGAAAAAAGGCCGCCGATTTCGAGCAGAAAAAACAGCTCGACAAGGCCATCGCGGTGTACCGGGAGATCCTCGACATCTTCGATGCCGGCCGCGACGACAACATCGACGTCGGCCTGTACAACCGTGTCGGCGACATGCTCGTGCGGCAGGGCAACACGCCCGACGCCGTCACGCTCTACGAGCGCGCGGTCGACCTCTACGCCGAGGGCGGGTTCTTCAACAACGCCATCGCGCTCTGCAACAAGATCCTGCGCACCTCTCCCGGGCGCGCGACGGTCTACTACAAACTGGGCAAGATCAGCGCCGCGAAGGGGTTCAACGGCGACGCGAAGTCGAACTTCCTCGAGTATGCCGACCGGATGCAGAAGGCCGGCCAAATGGAGGAGGCGTTCCGCGCGCTGACGGAATTTGCGGATCTTTGCCCCGATCAGGACGACATCCGGCTCATGCTCGCCGAGCAGCTCACGAAGGCCGACCGCAAGACGGAAGCCCTCGACCAGCTGCAGTTGCTCTATGCGCGCTACGACGGCGCGGGGCGCGCCGCGGAAGCGCAGGCGACGTTCGAGCGCATGAAGGCGATCGACCCGAACGCCCAGGCGAAATCGGGGGCAGCGGGCAAGCGCGCCAAGAGCGACGACCTCGTCTTCATCGACCTCGACGCGCCCACACCGCGCGCCTCGCGCCACACGCGCGGCATCAGCACGAAGATCGCGATGGTGCCGACGCCGACGCCGACGCCGACGCCGACGCGGCCGGTCGAGATCGTGCCGACGACCGTCGAGGGTGTGGCGCCCCAGGACAGCCGTCCGTCCTCGGGCGCGATCCTCGGACTCGAGACGACGTCGATGAACGACGCGGCGATCGTCGAGCCCGCTCCGCTGCCGGCAGGCGAATTCGCGGAGATCGTCCTGAGCGCGATCCCCGAGGGCCCGACCGGTCCGCACTCGATCGGGAGCGATCTCGCGCTCCCCGGCGACCTGCCGATGATCGATCTCGACGGAACGCCGGCCGCCGGCAGCGCGCGCGTCTCCGACGCGTCGACGGTGCCGACGATCGACCTCGACCTTCCGATGATCGAGGTGAACGAGATCGGCGAGGAACCGGCGGAGAGGAAGTCCGCCGAGATCATCGCGCGGGAGTCCGAGGAACTCATCGAGCTCGTCGCGGAGGCTCCGGAGACGCCAACCGCGTTCTCCGACGTGACGGCCGAGCAGATGGAGGAGCTGCCGCCTCCGGTGCGCCGCACGGCGTCGCTGCTCGCGAACTCGGTGGGGGTGCTCCGCGTCCGGCTCGAGGACGAGCCCGACAACTGGGCCCTGCATCGGCAGTTCGCCGAGGCGCTGCTCGACGACGGCGACCGCGAGGGCGGCCTCAAGCAACTCGAGGCGGCGCTGCTCGGACTCGAGAAGGCGGGCGATCTCGAGGCGGCACGCTCGATCGCCGACGAGGTCATCCGCCTGAATCCCGGGTCGGTGCGGCACCACCAGAAGCGTGTCGAGTACGCGTTCCGCTCGAACGACAGGCCGCGTCTCGCCGAGGCGTACGTGGAGCTCGCCGACGCGCTCTTCCGCGACGGCCAGGCCGAGAAGGCGAAGCAGGTCTATCAGCGCGTGCTCGAGCTCTCGCCCGACGATTTGCGCGCGCACGCCGCGCTCGAGTCGTTCGGCACGCCGCCCATCCCCACCGAGGTTCAACCCGCGCCCCGTTCCTCGTCGCGCCCGACGCGGGCGGCGCGCGTCTCCACTCCGTCGAAGGGCGGACGGCGCTACACGGCCGCACTCGACGCATCGCTGTTGCCGCCGCTCGACGAGCCCGCCGCCGCTGCCGCCAGCCCGAGCGGGGGCGATGACGACTTCGTCTCGCTCGGCGACTGGCTGCGCGATGAAGAGGGCCCGAAGTCCACGCGCATGGTGGTGGACGAGGAGGCGCCGACCGGCGACGAACAGGCCGACTTCGCCGACATGCTCAAGAAGTTCAAGCAGGGCGTCGCCGACAACGTCGACGCGGAAGATCACGAGTCGCACTACGACCTCGGTGTCGCCTACAAGGAGATGGGGCTGCTCGACGAGGCGATCTCCGAGTTCCAGAAGGCGATTCGCAGTCACCTGAATCGCGTGCGCACCTACGAGGCGCTCGGCCAGTGTTTCCTCGAGAAGAAGCAGCTGCCGGTCGCCGCGACGATCCTGCAGCGCGCGCTCAGCGAGCCCGGCGCGCACGAGGAACAACTCGTCGGCGTGCTCTACCTGCTCGGCTACATCAACGAGTCGCTCGGCAAGCCTGCGGAGGCGAAGGGCTACTACGAGCGCGTGTTCGGCGTGGACATCCAGTTCCGCGACATTGGCGACCGGCTGAACGCGGTAGACAAGGCGCTCGCGTCGTGACGATCAGCGAGCGGTTGCGCGCGCCGGTCGCATCCGCGCTTCTCGACATCCAGGCGCCGGTCCGCGCCGAGCTCGACCGCGTGCCCGCCGAGATATGGCGCATCGTGAAGGCGGACGCGCCGATCATCGCCGCGGTGAACGCGCACCTGATGGGGATGAAGGGGAAGATGCTGCGTCCCACGCTCTTGCTGCTCTCGAGCGCGCTCGAGGACCGCTCGGCACCTCGTGCCGTATCGATGGCGGCGGTCGCCGAGCTCGTGCACCTCGCGAGCGTCGTGCACGACGATTCGGTCGATCACTCGAACGTGCGCCGCGGCCAGCCGACGATCAACGCGCTCTTCTCGCACCAGATCGCGGTGATCTTGGGCGACTATCTCTACTCGCGCGCCCTCGCGGAGCTCGTGCGACTCGAGGATCTCGAGCCGTTGCGCGCGTTCACGTCGGCGTCGAACGAGATGACGCTCGGCGAGATGCGCCAGCTTTCGTCGTACGACGCGCTCGGTTTTTCGGAGCGCGATTATTTCGCGCTGAACCGTGCGAAGACCGCGTCGCTGCTCGGCGCCGCGTGCGAGGTGGGCGCGCTGTGCGGCGCGCCGCGGTATCGTGCGGCGTTGCGGCGGTACGGCGAGCAGCTTGGCATGGCGTTCCAGCTCGCGGACGACCTGCTCGACTACACGGAGACCGAGAGCGTCACCGGAAAGCCGAGCGGCAATGATCTGCGGGAGCACAAGGTGACGCTGCCGCTGATCGCCGCGCTGCCGTCGATGTCGGCGGCGCAACGCGCGCCCGTGGACGCGCTGTTCGAGAGCGCCGTGCCCGACGATGCGCAGATCGCGGAGGTCGTGGGGATCGTTACGGAGTGCGGCGGGCTCGAGTACGCACGCCGCAAGGGCGAGGAGTTCGCGCAGGAAGCCGAGGAGGCGCTGGCGGGGTTGCCGGCCAGCGAGGCGCGCCAGTCGCTGGCGGACGCCATCGCCTACGTTTTGGACCGGAGGTCGTAACCATGGCGCCCAAGGGATCGTCAAAGCATCGGCCGGGGTATCATGCCATAGTGCTGATGTGCGGGTTCCTCGTCGGTGGCTTGATGACCGCCGGGGCCCGCAAATGGCTGCCGTCGGGGTCCGTGAAAGAGTTCCTGACGACGGCCGTTACGCCCACGCTGGGGCATATCGACATAGATTTGGTTATCATCAAGTTTGGGCTGGGGCCCATCGCGCTCGACGTGTCGCTGCTGAGTCTCGTCGGGGTCCTGATCGCCTATCTGATTGCGCGTTCGCTTTTCTAGGAGACGGTATGCCACTTCAAGCCTCGATCTTTGGCCCGATGGAAATTGGCCTGCTGTTGCTGGTCTGCCTGCTGCTCTTCGGGGCCAAGCGGATTCCGGAAATTGCAGGGTCGTTCGGGAAGGGAATCAAGGAATTCAAGAAGAACATGAGCGAGGTGCAGAACTCGATCGACGCACCGTCGCAATCATCGTCGCTGCCGCCGGCGTCGACGCCCGTGCGCGAGGAAAGCACGCCCGCGGCGGAGCCGAAGAGGCTGCTTTAGAAGGGCGATGGAAGATGTAATGATGAAAGATGTAAGATGAAAGATGTAGGATGGAAGACAGAAGATCGAAGCCCATCAACGAGAAGGCCCCGCGGAATTCGCGGGGCCTTCTCGTTATTACATCTTTCATCTTTCATCTTTCATCTTCGATCTTCCATCGCCTACGTCGTCGCCCGCCGCTGTGCATTCTGCAAGGCCTTCCGCCTGTCGTCGATCTTCGCCGACTTCTTGAGCGCCTCGAGGAAGAGGCGAATCCGCTGCTCGCGAAGCGCCCGTGTGAGCTGGTCGCGCTGCGTCGGCCTCTGGGCGATCCACTTCACCGAGTCGGCAGTGGTCCGCTTGTCGACGCGGAGCACGAACACGCCGGCGTCCGTCTTGATCGGCGCGCTCACGGTGCCCAAGGGCAGTCCGGGCCCGAACGGCGCACCGAGCGCCTCGCTGAGCATGCCCAGCTCCGGCACCTGTGTGCTGCGCGCGAACGGCCCGACCTTCGCGACCGTGAGCCCCTGCGCTTTCGCCGCCGACTCGAGCGAACTGCTCGCGGCCGCGGTCGCGAACGCCTTCGCCTTCGGCATCAGCGCGTCGATCGCCTTCTTCTGCGCCACGATGTCGCGGAGCTGGTCCTTCGCCGCCGCGAACGGCCGCACGCCGCCGGCGCTGAGTGAGTCGAGACGAACGAGATAGTATCCCTGGTCGTCGTCGAACAGGTCGCTCGACTCGCCGACCTTGGCGCCGCCGAACGCCCACGCACTCGCGCTCGGAACGACGTGGCCGAGGTACATCGCTGGCGCGCCCTCCTCGATGCTCAGTCGCGAGACGAGCAGGCCAAGTTTCTTCGCGGCGCTGTCGAACTTCGCGGGTTCCGTCGCGCTCGAGGCGAGCTTTGCGAGCGTATCGGCGCGAGTGTCCGACCGCATCGCGGCGGAATCGCCCTGCTTGATGAGCTTCAGGATATGGTGCATCGCGGTCGAGTCGCCCTTGTGCTCGTCCACGCGGATGATGTGGTAGCCGAACGGCGTGAGCACGGGGCCGGAGATCTCGCCGACCTTGAGCTTGACCGTCGCCTCCTCGAACGCGGCGACGAACGTGCCCTTCACGCTCTTCGGCAGCTTCCCGCCGTCGCGGCCGCTCACCGTGTCGTCCGACTCGCGCTTCGCGACGTCCTCGAACTTCGCGCCTTTGGCGATCTCTGCGCGAAGGGCCTGGACCTTCCTGAGCGTCTCGGCCGTGTCGGCCGCGGTCGGCCGGCGTGGAATCTGCACGATGGAGAGCGCCGCGCGGCCGGGATGATCGAAGTCCTTCTGGTGCGCGTCGTAGTACTTCTGCATCTCCGCGTCGGTGACCGCGTCCTTGATCTCCTTCGTGACTTCGGGCTTGAAGCTCACGGCGGCGACGGTCGCGGAGTCGTGCGCATCGCGCCAGACCAGCCAGAGCCGCGTGTCCGGGACGAAGATGTCGCCCGCGACCTCGTTGTAGAGTTTCTGTTTCGGAATTTCGGCGCGATAGAACGTCTCGAGCTGGGCGAGCAGCCCCTGCTGGCGCGCCGTCGGGCTCGAGAGAAAGCGCTGGTATTTCGAGGGGTCGAACTGGCCGCCCGTCTGCAACTCCGGCGCCTGCATGAACTGCGGCGGCGGCGTCGTCTTGGCGGCGGCGATGATTTCGTCGTCGGTCACGCGGATGCCGCGCTTGCCGTACTCCTGCTTGAGCAGGATGTCGCTGACCAGCTCGTTGAAGGCCTGCGTCTCGAGCTGGGCGCGCTCGTCGAGCGTGAGCCCGCGGCCGAGCTGCTGCTCCTGTTGCTGCGACAGCTGGGCAGTGGCATTCTGCCACGCGATATAGCTGATTTCGGTCCCGTTCACCTTCCCAACGGCGGTCGACGTCGTGACCGCCGCGCGGCCGGCGAGGCCGGAGGTCTGGAACAGCAGGAAGCCGCCGACGAAGGCGACGACGATGATGATCCAGATCCATTTTGCGTGATTCCGCATCTGTTGCAGCACGTGCGGTACTCCCTTGCAGAATTCGGTGGTGTACAGAGGTTCGACAGAGCCTTCAAAATTACCGGCACGCAGGGGCTAAAATCAAGTGACTCGGGCACTTCTGATTGACGGGCACTCGGCGTGGCGTATACCTTGCAGATTATCGGTATTCGCTGTTGTCCGCCATCTGCCATCTGCCCTCTGATAAAGTGGCCTCTTCCGATCGAATCGACGAGCTGAAGAAACGGTACGACGAAAACCCTCGCCGGTTTTTCGCCTCGCTCGCGAACGAATATCGGAAAGCCGGTGACCTCGAGCAGGCCATCTCGCTGTGCCAGACGCACCTCGCGGAGCAGCCGTCGAACATGAACGGCCACGTCGTCTATGGTCAGGCCCTCTTCGAGGCCGGCCGCTACGACGACGCGAAGGTCACGTTCGAAGCCGCACTCACGCTCGATCCCGAAAACCTCATCGCGCTGCGCCACTTGGGCGACATCGCCTGCACGAACGGAGCCAACGACCAGGCGCGCGTGTGGTACGAGCGCGTCCTCGACGCCGATCCGCGCAACGACGAGATCCTCGCGCTGCTCGAAAACCTCAAGGCGGAGGAGAAGAGGACCTCGATCGAAACGCCGGTCGCGCCGGTCGAGTCGATCGCGCCGGTCGAGTCGATCGCGCCGGTCGAGTCGGTCGCGCCGGTCGAGTCGATCGCGCCTCGTGACGCCGGCACGGCGGAGTTCAGGCCGCCGCAGGTCATCACGCCGCTTTCGAATACGCCCGTCTCGAGTCCGACGCCGATCGTGCCGATCGACGCGGTCGATACCCTGCAGGCCCCGGTGGATTCGGCGCTACCGGTGGCGCCGCTGGTGATTCCTCCGCGGGCGTCGCTCGACTCGATCGGGCTCATGGATCTCTCGGTCGATTTCGATTCGGCGTTGGGAACGCCGCCATCGGCCGCGATTGAGATGTGGGAGCCGCCGGTCGTCGATCTGGCTCCTTCGGCGAACGAACCCCCTGTGCCCGTCGCGGAAGCCGTGCAAGCTCCCGCGTACGATGAAAGCACCGACATGCTCTTCGGCGATTCGCTGCCGGCCGAGCCCGCGCCGCCGTTCGTCACGGAGACGATGGCGGAGCTGTACCTGCAGCAGGGCTTCACCGCCGAAGCGCTCGACGTCTATCGCCAGCTTTCGGCGGCGAGCCCCGACGATGAGAGCCTGAAACAGCGCGTGCACCGGCTGGAGCGCGGCGACCGCACCAGCGTTTCGCTCGAGGAAGTTCCCGAGCAGGATGTCGTCGCGGTGGATGGCTCGGCTCCGCTGAACGCCCGTTCCTATTTCGCCGGCCTCTCGGCTCGCCGCGCGGTGCAGGGGAACGGACGGGCTCGCGCCACGCCCGCATCTTCTGCCGCGAGCGTCACGTCGCTCGACGAACTGTTCGCGGGCGGAACGATCTCGCCCGAAGACGAGCACGTCGCGCTCGCGTTCGCGCAGGTCGCGGGCGCCGTCGAAATGGGCGCCGCGTCGGTGAAGGGAAAGCCGACCGCTCCCGCCGCGACTGAACTGTCGCTCGACTCGGTCTTTCGCGAAGCCGACGCGCGCGTCACCGGCACGGTGCCGCGCCAGTCGCAGACGCTTCGCTTCGACCAGTTCTTCGCGACGGCCGGTGAGGAATCCGAACCGCCGCCGCCGCTGCCGGTCTCGTCGCCCGCAGGAGAACCCGGCAGCCCAGCGGAACTCCAGCAGTTCCAGTCGTGGCTGACGGGACTGAAGAAACCGTGAGGATCGCGGTCCTCAACGGCCCGAATCTCAACCTCCTCGGCACGCGCGAACCCGAGATCTACGGGTCCACGACGCTCTCGGAGATCGAGGGGCGCGCACGCGAAGTGGCCGACGAGCTCGGCGTTCAGCTTGCCTTCGCGCAGTTCAATCACGAGGGCGACCTCATCGACGCGATCCACGCGCTCGGCGGCCGCGGCACGGCGCCCGGAGTCGCGCCGGAACTGCGCGAGAAGGCCGACGGCGCGCTCGTGAACGCGGGCGCCTGGACGCACACGAGCCTCGCGCTCGCCGACGCGTTCAGCTCGGTGAAGCTGCCGTTCGTCGAGGTGCACCTCAGCAACATCTTCGCGCGCGAGCCGGAGCGCCGGCATTCGGTGCTCGCCTCAGGCGCGCGCGGACTGCTCTGCGGATTCGGCGCCTACGGATACGAGATGGCGCTGCGCGGGCTGGTGCACTCGCTGCGTACCGGCAAGCGATGACGGCCGGGCGCGAGCGACGTCTCGCCGCGCTGCGACTCGCGATAGACGAATCCCAGCTCGACGCGCTCCTGGTGAGCTCGTTGCCGAACATCCGCTATCTCAGCGGCTTCTCCGGATCGAGTGCGCTGCTCCTCGTCACGACGGACGAGGCGCTGCTGCTGACCGATTTCCGCTATTCGATCCAGGCCAACGTCGAGGCCCGCGGAGTTTCCCGCGTGGTGATCGAGCCCACGTCGCTCTGGTCGCGGCTCTGGGCCGAACTGCCGGCGATGCCCGGCGTGGAGTCGATCGCCTTCGAGTCGGCGCACATGACGCACGCGGATTTTCAGCGGATCGTCGAGCCGCCGCAGGGTGGCGCGCGGTGGCAGTGGCGCCCGTCGGTGAATCTCGTGGAGTCGCTGCGCGAACGAAAAGACGAGGCGGAGATTTCCCACATCCGCGAAGCCGCTCGCATCGCGGAGCAGGCACTCGAGCTCACCATAGAGAGGGTGAGGCCCGGGATGACCGAGCTCGCCATCTGCGGCATTCTCGAAGGCGAGCTTCGCGCCTGCGGCAGCCAGTCGCATCCGTTCGAGGCGATCATCGCCAGCGGGGAGCGCGCGGCGCTGCCGCACGCCCGCTCGTCGAGCCGGGTGGCCGCCTCCGGCGACCTGCTCCTGATCGACTTCGGCGCCGAGTTCAACGGCTACTGTTCCGACATCACGCGGACGTTCGTCGTGGGGAAGGCGACCGCGGAACAGCGGGAGATCCATGACGTAGTTCGTGAAGCAAATGCGACCGCTTCGGGTGGCGTTCGGGCCGGAATGCGCGGAAGGGATGCCGATGCGCTTGCCCGGGGCTACATTGAGCGCCGCGGTTGGGGCGAGGCGTTCGGCCATTCGTTGGGCCATGGGATCGGCTTGGAAGTGCACGAAGCCCCCCGCCTTTCCAAGGCCGCCGATTCTCCACTGCCGGTTGGTGCGGTCGTCACAATTGAGCCAGGGATCTACCGGTCGGGCTGGGGTGGGGTTCGGATAGAAGACGATGTGCTGCTCACGTCAGAGGGGAGAGAAATACTCACGTCCTTTCCGCGTGAACTAATCGAACTTGGGTGATCTGGGGGCTTTCAACTGACACCCGTCAGCTGTTAGCTGCCAGACACATTCCGACAGCTAACAGCTGGCAGCTGTCGTCTGAGGGCTCCGAGAACCGGTCCATCAATCTGCCATCCAGAAATAGATGATAGATCTTCGCTACGTAAAGAAGCTGGTCGAGATGCTCGATGATTCGAGCGTCGACTCCATCGAGATCTCGTCGGACAAGGGCATGAAGATCCGCATCAGCAAGACGCCGTCTCAGCGCGGCGCGATGCAGGTCGCAGCTCCGATGGCGATGCCCGCGATGATCATGGAGCCTCGTCAGAGCCCGCCGGGCGGCGTCGCGGCGGTGTCCGAGCCCGAGGCGGCGCGCGCGGCCGAACCGCCGAAGTCGTCGCTGCTCGACGTGAAGTCTCCGATGGTCGGCACCTTTTACGGCGCGCCCGAGCCGGGCGCGAAGCCGTACGTCTCCGTTGGGTCGACGGTCAAGAAGGGCGAGATCGTCTGCATCATCGAGGCCATGAAGATCATGAACGAGATCGAGTCCGAGTATTCGGGCGTCGTGAAAGAAATCGGTGCCACCGACGCGCATCCGGTGGAATACGGCCAAGTCCTCTTCCGGATCGATCCCAATGCCTGACCAGACACCCAGCGCGTCGCGCCCGACGACGGCCGCCCCGGCCGCGCCCACCGGTCCGAAGGCCCCGCCGTACGACTACAAGTCGGTCCTGCAGAAGATGGTGCAGGAGAATGCGTCCGACCTGCACTTCAAGGTGGGCCGCCCGCCGACGATGCGCGTGGACGGCGAGCTGAAGCCGCTCGAGACCGCGCCCCTCAAGCCGGAAGACCTTCGCTCGGTGGGTGACCAGATCCTTCCGCCGAAGCAGCGCCGCGAATTCGAGACCGAAAAGGAAGCCGACTTCGCGATCGGCGTGCCGGGCATCGGCCGCTTCCGCGTGAACATGTATCAGCAGCGCGGCTCGATCGCGTACGCGTTCCGCGCGATCGCGTTCCAGGCGATGACGATCAACGAGCTGAACCTGCCGCCGGTGCTCGAGGAGATCGCGATGAAACCGCGCGGTCTCGTCCTCGTCACCGGCGTCACGGGATCGGGCAAGTCCACGGCGCTCGCGTCGATGATCCAGTTCATCAACGAGCACCGGCACGCGAACATCATCACGATCGAGGACCCGATCGAGTTCCTCCATCGCGACATCAATTGCAGCATCAACCAGCGCGAAGTGGGCACCGACACAGGCTCGTTCGCTCAGGCGCTGCGCCGCGTGCTGCGTCAGGACCCGGACATCATCATGATCGGCGAAATCCGCGACCTCGAGACGCTCGAGATCGCGCTGAAGGCCGCCGACACGGGACACCTCGTGTTCTCCACGCTGCACACGACCGACGCGACGCAGACGATCAACCGCGTGATGTCGTTCTATCTGCCGCACGAGCAGGCCGACGTGCGCTTCACGCTCTCGTCCGCGCTGCAGGCGATCATCTCGCTGCGCCTCGCGCCGCGCTCCGACCGCGGGGGACGGATCCCGGCGTGCGAAGTGCTCATCAACACCGCGGCGGTGCGCGACAACATCCGCGACCTCGACAGGACGCTGAACATTCCCGCCCTCATTCGCGACGGCACCGTGCAGTACGGCATGCAGTCCTTCGACCAGTCGCTCATGAACTGGTACTCGAAGGGCGTGATCTCCTACGAGAGCGCGCTCTTCTACGCGACGAGCCCAAGCGAGTTCGCGCTGAAGGTGCAGGGCGTGGCCGGCGCGAGCGACACCAGCTGGGACAACTTCCAGCAGGACGTCTCGAAGTGATGCGTCTGTCCAGCCGGCGGGATTAGCCGACTGATGGATAAGATGATCCCAATCGCCAACCGAAGGTCGGCGATTTCCGAGCGCGATGTTTAAGAAAATACTCATTGCCAATCGCGGCGAGATCGCGCTGCGCGTCATCCGCGCGTGCCGCGAGCTCGGCATCCAGACCGTCGCCGTCTACTCCGAGGCCGACCGCGAATCGCTGCACGTCCGCTTCGCCGACGACGACGTCTGCATCGGCCCCGCGCCGGCGCGCGAGAGCTACCTGAAGATCCCGCGCATCATCGCCGCCGCCGAGATCACCGGAGCCGACGCCATTCATCCCGGCTATGGCTTCCTCGCCGAAAATGCCGAGTTCGCCGAGATCTGCGCCGCGAGCAAGATCACGTTCATCGGCCCCACGCCGGAACAGATCCGAACGATGGGAGACAAAGCCGCCGCGCGGGCGACAATGATCGCGAACGGAGTCCCCGTCGTGCCCGGCTCCCCGGGCCCCGTGGAGGACGTCGAGGACGCCTTGGCCTACGCAGTGAAGATCGGCTTCCCCGTAATCATCAAGGCCGCAGCCGGCGGCGGCGGGAAGGGGATGCGCGTCGCGCGCGACGCCGAGGAGTTCGCGCGGAGCTTCCAGGTGGCGCGCACCGAGGCGCTCTCCGCGTTTGGCAACGGCTCCGTGTACGTCGAGAAATACCTCGAGCGGCCGCGCCACATCGAGTTCCAGATCCTCGGCGACACCTTCGGCAACTGCATCCACCTCGGCGAGCGCGACTGCTCCGTCCAGCGGCGCCACCAGAAGCTGATCGAAGAGTCGCCCAGTCCGGCCATGACGCCGGCGCTGCGCAAGAAGATGGGCGACGCCGCCGTGCTCGGCGCGAAGTCGATCGGCTATGTCAGCGCGGGCACGATGGAGATGCTGCTCGACGAGGACGGCTCGTTCTACTTCATGGAGATGAACACGCGCATCCAGGTCGAACATCCGGTGACGGAAATGGCGACGGGCGTGGATCTCGTGAAGGAACAGGTCCGCATCGCGGCCGGCGAGAAGATGAGCCTGACGGAAACGCCACGGCTGCGCGGCCACGTGATCGAGTGCCGCGTGAACGCCGAGGATCCCGCGAAGAACTTCCAGCCGTCACCGGGCCGGATCGACGTGTTCCACCCGCCCGGCGGCAACGGCGTTCGCGTGGATACGCACGTGTACGCCGGGTACACCGTGCCGCCGTACTACGACTCGATGATCGCCAAGGTGATCTGCCAGGGTCGCGATCGCGCCGAGGCCATCGCGAAGATGCGGCTGGCGCTGGATACGTTCGTGGTGCAGGGGATCACGACGACCATTCCGTTCCTCTCACGGGTGATGGCGGATCCGCACTTCATGAAGGGCGAGGTTCATACAAAGTTCCTGGAGAGTGAGGGGGCGCACCTCATGGCTGAGCCAAAGGGCTAAACAGCAAGGGCGGGTAATCAGTCATTGGTCATTGGTCGTTGGTTATATGGCATACGACCAATCACCAATGACCAACGACAGATTACCCGCTTTTCGAGTGAAAACGCCCCGCGCGACGGTGTGACCCCCGCAGTCCCCTGGCAGTCAGTTTCTCGGTAGCCCTGTGCCCACCATCCGAGAGCCGAATGTCCAAGAAACCGCGCGGAAAAGTCGTCGTCAAAACCGGGACTCCGGCCGCGCCTGACCACGCAGCAATCGCCACCCAAGCGAAGCGCTCTCATCTGCGCCGCGAGCTCGGTGGCATCGCCCTGCTCCTCGCCTCGGTCTTCGTCGCCGGCTCGCTCCTCGCCGGTGGAGCCGCCGCCGGCCAGTCGTGCTCCAGTGCCGGCGGGATCTTCGGACCCGTGGGGGCCTGCCTGCGCTCGAGCGTCCTGCTCACCCTCGGCGCACTGTCCGCCATCATCGTCCCGTTCATCCCCGCCGTCCACGCCCTGCGACTCCTCGGCCGCATCGAAGAGAGCGAGGACCGTCGCTGGTTGTTCTTCACCATCGGACTCGCCGCCATCGTCCCGCTCGCCGCCGCCCTCGCGCGCGGCGCGACGATCGATGCAGCGCAGGTCGATCCCTACGCCGGCCTGATCGGCAGCTTCGTCGCGTTCTACCTCGCCAAGGCGCTCGGACTCGGCGGCGCGTGGGTCGTCGTCGCGCTGGCGCTCTCCGCGCTGATGGCCGGCACGTTGGCGTGGAACCCGATCCGCATGCTCATCGGCGGCTCGGCAAGGCGCGCCGCGGTCGGCGCAACACCGGCGGATGCACAGGCTGCACAGGCTGCAACGGTCGCGGGCGCGTTCGGCGCAGGCAAAGCGACCGGTGAAAAGACCGACGGCCTCACGCCGGCCGAGCGTCTCGAGCCGGATTCGAAGGAAATGCCCGCGCTCGATCTCGCGCTGATGGACGTCGCGACGTTCGTCGCGCAGGACGAGGAACTCGTCGAGCAGGCCGAGCTTCCTCTCGACGATCACGCAGAGCGGAAGTCCGGCCGGAAGAAGAAGGCCACGAAGGCCGAGAAGGTCGCCGAGCACGCCGAGGCCGTCGCCGCGGCGATCAATGCCGGTACAGATCCATTGGACGCGATGGCCGATGAACTGCCGCCGGCCGATCTGCTCACGCCCGCACCGCCGCGCAACGTGGACCAGAGCAGGGCGCATCTCGATGCCATGGGACAAAAACTCATGGACGCGCTGCGAACGTTCAAGGTCGACGGCCAGCTCGTGGGCCGCACGACGGGCCCGACCGTCACGCAATATGAGATCGAGCCGTCACCGGGCGTGAAGGTCCGCCAGTTCGCGAACCTCGCGAACGACCTCGCACTCGCCATGCGTGCGCAGTCGATCCGCATCGTCGCGCCGATTCCGGGGAAGGGCGCCGTCGGCGTCGAGGTGCCGAATCCGTCCGCGGAGATCGTTGCGTTCCGCGACATGATCGAAAGCAAGGACTACCAGAATACGCCTCGTGCTCTGCCAATAGCCCTCGGCCGCGACCTCGAGGGCCGCGTGGTCATCGGCGATCTCGCCAAGATGCCGCACCTCTTGATCGCGGGTGCCACGGGCTCGGGCAAGTCGGTGTGCGTGAACACGCTGGTGACGTCATTGATCTACCGGCACACGCCCAAGACGCTGCGTTTCCTGATGGTCGATCCGAAAATGGTCGAGCTCTCGGTGTACAACGTGCTTCCGCACCAGCGGCACAAGGTGGTGACGGACAATCGTGACGCCGCCGCCCTGCTCAAGTGGGCCGTCCTCGAGATGCAGGACCGCTACCAGCTCCTCGCCGCGAACGGCGCGCGCAACATCCAGGACTTCAACCAGAAAGTGCGCGACGGCTTTCCGATGGTGAAGCCGAAGGACCCGCACGTCGGCTTCGAGGATCGCACCTACAAGGCCGGGATCCTGCCGTACATCGTCGTCGTCATCGACGAGCTCGCGGATCTCATCATGACCTGCGCGGCGGAGGTCGAGACGCCGCTCGCGATGCTGGCGCAGAAGGCGCGAGCCATTGGAGTGCATTTGATCCTGGCGACCCAACGGCCGAGCGTGAACGTCATCACGGGCCTCATCAAGGCGAATTTCCCGAGCCGGATCGCGTTTCGCGTGGCCTCGCAAATCGACTCGCGCACGATTCTCGACACGAACGGCGCCGAGTCGTTGCTCGGCAACGGCGACATGCTGTTCATCCCGCCCGGCAAGAGCGAGCCATCGCGAATTCAGGGTGCGTTCCTGTCGAACGACGACACGGAACGCCTCATGAAGTGGTACGAAACGCGCCGTGAGGTGAGAAAGGCCGCCATGGAAGCGCAGGGCCTCATGCACATCGAGGAGACGGCGAACGAGGGGGACATTCTCGAGAAGGTCCGGGCGCAGGAAGCGGCGGAGGCGGGCGCGGGGCACGGTGGCGACGACGAAGAGGGCGATCGCGACAAGCTCTTCCGGGAAGCGGCCGAGGTGTGCGTGCAGAACCAGGGCGGTTCTACGTCACTGCTGCAGCGGCGGCTGAAGGTGGGCTACGGGCGCGCGGCGCGGATCATCGATCAGCTGCACCTCGCGGGGATCCTCGGGCCGCCGGATGGGTCGAAGCCTCGCGACGTTCTCATGGGACTCGAGGATGTGCAGCGCATTGCGGGGGATCGGTCGGTGGCGGCGTAACGGGGTAACGGCAAGTAGGAACGGCGACGAGCGACGGTAGGAACGGCGACGGGCGACGGGACAAACGGCGACGAGCGACGGTAAGAACGGCGACGAGCGACGGGTGAGCGGCGACTTAGCGAAGGGCGATATGTGAGGAGCGAGGAGACGTTCTCCGCACTCCTTACGCGTCGCTCTTCGCCAGATCGCCCCTCACGCGTCGCTCGTCGCCGTTTTTCGGAGAGCCCCTCACGCGTCGCTCTTCGCCAGATCGCTCCTCACATGTCGCCCTTCGCTAAGTCGCCGCTCACCCGTCGCTCGTCGCCGTTTGTCCCGTCTCTCGTCGCCGCAGGGAATCTTTCGATCCCAGCCGCAGCACTTTCGGTGATGCTCGCCCGGAAGCCCGCGCCTACTTTCCCCCGCGTGACCAAAGCCACCAACAAATTCGGCGAACTCGGCGAGCGTATCGCCGCCCGCTGGCTCGAACAAACCGGCTGGCAAATCGTCGCGCGCAGATTCCGTTCGGGCAGACGCGATATCGACCT
>OCZT010003133.1_pt1 | contig 17021 bp, 23 predicted proteins | sample 1539031 | NCBI WGS metagenome assembly OCZT01 (sample SAMEA3539308, study PRJEB22396) | soil metagenome | biome: tundra; feature: field; material: soil | place: USA | collected 2010-05 | depth 0.15 m | reverse complement strand
GCGGTTGAATCCTCTTTGGTCAACCGTTTGGGCATTTCGAAGCGTCCTAGACGTATTGGCATATTTTCCTTTCAACAATTTTAATCTGACCCCTCCCGCCGTTATTCCCAGCGGTCGGGGGAAGTCCGTGTAATTGTTACGGACTGATGAATCGGCGGACTGATCGGTTAAGCGCCGGGCGCCTTTGGATCGATCCATTAATCCAACAATCCAGTTTCATTGGTTTAGCGGGAATAAAATTCGACTACGGCTTGCTCATTGCCGATGGGCTGGATCTCATCGCGGGTGGGAATGCGCATCACCACGCCTTTGAGAGCCTCTTTGTCCAAAGACATCCAATCGGGCACCGCCCGGCTGGCAGCGCTTTCCAGATTCTTCGTCGCCAATTGCCGCGCCGCATTGGAGTTCTTGATCTCAATCAGGTCGTTCACCTTGAGGCCAAACGAAGGAATATTAACCTTGCGCCCGTTGACCCTCACGTGCCCATGCGCCACCAACTGCCGGGCGGCCGCGCGCGTATTGGCGAAACCGAGATGATAGGTGACGTTATCCAGCCGAGTCTCCAGAATCTGCAGCATGTGTTCGCCCGTAACCCCGCGGCGCCGCAACGCGCGTTCGTAAACGCCTCGGAACTGGCGCTCGAGCAGGCCATAATAATAACGAAGCTTTTGTTTCTCGATCAAGCCCAACCCATAGTCGGTGTGCTTGCGGCGCGACTTCGGCCCATGCATGCCAGGACCGTAATTGCGGCGCTCAAGGTATTTCGACGGGCCGAAGATCGGAACACCGAAACGGCGGCTGATGCGAACGCGAGGACCAGTATAACGAGCCATTTGCTAAAAAAGTAGATGGTTGATGTTGAACAATTGACAGGAAGAGCTAGACCCGGCGCTTCTTGCGCGGACGGCAGCCGTTGTGCGGCACAGGCGTAACGTCCTTGATGGTGGTGATTTCCAATCCGATCGCTTGAAAGGCGCGAATCGCCGACTCGCGACCTGAGCCGGGACCTTTAACTCGCACTTCGACCTCGCGCATGCCGTGCGACATTGCCTGCCGGGCGGCGTCCTGAGCCACCTGCTGCGCCGCGTAGGCTGTGCTCTTGCGCGAACCTTTGAACCCCACGCGTCCGGCACTAGACCAGCCGATGACATGACCCTGCATATCCGTGATGCTCACCAGCGTGTTATTGAAGGTAGCCAAGATGTTGGCGATGCCGCTGACGATATTCTTTGCGCCCTTGGCCTTGACGATCTTCTTGCCTGCAAGATCGTCCGCCAGCAATTCCGCTGCAGTCGGGGCCGCGGTCGCCGCAACCGGCATCGCGCCCTCGGCAGGCTTGGGGGCTTCGCCAGCGGGGGCGCCGCCTTCAGCCGCCGGAGCGCCCGCTTTCTTGGACGCTTTGGCCGGGGCAGCGTCACCTTCGGGCTTGGCGTGCTTGTCCGCGGGTTTATCGACCGGCTTCTCAGCGGCGCCTTCCGGTTTGGTCGCAGGTTTGCCTTCCTTCTTGGAAGCGGGTTTCTTCTTAATTTCGTCGGCCATGGGCTAGTAACAATGTTGATAGTTGGTGGAAAACAGGAGCTGGCACCTCAGTGGATGCCGGTCTTGGCAGTTGGACTGCGCACGACGCCGACGGTCTTGCGCGGGCCTTTGCGGGTGCGCGCGTTGGTCTGGGTGCGCTGACCGCGCACGGGCAAGCCGCGCAGGTGGCGGATGCCGCGATAACATTTGATGCCCTGCAGCCGCTTGAGATTCATTCCAATCTCGCGGCGCAGATCGCCTTCAATGACGTATTTACCGTCCTGAATGGCATGCACGATCTGCGAGAGTTGCTGTTCGGTCAGATCCTTGGCACGGACACTGGGATCGATATTCGCCTTGGCCAGAATAACTTTGCAGTTGCTGGGGCCAAGGCCGTAAATATACCGGAGCGCAATGTCAATGCGCTTGTTCGGCGGAACTTCCACACCAATGATACGAGCCATATATTCGTTAGAGCGTTAAAGAGTTCAAAGTTACCCGAGTTGCCACAGGGCTCCGGCTCAGCCTTGCCGCTGCTTGTGGCGAGGGTTAGTACAGATCACCCGGATGATGCCTTTGCGGCGAATGATCTTGCAATTCTCGCAAAGCTTCTTAACTGATGCGCGGACTTTCATATCTATAATATCGTTTGCTTTTCCACAATAATGCGCCCCTCGGACAAATCATAGGGCGACATTTCCAGCCAGACCCTGTCCCCGGTCGCCAGGCGGGCAAAGCTTAATCGCGCTCTGCCAGCCACATGCGCCAAGACACGGTGCCCATTAGCAAGTTCTATTCGATACATCCTGTTCGGCAGAACTTCAACTATGGCACCTTCAACTTCGATGGCACCTTCTCGGGCCATGTTAGAATCTCCGGTTCAGCTTCGGTGATCAACACCGTATGCTCGAAATGAGCGGATAGTGAACCATCCTGCGTGACCACTGTCCAGCCATCATTTAATATTTTTACGTTCGCCGAACCGGCGTTGACCATCGGCTCGATCGCCAGCGTCATCCCGGGCCGTAAACGGGGCGAGGATTTTCCCTCCACGAAGTTCGGCACCTGCGGTTCTTCGTGCATCGATCGTCCAACGCCGTGGCCCACAAATTCCCGCACAACGTTGAAACCGTTGGTTTCGACATGATCCTGTATGGCCCGCGAAATATCAGCCACTTTCCCTCCCGGCAGCGCCTGGGCAATGCCCTGGAAAAGAGCTTTCTCGGCAACGTCCATCAGCCTCTGCGCCAGCACGTTGCAGCCGCCTACGGCGACCGTTCGCGCCGTATCCCCAACAAACCCGTTGTAAAGCACCCCAACATCTAAACTGACGATGTCCCCGAACTGGAGCGCCCGGGACCCAGCCAAACCATGCACGACCTGGTCATTAGGCGAAATGCAAATCTGGCACGGGTACTTGCGATAGCCCAAAAAAGCGCTCTTGGCGCCATGTTGCTTGATCCGCGACGCGGCATACTCATCCACGTCCCTTGTTGTCACCCCAGGCTGGATAAACGCAGCCACCTCCTCCAGCACGGTTCCGGCCACCGTGCAGGCTGGCCGCATCGCTTCCAGGTCCCGCTCACTCTTTAGAAGGATCATCAGAACCGGCCCCGCAGCCGCCCCTTCTTCAGGAAACCGTCGTAATGGCGCATCAGCAGGTGCGTTTCCATCTGGCGCATCGTGTCCAGCAGCACCCCCACGAGGATCAACATGCTGGTGCCGCCGAAAAATGTAGCGACGGCATAGGGAATGGGTGGATTCATTACACGAGCGAGCCAGATTGGAATAAGGGCAATGACAGTCAGAAACACCGCTCCCGCCAGGGTAATCCGGCTCATGGCATTGTGCAGATAATCGCTCGTCGCCTGCCCTGGACGCACGCCAGGGATGTACCCGCCGTTCTTCTTCAGATCATCCGCGATCTGTAATTCGTTGAACTGCGTCGCCACCCAAAAATAGGAGAAGAAGAGTATCATCAACCCATATATCACCATATAGAGAATCGCCCCTTCGTTCAGCGCGCGCGCGATCTCCATGAAGAACTTCACGTTAAAACTCTGGCCGAGCATCTGGAAGATCTTCTGCGGGAACATCAGAATCGCCTGGGCAAAGATAATCGGCATCACCCCCGAGTAGTTAACTCGCAGCGGCATAAATGAAGTGCCGCCCGAATAGACCTTCCGGCCCACCGCGCGCTGGGCGTATTGGACCGGAATTTTCCGCTGCGCCTGGGTAATGGCGATGACCCCCGCGATCACGGCGGCCAGCAAAAACACCAGCGCCAGGGCGTGCCCGAAGTTAAACCTGGCCTCGCCCCCGCCCTCGGGGAAAAACATATCTTTCAGCGCCATCGCCGCTTGCGGGAGCCGCGCCAGGATCCCGATGGTGATCACGAGTGAAACCCCATTGCCGATGCCACGTTCTGTAATCTGTTCACCGAGCCACATGAGCAGCATCGTCCCCGTGGTCAGCATCAGTAACGTTTGGAGGCGGTAAAACCAAATGTGCGCGTCCGTATACAGCACTAACCGTTCGGCCGGGTTCCAACCCGGGAAGAGCTTTTCCGGATTCTCCCAGCCAATCGCCATCACCATGCCCTGTCCCAGGCAAAGAATCACGGTCAGATAGCGGCCATATTGGATAATCTTGGTGCGGCCCCCCTCTTCGCGAGCCAGCTTGCTCAAGGTCGGGATCACCGCCGTCAACAACTGAATGATAATCGTCGCGCTGATGTAAGGCATGATGCCCAACGCGCCGACCGCGCAATGCTCCAGCGCGCCACCGGTAAAGAGACTGTACATGCCCAGCACCGAGGAACCGCTTGCCGTGCCGGCTTTACTGGCGAAGTAACTCGACAGCACATCGCCATTGAGCCCCGGGATGCGCACCACCGCTTCCAAGCGGCAAATGGCCAGCACCACTAAGGTGAACAAAAGCCGGGACTTCAACTCCGGGATTTTGAAGCAATTGAGGAAGGTATTGTAGATGGCAGCAAACATGGTGGTGTTAGAATCCAAAATCCGCGCTCCGAACTCCCAGGTTCAAAGTCCAAACCGCAACGCACGATACTGCTGGTTCTGGTCGCATGTAATCTTATGCCTTGGCGGTCTCAGCCTTGCGTGCTGTAACGAGTTCGCAAACTCCGCCCTTGGCCTCGATTTTGGTCCGCGCCGCCGCGCTGAACGCGTGCGCGCTCACCGTTAGCTTACGGGTCAACTCTCCGCCACTCAAAATTTTGATGCCTGCGCTGCGGCCGTTCGCCAGCCCCGCGTTCCGCAAGGCCGCTTCATCCACCCGCGTGCCGTCTTCGAAACGGTTCAATGACTCCAGGTTTACAGCCAGATACCGAATAGTATGGCGGGCGTTGTTAAACCCGCGCTTGGGAATGCGCCGGATTAAGGGCATTTGCCCGCCTTCAAAGCCGATTCGAACCGAACTGCCCGACCGGGCCGTTTGGCCCTTGCCGCCGCGCCCGCTGGTCTTGCCGTGGCCGCTGGCTTCGCCCTGGCCTAATCGTTTACGACGATGCCGGGCGCCAGGACGAGGTTTGAGGTCATGTAATCGCATAAAAAGCTAGACGGTTGGTGGCACGGCAGGAGGGACTGGCTCTGGCGCCGGGGCCGCTTCCGGAGCCTTTGGCTTTTCCACCTTCTTGATTTGCAAACCGCGGCCCAGGTAAATATCCTCGCGCAGCCGCAGGCTCAATAGCCCCTGAAGCGTGGCCTTAACGACGTTGGCCGCATTCTTGGAACCGAGCGACTTGGTCAGCACGTCCTTGACGCCGACCAATTCGAGCACCGCCCGCACGGTCTTGCCCGCAATGATTCCTGTTCCCGGCGAAGCGGGCCGCAGCAGGACTTTCGCGCCACAATAGTGCGAGAACACCTCGTGCGGAATGGTTGCGTCCCTCAACGAGACGCCCACCATCTGCGAGCGGGCCATTTCCCCGCCCTTGCGGATGGCATCTGCCACTTCTCCGGCCTTGCCCAAACCAACGCCCACGCGGCCGTGCTTGTCACCGACAACAATCAGCGCGCTGAAATTAAAGCGGCGTCCGCCTTTGACGACCTTGGCAGAACGATTGATGAACACGACCTTCTCGGTCAGTTCCTGCCCGGACTGCGCATCGTATGTGGGTTCAGGCTCCGGTCGAGTGCGCCGGCCGCGACCTGGCCCCCGCGCAGGGCGATGTTCGCTGCTCTCGACTTTGGCTGGTTTAGGTACAGTATTCGTTTCCATTGTGAGTTAGAATTGCAGACCTGCTTCGCGCGCGGCATCCGCCAGGGCTTTAATCTTCCCATGGTAACGCGCGCCACCGCGGTCGAAAATCACCTGTTTGATCCCTTTGCCCAAGGCAATCTGTGCCGCCAAGGTGCCGAGCGTCTTGGCGCTTGCCGCATTAGCCGCCAGCTTCTCCTTGTCCGGAGTCGCCTTGCTGGTCGTTGATGCCGCCGCCAGTGTCACCCTCGCCACATCGTCCACAAATTGTATGTGGATGTTCTTGTTCGTAAAACAAACGCTCATCCGTGGACGGCCCTTTGTCCCACTGACCTTCCGGCGAACTCGCCAGTGGCGCCGCAACGCCAGTTTATGTTTCTGTTCTGTTCTCATCTCAATTGGTCACGGATTTGGCCGTGAGCTGTTATAATATTAAATGCCGTCTCTCAGATTCCACGCCTCACGCGTTACTGTACCGTCTTGCCTTCTTTGCGGATGACCCGTTCATCCGAGTACCGCACACCCTTGCCCTTGTAAGGTTCGGGCGGGTAGAAGCTGCGCAGTTCCGCCGCCACCTGGCCCACCGATTGCCGGTCTGGTCCCTCGATGGTGACCTTGGTGTTTTCTTCCACCGTCACCTTCACCTGCGCCGGTATCGCATAGACGATGGGATGTGAATATCCCAAGCTCATGGTCACGTTGGTGCCCACCACCGCGGCTTTGAAGCCGACGCCTTGTATCTCGAGCTTCTTAACGAAACCCTCGCTCACGCCGCGGACCATATTGTTCACCAGGGCGCGGCTCAGGCCATGCAGCGCCTTGGCGTGCGCGTCATCGCCCTCACGGCTAACCACCACCTTGCCGGCCTCCACCTTTAGGCTGGTCCGGGGGGGCAGTTCCCAGTTGAGTTTGCCTTTCGGCCCTTCAACCAAGACCTTTTGGCCCTTGATCTCCACTTTCACCTTCGGCGGAATGGTGATCGGCTGCTTTCCAATTCGTGACATAAAATCAAATTCCGATGAAGCGTTAGTCCAATAGCCTGGCTGAGTCCCGTCCAACAGGACCGCTCCAGCTTTGGGTTTCTCCGCTGCTTGGTTTCATCTGTTCACCACACGTAACAAATCAACTCGCCACCGATCTTCTTCCGCCGCGCCTGCACATCGGTCAGCAGGCCTTCCGAAGTCGATACCACGGCCACGCCCAGCCCCCCGCGAACGCGCGGGATTTCCGTGGCGCCAACATACCGCCGCAGCCCCGGCGTGCTCACGCGCTGCAGACCTTCGATAATGCTTTTCTTGCCTTGGTACTTCAGTTTCAGCTTGATCGTTTTGGGCAGCTTCCCTTCCACGGCGAAGTCGGCGATGTACCCTTCACGCTTGAGGATGCCCACAATGCTCTCCTTGATCTTGGAGTGCGGCAGTTCGACGGTCGGCAGCAGCGCCAGATTGGCGTTGCGAATCCGGGTCAATAAGTCGGAAATCGGATCGTTCATAGGATTACCAACTGGCTTTGGTCACGCCCGGGATCAACCCGTTGAGAGCGCCCTCGCGGAAAGTCATGCGCGAGCAGCCGAACTTGCGCAAGTAGCCGTGACGTCGCCCGCTCATCGAGCACCGGTTGACCAGTCGCGTCGGCCCCGCATTTCGCGGGAGTTGGGCCAAACCGGCATAGTCGCGCTTGGCCTTCAACTCGGCCCGTATCGCGGCGTACTTCTTGACCGTCTCGGCCTTCTTCTTATTGCGTTCAATCCACGCTTTTTTAGCCATAATCAATTACTCTGCTTTAACTTCTTTCGGCTCACTAATTTCCTTCGGAGCGCTTTCAGCCGCTTTGGCTTTCTTGGGCTCGCTCTGTTTGGCCTCCGCGAACGGCATTCCCATCAGCTTCAAAAAATCCAGCGCCTCTTCGTTAGTGCGTGCGCTCGTGACGATGGTGATGTCCATGCCCTGCTGCCGTTTGATCTTGTCCAATTCGATCTCCGGGAAAATCGTCTGGTCCCCTACTCCCAGCGAATAATTCCCCCGCCCGTCAAACGAGCGTGTCGAAAGTCCGCGAAAGTCGCGAATGCGCGGCAGCGCCGTGGCGATTAGGCGATCAAAAAACTCATACATCGCATCCCGGCGCAGGGTCACCCGGCACCCGATGGGCAGGCCTTCGCGCAGTTTGAAGTTGGCGATGTCGTGGCGCGATTTGCTGATGACGGCCTTGCGGCCGGTAATGAGGGCCAGGTCTTTGGCCGCGTCATCCACCGCGCTCTTTTCCAAAGAAGCGCTGACGCCCATGTTCACCACTATCTTCTCCATCCGGGGCACCTGATGGACATTGGTGTACTTGCGCTTTTCCTTCAGCGCCGGCACCACTTCTTTTACATACCTATCGTATAGTCTGGCTTTCATTTCGCTTTTGTCCGGATTTTGCCGGAGCGTCTATTCAAATCTTGGTCTCAATCCTGAGTCTCACCGCGGTCTCACGCCTGGGCGGGCGCCGCTGCTCCCCGTTTGGCCGCTCGCGCGTCGAATTGTTCGGCTTTCATCACATTCGAGATGTGGATCGAGCCTTCGCGTTCGACGATTTGGCCTTGCGGGTATTGCTGGCTCTTGCGCATGTGCTTCTTGATCATGTGCACGCCTTCCACAATCACCCGCTGTTTTTTCCCGACTACCGTGATGATCCGGCCCCGCTTGCCTTTGTCCGCTCCGGCAATCACTACGACTTCGTCGCCCTTCTTTACATGAAAACTGCGCATAAGTGGTAGTCTCCGTTCAGATGACCTCGGGCGCGAGCGAAACAATCTTCATAAACTTCTTGTCCCGGAGCTCGCGCGCCACCGGCCCAAAGATGCGCGTCCCGCGCGGATTCAACTCTTTATCGATCAGCACAATTGCGTTGCTGTCAAACCGGAGATACGAGCCATCATTGCGGCGAATGACCTGCTTGGTCCGCACCACCACCGCATCCACCACCTCGCCTTTCTTCACGGTGCCATCCGGCGCCGCTTCCTTGATATGCGCTTTGATGATATCGCCCACGCGCGCGTAGCGTTGGTTGCGGCTCAATACTCCAATCGCCGCCGCCCGCTTGGCGCCGGTGTTGTCCGCCACGTCTAAGATGGAACGAATCTGTAACATAAATCAATTGATGGGTGACGGGTAATCGGTCAGGCGTCGCATTAAACCGCCACTGGCGTCACCCCGGAGCTGCGCTCGACGACTTCCACCAAACGCCAGCGCTTGGTCTTGGACAGCGGCCGGGTCTCTTCCAGGCGCACGCGGTCGCCCACCTTGGCTTCGCTCTTCTCGTCGTGCGCGTAAAGCTTCTTGTAGCCCGTGACGACCTTCTTGTACTTCGGATGCGCAAAGCGCCGCTCGATCCGCACAATGATCGTCTTGGTCATCTTGTTGGAGATGACTTCACCCACCCGCTCTTTACGTTTGGCGCGGGGGGCTTCTAAAGTGGTGGTGGTGGTTTCAGCCATACGATAAGTCTATGCCGCCTTCTTGCGCAGTTGCGAAAGGCGCGTTTCGATGCGGGCGATGTCGCGTCGCAGGGTGCGCAGACGGGCCGGCTTTTCGAGCTGGGCGCTGGCCTGCTGCAGACGCAGATTAAAAATCTCCTGCCGCCAGTTGCGCGCATCGGCCAGCAGTTCGGCCTCCGTCTTTTCCTGTATTTCTTTCCGTTGCGTCTTCTTCATAACCAAAATCTCTGCTCTGCTCAGCTTGCAATAAAGTGCCGCGAGATGAACTTCGTCTTAATCGGCAGCTTCGCCGCCGCCAGCCGCATCGATTCCCGCGCCACCGCTTCCGTCACGCCGTCCACTTCGAACAGAATATTGGCCGGGCGGATCACCGCCACCCAGGATTCCAGCGGACCTTTGCCTTTCCCCATCCGCGTCTCCAGCGGCTTCTTCGTAAAAGACTTCTGGGGGAATATGCGAATCCACATCTTGCCGTGGCGTTTCATGTTGCGCGCGATCGCCACGCGGGCGGACTCGATCTGCTTGGTGTCCAGCCAGCAGCGTTGCAGCGCCATCAACCCGTACTCGCCGAAGGCCACCGTTTGCCCTCGCGTCGCCAAACCGGCGCGGCTCCCCCGGTGCATCTTCCGGTACTTAACTCTTGCTGGAATCAATGGCATAACAAAATCCTTCTATGCAAATCTTAGTTCGCAGCCCCAACCGGCTGCGGCGCGGCCTTTTCAATCTTCGTGTCACCCTTGCAAACCCAGCACTTGATCCCCAGCTTGCCGTAAACGGTCTTGGCCTCCGCAAACCCGTAATCAATATTTGCCCGCAACGTGTGCAGCGGCACTCGGCCCCAGTGATACTGTTCCACCCGCGCCAGCTCCGCCCCGCCCAGCCGGCCGGCGCAACGTATCTTGATTCCTTCCGCGCCAAAGTCTTTCGCCGTCTGCAAGGCCTTCTTCATCGCGCGACGGAATGAAACGCGCCGTTCGAGTTGCAGGGCCACGTTCTCGGCCACAAGCTGCGCATCGATCTCCGGCGTCTTCACCTCGAGGATGTCCACGTAAATCTCTTTGCCCGTCATCAGGCTCAGCTCTTCCTTGAGCTTGTCGATCTCCGCGCCTTTGCGCCCGATCACGATCCCCGGCCGCGCGGTCATAATGGTGATGCGGCAGCGGCTGGCGGCCCGCTCGATCAGGATCTGCGGCACGGATGCGGACTCAAGCTTCTTCTTCAGCAGCGCCCGAATCTGGCGGTCTTCGGTCAGCAGTTTGCCGAATTCCTTCTTGCCGGCGTACCACTTGGAGCGCCAATCGTGGTTGACCGCGATTCGCAGACCGATTGGATTGGTTTTTTGTCCCATACTTTATTCGTCTGACAACACAATTTTGATATGGCAGTTCCGCTTCAGGATCGGGCCGGCGGAGCCCCGCGCCTTGGGCGTAAACCGCCGCAGCGTGGAGGCCGTTTGGGCCAGCGCTTCCTTGACCACCAGCCGATCGGTCTTCATGCCGCCATATTCTTTCTTGTGCTCCTTGAGGTCCTCGGCATTTGCGATGGCCGACTTCAGCGTCTTCGCGACAAACCGGGCGCCTTTCCGCGGCACCACCGCCAGCACCGCCACGGCGTGCGCCGCGGGCAACCCCTGAATCTGGCGCACCACCTCGCGCATCTTCTGCGCCGACATGCGCACGTTCTTCATTATGGCGTGAACTTCCATATCGTTACTTCACTTCCGCCTTGGCCGTATGGGCTCCGTGCTTCTTGAAGATACGCGTGGGCGAGAACTCGCCGAGCCGGTGGCCCACCATGTTTTCCGTCACGAACACCGGGTGAAACATCTTCCCGTTGTGCACGGTGAAGGTCAGGCCGACGAAATCCGGCGTAATCATCGAACGCCGCGACCAGGTCTTGATCGGCGTTTTGGACTGATTCGCCTTGGCTTTGGCGATCTTCTCCAACAGATGCCCGTCGATAAACGGGCCTTTTTTAATTGAGCGTCCCATAGTGCGTCAAAATTACTTGTTCTTCATCGGCCGGCCATCGCGCCGGACCAGGATGAACCGATTGGAGTGCTTCTTCTTCTTGCGCGTCCGGTAACCCTTCGCCAGCAAACCCCACGGCGAGGTGAGCTGTTGCCAGCCGCCGCCGGACTTCGACTTGCCTTGTCCACCGCCGTTGGGATGGTCAACCGGGTTGCGCGATACCCCGCGGTTGATCGGCCGGATACCGAGGTGTCGTGACCTACCCGCTTTGCCCAGCACCACATTCTCGTGCTCGGAATTGCTCACCTGGCCAATCGTCGCGTAGCAGTTCTCGTTGACGCGGCGGATTTCACCCGAGGGCAACCGGATTTGCGCATACCCCTCTTCGCGCGACATCAGCGTCGCCGAGCCGCCCGCCGTGCGCACCATTTGGGCCCCGCGCCCGGGAATGATCTCAATATTGTGAATCGGCAGCCCCACTGGGACCGTCTTTAGCGGCAGGCTGTTGCCCAGTTCGGGCGGGGCCGCGGGACCGCTCACCAGCTTCGCACCCACTTTCAGGCCGCCCGGAGCGACGATATAGGTCTTCTCACCGTCCGCATATTCCAGCAAGGCCAGTCGGGCGGTGCGGCAGGGATCATACTCAATGGCCATCACCGTGGCCTCGACCCCGTGCTTGTTCCGCCTGAAATCCACCAGGCGGATCTTTTGCTTATGTCCGCCGCCGATGCCCCGCGCCGTCATGCGGCCATAGACATTGCGCCCGCCAGAACGCTTGCGGGTCTCGACCAGGCTCTTCTCGGGCTTGGTCTTCGTAATGTCGCTGTAGTCCGCATACGCGATGTAGCGCGAGGACGGCGTCAGCGGTCTAAATGTCTGTACTGGCATAAATCAACAACGTTTCCCAAGTCAGCTACTTGGAGTGCGGAGCCATTACTCCTGCGCCCAGTCGGGCGGACAGTTATCGGTTCCGCAGGTTATGCTGTCCGTGACCTTTTGGGGCCAACGGAGCCGGGAATATAGCAAACTGAATAGGGAGTGCAATAGATATTTCAAATATATTTCAGTGCCTTAAAAGCACCCGGGAATCCCGCCCTTCCTGCGAGAGGGCCAAGCCGTTTGCCAGCGCGCATCCGGGAGGGGAGAGAAATCCGAAATCCGAAGCCCGAAACCCGAAACAAATCCGAAATTCGAAGGCCGAAGGCTCGAAACAGTGCCAAGCCTGGCGGGTTTTGCATTTCTTCCCTTTTCCGCCTTTTGGGTTTGTTTCGGGTTTCGGGCTTCGGATTTCGGATTTAAGAGAGCGGCATTTAGTGGTACAACTCAAATGCTCAGTCTGCCTCTTGATCCTCGCACCGCTTGACATAACGCCATCACTTCCACAAGTCTGGATCAGACGATGCAATTAAAGGGTCCAGTCAAACACTTAATCCTGGCGTTCGTGTTGGCGCTAGCGGGTTACATCATCTTCTACCAGGCCATCGAGCATCGGCGCATTCGCAGAGGACCGTGGCGCGTGACGTTCACCCGCAATGCCGACGGCGCGCCCGTGATATTGATTGACCAGCCTAAGCTAGCCATCACCAACGTGCAGCTTAGCTTTGCCGGCGAGCCCCTGCCCGCAACGAATCGCCCGGTCACCTTGGTATTCGACCAGCCCAAGCCAGTCCCCTACGCGGTGCCCTTCGGCAACTGTATTTTCATGGATACCACCTTCCTGCCAGGCACGGTCACGTTCCAGTTATTCGGCCACGAGATTGAGTTGCTGCCCCGCGTCCTCGTCCTCGACCGCCAGGAACACCCGTGGCGGTCGGAGACCGCTATAGCCCTCTCACCACACAAGCCGGCCGCACCGCTCCCGACAAACCCGTAATCGCCCCCGTCAGCAGAGCCAGCAATAGATCCCGTGTCATGCCCCAGCACTGCAAACCAGGTGAAAGCGCGATGCAAGCGCGGTGCTAGCGCGATGCTAGCCGGTAGCCAGCCGTGTGTCTTCGTATTCCCTTCGTATTCTCATGGTGTTCTCTTCGTATTCTCATGGTGTTCTGCGGCCTTTCGTCAGCCGCTGCTCTGGGGCCGCTGCCGTAGCGCACTTGAACGCTAATAAATCAAATACTTCGCCCGGCGCTGCATGAATTGGTCCAGGTCCGCCTGCCACAGCGCGCGGATTTCCTTCAGCGGCTTGTCTGCCTTGACGGCTTCCAGCGTCGGGGGATGCAGCAGCAGGTGGCTCATCTTGTCCGGGTTGAAATCCTTCGGGTAGAGGCGATACATCGTCTCCGCGATCAGCAAGCCCGCGTCCACGACATTGCAGCGGTCCCGGTCCGTCAGCGTAATGTAAACCCCCTTGCAGAGCTGGCCTTTGTGCACGCTGTAAGTCGGCGTGAACTGCACGGGCATGAAGCGCACGCCGGGCAGGCCGGCGCCGTTCAGCAACTCCGCCAGCTTTACGTCGTCGGCATAAGGCGCGCCGATCACCTCAAACGGCGTATCCGTCCCTCGCCCCACCGACAGCGCGCTCTCCAGTAGTCCAATGCCGGGATACAGAATCGCCCCGGGCAAGCTGCGCATATTCGGCGATGGGTTGGTCCACGGCAGCCCCGTTTGGTCGAACCACGCGTCGCGCTGCCAGTTCTCCACCTGGATCACCGTCAGGTCGGCCTTGCAGCTCCGCTCCACATTGCACATCCGGGCCAGCTCGCCAATCGTCATCCCGTATCGCAACGGCACCTCGTGATACGCCACAAAACTCCCTTTGCCCATCCGCACCGGCCCGTCGATCATCGTGCCCGTGATCGGGTTCACCCGGTCAAGCACGAAGTATTTCTTCCCGTTCTCGCCCGCGGCCGCCAGCGTCAGCCCCATGGTGGCGGTGTACGTGTAGAACCGGCAACCAATGTCCTGTATGTCAAACACTAGCGCGTCCACATCCTTGAGCTGCTCCGGCGTCGGCTTCGAGCGTTGGCCATATAGACTATACACCGGCAACCCGGTCTTCTGGTCCACGGTATCCCCCACTCTCTCGTCCACCGCCCCCCGGATGCCGTGCTCCGGACTAAACAGCACCTTCAGCTCAACCCCCGGCGCGTTCTTCAGCAGGTCAATCGTCGCGTTCCGATCCCGGTCCTCCCCCGTGTGGTTGGTGATCAGCCCGACCCTTAGTCCCTTGAGCGGCGCAAACTTCTGCCGCACCAGCACATCAATGCCATTCAACACTTTGGGCTGCGCCGCTTTCACCTCAACCCGCACGCCCGAGGTCTCGACCACCGAGGCAAAGCGGTAATCCGTGATGGCCTCAGCCGCCAGCGTCCCCAGCTTCGCGCGCAAGCCAATCACGTTCCCGCTTTCATCTGGGTGATTGCGATTCGACAGAAAGATCACGAACGACTGCGAGAACGGATCGATCCAAATCGAGCCGCCGGTCCAGCCCGTGTGGCCATAAGAGCCCACGGGGAACAGCTTCCCGCGCGGACCGCTGTAGCCCGTATCAATGTCCCAGCCCAGCCCGCGCCGAGCCGTGAGGTTAGGCGGCGACTGCACGCTCGTCATGAGGTCCACCGTCTCAGGCTTAAAGATGCGCACCCCGTCCAGTGTGCCCTTGTTAAGCAGCATCCGGGAATAGCGCGCCAGGTCCGCCGCCGTCGTAAACAACCCGGCGTGGCCCGCGACGCCGCCCATGTGCCGCGCAGTCGGATCGTGCACCACGCCCCGGTATGGTTTCCCGTTCACCACCTCGGTTGGCGCAATTCGCCCCAGCTTCGAGCGCGGCGGCAGGTAGCAGGTATCCACCATCTTCAACGGCCGATAAACCTCCCGTGCCACGAACTCCTCAAGCGGCTGGTGGCTGACCCGCTGCACAATCTCGCCCAACAGGAAGAAATTGATATCGCTGTACCGGAACGCTGTGCCGGGCGGAGCCTGCAACTTCTCCGCGCACGCCTTCTTGATGGCGGTTTGCTGCCCATGCCAATCCGTCTTGGTCTCAACGTCTCCCCGCAGACCCGAGATGTGCGTCATCAGTTGCCGCACCGTGATGGCGTCCTTGTCCTCACCGGAAAACTCCGGGATATATGTCTTCACGGGCTCGTCCAGCTTCACCTGGCCCCGCTCGATGAGCAGCATCATCGCCGGCGTCGCCGCGACCACCTTCGTTAGCGAAGCCGCATCAAAGATCGTATCCTCCGTCATCGGCTCCGCCGCGGGAACCAGCGCGCGATGCCCGTACGCCTTATGATACGTCACCCCGCGATGCTCCACCCACAACACCCCGCCCGGGCATTTCTTGGCCGCAATGGCCTGGTTGATAGCCACGTCCATGGCCGCCAGCTTCGCCGGATCGAACGGCGTCGCGATGTTTTGCGCTGGCGGTGCGGTCCGGCACGCGCTCAACCACACCAGGAAGAAGAAGGAAAGGCAGAACGAACCCGTGGCCAACCGGCGCGAATACTTCATCATGGACCCCACCTTAGAGCCAGCCCCCCGTTGCCGACAACTGCATTCTTGTCCGCAACCGCCTTCCGGGCGCACTTGGCCATTATCACGCGGGTGGGGCAGACCTCCGGTCTGCCGGTGAGGACATCCTCCGGATGCCTGTTCCTTAAGGCCACCGAAACCGGAGGTTTCGCAACCGGCAGACCGGAGGTCTGCCCCACGGGCTACGCATTGGCGTCTCCGTGTCCTCCCAGGCGAGCTAATGAGTCAATCGTCGCCTTATTTACTGCGGTTTACCTCCCCCTTTGTGCGGAGCCTGCCGTCGGTTGACCGTAAGCCCGGGCTATATTATGAGGCCCAACGGAGGCTGGAGGCGCTCCCGGCAGTCTGAAAGTTATCCACGGCGCGTATCCGGCGCGTATCCGGCGAGTCTCCCATGAGTCTCCCGGGCATCCAGCATCGGTCTGGTCACGTGTTTTCAATTTGTTACACGGGCCAGGCGCACACGCTCGGCAGCGCGATGGCATCGAGTAGCGGGAATGCGCAACAGGATGTAAATACCTATCGCGCAAGGAGATAGCCATAGAGTTTCACCCGTGCGGCCCGCTTTATTGACCGCCACGGAATAAGGCAAAGCTTGATGACATTACTCTCCAGCCAGAGTTTGTTGGACACTTCGAAGACCCCCAATCCGGCGGGCGGGACGCCACTTTGGAGGCATACAGGGCGTAGGGAGGAGGCACGGTGGGGATACGGAGGGGGAAAGGTGGCGTTGTGGAGGTGTTCCGGCGGCTTTCCGAGGTCAAAAAGTGTAAGCTTTTACGACACTCGCCCCTCCCGAAATCGCCTCGTGTTTACCCTAGCGATTGATACTTGACACACCCCCTCCCGCTCTCCCGGCTGAACCAAACGCCGCCCCGACGCCACGGCCCACGCTCAAGCCCGGCGGACCGCGAGACGTCCCGGCTCGCAGCAACCAGGACAGCTCGAGGACGTTCTGGTTGTCCGAGCATCCCGGCTTCATCCTACGCGCTGCGAACCGGGACGGTTCGCGGTCCGATCCAGAGCTTAATGCCGCCCTGGGGCAACGCAATGCGCTCGCCAAAGAGCATGACGCCGCCGCCCCACTCGTGTATAAACGGGCCGTGCCGACATTCAAACCCAAGCCCGCGCGCGAGCCAGCCGAAACCAGCCGGCCCGCAATGCCGCCTGCTCTCTCATGACCGCCGAAGCCTTTATCGCGAAGTGGAGCAAGGTCGAGCTCACAGAGCGCTCCGCCGCGCAGGCGCATTTCCTGGATCTCTGCGAGTTGGTCGGCCACCCCAAGCCGCAAGAGGCCGATCCGAAGGGAGAGTGGTTCACCTTCGAGCGCGGCGCCTCCAAACAGAGCGGCGGCGACGGCTGGG
>OCZT010003132.1_pt1 | contig 17022 bp, 21 predicted proteins | sample 1539031 | NCBI WGS metagenome assembly OCZT01 (sample SAMEA3539308, study PRJEB22396) | soil metagenome | biome: tundra; feature: field; material: soil | place: USA | collected 2010-05 | depth 0.15 m | reverse complement strand
GAGATATTGGCGTGACTGGAGTTCAGACGTGTGCTCTTCCGATCTGCATCTGATCGACCCCCGCGGGCAGCGCGTCGGGGCTGCTCCCGAAGGGGTCGATCAGATGCAGCTCGGAGCCGGGGTCCAGCGCGGCCTGCAGGGCGAGCGCGGAGGCGCCCTCGTAGACGCCGATCTCCACGACGCGCCGCGCGCCCGCGGCAGCCGCGAGCAGCACGGCGGCGTCCTGCTCGGAGTGCATCGCGCGCGGCGGGATCAGCCCGAGCCCGAGCGCAAGCGCGCGCAGGCGCGGCTGATCGCGCAGGCCATCCGGCGCGAGGCGCCGCAGGCGGGCGGGGAGCCTCATCGCGGGCGCAGCGTCCACGGGCGCGAGTCGCGCCCGTGGCTCAGACCGCGGAGACCTGCTCCTCCTCGGCCACGCGGAAGGACGAGCCGCAGCCGCAGGCCGCGACGACGTTGGGGTTGTTGACCTTGAAGCCCGCGCCCTGCAGGCTCTCCTCGTAGTCGATCGTGGAGCCGCTGACGAACTGCAGGCTCTCGTTGTCCACGAGCAGCTTCAATCCGTGGCTCTCGAAGACGACGTCGCTGTCGCGCTGCTCGTCGAAGGCGAGCTGGTACTGGAAGCCCGAGCAGCCCCCGCCGCGCACGCCCACGCGCAGCCCGGCGGCGCTCACGTCGGCCTCCTGGGAATCGAGGAACTCGTGCACCTTCTCGGCGCCCTTGTCGGTGATCGTGATCATCGCGTTACTCCCTGTGGGGGACTCCAACACTTTCCAAAGTATAGCGGCCGCGGGTGCCCCTCGAGCGATGGCCGGGAGGGGGGCCGCGATCCTCTACGCTAGTGGCAACGTGCCCTCCGCCGAGGACATAGAGCAGCGCATCGAGGCCGCCATCCCAGGGGCCCGCGCCGATGTCGAGGATTACACCGGGGGCGGCGACCACTTCAGCGCGACTGTCACCGCCGCGGCCTTCGAGGGGCTGACGCGCATCCAGCAGCACCGCCTCGTCTACGAGGTGTTCGGGGCGGAGGTCGGCGGCCCGATCCACGCCCTCGCGCTGAAGACCATGACCCCCTCGCCGGCCGAGGCGCCCGCGACGATCCAGACCCCCTGACAGGCAGGAGCCAGCCATGTCCAGCAGCCAGTTCGACCCGATCCCGATGATGAGCAGCGAGCCCGCGCCGGCGCCGGCGGCCGCGCCCGCCGAGCAGGAGAACGCGATCCGCGAGGCGCTCACGGAGGCGATCGAGGAGCACAAGGTGATCCTGTTCATGAAGGGCACACCCGACGCGCCCGCATGTGGCTTCTCCGCGCGCACCGTCGCGGTCCTGCAGTCGCTCGAGGTCCCCTTCGCCGCCGTGGACATCCTCCCCGACCCGCGCATCCGCCAGGAGCTCTCGGCGATCTCCAACTGGCCCACGATCCCCCAGCTGTTCGTGGACGGAGAGCTGCTCGGCGGCTGCGACATCGTGATCGAGATGCACGAGTCCGGAGAGCTCGCGGAGGCGTTGCTGTAGCGTCCCGCGCCGCATGGCACCCGTCGCGATCGCCACAGACAGCACCCACTATCTTCCCCGCGCCCTCGCCGAAGAGCAGGGCATCCATCAGGTCAGCCTGTACGTGGGCTGGCGGGGCGAGCCCGAGCGCGAGCTCGAGATGGACGGCTTCGACGCCTTCTACGAGCGCCTGCGCCGCGATCCGGAACTGCCGAGCACCTCCCAGCCGTCGATCGGCGACTTCCTGACCGTGTGGGAGCCCCTGATCGAGGCCGGCCACGACGTCGTCTCGATCCATCTCGCGGGCGGCATCTCGGGCACGTGCGAGGCGGCCCGCCAGGCCCACGGCCTGCTCAGCGAGCGCGGCCTCGGCGATCGCGTCGAGGTGATCGACGGCGAGACCGCCTGTGGCGGCACCGGCCTGCTCGTGCTCGCAGCCGCCGCTGCGGCGCGCGCGGGCGCGGACAAAGACGCTGTCATCGCACGCGTGCTCGATGCGCGCAAGGTGCTGCGCATCTGGTTCTGCCTGGACACGCTGGAGTACCTCCGTCGCGGGGGTCGCGTGGGCAAGGCGCAGGCCTGGCTGGGCGGGACGCTGAGGATCAAGCCGATCCTCTCGCTCGAGTACGAGATCGTGCCCGTCGAGCGCGTGCGCACGGCGGGGCGGGCCTTCGAGCGCATGGTCAGGTACGCGCAGGAGCTGCACGACTCGGGTTCCGACGGCTGGGTCGTCCAGCACATCCAGGCGCCCGAGCAGTCCGAGCGCCTGATCGCGCGCTGCCGCGAGATCTTCGACTCCGAGCCCCTGTTCACCTCGGAGGTGGGCCCGGTCATCGGCACCTACACCGGCCCGGGCCTGATCGGCGTCGGCGCGATCCCGCGCGCGCTGCTGAGCTGAGCCGCCCCCGCGGCGGCCCCGTGCGGGGCCGATGGCGTGTGCGAGCGACGCGCCTGCTGCGATCAGGAGCGGCGGCGGCGGCGGCGCAGCAGGCGCCGGCCGACGACGAGGCCCACGACTGCGACCGCGCCGACCATCAGTTCGCTGCGGTGGCGCTCGATGTGCCCGCGCCAGTCGGTGAGGCGCTCGACCTCCCCGCGCAGCTGCTGCACCGACACCGCGAGCTCCATGCGGTTGCTCTCGATCGAGTCGCGGATCTCGGCCGGCGTGCGCTGGGCCATCAGCTCTCGGCTCCCGGCGTGGCGCCCACGGCCTGCGCGGGGGCCTGTGTGGCGGCGGGCGCGGGCGTGGCCGGCGGGTGCGCGGTGACGGTGTCGCGGATCTTGCGCGCCTCTTCGATCGCCATGTCGGGCGTGGGCGGCGCACCGCGTTTGACGACGCGGGAGGCGATCAGCCCGGCGACGACGCCGAGGAAGAGGAGGATCACGGCCATCGCGAAGAAGCCCCAGAAGTACGTGAAGTTGTTGCCGGGGAGGAAGTAGTAGAGCAGCCACGCGCAGCCCACGAGCACGAACACGAGCGCCATCACGAAGAAGATGCCCGCGGCCACGCCCACGATTGCGCCCTTGACGAGCTTGGTCGTCTTTTCGGTGACCTCCGCCTTGGCGAGCTCGATCTCCTCGTGGATCAGCAGCGTGGCGCGCTCGGAGATCTCGGTGATCGCCGCAGCGATGCTCTGCGGGGTGTCCCTGCGCTGCCCGGACTCCGGGCCGTCGCCGGCAGGCGGTGCGGCGCCGGTGCTCACTCCGGCGGGTCCTCGTCGAAGAGCCTGCGCCAGATGACGCCCGCGAGGCGGTTGGCCGCGATGCTCGCAAGCGCTCCCGTGGCGGCCAGCAGGCCCGACCAGGCCAGCCGCTTGATCATCTCGTTCTCCATGCTCGCGCCAGTCTATTGCCCGCAGTGGTCGCTTTCACACCCGGTGTCCGAGCGCGAAGCGCGGGAGAGCCGCAGGGCGCAGCCTCTCAGGCGCTCGCCTGGCGGGCCGCGCTCGTCTCCAGGCCTCCGCAGACGGTCTCCACTACCAGCCACTTGGCCCGCTCGAAGTGCTCCTCGCCCTGGGGCAGCAGCCCGAAGATCCAGCCGGTCAGCAGCTGCTCGATCGCGCCGTAGAAGGCCATCGCGGCGAAGCGCGCTTCGATCTCGACCTTGAAGACGCCCTCTTCCTGGGCCTTCGTGACGATCGCCCCGATCAGCTCGTAGGCCTCGCGGATCTGGCCGAGGTGGGTCTGCCCGAAGGAGTTGGCCGCACGCGTGACCTCCACGATGATCACCTTCATCAGATCGGGGTCGTGCTGGTAGCTGTCGACGATGAAGGATGCGATCGCCCCGAGCTTCTCGCGCACGGGGATCTGCTGGGCGTCGACCTCGCGGATCAGCGCGAGCATCACGTCCCAGCGCTCGAGGAACAGCGTGTCGAGCACCTCGTCCTTGGAGGCGAAGTAGTGGTAGACGAGACCGTAGGCCACGCCGGCCTCGTCGGCGATGTCCGAGACCCGGCAGGCGTGGAAGCCCTGGCGGGCGAACACTCGCACGGCCGCGTCGAGGATCAGCCGGCGCTTGTCCTGGCTGTTCTTGGCGCGTCCGATGCGGGGCCGGGCGGCGCTCATGCGGCCTGCACTCCCGGCCAGCGGTAGGCCGCGGGGCGGCGGTTGGCGAGCGAGGGCAGGCGCTCGCGGATCTCGCGCTGGCGCTCGAGGTCGAGCTCGGCGACGATGTGCCCCTCGCTGTCGGGAGCCTGCGCGAGCACGATGCCCCACGGGTCGACGATCATCGAGCGCCCGCCGGAGTGCTGGCCGGCGGGATGCGCGCCCACCTGGTTGGCGGCGATCACGAAGGCCTGGTTCTCGATCGCGCGCGCGCGCACGAGCGTCTCCCAGTGGTCGCGCGTGGTCGCCAGCGTGAACGCAGCTGGGATCGCGATCACGCGCGCGCCCAGCACGGCGAGGATCCGGTAGAGCTCGGGGAAGCGCAGGTCGTAGCAGATGGACATCCCCAGCTCGACACCCTCGGCGGTGCTCGAGAGGACGATCTCCTCGCCGGGCTGCTCGAGGTCGGACTCGCGATAGACGCGCCCTGCGACCTCCACGTCGAACATGTGCAGCTTGCGGTAGACGGCCCTGATCTCCCCCTGCGCGTTCACGTGCACGGAGGTGTTGGAGAGCTTCTGCTGCCCGCTGACCCGCTCGAGGATCGAACCGGCGACGATCTCGACGCCCAGCTCGCGCGCCAGCGAGCGGGCCCAGCCGACGGCTGCGCCCTCGAGCGTCTCGGCTGCCGCGAGCGCGTCCTCCTCGGAGCCGATCGCGGTCCACTTCTCGGGGAGTACGATCAAGCTCGCACCGTCCGCAGCAGCGGCGCGCGTCAGGCGATCTGCGGCAGCGAGGTTCGCTGCCCGATCGGCGGTGGAGTTCAGCTGGACTGCCGCGACCCTCAAGAGCGAAATCCCTCCCGCGGGCGTCGCGCCCGCATCCCGCGGCCCGAAACGGGCCCACGAAATAGATTGACTGGTCAGTCAACATCAGGCAGCATAACGCCCGCGAGGGGCGCGGTGGGCAGCGGCGGCGATCCCCCGCCCGCCCAGACGCGGCTCTTCCGGGGCACGCGGCCGCTGAAGCGCTGGCGCTACGTGGGCGTGTTCAGCGAGGAGCTCAGCGCCTGCGCAGCGCTCGTGCAGATCGGCCCCGCCAGGCAATCCTTCTGGGCGCTGCACGATCGCTCCGACGGGAGCATGCGCGAGCGCACGCGGATGCTCCCCCGTCGCGGCGAGGTCGAGCTGACGCACGCACCCACGCGCAGCGGCGCCCCCGGCGGCGCCCGCGCGCCGGGTCGCCTGCGGATCCGCGACCGCGGCGTGGATCTCGACGTGCTGCTCGAGGAGGACGCGGGCATCGAGGCGCTCTGCCCGCACGGCCGCGCGGCCGTGTGGACGCGCAAGCAGGCGGGCATCGAGGCGCACGGCACGCTGTCGCTCGATGGAGGGCCCGCGCGCCCGATCCGGGCGCTGGCGGTGATCGACGACACCGCCGGGCACCACGCGCGCGAGACCGAGTGGCGCTGGAGCGCCGGCGTGGGCGAGGGCGCGGGCGGGGAGGCGCTCGCGTGGAACCTCGTCAGCGGCGTCAACGACCCCCCCACGGGCAGCGAGCGGGCCGTGTGGGTCGCGGGCGAGCCCCACGAGGTTCCCGCGGTGACGTTCGGCGAGGACCTCGCGAGCATCCGCTGCGAGGACGGGTCGCTGCTGTCCTTCACGGCGGAGACGGAGCGCTCGCGCAGCGACAACCTGCTGATCCTCAGAAGCGACTACCGCGCCCCGTTCGGCACGTTCTCCGGCACGCTGCCCGGAGGGGTCGAGCTCGCCGGCGGCCGCGGCGTGGTCGAGCACCACCGCGCGCGCTGGTAGGCGCCGCAGCGCGTCAGTCGGACCCGTGCCCGCGCTGCCTGCGCAGCGCGGCGAGCAGGAGCTTGGAGTGCATCGCCCCGATGAGCTCGCGCAGCGGTTCGGTGCCGGCGGCGACGATCTCCATCGCGCGGTCCACGTCGACCTCGCCGGCGAGGCGGCCGAGCAGCGCGTGGACCTCCTCCTCGACGAGCGGCTCAAGCGCGGTCCGGTAGCGCAGGGTGTCGTAGACGGTGAACCCCAGCGCCTCCTCGTAGCCGCCCGCGCGGAAGCTCGCGATGGCCTCGATGATCTTCACGTCGTCGCGGTCGTAGCCGCGCTGGTTGGGCGTCAGCACGCCGATCTCGGCGAGGCGCTCGAGCACGTTGCGCGGCACCCCGTAGCGCTCCTGGGCGGCGCGGCGCGAGACGCGGCTGTGGTCCTCGGCGCTGGCGAGCGCGCGCTCGAGGATGCGGTCCTCGAGCTCGATCAGCGCGTGCACGCGCTCGGGATCGTCCTCGAGCGCTCCCTTGATGACGCGCAGCGGCATGAACCGCTCCTCCTGCAGGCGCTTGATCAGCTCGATGCGCTCGACGTACTCGGGCGGGTAGTAGGCCATGTTGCGGCTCGTGCGCACCACGTCCTCGCCGCCGCCGAGCAGGCCCTCGCGCAGGTAGTAGCGGATCGTGCCCGGGCTCACGCCCGAGCGCTCGGCCAGCTCGCTCATCTTCAGCAGCGGGCGCTCCTCGGAGCCGTTGCGAGGCGACTCCCCCGGGCGCTCGCGATCGGTGGGGTTGCCGGCGCCCACGGTCAAGGCGTCACGCCCGCAGCATCGCGCTCTGCGCGGACTCCGCAGGTCCCGCGGCGGCGCCGCTGCGCAGCAGCTCGGCGACCTCCGCCGGGGAGTAGCCCGCGGCGAGCAGCACCTCCTCGGTGTGCTCGCCGAGCGCGGGGCCGGGCAGGCGAGCGTGATCGCCCGGCGTGCGGCCCAGCTTGACCGGGATCCCGAGCTGGCGCACGGGGCGCTCGGAGCCCGGCTGCTCGATCTCGACGACCATCTCGCGCTCGCGCACGAGCTCCGAGCCGAGCGCCTCGTCGAGCTCGAGCACGGGCTCCAGGCAGCAGTCGTGTTCACGCGCGAAGGCCTCCCACTGCTCGCGCGTGCGCCCCTTGAAGATCTCCTGCACGTGCGCGTGCGCGTCGGAGCCGGGACGCTCGAACTGCGCGGCGATCAGCTCCTCGCGGCCGACGCCGCGGCACCACGCCTGCCAGAACTTGGGCTCGAGCGCCCCGAGCGAGATCCAGCCGTCGGCGCACTCGTAGGGGCGGTAGCAGATGATCGAGCCGGCGAGCGGAAGATCGCCGCGGCGCGGGACGACGCCGTCGGCGAAGTGCGCGCCCGCGACCATCGCCAGCCACGACAGCGCGCCGTCGGACATGGAGACGTCCACGAACTGCCCCTCGCCTGAGCCGCTGCGCCCCGAGGGGCCCGAGCCGTCGCGCTCGCGCAGCGCGGCGAGGATGCCGAAGGCCGCCATCAGCCCGCCGCCGCCGAGGTCGGCGATCTGGCCCGCGGCCTGCACGGGCTCGCCCCCGCGCTCGCCCGTCAGGCCGAGCAGGCCGATCAGGCCGAGGTAGTTCGTGTCGTGGCCGGATGCGTCGCGCTTGGGTCCGTTCTGGCCATAGCCGCTGATCGCGCAGTAGACGATGCCGGGGTTCTCCTCGCGCATGCGCTCGTAGCCGACGCCGAGGCGATCGAGCACGCCGGGGCGGAAGGACTCGAGCACCACGTCGTAGTCGTGCACGAGCCGCAGCAGCGCCTCGCGGCCGCCCTCGCTCTTGAGGTCCAGGCGGATCGAGCGCTTGTTGCGGTTCAGCGACAGGAACAGCGCCGAGCGCGCGGTCTCGTGGGCGCCCTCGTAGAAGGGCGGCGACCAGCGGATGTAGTCGCCCATCCCCGTGTCCTCCACCTTGAGCACCTCCGCGCCGAAGTCCGCGAGCAGCAGCGAGCAGAAGCCGCCTGGCAACAGCCGCGAGAGGTCGAGCACGCGCACGCCATCCAGCGGCAGGCTCATCGGGCGATCCCCAGCATCGCGCGTGCCTCCGCGACGGTTGCGGGCCGGCGGCCCATGTCCTCGGTCATCTGCCTGGCCTTCGCGATCAGCTCGCCGTTGGAGCGCGCCATCTGCCCGTCGGGCAGGTACAGGTTGTCCTCCAGGCCCACCCTGATCGAGCCGCCGAGCGTGAGCGCTGCGGCGACGAGCATCCACTGATCGCGCGAGATCCCGATCACGCCCCAGTGCGAGCCCTCGGGGATGTTCTCGACCATCGCGGCGAGGTTGCGCGCACCGGCGGGGATGCCCCCGACGACGCCCATCACGCAGTCCACGTGCAGCGGCGTCCTCAGCACGCCCATGTCGATCAGCGGCTCGAGGCTGCCGACGTGGCCGATGTCGAAGCACTCGTGCTCGGGTTTGATGCCGATCTCGTTCATCGCCCCGAGCAGCTCGATGATCTCCTCGAAGGGGTTGGTGAAGACGGTGTTGAAGACGAACTGCTTGCGCGAGCGCGAATACTTGGCGTAGTTCATCGAGCCCATGTTCAGCGCGGCCACTTCGGGCCTGCACTCGCGCAGGTAGGCCACGCGCTTCTCCACCGGCACGCCGATCGTCCCCGTGGAGTAGTTGACGATCACCGCGTCGCCCACCTCCCCGCGGATCGCCTCGGTGATCGCGCGGAAGTCCTCGATCTCATAGCTGGGCGTGCCGTCGGGTTTGCGCGCGTGGATGTGGATCATCACGCCGCCCTCGTCCACGATCCGCCGCGCCTCCGCGCCGTACTCCGCGGGCGTGTAGGGGATCGCGGGGCACTGCTCGCGGTTGGCGATCGCGCCCGAGATCGAGCAGGTGATCACAACGGGATGGTCAAGGCTCATGTGTTCTCAGCTCTCCGTGGGTTCGCGGGGCGGTTGGTTAGACGGGCACCACGCCGTGGCGCTTCCATGGTCGCTCGACCTTCTTGCCCGCCGACATCTCCAGGGCGCGGCAGATCGTCTCGCGCGTCTCGCGCGGGTCGATGATGTCGTCGATCATGTCGTTGCCGGCAGCGATGTAGACGTCGAAGATCTTCCTGAATCCCTCGATCAGCTCGGCCTTCTTGGCCTGCGGGTCCTCGGCGGCCTCGACCTGCTTGCGGAAGGCGATCTCGACGACGCCCTCGGCGCCCATCACGCTGATCTCCGCCGTCGGCCAGGCGACGATCAGGTCGGGCTCATAGGCGCGCCCGTTCATGACGTAGTAGCCCGCGCCGTAGGCCTTGCGCGTGATGACCGTGATCTTGGGCACGGTGGCGTTGGCGACGGCGTGGAGCATCTTGGCGCCGTGGCGGATGATGCCTTCGGCCTCCACCTTCGTGCCGACCATGAAGCCGGGCACGTCCTGGATGAACACGAGCGGGATGCCGAACGCGTTGCACAGGTTCACGAACCGCGCCGCCTTGTCGGCGGAATTGTTGTCGAGGATCCCGCCGAGCTGCTTGGGCTGGTTGGCCACGATCCCCGCGGGGCGCCCGCCGAAGCGCGCGAAGCACGTGATCAGCGTCTTGGCCCATTGGCCCTTCATGTCGAAGTACTCGCCGTCGTCGACGATCCGGCGGATCACCTCGTACATGTCGTAGGGCTTGCGGTTGGACTCGGGCAGGACGTCGAGCAGGTCCTCCTCGCGGCGGTCGATCGGGTCGACGATGGGGCGCAGCGGCGGCCTCTCTTCGCAGTTCTGCGGCATGAAGGAGAGGTACTGCTTGATCCGCTCGACGCACTCCTCGTCGCTTGCCACCTCCAGGTCCCCGACGCCCGACTTGCGGCAGTGCACGCGCGAGCCGCCGAGTTCCTCCTGGGTGACGTCCTCGCCCACGGCCGCGCGCACGAGGTGCGGGCCCGCGAGCGCCATCGAGCCGCGGCCCTTGACCATCGGCACGAAGTCTGCGAGGCCGGGGATGTAGGCGGTGCCCGCCGCGCACGGTCCCATCAGCGCGGCGACCTGGGGGATCACTCCGCTCATGACGACCTCCTCGCGGAAGAGCGCGCCCGACCCGGCGAACAGCGCGCCGGCGGCCTCCTGCACGCGCCCGCCTGCGGAGTCGAGCAGCCACACGAACGGGATCCGCTTGGTCAGCGCGAGCTCGCGCAGGCGCGTGACCTTCAGCTCGCCGGTCATGCCCATGGACCCGGCGATGACCGTGAAGTCGTACGCGCAGACCGCGGTGAGGCGTCCGTCGACCTTGCCGTAGCCGGTGATCACGCCGTCCGCCGGCGCCTCCACGCCGTCCATGGCCCGCTGGGAGAAGTGCGGTTTGCCGTGGATGCCCATCTCCACGAACGTGCCCTCGTCGACGAGCAGCGCGATGCGCTCGCGCGCGGTGAGCTTCTCGCGCGCGTGCTGCTGGGCGATCTTGGCCTCACCGCCGCCGAGCATGATCTTCGCGCGGCGCTCATGCAGGTCCTCGGCGAGCGGGCGCAGGATCGACGTCTGCTGCTCGGTGCTCATCAGCGGCCTTTCCACTGCGGTTCGCGCTTCTCGAAGAACGCGGTCACACCCTCCACGATGTCCTCGGTGGAGAGCGCCAGCGTGAGCTGGGCGCGCAGGTAGTCGAGAGCGTCGTCGAGCGGCATGTCGAGCTGCCGGCGCATCGCCTCCTTGCCCAGGCGCATGATCACGGGCGACTTGCCAGCGAGCTTGGCCGCCCACTCGGCGACCGCGGCGTCGAACTCGGCGGCCGGGACGACCCTGTTGACGATGCCCGCCGACAGCGCCTGCTCGGCGCTCAGCCGCTCGCCGAGCAGCAGCATCTCGTTGGCCTTCTTGCGCCCCACGTTGCGGTAGATGAGCGACATGATCATGAACGGGAAGGTCCCCACGTTGATCTCGGGGGTTCCGAACGTGGCCTGATCGGAGGCCACGATCAGGTCGCACGCAAGCGCGACGCCGAGGGCGCCCGCGAGCACATGGCCGCGCGCGGCGCAGATGGTGGGCTTGCCGAGCTCGCCGATCAGCTTGAACAGGGCGACGAAGCGCTCGGAGCCGAAGTGCTTGTGCACGAGCGCAACATCCGCGGCGAAGCCGCCGAGGTTGCCGCCGGACGAGAACACCTTCTCGTGCGAGGAGCCGAGCACCACGCAGCGCACCCGCTCCTCCTCGCGCGCGCGCTCGAAGGCCCCGATCAGCCCCTCGAGCATCTCCCCGGAGAGCGAGTTGCGCGTGTCGGGGTCGTTGAGCGTGATCGTCGCGACGCCGTCGCTGCCGGCGTCGTAGAGGACGTGTTCGGTGGCCACGCGCGCATCCTAGCCCGAAGTGGCCCTTTGTGGGAAGTGAGCAGCCCTACTACTCACTTTACGGCGCCCCTCGGGAGCGACGGCTCAGCCCTTGCCTCCGCTCGTCCTCCTCTTCGGAGGGCGCGAGTGCGCGGCCAGCAGGTGCTTGAGCTGCGCGAGCGTGATCGTCTGGGCGGCAGGCGGCGCTTCGACGACGACGGGCGTGGTCTGCGCGGCGAGGTCCGACTGGAGGGAGAGCTCTGCCTGGCCCGCCCCGTTCTGCAGCCGCACGCCGAAGCGCAGGAGCGTGCGGACGGGGAGCCCATCTTCGGCGAGGAACATTTCCAGGTGGGTGTGCCCGGCGCCGAGCTTTCGCAGCAGGCGCCGGTCAGTGGCCGACAGGTGGCGGCCGGTGGCGAGGTCGACGGTCGCGCGGAAGCCCGTGGTGGCCTGCCCGTCGACGGTGTAGGGACCGATCTCGCGCAGGCGACGAGCGCCGTTGAGCGTTTCGATCATGGGGCCGAAGGCGCGCGTGGCGTTGCTACCCGCGCTCCCTCCGAGCGACTGCACTTCGACGCCCACCGCCTGGTCGAGGCGCTTGTTTGGTTCCTCCACCCACGGACGGCCGCCGTCGCCTTCGGTGAGGAAGGGCTCGTACTCGTAGAGCGTGGTGCCGATCAGCCGACCTTCGATCTTGAGCCCCAGGAAGCTCACGTCGAATCTGGCGAGCTGCGGGGTGTAGCTCTCTTCCCCGCTCGCAGTGAGCAGCGCGAACGTGCTCGCAGCGTGCGCGAGCATGCGCGAGAAGCTGCCGAAGGGCCCGCCGGGCGCGCCGGGCGCGGAGACGCTCACGCTCGCGGAGAAGCTCTCGTCGTTCAGCTGCAGCGCGAGCATCGAGTGCTCGAGCCTGACGAGGTCGGGCGGCAGGGGCGCCCGCGCGACGGGCGGCGCGGGGGCGCGGGGCGGGGATGCGGCCGACGCCCCGGGCGAGGAGGTGCCCGCCGCGAGCGCGAGCGCGGCGGTGCAAGCGGCGATGGCGCGTCTCAGCATCCGGACTCCCCCAAGCTCGTGGAACAGGTGCGCAAAGGCTATCCGCGCCGCGCAGCCATCGCCCATGACACGGACAGGAGGGTGAGCGGGCCGCCGAAAGTAGATAGCTCTACTGTTTACTTTTGCGGGCAGCTGCGTTAGCGTCCACGGCACCTGCGCCGACCGACGTGAGCTCGGTCGGGCAACGCACCCCGAACAAGGAGATCCGCCCCGTCATGGCCGCAACAGCAGAGAGCGTGCGCAAGCCCGACTTCAAGTCTGCGCGCAAGCACTTCATCTTCACCGACGAGCACGAACAGCTGCGCGAGTCGATCCGCAATTTCGCGATCAAAGAGCTTGCGCCCCACGCGGAGGAATGGGAGGAGACCACGTTCCCCGACTCCGTCTTCCCGCGCATGGGCGAGCTGGGCTTCCTCGGCCTGGACAAGCCCGAGGCCTACGGCGGCCAGGGCGGCGACTACTACACGAGCCTGGTGCTCGCGGAGGAGATCGGCAACGCCAACTCGGGCGGCCTGTCGATGGGCATCGCGGTGCACACCGACATGGCGATGCCGCCGATCCTCGCCTTCGGCAGCGAGGAGCAGAAGCAGGAATGGGTGGTGCCGGCGATCAAGGGCGAGAAGATCCTGTGCCTGGGCATCACCGAGCCCGACGCGGGCTCAGACGTCTCGGGCATCAAGACGCGCGCTGTACGCGACGGCGAGGACTACGTGATCAACGGGTCCAAGACCTACATCACCAACGGCCACCGCGCAGATGTGATCGTGCTCGTGACCAAGACGGATCCCGACGCGGGCTATGACGGCTTCACGCTGTTCCTCGTGCCGATGGACAGCCCGGGCGTGATCCGCGAGAAGCGGCTCGAGAAGCTCGGCATGCACGCATCGGACACCGCGCTGCTGGCCTTCCAGGACGTGCGCGTGCCCGCCTCCGCAGTGCTCGGCCAGATCGGCAAGGGCTTCTACCACATCATGTGGGAGCTCCAGGGCGAGCGCCTGATCGGCGCCGCCGGCTGTGTGGCCGGCGCTCAGAAATGCTTCGAGAAAACGCTGCAGTACGCGCACGAGCGCAAGGCGTTCGGCCGCGAAATCGGCAAGTTCCAGGTGATCCGCCACAAGTTCGCGGAGATGGCCACGAAGATCGAGTCCGCGCGCCAGATGGTCTACGTGACGGCGTGGCGCTTCAACAACGGCGAGTACCCCGTGCGCGAGATCTCGATGGCCAAGCTCCACGCTGCGCGCATCGCGTGCGAAGTGGCCGACGAGTGCATCCAGATCCACGGCGGCGCGGGCTACATGAAGGAGTACGGCGTGGAGCGCGTCTGGCGCGACATGCGCCTGAACCGCATCGGCGCGGGCACCGACGAGATCATGCTCGACGTCATCGGGCGCTCCTACGGGCTTTGATCCGCGGAGCTCAATCGCAGCAGCCCGGTCGCGTGCGTGATCGCGCGCGGCCGGGAGCGCCGCTGCCCGCATGAGCCTTCTGACCCCACCCTTCACCGAGGAGCACGAGGAGCTGCGGGCCTCCGCGCGCGGCTTCATCGAACGCGAGCTCGCGCCCCACGCGGAGCAGTGGGAGGAGGACCGCTGGTTCCCCGAAGAGGCCTTCGCCAAGCTCGCATCCCAGGGGCTGCTCGGCCTCAAGTACCCCGAGGAGTACGGCGGGCAGGGCGGCGACTACCTGCACGAGGCGGTGCTCTGCGAGGAGATGGCGCGCGTGGGCTCCGGCGGCACCGCTGCGGGACTCGGCGCCCACATCAACATCGCCACGCCGCCGATCTGGAAGTTCGGCACCGAGGAGCAGAAGCAGCGCTACCTCGTGCCCGCCATCCGCGGCGAGCTGATCGGCGCGCTCGGCATCACCGAGCCCGGCGCCGGCTCCGACGTGGCCGCGATCAGCACGCGCGCCGAGCGCGTGGACGGCGGCTGGGTGGTCAACGGCGAGAAGACCTACATCACCAACGGCGCGCGCGCACATTTCATCGTCACGGCCGTCAAGACCACGCAGGAGGGCGGCCACCACGGCACCTCGTTCCTCCTGGTGGACCGCGGCGAGGGTGTCACGTCCGCCAAGCTCGAGAAGCTCGGCTGGCACGCCTCCGACACCGCCACTATCGCCTTCCAGGATGTGTTCGTCCCGGAGGAGAACCTGCTCGGCACGCTCAACGAGGGCTTCGCGCTGATCATGGCCAACTTCCAGTGGGAGCGCCTGGCGATGTCGCTGGGCGCGGTCGGCGCGATGCAGATCGCGTGGGAGCGCACCGCGGCCTTCGCGCGCGAGCGCCAGGCCTTCGGGCGCCCGCTCACCGGCCACCAGGCCATCCGCCACAAGCTCGCCGACCTCGCCACCTCCGTCTACACGTGCCGCTGCGTCACCTACGACGCGCTGCGCCGCTTCGTCGCCGGCGAGGAGCCGCTGCGCGAGGTCACGATGGCCAAGCTGCTCACCCAGCGCGCGTGCTTCGAGCTGATGGACGACTGCCTGCAGATCCACGGCGGCGCGGGCTACATGCGCGAGTACTGGATCGAGCGGGCAGCACGCGATGCGCGTCTGGGCCCCATCGGCGGCGGCACCGACGAGGTCATGCGCGAAATCCTGGGCCGCGTGCTCGGGCTCTAGCTCCGCCCCGCGCACGGCACGTCAGCGGCCGGGCATCCAAAAGTGTCCAGGCCAAGCTCGCAGCTCTCAACTTTGGGGCCGAAGCTACCGATAGGCCCCCGTCGCTCGTCTACGCCCAAGCCCTCTTATCGCACTCGCCGCGCTCTGCGCGTGCCTCGGCGCGGTCGCCTCGCCCGCGCTCGCGGCACACCCTCGCGCACACGGCGCGTGGGTCTGTGCGAACACCGAGCTGCGGCCCACGAGGTCGAACCTGAGCAGCGTGCGCGCGGCCACCCGCTGCCTGGTCAACCGCGAACGCGTCTCCCGCGGCGAGCGTGCGCTGACGTCCAGCCCGCTGCTGGCGCGCGCCGCACAGAGCCACAGCGAGAGCATGGCCTTCGGCGGCTACTTCGCCCACGTGGGCCCCGGCGGCGACACGCCGATGAGCCGCATACGCGCCGCGGGCTACCGCTTCAAAGCGCACGTGAGCATCGCGGTGGGCGAGAACATCGCCTGGGGCACAGGGCGCCTGTCCACCCCCCGCTCGATCGTGGCCCACTGGATGGCCTCGCCGGAGCACCGCGCCAACATCCTGGACCCGCTCTTCCGCAGCACCGCCATCGGCGTCTCCTCGCACCTGCCGTGGTCGCTCTCAGGCGGCCAGGCCGGCGGGATATACACCGAGGACTTCGGCTCCATCCCCTCTCGCTGAAGCGCATCCGCGACCGCCGCGGCCGCGCCGGCAGGGCTTCTCTGGGCGCTCGGATAACCTCCGCGCACCGCACTACGACAAGGAGAAGCAACAGCTATGGGAGTACTCGACGGCAAGTCCGCGATCGTGACGGGCTCGGCACGCGGCATCGGACGCGCGACCGCTGAGCTGCTCGTCGCGCAGGGCGCCCAGGTTCTGATCAACGACCTCGACGGCGACGTCGCCGAGCAGGCCTCCTCGGAGATCGCGGGCGAGACGGCCGTCTTCGCCGGCGACCTCACCAAGCCCGGCGCAGCGGACGCGCTCGTGCAGAGGGCCGTGGACTCCTTCGGGAAGATCGACATCATCGTCAACAACGCCGGCTACACGCTCGACGCACCCATCCACAAGATGTCCGACGAGCACTTCCAGGCGATGCTCGACATCCACACCGTGGTGCCCTTCCGGGTCATCCGCGCGGCCGCCCCGCACCTGCGCGAGCCCGCCAAGAAGGAGCGCGAGGAAGGTCGCGAGGTGTTCCGCAAGATCGTGAACATCTCCTCCACCTCGGGCACCTTCGGCAACGCCGGCCAGGCCAACTACTCAGCCGGCAAGGCCGCTGTCGTGGGGCTCACGAAAACGGTCGCCAAGGAGTGGGGCCAGTTCAAGGTCAACGTCAACGCCGTCGCCTTCGGCTTCATCGACACGCGCCTCACGCAGGCCAAGGTCGACGAGAACACCATGCAGAAGGACGGGGAGACGATCCAGCTCGGCATCCCCGAGCAGATGCGCCAGATGGCCTCCATGCTGATCCCGCTCGGTCGACCCGCCAGCCCCGAGGAGGCCGCCGGAGGCGTCTTCTTCCTGTGCTCGCCGTGGTCCAACTATGTCCACGGGCAGACCCTGCACGTCACCGGCGGGCTGTTCGGTGGCATGAGCGGCTGACACGCACACCCCCACAGCGTCCCGCCCTCAGGCCGCGTACCGCGTGCGCGGCGCACGCGCGGTGACGAACCAGGGCCGGGGCGCACCGGGGCGATCGACCGTCTTCCGCCGCGGGGCGCGTATCACCATCGCGCACACCACACGCGACGAGACAGACCCCACGGCCCGAACACACACTCAGCCACCAGAGCGCCGTATCACCATCGCGCACACCACACGCGACGAGACAGACCCCACGGCCCGTCAGCCTCCGGCGCGGCCCCCGAGGTCGAGCACGCAGCCGGAGAAGTAGGCGCCGGCGGGCGAGGCAAGGTAGGCGGCGAGGGCGGCGAGCTCGCTCGCGCCGGTGGCGTCACCGGGGGCGAGCGCCACGGCGGTGACGCGGTGGCGCGCCCACTCGATGGAGAGCGTGCGCGCGAGGTTCTCGAGGCCCGCGACGGCCGCGCCCGCGTGCTCGCCCGCGCCTGGCGCGGGCGCGATGAAGAGGATCCGCCCGGGCCGCCCGGGCTCGAGGAAGGCGCGGTTGGCGCTCGCGCGCGCCACATTCCAGGCGCCGTAGATCGGAAGAGCACACGTCTGAACTCCAGTCACGCCAATATCT
>OCZT010003131.1_pt1 | contig 17025 bp, 18 predicted proteins | sample 1539031 | NCBI WGS metagenome assembly OCZT01 (sample SAMEA3539308, study PRJEB22396) | soil metagenome | biome: tundra; feature: field; material: soil | place: USA | collected 2010-05 | depth 0.15 m | reverse complement strand
AGCCCCGCCGCGATCAGGCGGCGGCGCCGGCGCCGCCGCCGGGCAGCGGCGCGCCGCTCCAGGCGCTCGCGCTGGTCAGGGCCTGCCGTCTGGATCTGCGTCTCTCGCTCATGCATGTCGCGCCGGCGCCCGCATCCTCAGCGCCGCACTCGGCGTAGTCTGTCACGGCCGACGGGCGGCCACGTCGCCTGCCTTGCTGCTCGGAGACAGTTCCACGGCGTGGAGGTGGTCCGGACGCGGGGATTCGAGGCCTGCGGAGGCGCAGCATCACCATCATGAGCTGGCGCCTGCGCACCAGGGCAGTCTCGGCTGGCGCTACGTTCCAGCGGTGGGCGCGAGTGAGACCAATCCGGAGACCTGTAGCTCCGGCACTCCCAGACGACGCTCCGCAGGGGTCTGCGACCCAGACGCCCCCAGCGTCGAGGGCGCCGGTCCGAGCGGTCCCCCGCGAGCTTCGCCTGACCGGTCGATCCGACCGCGGCCACGGAGAGACCCCAGCGCGCCGCCCGTCGAGAGGCTGACCCCGCTGCCGGGCAACCCGCGCCAGGGGGATATGCAGGCGGTCGCCCGCAGCTACGCCACCTTCGGCCAGCGCAAGCCGATCGTGGGGTGCGGCGAGATCCGCTGACCGGACACCGCCGAACCGCCAAAAGATGTCGGCCTGAACCCGTGAGAAAGCGATCTGCGCGGAGCGGCCAGGGAGGATGAGGAACGGCACCTCCGCCGGCGCCTCCTCGGGAAGCTTGAACCTCGGTGGCAAAGCGTGCTGCAGTTCCAAGACAAAGGAGCATCGATGCCGCCAGTAAGTAAAGCCAAAGCTCGGAAAACCGCCGCTCCCAAAGCAGCATCCGCGCGTAAAGCGATCGCCAAAAAACCGGCTCCTCGCCCACGTGTGACCGCAGCCGCGCGTGCACGCTTCGAGCAGAACGGACGTGCGATCGCTCGCATCAAGACAGCACTCGAGGCCACCGAGAAGGAGCTGGGTGCGATCCGCGGCAGCGTCCGGACAGGCAGAAAAGACCTTCGCAAAGACGTAGCGAGGCTCCTGCGGGACGCACGTCGCGACGTCGAGAAGATGAACAAGGCCGTCCTGCGCGACCTCGAACAGCTGCAGAAACATCTGAGCTCGCCCGGCACAGCAAGTCCTGCCGCGAAACCGAGCGCTGCCGGCAAACGAGGTGCATCCAAACGGAGTTCAACCGCGAAACGCACGGCGAGCAAACGCGCCTGAAGCGTCGCGGCGAGAGCTCCGCGCTGCTGCTTTCTTGGTACGAGCGAGCGCCCGAGCAAGGGCCATGGTCACCCTCGCTCAGGACGAGGCTCGGTCGCCCGGCCTGACGCTCCGCAGACGCTCGCTTTCGCCGGGGCGAAGCAGGCGTATGGGTGTCGTAGGCGCGGGCAGCTCCGATTCGTCCAAGGCGGGAGCGACCGCGAGGTGGACCGACACGTCTGCTTTCGTGCTGGCGAAGCGGCGTGCGGCGCGTTGCTTCCTAGCAGTCGGCGGATGACAGCAAGCGCGCCGGTCGAGCGTTAGCGACCAGATCGATTCGTGACATGCTGATACGTATGAACCGCTCGATCGTTGCGCTCGCCGTCGCAAGCCTGGCTCTAACCGGTTGCGGGGGCTCGACATCGTCTGCACAGTCGGCCCCGTTGTCCTCGTCCACGTCGGCCGCCCCGACGCGGGCGACGGCGCAGGCTAGCGGGAGCAGCATCGACGGGATGGTCAGCACGGCGAAGGCGATCTACTACGGCGAGACCAAGGGGTCGAAGGTCCTCAAGCAACTCGGACGCATCGCCAGCGACAGCGTAATACTGAACGCTCTGAGCAAGGGCGATCTGGCTGGCGCCCACGCCGAGGCGGAGGCCCAGATGGCGGCCCCGATCAACCACACCGCCCACGTGACGCGGATCAGCGTGATCCGCGGATCGCGGGTGCTATTCAACGCGATAGTGAACAGCGACGGGGCGTTCGTCGTCGCGCCGCGGATTCGCGTCCTGCGCTTGCGTGGTCGCCTTCTGGGCACGCTCCTGGTGTCGATCCAGGATGTGAAGGGTTACGTGAAACTCGTGCACCACTTCACCGGCGCTGAGGTGGTGGTCCGCGGCGGGAGTGGGCGCGTGAAAACATCGCTGGGCGCCGCCCTCCACGTCCCCCTCCCCACGTCAGGGTACGTCACGATCGCCGGGCACAGATACCTCGTGCGATCGTTCCCCGAGATCGGCTGGGGCAATGAACCTCTCACCGTCTGGATACTCGCAGGAGCCTGACGCCTAAGCCCCATCCGGAATCGGGCATTCCAGATGGCGAGCATGGACGGGAGGTTAGGCGGTCCGGCCCCGACCAGCGACCGGTCGATGTCCGTGGGTCGGGCTGTCCTATTGGGCGAATGACCGGTCTCGTTCGCCCAGATGCCTGTAAATCGCGAACAAGATCTGAGGATGGAGGAGGGGCTCACTCGCGACCGTTCTGCGTAAACACGCCGAGAGGACGCCGCAAATACGGGGAATCGTTTCGCACCTTTGCACACCCTGCTCCCACGAAGAAACGCCTGAAAGGGTTCGGCCCTACCCTGTTCAGCGGTCCACCGCTCAATTCGAACTGCTTGCGTGCCCGTACAGCATAATGTTCCTCCTGTGAGCGCCAGTACTTCGTGCTCGGTCTCCCCATCAACCGAAGCTCGTCGTCGGCTTTCCCCGGCGACGGTGGCTGAGCGCCATGCCCTAACCGCATTCGCGGGACTTGTCGCGGCCCTCCCGGTGATCGTCGCCGGCGCTCGAGCCGTCGCCAACGGGTGGCTGCCGGTGGCCGATCAGGGGACGATCGCCACTCACGCATACGACGTCTTCACCTCGCACACGCCTCTCGTGGGCCAGTACTCGATGGCGTCGGGAGTGGTTGGCCGCCTGACATTCAGCCCGGGTCCGATGCTGTATTGGTTGCTCGCGCTACCTGCGCGATTTGATGGTCCCGTAGCACTCACGCTGACGATGACAGCATTCAACACCGCGGCGATCCTCGGAAGCGTTGCTCTCGCGCGCAGGAGAGGAGGAAGGGTGCTGATGTTTGCCGCGGCCGCGGCGATCGCACTGATGTCTCACTCGCTTGGCACCGAAGCCTTGCATGGCATCTTGAACCCAGCGGCTGGCCTGTTCCCACTCATGCTCTTGAGCTTCACGTGCTGGTCGCTGGCGTGCGGAGATCGATGGCTGCTGCCGCTGGCCGTGCTGCTCGCGAGCTTCGTGGTCCAGTGTCATCTCGCGTACGTCGCACCCGCTGCCGGTCTACTTGGGGTTGGGGTAATCGGTCTACTGATCTCCCGTGCCCGTCGAGGTGGCGATCGGGCCGCCACGGCACGCGGAGAGCAGCGCAACGGTGGGCTATGGCGCCCGGTGCTCACAACGCTACTTGTGGTGCTGATCTGCTGGAGCGCTCCGCTCGTCGAGGAGTTCACACACTCGCCAGGGAACCTGAGCGCGCTCGCCTCGGCCGCCCGCGCGCGCGGAAGGACCGAGGGCGCAAGCGTCGGCTGGCGTGTCCTTGTGCGCGCGGTGGGCGTCCCGCCGCGCTGGCTGAGAGCGCCCGAAAGTGAGGTGTACGACCACAGTGGACACCAGGTTGGCGTCGTCAGTGGCGGCGACTACGGCGACACGCGACTGCGGGACGTCTGGGCCGTTCCGAGCGCCCCCAGCACCATCTCTGCTGTGCTCGTCCTTTGTGCCCTGGCCTTGACGACGTTAGCCGCCATCCGCGCGCGTCGGGGCGACCTCGTCACCGGAGGCCTCATCGGCGTGCTTCTATGCGGAACGCTCGCATGGGTGGCGAGCGCGACGCCTGTCGGTGGCGTACATTCGCTCGGCTACACGCTCTGGTGGGGATCACTGGTGGGGATGTGGGTTTGGCTGCTCGTGCTGTGGTCGAGCGCGGTACTGGTGCACGGTTGGGCGACAGGGCGAGGGAGAAGCTCGTCGTCGGAGCCCCCGTCCTTGCCGACCCGAGCGGCGGTCCGCTGGTGGCCGCTCGCGGCCACGGGTGCGCTCACCCTGTGTGCGCTTGCCGTCGCGGCAGCCGAGCGCCCCGACGCTCACCAGCCCGAGTTTCGGCCCCTGCGCACGATCACCGCTCGCCTCGATCATGCGGTGAGACCCAGCGAGACGGTCCTGCTGACGCAGCGAGGGTTTGCCGCGTTGCCGCTCGAGCCCCTGATCAGCTACTGGCTCCAGCGGCGCGGCGTGCACGTCGTGGGCTATCACCGCCCGTATGACCTCCAGGTCGAGGTCGCGGAGGCGCAGAAGCCGACCATCACGCAAGCGACTGTGCTCGCCCGCGTGACCCTGCAAGCCGCGCCATGGCTCCCCGGCGCGGACGCCTCGCGGGTGATCACGGTCTCGGCGGCGAGGCCCGGCCGTCGATGAACGTGCCTGCGCGATCACGGCTCCTCGGAGCTCTCTTCGACGGGGTCCTCGCGGGCTGTCCTTGTGCAGGCGCCGGATGACATCTGATCCCTCAAGCTGATCCCTGGCTCGTCCAAAGGTCGTAGGGTTCAAGAACTCGATTCCCGCAGCGGCTTCCTCACGGGCGCGAGGGTCAAGATCGGCAACCGGTGACGGGAAGATGGCCCATCTCCGTGGCCTCTTCGACCAGCTCGCCGAAGCGTTGACGCATGTGTCCAGGCAGATGCACGGGAACCTCCAGACTTGAGGTTGCGGATGGCTATGTCCGCTGCGCCGTAGCTCAATCGGCCTGAACATGGCCGGCAACCCGAATGGCTCCTGGTGGCTCGCAGCCGCCTCCTGGATGGATCGCAGCACGTACGATACCAGCGCATAACCACGGCCGTTGGGTGGGCCGCTACTTGACCGCCATCACCGCACTGATTAGTTGCTGCACCCGCTCTCGACGCCCGCCGGGAGCCGAACCCCCAGCCCCCGCTTGGGGGACTGGGATGGTTCGACCTTCGGGCAAATGGTCGGGGAGACAGGATTTGAACCTGCGACCGCCCGGCCCCCAGGGGCGCAGGCCCCATGCCGCCTAGTCTCCCGGCCAGCGTTTACGGGCCTGTGGTTGCCGCTAGGTGCCGCCCTATGCCGGGCAGTTCGTGGCCTGGTTGGGGTCCCGCCGTGTCGGGCCTCCGGGTCCCGGCGAAGCTGAACGGCGCTCAGCTCGAGCGCCCCGTGCAGCGCTCAAGCGATACCTATCTACGACCGATAGCGGCTGCATGCAACCTCCTCGGCGGCGTTTTGGTGATGCGGCAGGCTTCACGCTCATCGAGCTCCTGGTCGTCATCCTGATCATCGGCATCCTCGCCGCGATCGCCATCCCCTCGTTCCTCAGCCAGAAGAGCAAGGCCACCGACGCCCAGGCGAAGGAGCTTGCACGCACGGCCCAGACCACGGCCGAGATGATCGCGACGGACAACAACGGCGGCTACGCGACCCTCACGGGGCCTGCGTCTCTCAAGGCGTATGAGCCGTCGATCATCACCACGGCGACCAAAAAGGAAGCCTACCTGAGCGCAGCTTCGGGTACGGCGACGACGTACACGGTCACCGCCGAATCCTCGAGTGGTGACACCTTCACGCTCACAAGGAACGCGGAAGGTAGTGCCAGCCGCACATGCGTGCAAGCCGCTGGGAGCAAAGGATGCCTCTCGGGGAGCTGGTAGAGGGTACAAGGCGTCGCGGTTTCGCACCCCACGCCACGGGTGGTCTGCGTGGGCTACCGTGACCTGCACCATGTCCCAAGCGGCGCTCATGGTGACCGAGCGGATTGCAGCGGCAGAGCGACTGCTCGCGTCCGGAAGGATGGTTGGGGACCACCAGGACTACGATTTGTGGAGCCGGAAACGTTCCCGCTGGTCCATCGATACGACCGACGTCCTCAAGCGAGTCTGCGTGGAGCCCGACGCCGCGAGCACATTTGAATGGATCGTCAGCATGCCGCCGGTCCTTGGCCAGTGGTGCGAGGACTTGCCCCTCGACCTGGAACGTGTGCGCGCAGGCATCGAGAAGCTTCGGTCGCTCGCGGGTGAGTCGGCCACGGGCAAGAGCATCCCTTTCGACTAGACGGTCTCCACCACGGCGTGTTCTGACCGGCCAAACGCCTGCGTGAGCCGCTGCGCCGCGTCGTGCTTGGGCGCGTGGTGCATGTAGATTTCGGTCGTGCTCAGGCTGGCGCGCCTCTAGAGCAGACCGTTTGCTGACGAGTTGGGCGATTCTTGCTGACGAGTTGCTTACGAGTCGCTCATTTGGCGCGAGATCCGATGTCCATGGTTGTCGGCCTATTTGCATCAAAACTGCCCCATTTGCAGGATAGATCTAGAGGGGATGTCCATCTGAGTCCTCTCTGGTCCTGCTGGTTCATGCAATGGGCCCGCCTGGACTCGAACCAGGGACCTACCGATTATGAGTCGTGGCCCCCACCCGGTGTGCCGCCTGGCCTCGCAGATCCGCGGCTGCTCGATCGCGTCGAGCAGCCGCGGGCTGCGCCGAGGACGGCTGGAGCGGTCGAACAGCCAGGCTCCCGAGGCGAGCTCATCGACGCTGGCATCGGAGCGTCGATGCCACCAGCGATGAGCCGTCGCCACCGAGACACCAAAGCAGCCAGCGGCCTGCCTCAACGTCATCCCGTCCAACACCGCCTGCGTCAACGCCAGCGGCCCAGCCGGTCCGAGCTTTGCTCTACCGTGAATCTGCATCCGGGTCCTCCCATCGAACTGAGTTCTCGTAGACCCACAGCCTGGGATGAGGCCCGGATGCCTCCTCAACCGTTCACAACGTCCGTGGGCACGTCAGCTAGCCGGTGAGGGGTGGACAACGAAGCGCCCGTCCGTCAGCGTCCTCGGCGCGCTGGAGTAGCTGCACACCGAGAGGCGACTTACGTCCGAGCCACGGCGTCCGCCAGGTGTGGGCGACAGCCCATGACCCCGAGGGAGATAGCCGTCCACGGCTTCCCAGGCGTGCTCAGCTTTCTCGCCCGCCCGGTCGATCATGAACATACCTCCAGGAGCGGGGCCACCGCATCCGCAGCGACCTGGCCATTGGAGATCCCATGTCGCAGGCCCGACCAGACCAACTCCACCGATGAGCGAGCACCCAGCCGCGGAATCCGCGCACGGGCTGAGGTTCACCGCCTCGCTGTATCGGATGACGCACTTCCCTCAGTCAAGGTCACGGGTACTCGCGTTCGCGTGCGTCGTGATGGCCGCCGGCATACTTCTGCATGCGTTGCACGCGCTGTTCCACGTCGGCCGTCCTGCGCTTGATGGCTTCATCGAGGATGGCGTCTACACGGCGATCGAGGTGCTAGCGGTTGGCGTTTGTGCCGCACGAGTGTTTCGCCGACGCGAGGACCGGACGGCGTGGCTGCTGATCACTGTGGGTCTGGTGGCGTGGACCGGCGGGGATCTCGTCTGGACGTTGTGGCTTGAAAACGTCGCGCATCCTCCCTATCCGTCGATCGCGGACGCACTGTATCTGGCTACCTACCCCGCCTTCTATGTAGGCCTGCTGCTGCTGATGCGGTCACATTTTCGCCACTCTGGAGCCGCGGTCTGGCTTGACGGGCTGGTCGTCGGGTTGACCATCGCTGCGATCGGCGCGGATCTCGTGTTCCCCGCCGTCGAGCATGCCGCCACCGGAAATGCCGCTGCCGTCGGCGTCAATCTGGCATATCCGCTGGGAGACTTCCTGCTGCTGGTGTTCGTCACCCTCGGGTTCGCCCTGTCTGGATGGCGGCCGGGTCGACAGTGGCTGTACCTGGGCCTCAGCCTTGCGATCTCCGCCGGCGCCGACATGATCTTCGTCTACCAGGAAGCGACGGACACCTATGTACCCGGCCGGATACTCGACACGATGTGGCCGGCCGCGATGGCCATCATGGCGCTCGCAGCGTGGCAGCCCGCGCCCATTAGACGGCGACGCACCACGCTCGCGCCTCACACGATCATCCTCCCCGCGATCGCCGGCCTGGTCTCGCTCGCCTTGATGATCAGTGCATCGATACGCTCGCTGACGCTCGTGTCGGTGGGCCTTGCGGGTGGCGCGCTGCTTGTGACGTTTGCCCGCGCGGCGCTCACCTACGTCGAGAACGTACACATGCTCCGGCAACAGACCATGGATGCGGTCACCGACCCACTCACCGGCCTGGGAAACCGCCGGCGACTGATGGACGATCTGGATCACGCCGTGGAGGCCAGCATGAGAGGCGTGCGTGCCACGCTCGTGTTCTTCGACCTCAACGGCTTCAAGCGCTACAACGACGACTTCGGCCACGGCGCGGGAGACTCCCTGCTTGCCCGCCTCGGCACGGCGCTCGCTGCGGTAGCCGAGGGCCAGGGAGAGGCATACAGGCTGGGAGGAGACGAGTTCTGCGTGCTTCTGAACGGACGCTTCCCCCGCAGCAACCCCCTGGTCGCGCGAGCGAACGCGGCGCTCGCGGAGCAAGGGAGCGGCTTCGCAGTAACAGCGGCCTGCGGTGTGGTGGTCATGCCCGAGGAGGCCACGTCAGCAACCCTGGCGCTGAGCCTCGCCGATGAACGCATGTACGCGGAGAAGGGCGGCGGACGCTCGACCTACACACAAACCCAACGGGTTCTCATGCAGCTGCTCACCGAGCGCGAGCCCACGCTGTACGACCATGTCTGCGATGTGGGGCTGCTGGCCGTCGCAATAGGCCGACGGTTCGGCCTCGACTCCGAACATCTCGATGAGCTTCGCAGGGCAGCCGAGCTGCACGACATCGGCAAGCTGGCCGTCCCCGAAGCGATCCTGAACAAGCCCGGCCCGCTGAACGACAGCGAGCTGAGCTTCATGCGTCAGCACACCCTCATCGGGGAGAGGATCCTCAATGTCGCCCCCGCGCTGCGCCAGGTCGCAGCCCTCGTCAGGTCAAGCCATGAGCGCTGGGACGGCACCGGATACCCCGACCGTCTCACCGCGACGAAGATCCCGCTCGGCTCCCGCATCATCGCCGCATGCGACGCATACGACGCCATGACCACCGAGCGCCCCTACCAAAGACGCGTCGCCCCCGCCGAAGCAATCACCGAGCTAAGGCGGAATGCCGGCGGCCAGTTTGACCCGAGTGTGGTTGATGCCCTCTGCGAGCATCTTCAGAAGCCTGCCGCCGAGGGTCCGGACATCCCGCTCGGCGCCCCCGGCGGTCGGCCGTCGCGAGCAGCAGCATGAATGCCGCTCCCCGAGAGGCCGTCCGCCGGCTCATTGAGATCACCATCGCAGGCCTACGGCCAGCGGCGCCCTGACCGGTTGGGCTTCGGACCGCCACGAATGGCACGCGAACGACCGTCCCGGCGGCAGGCCTAGCATCACCGGCTGAGCGCTCAACGAGACACCAGACCCCAATATGGACTGACGGATTATGGCGCGAAGGCTGCGACAGTCTGAGAGCCGTCCATTTGCAGGCACGTTAGGGGTGACCGAGGGGACTCGAATCCCCGACCGCCTCGACCACAACCTGGCAAGGCGACTGGAACGCCAATCCCGTTGACCCGCTCGTTGTCGTGCGGCCTCTGCGGCGTTGGCCTCTCTCCAAACGGATCAGCCATCGGCGCAGCCAGGAAGGGTAGCCGAGCTTTAGAAGGCCGAGCGAGGGCCTCAAACCCACGACCGCCTGGACCACAAACGGCGGGCGGACGGAGCGCCGAGACGTGGCCGTGGGAGCAACGTGGGAGCAGGGTCCCGTCCCCATGGCCCGATATCGTTCGCAGCTGGCCGGTACAGCTTCCCTGCCAGCGGAGCCGAGATATGGCTCCCCAGAGCGAAATACCACTCTGACCCACTAAAGAGGCCCTCCAGGGATGCTCGGTAACGGGGGGCGCTCGGACCTGAACGGGGTGTCAGAGGTTGCCGGGGCTGCGGTGGGGTCATCGCGACCCACGCCGCACCCGAGTGCGAAACCGGCTCTCTTTGTGTGCGGTCAACCAAGCGGCCGCAGTTCCGCAAACGCACCAGGCCCGCGCCCGAAATGCCCTGCAAACGGGGGACCCTGAAACCGGAAGCGCGGGACACCTTGGGCGGTGTCCCGCGTGAAGCCAGTTCCGAGTCGGGCAGAGGAAATGCCGCCTGAAATGGCCGGTTCTCGGCGAGCGGTATGCGGTCTCGCGGTCGTCCCACCGGACCATATGGGCCTGGCCCTGGGAGTGCGCCCTACCTCGACCCGCGATGGGTGACCGTGCATCGGGCAGCGAACCTGCTTGACGGCCCCAACGGGCGCGAGAGCCATAAATCGAGTTCGAAGCCAACCAACGCCGCGGGGGAGATTTCGCCAACCTGAGCTGATCCGCGACGCGGCTAACGCGGGCGGCAGCCACTCTCCGATACCCAGACTGGCATCGTGGACGCCGCCTGCTTAGAGCTCCGGACGGCCCAAACCCACGGCGCTTATCCAGCAGCGGACTCGTCAAGCACCCATTCGCTGCGGTCGGCGTGCCAGGTCAGCCAACCCCCGCGAATGCTGCGCCACTCAATGTCACCCAGCGCGTTCAGCGCAGCCTCGGGCAGAGGGCCCAGCAGCGAGACGCGTTTCGAGGCGCAATCTACCAAGTCGAGTCGGCCGGTCTCTTCGCCATCCCCCACGCACACTGCTCGCAGCAACGCGCCGAAGGCTGCAGCTCCCAAGGCCAGAAAGAAGCCGTCGATCGTTTCTTTGAGAGCTACTTCAACGATCCATTGGGACGCCTCGCCGCCCTTCGCGGCAAATGGCGAGAAGGCCTCGACACAGCAACCTGCCTCCTCGAACGACGCCACGACAGCCGCGCGGCGGCTAGCTGGCACCACCGCCCCGATCGCAACCGTTGTTGTAGGTAACGACATCGCGCGGATCGTACCGTGCACGCACCGTAGGGCATCGCGTTCCTCGCGTGCCCTCCCCCTGGGCAGTGGCTGCGTCGGGTGCGCGAGCCGGTAGCCTTTGCGGCTCTCCCGGGCGGTGGCGTTGCACCATTGTTTACCGATCGCGAGAGCACAGCCGTCGAAGCTCAGGCAAGTCATCGTCGCTAGAAACTATGCCCGACCCACCATCCTTCCCTGCTGAACACGGCCTTTCGGTTGATGGCCGATCAGATTCAGTCGCCTTCAAGATCTACCCCGTCGGTTTCGTGACGCCAGGCATTCGGACTCCCGAGATCGAAGCTGACGATCTCGCCGCAAGCAACATAGAGTCGTTGATTTGCTCGGTGCTCGCGCCTGTCACTACCTTCGACGTAGCGGCAATAGCCGATCTGCGCGGGACCCGCCTTGGGGAACGGACCGCCGCCTGCGAACGCGCAGCGGATTGGACGCTAAATGCCCGTGATCAGCCAGCCGATGACGAATTCGGACGGCTCTATCATGGCGCGCAGCTTTGGTTAAGGCGCGCGGTTGTAACAATGAGCAGAGACGACTTCGGCTATGCCTTCGCACTCGCGATGCGTGCCAAAGACTTACCTGGTTTGCCGGCCATGCCGGCAGTCTCCGCCGGCGTCCTGCTCGCACAGGTGGCGACGATGCGAAGCGGTATCTGCACCGACCTCATCGCGGGCGAGCTCTCCGCCCTCCTCGCCACCCGTGTGGGTGCTCAGTGCGATGCACTTGACCTCAGCGATCCCGCCGCTGCGCTTCTCTCCCTCGAGGCCCTACTCACTCGTGTACGCGCGGCGTTGATCACCGCAAGACGCGCGAACACAATCGTGACCAACCACCGTCGCTTCGCTGAGGACATGCAGATCGCGAGCACATTGCTCTCTATCGCCCCTAACCTTGCCGCTGGCGACCTGCTCGAGCCAAGGCCCGATCTCGTCATCGAGATGAACACGCTCATTGGCCAGTTCAACTGGCTCCTACATTCGAGCGATCCCGCGAACCGCCAAGCCGAGCTCGACATCGCCATTGAGGCTTCACACGAGGCTGTTCAGGACGCCACGGCCACGGGTGACGGCTACACGCTCAGCGAGTGCAGCAGGCAGTTGGCATCTCAACTCACCCAACGAGACTCAGACTCCCCCAGCACGGCGACCGAGGTCTCGCAGCTACTCATCAACGGACTCGCAAACAGCATTCCGCTATCCCGTCCCAACTTTGAACTCCTGCTCACCTGCGCTCAGGAGTTCGCCACTGCCGGACACCGCCTCGAGAATCGTAGCTACGCCACGCTCGGCACATTGATCTGGCGCACCTGTTGCGACGAGCTGAGAGCGCGCAATCCGGCACTCTGTTTCGCGGCCGCCGTCGACTGGGCACGTTACACCGAGCAGTTAGTGGGACAGCGACAGGCATCAGGCCCTTACCTTACGGCGGTCGAGGCTGGCCGAGATCTCAGTCGCGAACCAGGGCTCGGAGGTCTCGTCGCCTACTGGCTCGCGCAGATGAGCGAGCCCCAGTCCTTCGCAGTCGCATCACTAGCAGCCGCTGGTCAGGCTGTCCGCGCCATCGAGATCGCCGAGTCCGAGCGCTCGGTGGGCCACCAGCTGTCGGCGACACCAGACGCTGAGCTTGCCGAGCTCGCTTCGAGTGGCAACTCGACGCTGGCGCACGATTACAGTCGAGCATTCCACGCCCAGCGGAGCGTTGTTGAGGAGGCGCTCGACGGTGGTGGGGAACTTCCGTGGACTCAGCTCGAAGACATCACCCTGCGTCTTGACGAGGCGACGTCAAAACTGAGGGCCGCTAGGGAGAGGATCCGCTCACAGCCAGGCTTTGCGAGCTTCCCCAGACGCGTTCCGTTTCGCGATCTGCGAGACGCTGCCGATGAAGCGCCGCTCGCGTATATCGCGTGCGGGCCGACATCAGGGTCGCTGCTGATCTTGAAGACACCGACGGACGACGCACCGAAGTGTGTCAGCCTGCCAGGCCTGCAACACGACGCGGTGAACGAACGCGCGCTCGACTTACGCGACTCCCTCATGGACGGACGCGATCCGTTCGCCAGCGGCGGCTGGGCGCACCAACTGGACGACCTCGGAGAGTGGCTGTGGCAGGCCGCCGTTGAAAGCCTTCTGGAGGCGACGGACGGCGCGCCGTGGATCCGGATAATTCCCCTCGGCCTGATGGGACTGCTCCCAATTCACATCGCGTGGACGCGGACCCAATCGGGTCGCGTCTATGCGTTGGATACTACGGCTATCTCTTACCTGCCGAGTGCGGCACTGAGACTACACGCCAGACAGCGCCCGAGCGAGGATTCCTGGCGCGCGCTCCTAGTCGAGGGAGCGGGCTTGGACAACAGGACGTCCGAGCAGGAGGCGCAGGCGTTTCTTCGAAGCTTTGGCGGAGCCGCCGTGCTCCGCAGCCACGCGGCGACGGCAGACGCGTTTATTTCAGAGCTTGCGCGATGCAATGTCGCGCACATTTCGGCACATGGCTTCCTTGACGACCACAACCCGATCGAAAGCGGCTTCGAGCTCGCTCCTGGGACCGTGGTACGCATGAGAGCACTGCACCGGCTCGAAATGCTGGACCTCGATCTGATTGTCTTGTCGAGCTGCGCGAGCGCAATGGTGTCGTCCGGCACACCAGACGAGACGTTCGGCTTTCCCGGCCTGTTCTACGGGACATCGGCGAAGGCAGTTGTCGCCGCCCAGTGGCCTGTAGATCAAGCCGCCACAGCCGCTCTATTTGACCGTTTCTATGAACACTGGGACCTTTCTCACGGTCTGAGCAATATTGCCGCGGCTCTGCGGTCGGCACAACTCGCGGTGCGCGATAGCGGCCTTGCGCACCCTATGATGTGGGGGGGCTTCACGTTGACGGGATGAGACGGCCGCGCACGCGCCCTGCGCATGCCGTCTGAGAGTGCTTAGGTGGTGCGCCCGAGGCACGGCCAACTCGCCGCCCTTCGATTGCAGCAGCCAATCACTGTTTCGCAGGGGAATCCTCTCGACCCGCGCCGCGCCGGGACTCAAGCCCGGGACCACGTGCTTGATAAGCGTTCGTTCGGGCTGCTGGCGGTGAAGTCCCGCTCAACGAGGTCCGGGCGTCTGGCAGCATCGGGATCAGGCGTCGTGGTCCGCCAAGGCTTCCCGCGGCGCTTCGCTCCCCGGATACCGTTGGCAGCCATCAGCCGCTGCACCTGACAGCGCGGGGCCTGCTCGCCGGCCCGCAGCAGCGCCTTCCAGGTCCGGCGGTAGCCGTCGGCCTCGTAGTTCTTCTTGTGCGTCTCGCGGATCCGCTCGAGCAGCCGCTCGTCCTCGACCTGGCGGGCCGAACGCTGCCCGGTCCTTCGCTGGTAGTAGGCGGACGCCGACACGCCCAGGGTCTTGCAGATGGGCTCGACCCCGAAGCGCTCCCGGTGCTCCTGCACGTAGGCGCTCACTTCGTTCGGTCTGGGTCGAGCTCCTTGGCGAAAAACACCGAGGCGAACCTAAGGATCTCGTTCGCTCGGCGCAACTCGAAGACCTCACGACGCAGCCGTTTGATCTCCTCGCGCTCCTGGCTCGTCAGCAGGTCGCCCCGGTTGCCGCTATCGGCCTCGGCCTGTCTGACCGCTTTGCGCAACGTCTCAGGCGCGATCCCGAGGTCATCGGCAACATGCGCGACCGGACGGCCGCTCTCAAGCGCCAGCCGTGGGTCGAGGAGCGCTATCCGGAGATTGAGCGTCGCGCCCACCAGCAGGGCGCAGAGATCCTGTGGGCCGATGAGATGGGACTGCGCTCTGACCACCAGTCAGGCGCCAGCTGGGCGCCGGTGGGCCGCACCCCCGTCGTCAAGGGCACCGGTCAGCGTTTTCGGACGAACATGATCGCCGCCGTGGGCAACACCGGCACGCTGCGCTTCCGGGTCTTTTCCGAGCGCTTCACAGGACCAGTGTTCCTGGACTTCATCAAACGCCTCCTGCGTCAAGCCGACGGCAAGAAGATCGTGCTCATCATCGACGGGCACCCTGCCCATCGCGCTCGCATTGTGCGCGACTGGGTCGCCGCCCACCCTGATCTGATCGAGATGCACTCCCTGCCCGGCTACAGCCCCGAGATCAACCCCGCCGAGATGCTCAACAACGACGTCAAGGCGAACGCCCTCGGCCGACGCCGCCCACGAGACCTCGCGCACCTCCTCTCAGAGACACGCACATACCTCCGCTCACGCCAACAAACACCACGACTCGTCGCCCGCTACCTCCAAGAGCAACACGTCACCTACGCCGCCGCCTGACCCCTATTTACTAGACCCCCGTAGTATGAAGCCGACTAGACCGGGTGCTGACACCGGTGGCCCTTTGGCGAAAAGCGCGTGGTCCCCGGCGGACTCGCGCGAGATTTCCCCCGCAAAGTGCGAGGTTCCCCCCGACGAGAGACGTGAGTTTGCGCTACGCCGAAGGGGCAGCTACGACGGGACACGCGAGGTTCTCGTAGCAGATTCGATCCGTTCCTTCCTGCCATTCGCGGGTCCTGCATCGGAGGGAGGCGATGAAGGAGGTTGACATGTCCGGCACCCACCTGCTGACACAGCGGCAGGTCCGCTGCATGGAGAAGCTCCCCCAGGGTCACAAGGTGCTGAGCACCCGCTACGGCGCGGCCATCGTGCGCCGACCGGACGGCCGGTTGTTGCGGGTGCAACCGAACGGGCGCTTGTCGCCGACCATCCGTGTCGAGCAGGTCCAGTCCTACCTGCACCTCCACGGGTGTAGCCTCCGCTGGCCCCGCGAGCCGAGGTAGCGGCGCATGGAGCCCAAGTGACTCCGGCGGCTGCTTGGCTCCTTTCTCTTCGAGCGTCTGAGTCGTTCAGCGACCAGTGCTACCGGCGTTGGCGACGCTGCACCGTGACGATTGAGAAGCCCATGCCCATCAGGAGCAGGCCAATCCCGACCGTCCACCGAAGGTCGAGTCCCGTGAAAGGCAGCGTGCTTGCTGTCGCGCTTTTTGCCGGGGTCGTCGGCTTGCTTGTTTCTTTCGACGGCGACGTCCCGGCGCTCGGCGACGCCCCAGTGGTCGGCGACGCCCCAGTGGTCGGTGTCGGCGGCGTCTGGTTGTAGCCGGTCGTGGTCGGTGTCGGCGGCGTCTGGTTGTAGCCGGTCGTGGTGTTAGCCGCAAAAGCCGTCGTCGGCACCACGAGCACTACCGCCAGACACAAAGCGACTGGCTGGACCGAGAGCCTGTGGGACCTACTGAACCGGGGCATGGCGCGCCCTTTCCTTTTATGGGTCTCGAACGTATGACACAGCAGTCGGCGGTCCATCCGTATAAGACCACGGGCCGATCTGGGTAGAAGGACGCTGACTTCGGCACGCACTTGCTCCGGTTTTGCGAAGCAGCTTTAGCGTCCGTATCGCCCGTTTGCGGGAGGGTGCAGGTAGCACCCTCCCCGTAGGGCGCATAAATCCGGCCTGCACGTAGCCGCCTTATGAATGATGGGCACGTGGAGGCGGCGGCGGCCACTGCTGCTCAGTAGCTTGATGGACCGTTGTTCGCCGACCGGAGGTGACGCGTGCTCTCGTTTCTGTACTTGGCGCTTGGCCGGATCGTCGAGCTGCTCGTTCTGCTCTGTCGCTCGCGTGACGCGAAGGAGCTTGAGATCCTCGTGCTGCGCCATGAGCTCAGGGTGCTGCGACGCCAGGGCCGGCGGGTCCGCTACCAGGAGCACGATCGGGCGCTGCTTGCCGCGTGTTCTCGGGCGCTGCCTCGCGCTCGCTGGTCGACAGCGTTCGGCGTTCGGCCAGCGACGCTGTTGCGCTGGCATAGGCGGATGGTCAGGCGCCGCTGGACCTTCGATTCCGGGCGTCCGGGACGGCCAGCGCTCGATGGGAATCTCGTAGCGCTGGTAGTGCGCCTTGCACGCGAGAACCCGCGCTGGGGCCATCGGCGGATCGTCGGCGAGCTGGCAAAGCTCGGGGTTTCGGTCTCGGAGACCTCGGTGCGCAACATCCTCAAGGCTCACAGTCTTGGACCCGCGCCGCGGCGAAGCGGCCCCTCCTGGCGAGGGTTCATCCGCCAGCAAGCTCATAGCATGATCGCGTGCGACTTCTTCACCGTCGAGACGGCGTCGCTGCGGCGGATCTACGTCCTGTTCTTCATCGAGATCCAAACGCGGCGTGTG
>OCZT010003130.1_pt1 | contig 17027 bp, 15 predicted proteins | sample 1539031 | NCBI WGS metagenome assembly OCZT01 (sample SAMEA3539308, study PRJEB22396) | soil metagenome | biome: tundra; feature: field; material: soil | place: USA | collected 2010-05 | depth 0.15 m | reverse complement strand
ACCACCGAGATCTACACTCTTTCCCTACACGACGCTCTTCCGATCTGTCGCCCTGAAGATCCGCTCGCCGCAGCTGACGCACAAGAGCGACGTCGGCGGCGTCGTCTTGAACCTGCAGGGCGCGGAGCGCGTCCGCAGCGAGGCGACGGCGATGCTCGCGCGCATCCGCACGGCGCGGCCGGACGCGCAGATTGACGGTTTTCTCGTGCAGGAGATGGTGCACCGCCCGAACGCGTTCGAGCTGATCGCCGGGATGCACGTGGACGACGTCTTCGGCCCCGTCGTCCTCTTCGGTCAAGGCGGGACGGCCGTTGAGGTTTGGGGGGACAGCAGCCTCGAGCTGCTGCCGCTCAGCCTCCCGCTCGTGCGGGCGCAGATCGAACGGACGCGCATCGCGCGCTTGCTCCACGGATATCGCGGCAGTCCGGCGGCCGATCTCGACGGCGTCGCGGCGGTGCTCGTGCGCATCGGTCAGATTGCGGCCGCGCACCCCGAGATCGACGAGCTCGACATCAACCCCCTCGCCGTCGATGAGCGCGGCGTCCTCGCCGTCGACGCGCGGATCGGCGTCCGGGCCGACGGAAGGCCTCGGATCGCCGCGTTCGCCGTCGAGACGGAGCAGGTCGTCTGACGGCGGCGGCCGCGGTTCGAAAGACGTCGTCCGCATCGGTCGCGACGCGGATTCACGGCGCGTTCACGAGACACGCCGATCGGTGCGTTAGCCTGACGACAAGGGAGATGAACCGTGCAGCAGAGCAAGCCCGGCACCTGGTGGTCGATCCGCGTTGCGTCGCTGCGAGGTCTCATCGTTGCGCTCATCGCGGTCGTGGTCGTCGCTGCGGCCGTCGTCGCGAAGATCGTCGTGCCGGGGACGGCGCCATCGTCGGTGATCGAGGCGTCGGGGACGATCGAGGCGACGGAGAGCGATATCTCGCCGAAGGTCGGGGGACGTCTGGTCGATCTGCGCGTGCGGGACGGCGATCGGGTCAGGAAGGGGCAAGTCGTCGCCGTCTTGGAGCGGCTCGATCCAGCGCTCAAAGTCGACCAGGCGCGCGGGAACGTCGCGGTGGCGCTCGCGCAAGTCGGCGTCGCGCGAGCAGCCTACAGTCTGCAACGCGACACGTACCGGACGACGCTGACGCAGGCCAGCTCCGGGGTGGCGATCGCGCGCTCGCGCGTTGGACAAGCCGGCGAGAATCTCGGAATCGAAATGCACGACGCCGGGCTGCACATCGACCAAGCGCGAGCACAGCTCCGCGCGGCACGGTCAGCGTCCGTGCGGGCGGAGGTCAACCTACGGCGCGCGAGGAGCCTCGTTGCGACCGGAGACGAAGCGCGGCAGTCGCTCGACGACGCGACCAACGCGTACGCGGGAACCACGGCGCAGCTCCGCACGGCGCAAGACGCCCTCGCGCTCGCGCAGGCCGATCAACGCACGGTCCAAGTTCGCGAGCTCGACGTGCGCGCATCACGCTTGCAGCAGCAGCAATCGGTCGCAACGCTCGCCTCCGCCCAGGCGGAGCGGGAGCTGGTAACGGAGCGCCGCGCGCAACTTGCGGCGGCGGAAGGAGCGCTGACGCAGTCCCGCGCCGCGCTCGGTCTCGCCCAGGACGAGGTCCGCGAGACGGACCTGGCCGCTCCTTTCGATGGCTACGTCATCTCGCACAACTTCGAGGTCGGGGATCTCCTGCAGCCCGGTTCGGCCGCGATGACCGTCGGGGACCTCGTCCACACGTACGTCGATGTCTACGTCAGCGAGACCGGCCTCCCGCACGTCAAGACGGGGATGCACGCCGACGTGACGATCGACGGGATGCCGGGCCGGACATACGTTGGAACGGTGACTGAGATCAGCAACACCGCGGAGTTTACGCCGGCTAACGTGCAAACCAAAGAGGAGCGCATCGAGTATCTTGTGTTCCGCGTCAGAATTCAGTTCAACGATACGACCGCATCGCTCAAGCCCGGCCTCCCGGTGGACGCGGTCATCCATGTCTGAGCCGCGGCTCGCGATCGAAATCGCCGGCGTGACGCGGCGCTTCGGCGCAACGGTTGCCGTGGATCGTCTCTCGCTGACGGTTGCGCGCGGAGAAATCTTCGCACTCGTCGGTCCCGACGGCGCGGGGAAGACGACGTTGATTCGGTTGATCTGCGGGGCGCTCGCGCTCGACGAGGGCGAGCTGCGCGTCGACGACGTCGCCGTGACGCGCGAGCCGCAGCGGGTGCAGGCGGCGATCGGATACATGCCGCAGCGCTTCAGCCTCTATCCCGACCTTTCGCTGATGGAGAACCTGCAGTTCTACGCCGAGATCTTCGGCGTGCCGTCCAGGCAGTTCGCGTCGCGTGCGGGGACGCTGCTCGCGGACTTCGCACTCGCGCCCTTCGGTTCGCGGCTCGCGGGCGAGCTCTCCGGCGGGATGAAGCAGAAGCTGGCGTTGGCGTGCACGTTGATCCATAGTCCGCAGACGATCCTGCTCGACGAGCCGACCGCGGGCGTCGACCCGGTCTCGCGACGCGAGTTCTGGCGCATCCTGTACGGGATCAATCGCGGCGGGACGACGCTTTTCGTCAGCACCCCGTACATGGACGAAGCCGAGCGCGCGCATCGGGTCGCGTTCATCACCGAAGGCGCGATCCTCAGCTGTGGTACGCCGGAGGAGCTCAAGCGCAACCTGCGGGGGGACGTCGTCGAGGTCGCGTGCGCCGAGCGCGGGGACGCGCGGCGCGCCTTGCGCAGCGAGCCGCTGGTGCGCAGCGTCGAGATCTTCGGCGAGACGCTGCACGCGCTCGTCGCTTCCGCGGCCGAGGCGATCCCGCGCATGCAGCAGGATCTGCTCGCGGCGAGCATCGCCGACGCGAAGCTCCGCGAGATCCCGCCGTCGCTCGAAGATGCGTTCGTCGCGGGGCTTGCGCCGTGAAGGGTGAGACGAGCGTTCGCGCGGAGTCCTTGACGCGACGGTTTGGCAACTTCGTCGCCGTCGACGCGATCTCGTTCGAGATCCACTCCGGCGAGATCTGGGGATTCCTCGGTCCGAACGGCGCCGGGAAGTCGACGACGATCCGGATGCTCTGCGGCGTCCTCGAGCCCTCCTCGGGGACGGCGCAGGTCCTCGGCTACGATGTCGCGCGCGACCCCGAGGCGGTCAAGCTGCGGATCGGGTACATGTCGCAGGGCTCGAGCCTCTGGAACGACCTGACGGTCGAGGAGCACCTGCGCTTCTACGCGGGGTTGTTCGACTTGCACGGCGCGGCTGGGCGAAAGGCCGTCGAGGAGTGGCTGGATCGCGTCGGCTTGACCGAACGTCGCTCCGAGCTCGCCGGCGAGCTGCCGGGCGGGTACCGCAAACGCCTGGCGCTCGCGTGCACCGTCCTGCATCGGCCCGAGATCCTGTTCCTGGACGAGCCGACGTCGGGCGTCGACCCGGTCTCGCGCCGTGAGTTCTGGGACCTGATCGTCGGTTTCGCCGACGCGGGGACGACGGTCATGGTGACGACGCACTACATGGACGAGGCGGAGCACTGCAACCAACTCGCCCTGATCTACGGCGGCCGGATCGTCGCGCGCGGAACGCCCGACGAGCTCAAGCGCGCGCCGGACGTCGGCGTCACCGTCGAGATCCTCTCGGCGAAGAACACTTCGATCCTCGACGCGCTCGAGGACGTCCCGTACGTCCTGAGCGCAGCGCTCTACGGCTCGTCCCTCCACGTGACGGTCGATCGGCGTGAAGACGTCGAGCAGTTGCGTCGTCTGCTCGGCGAGCATGGCTTTCCGGTCGATGAGCTGCCGATCGTCACGCCGTCGCTAGAAGACGTCTTCGCGGCGCTGGTGAGGCCGGCATGAACTGGAGGCGCGTCTGGACGATTGCGGTCAAGGAGTACCGGCAGTTCTTTCGGGATCATCGGACGGTCGCCGCGACGATGCTCATGCCGTTGATCCAGGTCGTGCTCTACGGCTATCTCTCGAGCGACGTCCGGTATCAACCGACGATCGTCTGGGATCTCTCCCATACGGCGGAAAGCCGGCAACTGCTGCAGGCCTTCGCGCAGTCGGAGTACTTCTCGTTCAAGTACACCGCGAACAGCATGAAGGACGTCGTGCGCGCGATCGACGACGGCGACGCGCTGGTGGGCGTCGTCATCCCGCCGGACTACGCGAAGCTGCTGCACCAGAAGAAGACGCCGCAGGTGATGGTGGCGGTCGACGCCTCGGACGCGACGGCGGCGCGTACCGCCCTCTCGGTCGCGCAGGCGGCCGCGAACAGCGTCGCGCAGCGGCTCCAGGTGAGACAGCTGCGCATGAGCGGGGCCTCCGTCCGGGAGATCGGCATCGACGTTCGCACGCGAGCGTGGTACAACCCTGGCCTGCGGCAGGAGGTCTTCATCGTCCCAGGCGTGCTGGCGCTGGTCATGCAGTTCACGATGACCTTCCTGAGCATGAGCACGATCGTGCGGGAGCGCGAGCTCGGCACGCTCGAGCAGCTCGTCGTCAGCCCGATCCGATCGGGAGAGCTGATACTCGGCAAGATGATCCCGTTGATCACCATCGGGTACATCAATCTGACGACCATCCTGCTGTTCGCCGTCTTCTGGTTCCGCGTGCCGATCCTCGGAAGCGTCCTGTTGCTCTACGTGACAGTCTTCGTATTCTTCTTCACGACGTTGGGCTTGGGGACGCTGGTCTCGACGATCGCGAAGACGTACATTCAGGCGGTCCAGATGATCCAGTTCTTCCTGATGCCGAGCATGCTGCTCTCGGGGTTCATCTTTCCCGTCGCCGCGATGCCGCCGGTGTTGCAATGGGCCTCGTATCTCGTTCCGCTGACCTACTTCCTGACGATCGTGCGCGGCATCATCATCAAGGGCGTCGGGCTCGACTATCTCTGGTCGCAGCTCGCCTTGCTGACGCTCTTCGGGGCCGCGGTGTTCGCGACTGCCGTGCTGCGCTTCCGCAAGCGGATCGACTAGCTGTGGGCGCCGCAGACTCGTGAACGCTCGGCACGACTTCGTTCACAGCGCGTCTCCGTAACCGGTACGTACGCCGACTCTTTGGCAAGCCAATCGACGGGATCGATCTCGAAATCGACGGCGGCATCCAGCTCGTGTAGCACCGCTACGCCGGGACGGCCGGCCGGCTCGCAGGCGAGGCGCCCTCCTCGTCGCGAGAGGGCAGACTCTCGCGCCTTGACGTCAACCCGTCGTGGGGTATTATCTTCGGCGACCGGTGTGAACTCTCTGAGAACGACTCCGTCGCAGCGAGCGAATGATCGGGCGAAGTCCCCGAGACCTATCCGGCCGGACTGTAGCGAGATGAAACCCCCGCTTTCGCGCGCGCGCTCATGACTCGTACATGGCAGCGCAGGCCCCGAACGACTCAGGCAGCTCCAAGCGCCCCGACCGCCGCACGTTCTGGACGTGGTGGCTGATCGGGATGGTCCTGCTGGTGGTGTGGAACATCATCGCCTTCCCACGTCCCGGCGCGTCGGTCACCGTCCCGTACTCCGCGTTCCTCGCGCACGTCCGCGCCGGCGACGTCACAACCGTTCACGTGACGGGCGACAGCATCTCGGGAACCTTTGCGCACGCCTACACGCCGCCGGCGCCGAGGGCCACCGGTTCCCCGTCCGCGCGCGCCAGCTCCGTTCCGGCGACGCATCCGGCGCCGACATACAGCGAGTTTACAACGACGTTCCCTCAGGCGATCGGCGACCCGCGCCTGATCCCGCTGCTCGAAGCGCACCACGTCACGATCGACGTCTCGCCGGCGACGGTGCCCTGGTTCCTTCAGTTGCTCGTCACCTGGGGACCGATCTTGCTGTTGATCGGGGCGTTTCTCTGGATGAGCGGGCGCGTCGGGCGCGGCCTTTCCAGTCAGTTCGGATTTGGGAAGATAAAGGCCAAGCGCTATACGAGCGATCAGCCGAAGGTAACGTTCAATGACGTCGCTGGTGCCGACGAAGCGAAGGCCGAGCTGCAAGAAGAGGTCGACTTCTTGCTGCATCCCGACAAATATCACGATCTCGGCGCGACGATCCCCAAGGGCGTCCTGCTCGTGGGCGCGCCGGGGACCGGGAAAACGTTGCTCGCGCGTGCGATCGCCGGCGAAGCGGGCGTTCCGTTCCTGAGCCTCAACGCGTCGGAGTTCGTCGAGATGTTCGTCGGCGTCGGCGCAAGCCGGGTTCGCGATCTGTTCGCGCAAGCAAAGGTGATCGCGCCCGCGATCGTGTTCATCGACGAGCTCGACGCGATCGGCCGGCGCCGCGGCGCCGGCATCGGAAACGTCAACGACGAGCGTGAGCAGACGCTCAATCAGCTCCTCGGAGAGCTCGACGGTTTCGATCCGCACGCGAACATCATCATCCTCGCTGCCACGAACCGTCCCGACGTTCTCGATCCCGCGCTGCTGCGCCCGGGGCGGTTCGATCGGCAGATCACGATCCCGCTCGCAGACCGTCGCGGTCGCGAGGGGATACTACGCATTCACGCCCGCAAGCTCAAGCTTGCGGCGACGGTCGATCTCGGCGTTCTGGCGGCAGCGACGATCGGGATGAGCGGCGCCGATTTGGCGAACCTCTGCAACGAGGCGGCCCTCGCGGCGGCCCGCAACGGACACCACGAGGTCCAGGCATCCGACTTCGAAGAGGCGCTGGACCGGGTGCGGCTCGGTGTCGCGCATCCGCAACTGATGGAAGCCGAGGAGCGGCGGATCGTCGCGTTCCACGAGGCGGGCCACGCAACGGTCGCCTGGTTTACGCCGGGTGCGGATCCGGTCCGGAAGGTCACGATCGTCCCGCACGGGCAGGCGCTTGGGATGACCGAGCAGCTCCCGGCGGTCGAACGCCAGAACCTCAGCCGCTCCTATCTGCAAACGCGGATCGCGGTCATGCTGGGCGGGCGCAGTGCCGAGGAGGTCGCGTTCGGCGAGATCACGACCGGCGCGGAGAACGACCTCGTCGAGGCGACGAAGCTGGTTCGGCAGATGGTCACACGCTGGGGGATGAGCGAGCTCGGCCTCGCCGCGTTCCGCGCTGACGAGCAGCAGCCGTTCCTCGGCTACGAGATGGCGCAGGGCCGCGACTACAGCGAAGCGACCGCGGCTCGCGTCGACGCAGCGGTGGAGCAGATCCTCGACGATGCGCACGAGCAGGTCCGCCGCCTGCTCACGGCGTCAAAGGACCGCCTCCACGCCTTGGCCGAGGCGCTGTTGCGCGACGAGACGGTCGAGCTCGACGCCTTGAAGGCGATCCTCGGCGCTCCGCTCTCGGCCGCCGCGGACCACGTCGCCTAACTTGACTCCGATCTGAAAGAAAACGATGCCGAAACTCGCCATCAACAGTACCGTGCCGAGCCCGCAAGCCGTCGTCGCGCCGCGGCTGCTCACCGTACTCAAAGGATACGCCGAGCGTAACGACTTGATGCTGACGGTCGACCTCGGTCTCGCCCGCATGGCCATGAGCGTCCCCGTGCGCCTCGAACTTGGCGAAGGCCGCAACGCGACCTCAATTCCGCTCACGCTCGCGGCGAGGGAGCACGCGAACTGGTTCCCCGCCTTCAAGGGCGAGGCGCGCAGCGAGGAGCAGGGACCGCTCGCTTCGCGACTGCGTTTAATTGGCGAATACGAGGTTCCGCTCGGCGGGCTCGGGACCGTCTTGAACCGGCGCGTGCTCCGGGGCGCGGCGGCGCGCAGTCTCCGCGCTTTCGTCGTACGTCTGCGCGCCGACGTGCTGGACGAGATTCGCCGCAGCGAGCTAGACATCCGGCGCCGCGAGGGTTAACGTACCGAAGGGATCACCAAGGGGCTGGACGCCTCATGGCACGAACCTTTTCTAGATGGACGGCCTAGCGCGGCGAACCATCCTCGTGGTAGAAGACGAGTCGGCCATTGTCGAAGTGCTCGCGCAATACCTGAAGGACGAGGGCTTTTCGGTCACCTCCGCCGGTGACGGGCCGTCCGCCGTCGCGGTATTTCATGCAGACGCAGCCTGACGGAACGCGCGGCCGAGCGACGGCCCAGGCGTCGCGTCGGCGGCATTGCGATCGACCACCAAGCGCACGAGCTACGCGTCGACGACGAATTGGTCAACCTGACACCGACGCAGTTCAAGATCCTCGACGCGCTGGCGTCCAACGTCGGGCAAACGCTGACCCGGACGCAGTTGCTCGAACGCGTCCGCACCAACGCGGACATTGAGGATCGGACACTGGATCGGCATATCGCGAACCGCCGAGCTCGCGTCGAGCGCGATCCGGCGCATCCGCGTTATATCCTGACCGTATTCGGCGTGGGTTACAAGATGCCGGCGCCGTCGTGAGAAGCGTCGTCCATGAGATTCGCAACACCTCGCGGCACCGTTCGTCTGACTGCGAGTCGCTTTTCCCACAGAATCTCTTCGTCTTCGAGCGCGCCCGCGATCCGTCGCAAAAGGTCATTAGCCGTCGCGCGGGCCATTCGACTCCCGCCGATCGCGTCAAAGAGGACGCCGAGCGGACCTCCGGGCGGAGCGTAGTTGCCGTCGAGGATGAGCCGCGTACGCTCGCCGTTGATGCGCATGCGGAGCGTTCCGCGGAAGTTCGGCAACCACGCTGTGCCCGCGGACCAATCCAAAAGGATCTCGTCGTGTGGGCGGCCCGGTTCAGTGGTGTCGGTTCGAAATCTGAAACCTAACGTGACGCGGTGGCCCAGTGGCCCGGCGCGCAAGACGGAGACGCGGTTTCCTCGCTCCGCATCTTTGAGATAATCGCTTGCATATTCGCCGGCGATGGAGAACGGACAGTTCGCGATGATCTCCGCGTGGACGGTGCCTACATAACTCACCGATTGCCGCACTACCGGGACGGGAACAACAGATTTGCGCGGTTCGTCCGCGAGCTCATCCGCGTCGGACTCGACGGCTGCAATCGCGGATCCTGATCCGTCTGACCGCGCGGCTGCGGTCGGAACGACGATGACCGGCACCGTGCTCTCGCGGATCACCGCCTCGGCAACGCTCCCGAGCACGAGTCGCTCGAATCCTCGCCGCCCGTGGGTGCCCACCGCGATCGCATCCGCGTGACAGACCTCGGCGCTGATGCGGATCGCGTCCGCCGCATGGCCGTGCACAATCGCCGTGTCGTAATGCACGCCTCTTTCGTGCGCGAACTCCTGCGCGAACTGGACCGCGACGGCCGCCGCGTGGTCGTCCGGCGACTGCGCCACATGTACGAACACGACGCTTCCCCCGTCGCGCGCGGCAAGGTTCACGGCCAAGTAGGCGGCGTCGCGGGAGGTCTCGGACTCGTCGATCGCGGCGAGGATGCAGCGTAAGCGACCGTGCGCCAGGTGATCTCCGTCCCGCACGATGATCGTCGGCACGACGGCCAGGCGCAGCACGCCTTGCGCCGTGCTTCCGACGAGCCTTGCCAGACCGCCCAGCCCGCGCGTACCCATGACGATTGCGTCCACTTGCTGCTCGCGCGCGGCGCGAGCAATCTGATCGTAGCTCACTCCGTCCAGCGACAGTGTCGTCGCAGGGATGCCGACGTCCGCCGCGCGCTGCGTCTCGCGTTTGAAGAGGTCGCCCTCGTCCTGCTCGATCAACTCGAGGGGCACGGTCGGGTCTCCCCCGTACGGGGTCACGCTTTCGCCAATGATTGCCGCGCGGTTGATGGCGTGCGCGAACACGACGCTCCCGCCTCCGTCGGCAAGATGCAGTGCGAGCCCGACCGCGGCCTCGGCCGAGGGGGAGCCGTCTATGGGGACCAGGATGCGGCGGAAAGCGGGGCGGTCCATGGGACTACGATGACGCCTGCGCGCGAATTTCAGATGAACGGCCGGCGTCGGCGGGGCCTAATTCTGCGAACGGCGACCACCGCCGCTACGAGGGCCCAGCTGAGTTGAGCGCGGCGTTGGACCCGCCATGCCCTAGCAGGTCTGTGAACGGCCCTCGGCCTGACCACCCAAATCCCCCCGCGCCCGACAATTGCGATCGTCGGCAACCGGCCGACATCCGTCCCGGACGTCCGATTCGTGGAACGCTCCAACATCGAGCGGGTCACCGCGGGTCTGCGCCCCCCGGAGATTGCGCTGCTCGAGGTGGTGCGCGATGATCTCAAGTGGGTCGAGCTGTCCGAGACGGCCGTTCGCGCCCGACTGCGCGAGCTCGTCGCTGCAGGCGATATTGATCGTGTCGGGTCCGCCGCGCCGCCAAGCGCGAACCGCGACGCCGAATCCCGAACCCGACGAAGACGCGCGGCTCTTCGCGCGGCTCGGGATGACGGCGCTCGCGCGCTGATGCGACGAGTCAGCCGTGCGTTCGAGAATTGCCTAATTGTCGGGCCAAACGCGTCGCGTTTCGAGCCGCAAGTCCATAGATCGAGAGCTGCGGGTTCGTACCGAGGCTCGTCGGAAAGACCGAGCCGTCAAGAACAGAGAGATTGCCGGCATGATGATGCGATCCGTAGCTGTCGACGACGGACGTTTTTGGATCTTCGCCCATCGCGCAGCCGCCCATAACGTGCGCGCTGACCACGCGCGTGCGTAAGATCTGCATCGGGAACCGATCGATCGCGGCGTGCGCTTGGGCCGGCGACGCGTACGGGACGGCATCTTCGTGCAGCGGCAGCACGCTCTTCGCACCGGCGGCAAATTGAATGCGCGCCATCGTGTGCAGTGCGCGACGCGCTCCGTCCCATAGATAGCCGGTCATCGGATAATCGAGTAGCGGCGTGCCGTCGCCGTTCAATTCGACCGCGCCTCCGGGACTCTGCGGGTTGAAACCGTCGCGCAACAACGCAATGATGACTTGAACCTTTCCGATATCTGCCATCAAGCGCGCGTGAGCTTCGCCGAATCCCGTTACCACGTTGGAGGCGAGCAACGGATGGACCGGCGGAACTTCGAGTTTGTAGCCGATTGGACCGTCGAGCGGTTGCGTATGCAGAAAATGATCGGAGTAAATCGATTGCGGCGCGCCCGAGAACGCGTTGACCGACTGCGGCATGAGCGCGACCGAGGCGACGACCGGGTGCAGAAACGTGCGTTTTCCAACGAGATTGTACGGATCCGGCAACCCGCTGCGCAGCAAGACCGCGGGGCTGCCGATTGCGCCGGAGGCCAGCACGTACTGGCGCGCGCGCACGGTGATGGTCTGCGCGCCCGGCGTAATCCCGTCGGCTGCAAGCGCGCGGCATTGCAACGCGGTAACCTTCGAGCCGGCAAATGCGAAGCGCTCCGCGCGCGCGCGCGTCAAGAGGTGCGCCCCGTGTGCGAGCGCGGCCGGAATCGTCGTCACGAGCATCGACTGCTTTGCATTGGTCGGACAGCCCATGCCGCAGTAGCCGAGATCCCAGCAGCCTTTGACGTTACGCGGAATCACTTTTGTGGGAATGCCGACGCGCGCGGCGCCGTCGCGCAGGGCGCGATTGTTTTCATTCGGCGGCTCTTCCCACGGCTGGATGTTGAGCCGCCGTTCCATCATCGCAAACCACGGCGTAAGATCATCCTCACCGGAGACCTTGACGCCGAAGTGTTCGCGCCAGTAGGCCAGCGTTTCGGGCGGCGTGCGAAAACTGGCCGTCCAGTTGACCGTCGTCGATCCGCCGACGGCGCGCCCCTGTAAGATCGTGATCCCTTTGTCTTTCGTTTTACGCGCGGCCGATTCTTGATAGAGCTGCGGATACGCTTCGCGCTCGAACATGTGAAAATCCGAGGACGTGCGCAGCGGACCTTCCTCGATAAGCACCACGTGCAAGCCCGCGTTCGCGAAAATCTCCGCGGCGGTGCCGCCCCCTGCGCCCGTGCCGACGATAACAATGTCCGTTTCGATCTGCATATCGCCCGGCAGCCGCGATGCGTCGGTCACCCTCCAGCCGCGCTTGACGCCCTCGGCGAACGGATCGTGGATCATCCGATGCGCGGCGGTCCGGCATAGCCGATTGCCGGCCATGCAACTGCGTTGCCGTACCACGACGCCATGATCAGTTGATGCAGTGCATCGTAGGCACTGCGCAGCTTCGTGACCGGGCTGTATCGCCAAGAGCTTAAAAATCGCGCGATCTCGACTTGGCTCGCCGCGTGCCACGGATGCCAAATGCCGGCGACGACCATGCGCGTGGGCGCAAAGCGCAAGATGCCGAAGAGCTGCCGAATCTGTGCGCGCACCTCGAGCGGCAAACCCGCAATTGCGACGTCCAGGCCGCGCACCACTTGCGGAACGGTTCCCTTGATGCCCAGCATCACCGGCGCGATCGCGGCGACGATGACACGATCTTCGTCGTCGAGCATCGTGTAACGAAACTCCCCGTCGCGCCGCGCGCCGTCGGGCGAGAACTCATAGACGAGTCCCGCGAGCGCGGCTCCAGCCGCAACAGCAGCGGTGAGCAGTTGCCGACGGGTAATCGGCTTACGGGCCCTGTAGCGCTTGGCGCGGCCGGCGGGCGATCGCCTTGATCGCTTGGACGACCCTGAAGGGTTTGCGAGAGCGAGCGGTTGTTTTCGGCACTTCCGCGAGGTCGACGTGGCGGATAGCATCGTTGTAGTCGGCCACGGCCCGCAGAAACGACGGGTCGCCGCGCTGCGATGCCCAGGAGATAATCGCGTTCAAATCTTTCGGGAAACATTTGCCGCCGAAGCCGCGCTCGCGGGTAACGACGGTGTGCGACTCGCCGATGCGCGGATCGAGTAAGAAGAGCCTCCGCAGTTCCGCAAAATCCAGGCCTGCCTGCGTAGCGATATCGTAGAACTGGTTCATGAACGACACCTTGGTCGCTAGAAACCCGTTCAGCATGTATTTGCTTAGCTCGGCGAGGGCGGCCGTGGTCTCCACGAACTCCAGGGGAACGGGGGACGACAACTCGTACGCCCGGCGGGCGCTTTCACATGCCTGCGGATGTCCTCCGAAGACGGCGAAGCCGGAGCTGTAGACTTCGGGCCAGCGGTGCACCGCGGATTCACCCATGAACTCGGGGCTGAAGGCAAGCTTCTTGCCGGTCGCCACTGCTAGGCGATCGGTGGTCCCCGGCGGCACGGTCGACTTGATGCACGCGGGCGCTTCCAAGCGGCTGATGACGTCTTCGACGGCCGAGGCGTCGCAACACCGATGCTTCTTGTCGAACGGTGTCGGAACCGTGACGAAGACGATGTCGCACGAGTTCAACGCCTCGAATCGCTCGGGCGCCGAATACGCTTCTTTGTACTTGTCAAAAACGTACAGATCGATCTCCTCGGATAGGGAGAAACATCGCGCGAGCGCGTTGCCGATGAACCCAAACCCCGCAATGCCGACCTTCATAGAACAAACTCCATTCCAACGTGAATCTGAGGCATGCCGCACTTATTATTGCACGCGTGAGACGGACCGCCTACGAATTAGGTGAGGCGAATGCACGCATACGCTTTGCCTAATTTGAAGTGTTTGGTTCGCCGAACACTTCAATTAGGCAAAGCGTATGCGTGCACGTGTTGTTTTCTTCGCCGAACCTGTCGAGGAGTGAACGTGTAAAGCGTGAAGGCACGCTCATCATGCTGATGCCGAAGCGTCCGCGGTAAGCGAATGGCGACGATCTTCTACAGTCTGGCAGGCGAAGGCCGCGGGCACGCGACGCGCGTCCGGACGATCGTCGAGCTGCTGCGCTCCGAACATCGATTCGTCATCTTTGCTCCGGGCGATGCGTTCGATATGCTCGCGCCGCTCTATGCGGATTCCGACGTTCGCGTGATTCGCATCCCCGGTCTGCATTTCGAATACGCGGCGAACCGCTCCGTGTCGCCGTGGCGCACCGCGCTCGGCGCGCTCGCCTATGTTGCGAAGCTCCCGGAATTAATCGCACGCCTCGAGCGCGCGATCAATCGCGAGCGGCCGGACTTGGTCCTCACGGATTTCGAACCATCGCTGCCGCGTGCCGCAGTGCGCCGCGGCGTTCCGTTTGTCAGCCTCGACCATCAGCACTTTCTGGTCACGAGCGACTTCTCGTATCTACCCAAAACCTTGCAGTGGCGCGCCGCCGGGTTGGGCAAGATCGTCGAACTCTACTATCAGGGCCAAGCGGCGACCGTCGTTTCTTCGTTCTCCTTTCCCGGGTTGCGCCCGGCGATCGGGCGCACCGTCGAAGTCGGCCCACTCTTGCGGCCGCAGGTGCTCGATGCACGGGCGGAACACGGTGCGCACCTCGTCGTCTATCTGCGAAAGTTCGGTTCCGAACGCCTCATCGACGCGCTCGCCGCGACCGGCAGAGAGGTCCGCGCCTACGGCTTGGGCGCGCAGCCGAGTCGCGGGAAGATCCACTTCTTCGCCATCGACGAGCGACGGTTTATCGAGGATCTCGCGACGTCATACGCGCTCGTCACGACCGCCGGCAACCAATTGCTCGGCGAGGCGCTCTATCTGCAGAAGCCCGTTCTCGCGCTTCCCGAGCCCAACAACGCAGAACAACTGTTACACGGGCATTTGCTCGCGAACGAGCTGACGGGTGAGTGGCTCGAGTTCGACCGGGTGAGCGCGTCGGCGCTCCGCCGCTTTCTGGCGCGCGTCGATTTCTACCGTTCGCATATCGTCTGCGAGCGCATGAACGGCAACCCGGCCGCACTTGCCGCGCTTCGCCGCCACCTCCCGCCACAGACCCAGCCGCTGCAACGCGAGCTGCACGCGTCGATCCGATGAGGCCGATCCGGCGGGCTGCGGCATTGGCGCGCACGATCTGGAAAGTCCGCCGCGGCGAAGCGTGCCTTCCGCGCATGCTGACGTACATCGTCACGTTTGCGTGCAACGCGCGCTGCGTGATGTGCGATTCGTGGCGCAAGGACTCGCAGGGCGACCTCTCCCTCGCGGACGTGGAGCGCATCTTTAGCCGGTTGCCGCCGATGGACGCCGTCAGGTTGAGCGGCGGCGAACCGTTCGTCCGTAAGGATCTCACCGACATCGCGCGCGTCGCCGTGAGCGCGCTCGAGCCCGCGCTGCTCCATGTCACCACCAACGGATTCCTGACCGACCGTATCGTGGACTTCTGCGAGCGCAGGCCCAGGACGATTCCGCTCAAGCTGCTGGTTTCGATCGACGGCGTCGGCGACACGCACGATGCGATCCGCGGACACCGCGGCGCCTTCCGTGCGGCAATGCGCACGATCGAGGCGCTTGCTCCGCGCCGCAAAGAATTGCGGCTGAGCCTCGCCGTCAATCAAACGGTGGTCGACGCCGCCGGAGCCGCCCAATACCGCGAACTGCACGCGATCCTTGCGCCGCTGGGCATCCAGAACCAAGTCGTCGTCGCGTACCGCGCGAGCGCGACGTATTCGATCGCTCAAGAGGCGAATCTGGCGCCGAGTTATCCCGGACAGTTCGAAGCGTTCGGCGACATCTCGCCCGCGGAGCTCGAAGGACTCTTCGACGCGATCGAGTCGGACCTGAAATCGTACGCGCCGGCCGATCGAGCGGCGAAGCGCTATTACCTCGACGGCATCCGCAACCGGCTCCTCGCGCAGGAGGCAAGCCCCAATCCGCCCTGCGTCGCGGTGCGCGCCCACCTTCGAATCTTCCCCAACGGAGACGTGCCCGTCTGTCAATTCAACAGCCGGCGGCTGGGCAATCTGCGCGAAGAGACCTTTGAAGAAATCTGGTTCGGCGCACCCGCGGAGTCGGCACGAACCTGGGTGCGGGCGTGTCCCGGCTGTTGGGCCGAATGCGAAGTCTTACCCAGTGCGGTCTATTCGGGCGATATCTTCAAGCACGCGCTGACGACCCGCAGTTCGTTGCGGCGTCCGAAACAAAGCCCGGCATGAGCGGCGCCTCCGCACCGCCCCGCGCGCTGGTTACCGGCTGCGCGGGCTTCATCGGCTCGCACGTGGTCGAGCATCTGCTCGCTGCGGGCTATCGCGTCCACGGAATCGACTCGTTCGACGACTACTACGATCCGCGCCTCAAGGTCGCGAACATCGAAGCGGCTTTGCACGACGAGCGATTCGAACTGGAGGTGATGGACCTGGCCGCCCCCGGCACGACGCAGCGCCTTGCGGCTCGCGCGCGCCCCGATGTCGTCATCCATCTGGCGGGGATGCCCGGGGTGCGCCGATCGGTCGCCGAACCCGCGCGATACGTGCGATCGAACATCGTCGCCACGCAAAACCTGCTCGATGCATTCGCGCGGCAGCATCCCGTGCCGATCGTGTTCGCCGGGACCAGTTCGGCGTATGGAAACGATACGGTGCCGCCCTTCGAAGAGTCGGCGCCTTGCAACGCGCCGCTCAGTCCCTACGCGGCGACGAAACGCGCTTGCGAACTGCTGTGCGCGGCCGCCGCCGAAACCTTCGCCGCGCCGATTACCGTCCTGCGGCTGTTCACCGTGTACGGTCCCCGTCAACGGCCCGATTTGGCGATCCGCAAGTTCGCGACCGCGATGCTGCGCAAGAAAGAAATCACCGTGTTCGGCGACGGATCGATGGCGCGCGACTTTACGCACGTGAGCGATATCGTGCGCGGCATCGCGGCGGCAGCCCGGGAACGCTCGGGCTTCCGGATCGTCAATCTCGGAAACGCCTCGCCCGTGACGGTGCTCGACCTCGTCGAGAAGCTGGGCAACGCGCTCGAGATTTCACCGCGCGTGCGGTTCGTCGCACGCCCGGCGGGCGAGATGAACATAACCTACGCCAACATCGATCGCGCCGGGGAACGCTGGTCGTGGCGCCCCTGCGTTCCTCTCGACGACGGACTCGCCGAGTTTGCTCGCTGGCTCAAACGGGAGCGCCGGACGGTCCCCGAACGGCTTCGCCGCATCGTGACACGAGGCCACTTGCCGGCCCGCATCCGAGACCTCCTGACGCGCCTGAACGTGCCTTCATCGAATCCCGCGCGTTATTAACGTACAGTCTGCCAAGAGCGCTGGCGTGGCCTCATCTCATTCGGCGGAGAGGCAACAAAGAAGCCGCTTGGGCCTAAAGAAACGCGGGACATAGTCCCTTAAGGATGGCCTGATTTATTCGGCGGCTATTTTCTGATACAATTTGTTCATGACGAACAAGCAGATCACGCTTGCGACCGCCGGTTTTGAACGCTATTCCAAAG
>OCZT010003129.1_pt1 | contig 17031 bp, 18 predicted proteins | sample 1539031 | NCBI WGS metagenome assembly OCZT01 (sample SAMEA3539308, study PRJEB22396) | soil metagenome | biome: tundra; feature: field; material: soil | place: USA | collected 2010-05 | depth 0.15 m | reverse complement strand
AGGCCAAGTCCAGGCGATCGGTGCAAGCAACACCATCCTCGCCCAGATCACTAAGGACTATCCGCAGCTCAACATCGAGACCAAGATCATCTTGAAGGAGCAGGGGAACGGCATGGCCTTCCGCAAATCCGACACCGCGCTGCAGGAATACGCCAACAAGTTCATCGCGGAGATCGAAAACAATGGCGAGTTGAACGCCATCAACAAGCGTTGGTTCGGTACCGAGTTGAAAAAACTGCCGCCGATGCCGCAGTTCTGAACCGGAAAAACTAGCGCGCCCGGCCTAGTACCTGGCGCGCTATTTACCGGTTCATTCGAAGAACGGATATCTCATGACGACCGAGACCGACACCGCCGCTGTGAATCATGACACTAGCGACGAGATCATCTCGATGTGCCAGGTGAACAAGTTCTTTGGCACCTTTCAAGCGCTGCGAAATGTCGATCTCTCGGTATCGCGGGGCGAGCGGATCGTCATCTGCGGTCCGTCCGGCTCCGGAAAATCGACGCTGATCCGCTGCCTCAACCAGCTGGAGGAGCATCAGTCGGGTGAGATCGTGATCGAAGGTATAAGGGTGCATGCCGGCCTGCGCGGCATCGAGACGGTCCGGCGTGAGATCGGCATGGTATTCCAGAGCTTCAACCTTTTTCCGCACCTGACCGTACTGGAGAACTGCATGCTCGCGCCAATGAAGGTCCGCGGCATCAGCAAGTCCGAGGCGGAGGCCACCGCGCGTAAGGTCTTGGATCGCGTCCATATCCCGGAGCAAGCACACAAGTACCCGATCCAGCTGTCTGGAGGTCAACAGCAGCGCGTCGCGATCGCGCGCTCGCTTTGCATGAACCCGAAGATTATGCTGTTCGACGAACCGACGTCAGCGCTCGATCCGGAGATGGTCAGAGAGGTACTCGACGTGATGGTCAAACTCGCGGAGAGCGGCATGACGATGCTCGTCGTAACCCATGAGATGGGATTCGCTCGCAAGGTCGCCGATCGCGTAGTTTTCATGGACGCTGGCGAGATCGTCGAAGTCGCGCCACCGGAACGTTTCTTCTCCGCGCCGGAGACCGAGCGGACCCAGCGCTTCCTCAGCCAGATCCAGCATGCTGTGCAGCAATGACGCCATCCGCACGGCCTGCCGCCAGGCTCAGGACCGCTTCGGGTCAAAATCGACAAACTCACAGTGAGCATCAGTACCGGTCTGGATGTCCGTTATTGGCTGTGTGTACCGAAAACCTAAACCCGGACATAGTGGTGATGAAGCCCGCCAAGGATCGGGCGTGAACTTATGGTTCCGGTTCGCTGAACCGGGCGAGAGACCGGCGCATCTTTGTTCAATGACCGATGCGTTCTGATGTCGTTGTAATAGTGGGCATAGGCACGCAGAATCCGACGCAGATGCGCTTCGCCCAAGACGATGAAATGATCCACACACTTGCGCCGGATCGACCCGATTAGCCGTTCGGCAAAACCATTCTGCCAAGGCGAGGCTGGTGCAGTAGGCTTGTCCCGAATGCCCATGGCGCGCAATCGGCTTGCGACGACCGCCTGTGTGTACCGAAAACCTCAACGTTGATAAATCAAAAGATGAAACTTTTTCACAAAAACACAAGGACGCAGAATTCCTCGCAGCGCCAATTGAAAAGCTTTCAGCTAAAGATTTTACTATCTGCAAAGCTTCGTCGGGCCATGCCCTCACGCCCTCTTCACCTCCCGTCCGCCCAGATAAGCCGCGCGAACCTCCTCGTTGTCCCACAGCGCCTTGGGCCTGCCTTCGACCACTAGGCGCCCGGTTTCCAGCACGTAGCCGCGGTCGGCGACCGCGAGCGCCATGTGAGCGTTCTGCTCGACCAGCAGTACCGTTGTCTCGCGACGGATTTTGGCGATCACACGGTAGACCAGCTGTACCAGGAGCGGCGCTAGGCCGAGCGAAGGCTCGTCCAGGAGCAGGAGCTTGGGCTTCGACATCAGGCCGCGGGCGATCGCGACCATCTGCTGCTGCCCGCCCGAGAGGGTCCAGCCCAGCGCGTGCTCGAAGGGCTTGATCTCGGGAAAGATCCCGAACATTCGTTCCGTGTCTGCCTCCAGCTCGGCGCGCGTCATGGTGCGATTCGAACCGCCAAGAATGATATTCTCGCGCACCGTGAGACCGGGAAAAACGCGCCGTCCCTCCGGCACATGGGCGACGCCGAGACGGACGATCGCTTCGGGCGATAGTCCGGCGATCGATTGGCCGAGAAACCGTACGGCGCCTGATTGCGGTTTCATCAGGCCGGAAATCGTTCGCAACGTCGTGCTCTTTCCGGCCCCGTTGGCGCCGAGCAGCGCCACGATCTCACCCTCCTCGACGTGGAGCGAGAGGCCCTTTAGCGCCTCGACCTTGCCGTAGGCAGCGACCGTCTGATCGAGCTCAAGAAGACGCACCGACCCGCTCCTCCCCCAGATAGGCCGCGACCACCTTCGGATTGCGCAGCACCTCCTCGGGCGTGCCGTCGGCGATGCGGCGGCCGAAATTGAGCACCGTGATGTGGTCGGCGATCTGTTCCACTAGGTTCATGTCGTGGTCAATGATGCAGATGGTGAGCCCATGGCCCTTGAGCCGCTTCAACAGGCCGACCAGCTCGTCCTTCTCGATGTGGTTGAGGCCCGCACCCGGCTCGTCGAGCAGGAGGAGCTTCGGGCTGCCGGCGAGCGCCCGCGCGATCTCGGCGAGACGCTGGTGGCCGTAAGAGAGGCTACCGACCGCATCGTGCGCCCGGTCGGCCAAGCCCACGATGTCGAGTGCCGCCAGCGCGTGGCGTGTCAGGCCGGCCGCATGGCCCGGCACCACATGGCCGGGCCGTTCGGCGCCGACCATGACGTTGTCGATGACGCTCATGTTGCCGAACAGGCGAATGTTCTGGAACGTGCGGCCGAGGCCACGGCCGGCGCGCTGGTGCGGCTTCAGACGCGTGACGTCGCGGTCGTCGAGCTCGATGCGGCCCGCGGTCGGCCGGTAGATGCCGCTCAGCACATTGAGCAGTGTTGTCTTGCCCGAACCATTGGGCCCAATCAGCGCATGAACGGTATTGCGTGCGATGGCCAAGTCGACCTCGTCGACCGCCTTGAGGCCGCCGAAGTGCTTGGACAGCGAGGTGACGCGCAAGATCAGCGAGCCGTCGGCGCGGCCGACCTCGCGGGTGAGCGGGAGCGGCGCGATCTCGCCCGGAGCAATCCGCATCGTTGGATTGAGCTTGCGCCACAGCGCAGTGACAAAACCCCAGATGCCGTCGGGCATGAACACCATAATCAGGATGACGGCGCCGCCATAGACCGCCAGATAGACGTTCTTGAGGAAACGCAGCCACTCCGGCAGCAAGATCAGCAGGCAGGTGCCGAGCACGGTGCCAACCGGCGAGCGCGAGCCGCCGATCAGCACCATGGTGAGGAACACGATCGACTCGCTGAAGCTGAACTGGTCCGGGCTGATATACGAGAAGCCGCCGGCGAACAGGCCGCCGCCGAAGCCGCCAAGTAGCGCCGAGAGCGTGAAGGCGACGACCTTGGTGCGATAGGTGTCGACGCCGGTGACGCCGGCGGCGAGCTCGTTGTCGCGCACCGCCTGCATGGCACGTCCGAGTCTCGTTTTGCGCAGGTGCCAGACCAGGAGACCGACCCCATAGAGCGCCGCGATGCACATCGCCAGATAGTGGCCGCTGTCGAGGAAATAGCCGCCGAACAGCGTCGGACGCTTGATGTTGAGCACGCCGTCGGGGCCGCGAGTAACCGAGACCCAGTTGGTAAGAATGAGCGATAGGATGGTCTGAAAGCTGATAGTCACCATCGCCAAATAGTGTCCGCCGAGCCGCAAGGAGGTGAGGCCGAGCACACCACCGGCAATGCACGCAAGCACCACGCCGACGCCCAGTGCCGGCAGGAACGGGAGGCCGAAGGTCGTAGTGCCGAGCCCTACGCTGTAGGCCCCGAGGCTGAAGAACGCTGCCTGCGCCAGATTGATCTGGCCCGCATAGCCGAGCACGATGGTGAGCCCGAGCACCGCGATCGCGTAGGTCGAGGCCTGCATCAGGAGATTGAGCACATAGGCCGACAGCATCGTGAAGTTGGCGAACGCGACCGTGACGACCGCGGTCACCAGGTAGAGCACGACGCCGAGCCAAATCTGCCCGGCCTTGCCACCGGCCGTCGTGGTTGTGGTGCCGGCGGTCATGCTTTTTCGGCGATCCGCTCGCCGAAGATGCCCTGCGGGCGAAACAGCAGGAACACGAACAGCACCAGGAATGCAAAACCGTCCTTGTAGGGGACCGAGATATAGGCGGCGCCGAACGTCTCGATCACGCCGAGCGCCAGCCCGCCGACAATAGCACCGGTAACGTCGCCGAAGCCGCCGATGATACTTGCTGCGAAGGCCTTGAGCGCGATCGAGGATGCCATGCCGACCGAGACGAAGAGCACCGGCGCCACCAGGATGCCGGCGAGCCCGCCGAGCACCGCACTGTAGGCGAAGGTCAGCATGATCATCAGCGCCACCGGGATGCCGAGTAGGCTCGCCATCTCCTTGTCCTGGGAGGTGGCCTGCATCTTCTTGCCGATCAGCGTGCGCTCGAAGAACAGGTACTGGAACGTGACTACCACGATGGTCACGGCGAGGATCAGGAGATACTGGCTGTCGAAGAAGACGTCGCCGATGTTAAAGCCCTGGCTGGCGAAGAGGCCGGGGAGGCTCTGCGGCTGCGGTCCGTAGGCGACGAGTACGCCGTTCTCAAGCAGGATCGAGGCGCCGATGGTGCTGATGATGACGGGCAGGAAGCTGCGGTTGCGCAACGGGTAGTAGACGCCGAGATTGAACAGGGCACCGAACAGCACCAGTACGGCAAGCGTGATCAGGATGCTCAGCCAGTAGGGCCATCCGAGATCGACTGCCAGCACGATCATCGCGAATGCGCCGAGCATGGCGAAGTCGCCTTGCGCGAAATTGACTACGTTGGTGGCGCGGTAGATCAGCACGAAGCCAAGCGCCACCAGCGCATAGATGCTGCCGACGCCGATGCCGGTGAACAGGAGCTGAAGAGCAAATCCCATCGATGCCACTGAGCAGGTTTGCCTTCATCGAGCCACAGATCCGATCAAGGCAAACCTGCGGGACTTTCAGATTTTGCAGGATCTCGTGGTAGCGGCCATTGGTGGTGGGAATCACGAATTCCCGCTTGGCCCGAGCCGCTATTCCTTGAAGTCGATGCGCTTGTCGAAGACGATCGTTCCGTTGGCGTTCTTGACGATGTTGTAGCCGTGTAGGCCATCGCCGTTCTTGTCGAAATTGTAGGTTCCCTCGGCGCCTTCGTAACCCTTCACGGCGATCAGCGCGGCACGGATTTTGTCCGGCTCCAGGCTCTTTGCATTGTTTATCGCCAGGGCGAGGATATGCACCGCGTCATAGGGCCACGATGCGAAGATATCCGGGGTGGCCTTGTAGGCGGCCTCGTATTTGGCGTGGAAATCCTTGGCAGGTGGCGCCGAATCCTTGTTGAAGTCCACAACCGCATAGGTGCCGTAGAGCGCCGGTCCGCCGAGCTTCAACGCATTGGTGGTGGCGTTCGACGGCGAGCCGACCCAGGTGATAATGACGCCGAGCTGCCGCATCTGCTTGGCCAGGATCGCAACATCCGCCTCGAACGTCATATAGGAACCAAGCACGTCGGCCCCCGACCGCTTGAGCGCCAGCGCCACCGGCGTGAAATCTTGCGAATTGTTGGGATAGCCCTGGACCAGCACCGGCTCGACACCGAGACCCTTGAGCGCCTCGGTGAGGTTCTTCATGCCTGCGGTGCCGAATGCGTCGGTGGAGTGCACGATCGCCCACTTCTTTTTGCCGAGCGTGTTCGTGCCGAAGTCGGCGATCACCCGCGCCGAGAACGTGTCGTTGGGCCGGAAGCGAAACAGCCACGGGTTATCCATGTGGGTGAGCGTCGGGTCGGTGCCGCCGATCATCACCGGCTTGCCGAGCTTGAGCACGTCCGGCGCCATCGCATGGATCTGCGTGCTGCGGATCGGGCCGATGAATGCCACGATGTCCTTGTCGCCGGCGAGCTTGCTGAAGGCGAGCACGGCGCCCGGATTAGTGGTCTGGTCGTCCTCGATAGCCGCCTCGATCTGCCGGCCGAGAATGCCTCCCGCTTTGTTGACCTCGTCGACCGCGAGCTTGAAGCCCTGGGATTGCAATTGCCCGGAGAACGCACCAGGCCCGGTGAGCGGTGCCACCATGCCGATCTTGACCGTGTCGGCTGCCTCAACGTTCGTGGCCATCATTGCGATCGCGCCCGCCACGGCGATCAAAACGGCCTTCAATTTGGCCCGCATGCTTTCCTCCGCATATGACGAATTCTTCAAGGATTATTGTTTTGCAGCATGATTTCATCGGCGCGCCGGCGACACAAGGGAATTCGAAGATCACGGCACATCCGGCGCTTGGGCAAGACGAACAACCTGCCCAAGGCGCCCATGGGTTAGGCAGAAGTTCCGCACTTCGATTTTTAACGTATTGATCGGCCGTGATAATCTGAGAGATTCGTGAGCGCGAGGCACCACGCCGCGGTCGGCCGCGGCGCGGTGACACCGCTTACTGCGGCAACTCGACCTTACTACCCGTTGTGGACGCTCGGGCGCGACTTCCCGCTGGCGCGTTCATATTTACGGGCGATATAGTGATGATTAGCGTTCGCTTACTTTTGGGGGCGCGTGCAAATGAAGCTCGGCAAACCTTTGGTAGCGTTTGCGATGGGCGATCCCGCGGGTATTAGCTCCGAGATCGCGGCGCGCCTGCTTCACAGCGCCAAGATCAGGGCTGCCGCGGATATTGTCGCATTCGGCGACGTGCGGGTTCTCGAGGCCGGTGCCAAAGTCGCCGGCGTGGCTCTGGACGTCGATTTCGTATCCAATATCGACAAAGTGCCAGACAGGTCTACGCGGCCCGTTCGGGTCGATCTGGCAAGCCTCGATCCGAATGATATTAAGATCGGGCAGGTGTCGCAGCGCGGTGGCGCATTTGCGATCGAGAATTTTCGAACAGCCCTGCGATACGCAGCCGAAGGCAAAGCCGCAGCCGTGTTCTTCACACCCTTCAACAAGAAGGCGATGAGGCTCGCTCACGCCAGTTACGACGATGAGATTACCTTCGTACGTGAGACCCTTGATCATGTCGGCGCCGCTAGTGAATTCAATGTCTTGGACAATTTATGGAATGCGCGCGTCACGTCGCACATCCCGTTGTCGAAGGTGGCGGGGGCGATCTCGGAAGAGTCGATCCTTCGAAGTTTGACTTTGACGAATGCGTCGATGCTCGGGGCTGGTTTTACGCGCCCGCGCATTGCAGTCGCCGCGCTCAATCCGCATGCCGGGGACGGCGGAAATTTCGGCCGCGAAGAAATCGACGTGATTGAGCCTGCCGTTCGCGTCGCCGCCGCAAATGGCCTTGCGGTTGAGGGGCCATTCCCTGCCGATACAATTTTTTTGCGGGCGAGGAATGGCCAATTTGATGCGGTGCTGACGATGTATCACGATCAAGGTCAGATCGCGATGAAGCTCATGGGCTTCGACCGTGGCTCTACGCTAATCGGGGGATTTCCATTTTCGATCTGCACCCCGGCGCATGGCACAGCATACGACATTGCCGGCAAAGGCATCGCCAATACCGGCGCGAGTGAGCAGGCATTCTTGCTCGCGGCGCGGATGTCGCATCAGCAATCTCCTGCAGAGGCTGCGATCACATGACTATGAAAAAACGATGCAAAAATGGAGGAATGGTTGACCGGCTTTGTGAAACGGAAGGCCTTCTGATCCGCTGATGTTTCGTGCGGTGCGCCGCGTTTGACGAAATCGAAAAACCGAAGAGTAGGATGGCACGTATAGGGTTTATCGGCGTTGGCGTTATGGGTCGTGAGATGGTGCCCAATCTGCTGAAAGCAGGACACCGTGTCAGCGTCTTCGATGTGAATATCAAAGCCGCCGAAAAATTGCGCGACGACGGCGCTGAGCTTGCGCTTTCAGTTGCAGACGCCGTGCGCGATGCGGAAGTCGCCATCACGATGTTGCCCGATACGCCGCATGTTCAGGCGGTGTTGCTCGGCACAGACGGTATTCTGGCGACTCCTCCCGCTGGCCGCATCGTCGTCGATATGAGCACCATTTCTCCGCAAGCAACGCGCGACATGAATGCCGCCCTCGCAAAGGCCGGCGTCGCGATGCTCGATGCTCCGGTATCTGGCGGACCGCAGGGCGCGAAAAACGCGACGCTGTCGATTATGGTGGGCGGAGACCGCACGGCGCTGGAACACGCACGCCCGGTTCTGGCCGCCATGGGAACGACGATTGTCCATATGGGCGATTCCGGCGCGGGGCAGGTGACCAAACTTTGTAACCAGCTGGTAGTCGGAATTAATCTGCAAGCTGTCTGTGAGGCCCTTGCCCTCGGCCGGGCGTCGGGAGTCGACCTCTATAAACTGCGCGATGCATTGCTGGGTGGCTCTGCGGCCTCGTGGATGATGCAGAATCTCGCGCCTAAAATGATAGCCAAGGACGATAGTGCCGGCTTTCGCATCGATTTGATGCTGAAGGATCTCCGCTTGGCCGGCGAATTGGCCTTTGCACTTGGGATGCCGCTTCCTGGCAATGCGCTGGTGACGAGCCTGTTTCTGGAAGCGCGCGCGCATGGCGAGGGCGAAAAAGGCAATCAGGCGCTCTACAGGGTCTATGATCGCCTTTGCAATCAGGAGAATAAGGCGCCATGACCCGACAGCCACAAGTCGGTTTCATCGGTCTCGGCTTGATGGGCACGGCCATGGCGCTCCGCCTTCTCGAGAAAGGCTGGGCTGTAAATGTTTGGAATCTCGAGGCGGAGCGCATCGAACCAGTTGTCGCCGCCGGCGCCGTTGCGAAGGACTCGCCCGCAGCTGTGACGCAGGCCAGTGACGTCGTCCTGATGTGCGTGTCGCATACGGATGCCGTCGAGCAATGTGCTTTCGGGAAAAACGGTGTTGCCAAGGCCGCGGCCTCCGGCAAAATCCTGATCGATCATTCGACGATCGACCCCGCCAAAAGCCGCGAGTTTTCAACCCGACTGCGGTCCTCTACAGGAATGCGATGGATCGACGCGCCGGTGTCCGGCGGGCCGCTTGCGGCGCGGCAGGGAACGCTCACCGTCATGGCAGGCGGAGAGGCCGCCGATATTACTGCCGTTACGGCGGTAATGGCAGACCTCAGCGCAAATTTTACTCATATCGGAGCGACCGGCGCCGGGCAGATGGCGAAGTTAATCAACCAGGCTATCGTCGGGACGACTTACGTTTTGATGGCCGAAGCGCTCACCCTTGCGGAAGCATCCGGTATCGACTCCGCAATGCTTCCACAGTGCCTCGCAGGCGGGAGCGCCGACAGCAGTCTATTGCAGCAACTCTATCCGCGCATGCAGGCCCGCTCATTCGAGCCGCCGCTTGCCTATACTCGGCAGCTTCTCAAGGACATGAAGGCGGTTCAATCGAAAATCCGCGAGTTCGGACTCGAATTACCGGTGATCGAACGTGCGGTCGAGCAGCATCGCGCCTATGTCGCGCAAGGGCATGAGATGGCCGATCCCGCATCGATCGTGCGGCTGTACGACCAGAAACAGGCACCCACGACCAAAATTGGGAGGATGAAATGAAAGTGATGAAAGTGACTGGTCTCATCGCTGCGGCGATGATTTCCGTTTTTGCTCTACTGATTGCGCAGAATGCCACTGCAGACGCATTGGACGACATTAAGGCGGCCAAGAAAATCCGTATCGCCATCGATCTCGGCTTGCCGCCTTACGGCATGACCGATGACAAAATGCAGCCGACCGGTTCCGACGTTGAAACCGCGCGTCTGCTTGCCAAGGACCTCGGTGTTGAGTTCGAGCTCGTTCCCACTACAGGCGCGACGCGCATTCCGGCGCTACAAACTGGCAAAGCGGATCTTGTCATTTCGACACTATCCGTCACACCGGAGCGCGCAAAGGTGATCGACTTTTCCGTGCCTTACGCGCCGCTCCGTACCGTGGTCGCGGGAGTGAAAAGCATCAACGTAAAGAGTCTTGCTGATCTAGACGGGAAGACCATCGGCACGACACGCGGCACGACCCACGACACGTATCTCTCTCAAAACGTAAAAAATGCAAAGATCGTTCGCTACGAAGACGATGCGACCACGGCCCAAGCGTTTGTCAGCGGACAGGTCGATCTGTTCACGACTGCGGAATTGCTGCTGGCACCGATCGCGCAGAAAAATCCGGGCCGCCAGCTCGAATTGAAATTCGTACTGGAAACCTTTAAGCTCGCCATCGGAGTGAAGCAGGGCGAGACGCGCTTGCTTCAGACCGTTTCGGATTGGGTGAAGACAAACCTAAAGAACGGCAAGCTCAACGAAATCTATAAAAAATATCACGGCAATGATTTGCCGGACGTCATCCTGAAAGAAGGCGCCTGAAGTCAGACAAACGAACCCGTAGGGAGAGTATTATGAGATCGCTTCGGATGTTTTCCGTGGTCGCTTTGGCCAGTTTCACTATGTTGCTCACAAGCGGCTATTCACGAGCGGACACGCTCAGTGACATCAAACAGGCGAAGAAAATTCGTATTTCAATCGATCTTACGAATTCTCCCTATGGTCGAACCGACGACAAAATGCAGCCGTCCGGTTCCGACGTCGATATCGCGCAGCTATTGGCTCACGATTTAGGCGTGGAGCTCGAGATCGTGCCGACCACAGGCTCCTCACGCATTCCCAATCTTCAGACCGGCAAGGCGGATATCGTCGTGTCTTCGCTCTCCATCACGCCGGACCGAGCCAAGGTCGTTGACTTCTCTGTTTCCTACGCCGATCTACTTTCGGTCGTGGCTGGACCGAAGACCATCAACGTCAAGTCGTTAAAGGATCTCGACGGCAAGAAGGTCGCCGTCACGCGCGGCACGACCCAGGATACGGATCTGACCCAACGCGCAAAAGGCGTGCAGATCGTCAGATACGAAGACGATGCGACGCTTGCCATGGCTGTCGCCTCGGGCCAGGCCGATCTGTTCGCGACGGGCCGCGCGCAAGTTCTCAACATCAACAGCAAAAACCCTAGTCGTGATCTTGAACCGAAGATCACGCTTCAAACGTTTTATCTTGCGATCGGGGTTCGGAAGAACGAGCCTGAGCTGCTCAACTGGGTGAACGACTGGGTTAAGGCCAATCTCAAGAACGGCAAGCTTAGTGCCATCAACAAGAAGTATCACGGCTTCGAATTGTCACCGGAGCTCCTGAAGGCAGGGAACAACTGATTGGTCGCCCGGCACCATGTCAGGGTCGTTCCCGATCATCGACGCACATCACCACGTCTGGGATCCGGACGTGAATTATCATCCGTGGCTACGTGACAAGCCGGTCTCGGGATTCCGTTACGGCGACTACAGCAAGATCAATCGTTCCTATCTCGTCGCCGATTATCTTGCGGATTTGCGAAATTGGCCGGTTGCTGGGTCTGTTTTCATCGAAGCCGAATGGGATCCGGCGGATCCCATCGGCGAAATGAACTACATCGCACGCGTTCGCCGCGACAACGGCTATCCGTCGGTGGCAGTGGGGCAGGCCTGGCTTGACCGGGCCGACGTTGCGGAGGTGCTAGAGCGTCTTTCGGATTTCGATTTTGTCCGCAGTGTTCGCCACAAGCCGCGCGCGAATGCCAATCCGGCAGGCAGAACTGCAGGCGGCATGACGGATGGCCGCTGGCGTGAAGGATTTGCGCTCCTGAGAGATCGCGGCCTGCGGTTCGACCTGCAGACGCCGTGGTGGCATCTGCACGAGGCTGCCGACCTCGCACGTGATTTCCCCGATACGCAGATCATCATTAATCACACGGGATTGCCTGCGGATCGCAGCGCCGCAGGCCTCGCGGGCTGGCGTGACGGCATGGCGCGCGTCGCCAAACTGCCGAATGTCGCCGTTAAAATTTCAGGGATTGGCATGCCCGGGCGGGCGTGGACGGTGGACAGCAATCGGGACATCGTCCTGATTACGATCGATCTGTTCGATGTCTCGCGTTGCATGTTCGGTAGCAACTATCCGGTTGACAGCCTCTGCGGAAGATTCGACGAAATCTATGGCGGCTTCAATGCTATTACGTCGGATTTCTCGGACCATGACCGCCGCAAGCTTTTTCACGATAATGCCGCCCGTATCTATGCGATCCCACAGCAATGGCTACGTTACGAAACCACGGATCAGCTAACACGCTCGGGGCCATAACGTCAGCGTAAGAGCTAGCGGCAAGTTGGAAACAGTCGATGGGCTACAAGTTCGACTTCTCTTTCCTTGCGGATCGCTGGCCGGCGTTTCTCGAGGGAGCGTGGCTGACCGTCCAACTGACCGTCGTTTCCATCGTGCTTGGCTTCGTCCTTGGCACGATTTGTGCGGTGTTTCGTGTTTACGGAAACGGCGTTGTTAGGCGGCTAGTCGGCGCCTATGTCGAGACGATCCGCAACACGCCGCTGTTGGTGCAAATCTTTATCGTCTATTTCGGCATTGCCAGCATCGGCTTGAGACTAAGTGCCGAGCTTTCCGCGATCATCGCCCTCGTCATCAATGTGGGCGCTTACACGACAGAGATCATGCGCGCAGGCATTGAATCGATTGGCAAGACCCAACTCGAAGCGGCGGATTGCCTTGGCCTGAGCCGAACGCAAACCATCCTCCACATCATTCTTCTGCCCGCGATTGAGCGGGTTTATCCAGCGCTCAGCAGCCAATTTGTACTTTTGATGTTGGCGTCGAGCATCACGTCTCAGATATCCGCTGAGGAACTGACTGCGATTGCGAATGTGATGCAGTCCGAAACGTATCGCAGCTTCGAGGTCTATCTTGTCGTCGCTGTGGTCTATCTCGCGCTGTCATTCCTCTATCGCTTCGGATTCTGGCTGATCGGGTCGATCGTCTTCGTGCGCCGCCGCAAGCTCGGTACGGCTTTATGAGGCCGTCAGTATGAACCAATTCACCTCAGTTCATGTCCTGTATCTCTTTGAAGCCGCGCGCTGGACGTTGCTGCTTTCGGTCATTGCATTCTTTGGGGGCTCGGTTCTCGGTCTCGGCCTCGCATTGGGTCGTCTCTCGAGGTCGTGCGTGTTACGTGGCGTCGCGATCATCTACATCCAGATCGTGCAAGGCACGCCGCTCCTGATTGTTATGTTCCTGTCGTATTTCGGTCTCAGTCTTGCTGGGTACCGGCTCGATCCGATAGTCGCGGCGGGGCTATCTCTGGTGGTCTATGTCGGCGCGTTCCTTGGAGAAATCTGGCGTGGTTGCATCCAGGCCGTACCGCGCACCCAGTGGGAAGCGTCTGATTGCCTCGGCCTCAATCGTGTTCAGCAATACATCTACGTAATTTTTCCCCAGGCCGTCCGCATTGCAACGCCGCCGACGGTCGGGTTCATCGTCCAGGTCGTGAAGAGCACGTCACTTGCATCCATTGTCGGCTTCGTCGAACTCACGCGCGCCGGCCAGATCGTCAATAATTCTACGTTTCAACCGTTTCTCGTCTTCTTCTTCGTCGCCGTGATCTATTTTGCAATCTGCTTTCCGCTTTCGGTGGCGAGCCGGGCTCTCGAAAGGAAATTCAATGTCGCACGCTAGCGCGCGTGACGGATCGACATCGCCGATCGTCCCTACTAGGGATCCTGATATCATCGTGAGGGTCCGCGATGTGGTTAAGTATTTCGGCGCGGTAAAGGTGCTCGACGGTGTTTCGCTTGACGTTCGTCGAGGCGAAATGGTCGCTATCGTTGGCCGCAGTGGCTCCGGCAAAAGCACATTATTGCGTTGCATGAATGCCCTCGAGACAATCCAGGGGGGAGAGATTGTTATTTGTGGGCATGATGTCGGTGGGGGGAAGACCAACCGTGCGGAGCTTCGTCGCGACGTCGGTATGGTCTTTCAGAGCTACAATCTATTTCCGCACTTAACGGTCGAGCGGAACATCACTCTCGCGCTTACGCTGGTGAAGAAGAATCCGAAAAGTGAGGCGGTTCGCATTGCCTCGGAAGCTCTGGCGCAAGTAGGACTAGTGGACAAAATATCAGCTTATCCAGAGCAACTTTCGGGCGGCCAGCAACAACGTGTCGCAATCGCGCGATCTCTCGCCTTGTCACCTCAGGTCATGCTCTTTGATGAGGTTACCTCTGCCTTGGATCCCGAACTGACCGTTGAGGTTCTCAAAGTAATGGAAGACCTTGCCGGCCGCGGAATGACAATGGTGTTGGTGACGCATGAAATGGCGTTCGCGAAACGCGTGGCTGATCAAGTGATCTTCATGCACAAAGGCAAGGTCTGGGAAACCGGTCCAACGGAGAAGCTGTTCAGTAGTCCGAACACCCCTGAGTTTGCTCAATTCATCGGAACCGGACTTTAAAACGATCGAAGGCCTAAGAAGGGGACGCGAAGGCCGACGGTTTCTATTAGGAAATTGAAATCATGAAATCGATCGACTTCTCCAAGACGCTGCCGCAGGATGCAGAACGTGCGACGCTGGTCGGTCGGATTTGGCGCCCGGATGCGGATGGCCCTAGCGTCGTGACGATCCGCGGCGTCGTCGACGTAACATCGAGCTTCGCCACGGTCCGGGACCTCTGCGAACGGGACGATCCCGCCGTTGCGCTGGCGAAAGCGAAAGGCGATGCAGTAATCTCTCATCCGCTGGTACAAAAAAGCCGTCAGGTCAATGCCCGGCGCATCTACGATCACCAGCAGACAGGTTCAACCGACTCAACAAAGGACTCCAATGGCCGATAAAACTATGACGATCGTGGTCGGATCAGACCACGCAGGTTTCCCGCTGAAGGGCAAGATTCTGGAGGCGCTGAAGGCGGCCAAGTACGACGTGTTGGACGTGGGCTCCTATGACGACGCTCCGGTCGACTTCCCCGATATCGCCTCCCAAGTGACCGATGCGATCCTCTCGAAGCGCGCAACGCGTGGAATAATGGTATGCGGGACTGGCGTCGGGGCGGCCATCGCGGCAAATAAGGTTCCTGGCATCCGCGCTGCTGTTTGTCACGACGTCCATTCGGCGCACCAGAGCGTGGAGCATGACGATGTGAACGTGATGTGCATTGGCGCGCAGATCGTTGGGGCCTGGCTCGCAGTCGACCTCGTCGAAGTGTTCCTTAAGGCCCGCTTTAACGCAACCGAGGATCATCGCCGCCGCGTCGCCAAGCTGCACGAGATGGACGGCGCCCTGGCTCGACGGTAACCGTTCCTAAGTCCAACCTCCCGAGCGTTTGCGGGGCCGCTCTCATGATCGTTGTGTTCGGATCCCTGAATCTGGATCTGGTGCTCACGACACCGGAGCATCCGAGACCGGGCGAGACGGTGCTGTGCGGCTCCTCGGCGCTGAGCCCGGGAGGAAAGGGAAACAACCAGGCGGTCGCGGCGGCGCGCGCCGGCGCCGAGGTTGCGATGATCGGCCGCGTTGGGCAGGATGCCTTCGGCTCGCTGCTGATCGAATCGCTGATCGCCAACCGGGTCGAGGCGTCTGGTGTCATGCGGACGTCTGACGCAATGACGGGCTGCGCGGTCGTGGCGGTGGATCGCCACGGCGAGAACGTCATCTACGTCGCGGCCGGCGCGAACGGGTTGGCGCGCGCCGATGATCTTCCGGATGAGGTGCTCGCGCGCGCCGCAATCGTCGTTTGCCAGATGGAGGTGCCTCCGTCCGAGACTTGGCAAGTGCTGAAACGGGCAAAGCAAAGTGGAGCCCGCACGATCCTCAACCTTGCGCCCGCGCGGGACGTCGACGAAGAGGGTCTGGCCGCGATCGAGGAATGGGTCGACGTCCTCGTCGTCAACCAAGAGGAGGCGGCCCAGCTCTGCGGGCATTCCCGGCCGGACCTGGCCCGATCCGAACCCAGCCGGGTCGTCCGGCACTTATCCCAGGGGCTCAGGACAACCTGCGTGCTCACCCTCGGCTCGGACGGCGCCTGTGCTTCGGATGGGACGAATTTATGGACCGTGTCCTCACTGGACGTCGAGGTTAAGGACACGACGGGGGCAGGCGACACCTTCACGGGTATTTTGGCCACGATGCTCGCCGAGAGCAAACCAATCGACGAAGCCCTGGCCTACGCGAGCATCGCCGCTTCGCTCGCCTGCCGAGGGTGTGGCGCCCAGGAGAGCATGCCTCGGCGGTCGGACATAGAACTGCATGTGCACCAGGTCCGCTCGGGAGCCGCGTAGCGCTCGTCTCAACTGTGATCTACCGAAGCCTCGCGCTTCAGGAAGTTTCTCGATTGCTGATCGCCTTGTGTGTACCGAAAACCTTATCTGCGTTGATGGGATGACAGAATCGTCTAGGCGCTAAGCTGATCTTCTACAGTACGAATATTTAAGCCATTGAACGCGCATTGAAATCCGCGCTCGGAAAGCGGCTTGGCACTACATTTCAGGGGATTTGTAAAACTCGGATCAGGCCTCGGCGACCTGACGGACAGTGGGCGGCAGGGCAACGCCGACGGCGCGCAAGGCGATGCTGGCGGCAGGGCGAGGAGCCGAGCGCAGCAGGAAGCGCTTGTTGTCTTGTTCGACCTCGGTCTCGGTCAGCGAGTCGAGATCGGCGAGGATCTCGGGCCACGATCCCGGCTTGCCGAGGTCTGCGATGCGGTCCTCCAGTTCCTTCTTCAGCACGAGGGCGAGGAAACTGCATGACACGTGACCGCGGATCGTCTCGTCGAGCTTATGGAAGATCGGGCGCGTGGCGAAAAGGCTCTTCGCTGTGCGGAAGATCTGCTCCACCATCGTCAACTGCTTGTAGCAAAGCATGACTTCGAGCGGCGCGAGGTCGGTGTTGGTGCGCAGCACGAAGATGCCGTCGAACCTGGCGTCCTCCTCGGCCTTGGCGCGATCGATGACGAAGCCGTTCTCGCCGGTGGTCGCCAGGAAACGGCGATAACCGCCATTGCCGACGAGCGCCTTGTCGCCCTTCTTCAGTTGCCGTT
>OCZT010003128.1_pt1 | contig 17031 bp, 25 predicted proteins | sample 1539031 | NCBI WGS metagenome assembly OCZT01 (sample SAMEA3539308, study PRJEB22396) | soil metagenome | biome: tundra; feature: field; material: soil | place: USA | collected 2010-05 | depth 0.15 m | reverse complement strand
TGACAAGTGAAGCTGGAGATTCTGTAGGGCTCCACCGGCTAACCTTTGGTGATCCTGTTGAGGGGGAACTAAAAAGAAAGAGCCTGTCATTCGCCGCGCTCATTTACGGGCTTTGTTTTTCCAATTGCTCCTGAAAGCAAGCTTTCTTCGCATTGAAAAAACAAAGCCCGGCACTTTCGTGTCAGGCTTTTTCTTTTGTCGGGGTGGCAGTCTGACAAATATATTGAGCTAAATAGCAGATAATCAATAAATAAACCTTTTAATTAAAAACATTTTTAATATATCTTTTTAATTAAAAACTTTAAATACAATATATCAATTAATTACAGAGGTTACAAAGGTTCAAAAAAATGGTTCAAAATACTTGCAGGTTCAAATTTTGAACCGTATATTTAACCCGTTAACCATAATAATTGAAGTTATGAATACTCAAAGCACTTTAAAGCACTTTAAGTCAGCTAAATATGACTATATTTATATTTACTTTAAGTATAGAGGAAAGCTGATCAGGATAAACACAGAACAGGAATACATTGCAGGAATGCACCGCAAAGACCTACTTTATTCGGTTAAAATGCCAGAATACGACTATCTGAATCAGCAAATAATGAATTTAAAAAATAAAGTTGATCAATATATAACATATAAGTTAAGTTATGTTGATACTAAACAGATAGGAGTCAGTCAGGCAGAATGTCAGAATTATATCAAAACAGGTGAATACACTTTAACCAAAGCAGAACCAAAGCCACTGCCAAAGAAATTAACTCTTATTGACTATTATAACCAGTTTATTGAATATAAAAGAACTGATTTAAAAGACAGTCCGTCAATGAAGGATTATAAGAGTCTTTTAAATGCTTTACTGGACTATCAGACGACAAATAATATTAAACTGACATTTGACATGATCAATGATAAAGACTTTTTTAATAGATTCAGAAACTACTTAGGGACTAAGCACACGAACGGCAAAAGCAAAGGTTTATTAAATAATAACACTGTTCATAAAAGATTTTCAAGCCTCAAAACCTTTATGCGATACATTGAAGATAAAGACATTTTTAACTTTAAATATACTCTGTATAAATTTAAAATTAAAAAATTTAACACGGATTTTGTAATCCTGAACAGGGAAGAAATACGGCAACTTGAAAACCTGAAAATCAGTAATCCGTTCTGGCAAAAGATCATTGATATTTTTGTTTGTAATTGTTTCATGAGTTTACGTTTTGGCGATCTTCAAACATTCTCTAAGGGCAAATTTATACAGGATGCGGACGGTGACTATTATTATCAGAAGATCAATGAAAAGACAGATCAGACTATTAATGTAGTTATAACACCAACGTCACTGAAAATATTAATAAAATATGACTTTAATTTACCAACATTCACCAATCAATATTTTAATCGGCAATTATTTACAATATTAGAACACTATAATCTTTTCACTGAAGTAGTCCAGAAACAAGAACTTAAAGACGGTGAAGTAATAGTGAAGTATTACCCGAAAAGAGAACTGGTAACCTCACATACTTGCAGACGGTCATATATTTCAAACTGTGCCAGTGCAAACGTATCAATAAACGCAATCCAAGCAGCCACAGGACACAGCCAATTGAGCACCTTGTCAAAGTACATCAAAAGAACCATGAATAAAGAACAAGTAAACTTAATTGATTGAAGTTATAACCATTGATTAGGATTTAGGAAAACATTTCTTAAAAGCATGGACGCAGGAAAGAAGCACCTTATAGGTGCTTTTTTTATGATCATGACTATTCTTATAGTCATGATATACTCATTCTCACACAAAAAGGTATAAATGTCCCGTTATACTATATATTATTATATATATATATAATTATCAATTAGTTAACAACGGGACAATTAACGGGACAACAACGGGACAACAACGGGACAAACGGGACAAACGGGACATAATTATAATAAGCAATATATATTATTAATTATCAAAGAGTTAATAACGGGACAAATTATTTAGAGTTAATAACGGGACACTTTTTTCATTTGTCCCGTCTTGTCCCGTTGTTGTCCCGTTGTTTGTCCCGTTGTTATATTATTATTAATCAATGTTTTATATTATATTAACGGGACAAAATGCTCAAAAGGGACATTTTTTTTGTGTGAGACAGTACATTTCATGCAGTTGAGTGAGTAATTTTTAAGCAATAAAAAAATAATATGTTAGACAACATAAAATGAAAATAATGGGTAGTCATTATCAATGAGTTAGAATTTTATATTGAAAATAACGTATATTTAATTAAAAAAGATTCAAGATTTTTAAATGAATAACGTATTTACTTAAAAGGTCAGTAATGATTTTTCCCCTGTGGCTGGTCGTAACCTGCCAGCCACACAAAAAGGGGTTAAAAGTAAAAAGGTTACGAAAAATAATAGTATTAACAGGTTACAAAAATGAATGAATTTAAAGAAAGTGGTGAAACCACAACAACAACAACAGGCACAACAAAAATGTTACGTTATGAAAGGCAAGGAGCAAAAACAAACAACAAAAAAATAATTGAATTACCAACATTCAAAGTGCAGACTATGGAGAATGCTTTTAAAGAAATAGCACCAACAGTCGAAAATCAGAAAAACATCTTTGGGGACTTAATCAGTGAAGGGGACTTATGTATATTGTTTGGTCGTGCAGGTACTGGCAAGTCTTTTCTGGCATATCAGATAGGTTCAGCAATAGCAGAGGGCAGAAATGTACTGGACATGCTGGACATTATGGCTGGCAGAAGTACAACCAAGTATCATGATCTTAATAATGAAACCCATGCACAAAAAGTCCTTTATGCGGATTTTGAAGCAACCATTGAGAAGACTTACAGAAGGTACAATCCTTATACATTCAGTCCAAACTTTTTAATAGCAATTCCCGACAGACTTACAGTGGTTGATAATTTACTTTTTATTGACAGTATTGAAGCAGAAATTATAAAGACGGGTGCAAAAGTATTGATAATAGATAATATATCAGCAATCAGTCAAGACAACGAAAAAAGCAATCAGGCAGCAAAACTGATGAACAAGATAAAGGATTTACAAAGACGTAACAAGCTAACAATATTAATAATGGCTCATACTCCAAAAATAGTGCAGGGACAAGCAATAATTTGGACAAATATGGCAGGTAGTTCGAACCTTTATAACTTAGCTGAAAGTATATTAGCAATCGGTACAACAACTATTGACAATGATATAAGGTACATAATACAATTAAAGGCAAGGTATGTTGATATATTGTATCATAAAGACAATGTTATAGCCATAAAATTTAGAACAACAACAGACGGCAATAAAGGGTTTTCTTTTTTGAATTATGAGTGTGAAGAAGAACTCATAAAGACAGTAGAAAAAAGCAGAAGAGATGCTCAAAAAAAGGATATTTTAATTGATATTAATCAGTTTGGTATGAAACCCTCAGACATTGCTGAAGAACTATATCCTAAATATTATCCAGATAAAGAGATTACTTTAATTACTTATAAAGACACCATTAAAAAGGCAGTCCAGAGATTAAAGAAAGCAGGACTTATAAATAATGAAGAAGAGGTATTTAACCCGGGTAATAAGGAAATACCTACAAGGTAGAAATACCAGAAATATTAGAAAACATTTCTGAAATACCTACCATAGTAGAAAAGGTAGAAATACCGAATTATAATATAATACCAGACCCTACAAAAATAATAGACGATTATTCTGATATAATACCTTACTAAAATGATAGAAATTGAATTATTCCCCAAAGTAAATAACAGGTCAGAACATAGTGTTCAGGGACTTGACAGACTATTAAAATGGACAAGTAGTAATGCAGTCTTAATGCATAATACCAGTGCATATAGACAGTTTTTAAATAACAATCCTGATGCAACACCAAAAGAAAAAAGTGATAAAAAGTTACATTATTTTCCTGCTGTTACTTTTTCAGGTACATTTTCAAATAGTGGTAAAGCTGAAGACATTCTGAAAATGTCTGGATTGATAGTACTTGACTTCGATCATCTGGATAATTTACCAGCAATTTACCAGCAATTAAAGAATGATAACTTGACTTACTTACTGTTTATCAGTCCAAGCAATGATGGCTTAAAGTTAGTAGTAAAACACAACTTGAAAGACCCAAAAAAATGGCAGGACTTATATTATGAACTTGAAGATAGTTACTTAAAACGATTCGAACTACAGGCAGATAAGTCAGGCAAGGACATAAACCGTATGTGTTTTTTACCATTCATGGACAACTTATATAAGAATGATAATAGTGTTACATGGGAATATTTAGACAAAGGCAATTTTGAAAATAACAATCATGGTAGAAAAGATAGTATAGTAAGAGAATTACCATTAGACACACAAGACGACTTAGTTAAAGAATGCCAGTTTATAGCACAGTATTTTAGTGAAAATTTTATTGACATAACTGATAATTATGCAGACTGGTTATCGTATGGTTATAGTTTGTGTGCTTTAGGTGAATCAGGTCGTGAAATTTATCATGCGATAAGCAGTATAAGTGGAAAGTACGACCCTGATGATTGTGATAAGCATTATGATTATATGTTAGATCATTACGACCCTGAAAAAAACGGTATTAATAATTACCTGAATAACGGCAAAAGAGCAATAGCACATTATTTAATTTTAAATAAATATGGGTTTATGTGTAAATAAAATAAAAATAAAAATTTAAAAATAAAATACATTTTCAGGATACCTGAGATACTAATACAGAATTAAAATGAAAACACCGAAGTACATTAGAGGAAGTTACAACATTGCAGATCGTAAAGTTAATGAGGTAAAAATATTGGTCAGTAATACATTATTATTTAGACTTAAACAATTAACACAGAGAAAAAAAATAAAGATCAGTGAATGTGTAAGACAAGCAATTAATGAAAGTTATGAAAAGATGTTTACTGAAGAAAAAACACGTTTTTAGGTTACCTGAGAACAATAATAAAATATTAAAATGCAAAACGATAAAACTATTCGACCAACAAAAATTGAACCAGCAGAACCAGTAACAGGATATCGAACACCGATACCAAAAAAAGACTTTTCAAAAGAGTATGAGAAAGCAAAGGCAGCTTATAAAATACCTTACAGACCTTCGATGGATGAACTGATTAAAATGTTTGTTGAAAAACAACAGGAAGATCAGGACTTGACAGACATAACGACTACGACTGTCAAGTCAAAAAATGACGACTGTACTAAGTGGTATGATTTTTTAACAGAAGAACAGCAAGAGGAAATGTTATGGTATGATTTTTTATCAAAAGAACAGGAAGAAAAAAATTGGTATGAAAGTCAGTCGAAAGACTGGCAAAACAGACTTGACTAAATAATAGCAAATAAAAAAAATATATCATGACAGATTTATAATAATGTTGAAAGATTGACAGGATATGAACTGTAAAAGTAGTTAACATTACAAAAAATAAATAATACCCGTTTTCAGGATACCTGATAACACCAAAATACAGAATTGAAACAATGAAAGATCAGTTTACAAAAGCATGGATAATCTCAAATGCTCTTGAAATAGTAAAAGAATATGAAAAAAGAATTTTAACAATAAGGGGGATGCATTATAGATTAGTAGCCAGAGGAATGACAAATGATACGAACCATTACAGTAGGGTCATAAATGCGATGACCTGTGCAAGATGGGACGGTATAATACCTTTTGATACATTTTCCGATCATGATAGATTTATGATAGGTGAAACTGAATATAAAGCTATATCATTAGAAGATAAAATTAAGCAAGCAAAACAACAGGTCGGAGCATGGATGCAAAATTATGAAAGAAATAAATGGGAGAATCAATGCTATTATCCTGAAGTCCTGATTGAAAAGAAGGCATTACAAGGACTTTTTGAGACAGTGTGTAAAGGGCTGAAAGTAACAGTAGGTGCGGGCAAAGGATATGCAGGTTTGACATTTTTAGACGATATGGCAACACGAATGATTGAAGCAGAAGAATCAGGATATATACCGATAATCCTGTATTTTGGGGATTTCGACCCGTCAGGTGAGGACATTCCAAGAAGTATTGAGGTGAATTTAAAAAGATTAGGAGTGCAGAACATTGAAGTACAGAGAATAGCACTGATGGAAGAGCAGGTAATAGAGATGAACTTACCACCTGCAATGGTAAAAAAAGGAGATACACGAAGTGCGAAATGGACAGGAATTGGTCAGGTCGAACTTGATGCCATAGAGCCGAAAATGATACAGAAAATGTGTAACGATGCGATAGAAAATTTATTCGATAATGATATTTTTAATGATTTGCTGAAACAGGAAGCAATTGAAAGAAAGGAATTTAGAAAAGCACTAAAAGATTATGTTGAAACACTGTGAATTTAGAAGAAATAAAAAATACCCGTCTTTGTGGATACCATAGGACATTTTAATATTTAAAAGTATATAGTAATAAAAAGTAAAAACAGCACTTTTTTGATCATGAACCTAATGATATTGAATATTTATATTATCCCGTGAGATATAATGCACAGAATGATAACCTCAGAGACTTAACAATAAAAAAAGTCAGCAATACACTGACTTTTTTCTTTTTGATATGTTCTGAGTATCCATATAAAGATACCATATCTTTTAGTTAATAGGTACTTGAACGACTGTCAATGACGGTATATCCAAAATAATAGTAATACCGAGTTGTCCAACGTTCCAATAGCAGTCACCCAATTTAAACGGAGTCGGGCAAGTATAAGCAACATTACTAAAGTCGGGTTTTTCCAATTGAATACCAATAAAAGAAGCACTTGCATAACCCCAATAAAAACCCCTTGAGTCATAACTTATATCGCAATCTTTACCGTTTTGATAAATACCAATATAAGTGGTATTCGGGAAGTCAAATATGAACAGTGCGTCCTCAAATGTAGCGGTTAAATGCACTGGAGTTGAGGAGATCACAACATTTGACATGTTTATTCTGATGTTCATGCAAAGTTAATAAGTCAAAAAAAAACCACCTCATCTTAGTCTAAGGTGCACAGGTTTATGCAAAAATGCAGTATCAAAAAATAATAAAGCAATCTTTCTAAATTTTCAAAAAAATATCTATAAAATTATCGAGGGTTTGAATGTTTGGATGCACATTTTATACCCCAGATTTAAAATTTTTTTAAGAATTTTCTAAAAAAAAATTCCATAATGTATTTATAGGTGTAGTGGATATCTTTGGCGCACCGACAGCATGGGGGAGGGTTAAATACTCCGCCCCCATATACGGGGGGTTACGGCAGATGTGTCAGATTAAGAGTACATTACATTACATATAAACAGATTATCCAAGTATTATGAAATTTCAAGACCAATATCCCTTTGATAAATCCTTGTATGGTATTAATAATGTTTACTATCCTGTCGGTTATTGCAGCCATTATGTAAATTCAGATTGCATAAAGACATCAAAGAAGATCCTGACAAATGGGAAAAAGTATTTGATCGTTTCAATAAGAGATCAAGGGTCACTACCTATTGTACATAAAGTAAGACTAATGGATGTATTCTTCAATACTGAAAGTCTGTATTTATTTGTTACAGATTTGCTGACCCAAAAGAGTTTTATTATCGATCTGAATTTAGTACGTCCTGCTGATGAATGTGAATGGATAATGTGCAATATGGAAGATTATGATAAAATAAATCATTACAAGATAAAAAAAGCGTATTGTAAAAAATGTACTGATACTCATACGAAGTCTATTACAAAAAACACCTCCATGCAAAGCAATGATGAGTTATTAGATTTTGAGTTTTAATACTGATTCTTGCTGAAAAATACCTGATTTTATATTCACTATCTTTAGATATATACCTTTGTACCCTATTACTTTACTTATGGATAAAAATAAGAAAGATAGATTCGAAATTACCGAAATGTTCATGGCGAAAGCAGATAAATACAGGTACTTTTTTGGGATTATAAAAAGGTTTACGAATAATACTGGTAATCCCTACGTTTTCAGTTGAATTGTAGTAAATGATGGTCTTCTTTGCGCAAGTGCACCAAAACTTCCAGAAGCATTACCACCTGAAGTGGAGATAGTATTTTGTGCTTGTAGTCCTATCAGCCCCATTCCCAACAAGAGTACTAAACTTAATTTAGTTTTTTTATGTTGCAACTCTGAAAATAAATAAGTTAGTTTTTTCATGGTAGGATAAAATAATGTACCCTATTCTCAGGGCAAGATTTAATCAAAGTTAAGTCATTTTCTTAAATGGCGAATCTAACTGCACATAGAATATTCTAAAATAACCTTTCTTAAATGCTCAATATCTCTGACGTTGCCAACAATAATCTGACCATGCCAATGCAAGTCTTTTACACCTCATCCCAGCCTTTGTAATTACTGCACACTGCTTTTTACCAGAAGTAATGTTGGATGTATTGGTTATTCCATTGAATTGTACAGACTTTCCCGATGAAGATGTCGATGTAAGATTGAAACTCCATTTGCTTATGTCTGAAGTTCCTTCAAGCCTGTTTTTAAGACTATCTGGTAAACAAGGAAAGAAATCAATGCCAGTAAGTCTTCCAACATCATCAACTGTTACTACATATTCACTGAGTAGTTTTATTCCCTTTTTATTTGGCAATATAAAAGCAATCATTTTCTTTTCTCCTGTGAAGTCATAAATGACTTTATAAAACCTTGAGGGCACTGTGACTCTATCTTCACCAATTGAGCCTTTAGGATTGCTTAAAATGCCTCCAGTGACCACAAATATTGAATCATCCTCCTCTGCCCATTCACGGACAAGAGATTCAAGAGATTTCCAGATACCCCTGTTGAAAGCAGGAACTTGTGGACTCATATTGGAAAGGTAAAATGTCTCAGACATTGCTTGTGCATTAAATGTCATGTCTCCCGCAGGGCAAAGATGACCTCTATCATACCCAGACTTACTATAATCCGATAATTGTGCAGAACCGTTGGGTACTGAAGGGTCAGGTCTGAAATTATTTCCTCTTTCTGATTGACCTGTCAACATTGATCGGGTCAGGAGATATGCTACCCATTCAGCCTGTTCATCCTTTTTGCTATAAGAAAGAGTATAGTAAGTATGCTTGACTATTTCATGTGTAGTCGAAGTCGGCAGAAGGTTGCACTGTCCAAATAAAAATACTGGCAGAAATATTATTTGAAGAAGCAAAAGACGTTTCATGACAGTACGTATTTAGGCAACAGAATTATTATGCTGCAGCGAGTTAAAGTTACACAAAATAAAAAACCAAAGATTCATGAATAAAAAGAGGCAGTACTATCTGAATACGTCTCGCTGCTTTCCTCGTGCTAAAAAGGATTGAAGTACCGCCTCATGGTCATCTGACCAATATAATAAAAAGGCGACACTGATGTGAAAGTCAATGTCTGCAATACAACACGGAATGCGTGTCTACTGTGTGATAAAAGGTAGGTGTCGCCTTGAGGATCATTATATATCATAAATTATTACACGTCTAATACAGCATATCAAATATATTCTAATTGATTAATAATTCATAATTTTATACTGATAAATAATTCAGATACGGAACAGACAGTTAATTAAACAATTATTAATAGCGTAAGCTGTTATTCTTGTTCAGTAAAACCGCTAAAAATAAACATCTACAAGAATGATAGGCAATACGCTCACGGACGACGTGGGCTTTGCTTATTGTAGATGAGATGCTTAGCGTTACCTACTGAACGGTAAAATTTAAGTCCACGTCCTTGTATATAATATTGTTCAACTATGAAAAAAATAATAATTTCTCTTGTTCTTATTATGGTTTGCATGCCAACTTTCACTCAAAAATTTGAGTTCAAAGGATATGGCATGAAATCATCAATGGGGGTTATATATGCTCCATTTAAATTAATTGTAGAAAACACAGGGAATGGAAATTATAAGATCATTTCCTATGACCCCTCTGGTTCAATTTCGATGACGGCGGTTGTTAGTGTAATAATTTCAGACAAAGACGCATATACATATAAAGGCACAATTAAATATCCTAACCTTTCAAAACCTTGCCTAATAAAGACAACCATCAAACTTAGTGATTTTGCTAAAGGTGTTGGTAATCATTATAATCTTAATGAGGAATCTATTGAAAATAATTATGCCATTAAAATATTCACTCCACAGGTTGAATATGGAGAATTAGAGGAAGGAGCTGTTTTATATCCTGTTAATCAACAATGGATGAGGTAGTGATGAGCTAATGGCTTAACTACGATTTTTTTTTGTTATCCGCAGTACTTTTCTTTCTTACAATTAATTTATTCTCACAGAGTTAACTTCTATAAACAATATAAAAATTAACCATTATGAAAAAGGTCTTTTACATTTCGATTTATTTATTAATGGCGATAATTGCTACTTCCTGCAAGAACATTATTACTGACCCAAAAACACTAATAGAAAAATATCTGTCCTCTAAAACCTTACAAGAAAGGTGTCAGTATGTTTACGATACTGCCAGAGTTAAATCAGTAATGGAAAGTTATTATCAAAAGACTGATTTTTCTTCTCCTATAAGATTGGGGAACATTAAACAATTACCATATAGTTTTAATTCAAATATATCAGATAGTGTTATGCTAATGAATGTTGTGATTTTTGGCAAAAATGTATTTGGAAAAGAAGTCAGTGATACTTATGAATATTACATATTAAATATGGGAAATGAAGGTTTAAAAATAGATTGGTTTAGTTCAATTGGGTATAATAAATTGAGTTTGAATACATTTCAAGCTATCAGTCCTTCTGATATTAATGTTTTTAGACTTAATTGTAAAATAAGTGATTATTACTATTATGGTTACATAGATTTAAAGGACAAATATTACTCAATAGAATGCAATAGTGAATTGGATAATTCTAATATTAATGGATACATTGATAAAAAATCTGAAGATGGTAGAAAGTTATTTGAGATATTAAAAGATGGTAATCCTCACAAATTGGTACTGGCATTGAAATATGATTATAAATCTGAAAGAAGTAGCGATATTGCAGCAATTAAAAAGTTAGTAGCAATTGGATGGTATTATAATGATAAAATAGAGAAAACATTCTCAGAATCTTTATCAGATTATATTTTGTACTTGAATATGGATACTACTTTTAAGTATAAAATGACTAATGGTACAAGCACAGATGACGCTTTTACTTTCATCATAAAAAGAAATTTTGATAAAGATGTTCTTGTAATAAATACTCAATCTTGGTTTCAAGGGCGTGTTGCTGCCGAGAATATCGAATATTGTACTTTGGATGATAGTGCATTAACAGTAAATAAGGTTGAAAATAGTAATGTTCTTACTGGTCATTTTGTTCGTAATGAGCATATAATTCTTGTTAAATTACCTTCTGAAAGTAAGGCTACTTTATGGGATTACAAAGATCCAGACGGTATTATGTATTCTTGTTCTTCTGAATTTACATCTATCAATTTTAATGGATATAACACCAAAGCAATAAAAGTAACTGAAAAATGCTCATTCTTTCCACATTCAACATATTATAGATTTTTTCTAAAAGGTTTTGGGTTATATGAAGAAAGCTATGTGGAAAACGGAAAGAAATTTTACTTAAAGCAACTTGTTAAATAATATATTTGGAGTGTCATAGGAAAATTACTCAATTTGCTATGGCAGGAAAATGTTTACAATAGACGAGTTGGCTTACGCTAAATAATATAATAAAGAATATGGAAAGATTAATTTTTAGTACGTCTGTTTTTTTGATATTGATATTATCAGCAAGCGCTCAAGATTTCAAACTTGATAATTACCCACCTATTTGGGATGGTAATAGTTTAAGTAATAGTACAACATATATGTTTCCTTTCAAGGATACTATCACTAATTGGGCTTCCCCATTTCATGACGCATCAATTTATTTTGAGAGAACAGAAAATTCAAATAATTTAATCATGAGATATAGAGTCGTTTCTAATTATTCAATGGAAGATTTATATATGAAAGATACACCAGAGATGTTGGTTAAACTTGGTGATGGTACTATTCTAACTGGGAAAAAAGAAAGAGTAACAGATGGAATATTAAGTGCTCTGTTTGTAATTGATGTATACTTTTATCTTGATAATGAATTGCAACAAAAGATTATTAAATACGGTATTGAAAAGGTAAGAATTGCATATGTATATACATACATGGGATTACATGAAAATCAGATATTTGATGCGTTCACTAAAGATTGTGAGGAAAAAAGTTTAAATGCGGGGATGTTTCTAATGCAAGTTAAAAATGCTGATTTAAATAAAGCTAAACAAGATGCAAAAAAGAAGAAACTCGATTATAAATTTTAATTAAAAATATACTCATGAAAGATTTAAATGAATTAATTAAGTTGGCTGAAAAAAACCTAAAAGCGAAACAGAAATTATTAGATTCATCAATGCAGAAGGATAAATCTCATTTGCAAGGATTTATAAATAATATATCTTCTGATATATACAATTTCAAGATGACACAAAATAATGCTATTAAAAGTTCTGAAACTTATTCAAATTTTAAGTATGAAGCTGATAAAATTATAAAACAGATTGAAGATTTAAAAATATAAAACGTACCTTTTACTAACAACGGCTCATTCGTCATAGGGATTTAAGCAGTATGCTAATTGCATCGTCTGGAGGCTCGGGTTATGGTATAACAGGTGAGGATGCCCAGATTTTCGGAAACAAAAATCCTTCATTATTTTTGGTTATTCAAAGGTACTATCAAAATAGTGCAAAAGTCAGAAAGTCAATACATCATAAGTATCAAGCAGTTCTTTCTGACTAATACCCAGATACCTTCGTGTTATTGCTGGATTCGAATGATTAAATAATTGGCTTAATTTTACAATTGCCAGTTCAGCATTTTCGGCACTTCTGTTAAAAATTTCTCGACCAAAACATTTTCGTAGTGAATGGCTACTGAAGTTCTTGATCTTCAGGTTGTATTTGGTTCTCAGGTCTTTTAGAATAATGTTGATACGCTGGATTGAGTAAATACTGCCCTTCTGGCTGGTAAAAATGAATTCATCATTAGTTCTGGGTCTGATCTTTTGATAGCAATCATTAATATGTTGTTTAAGTTGAGCGTTTATCTTGATTGTCCTGCTTTTCTTTGTCTTCTTCTCCACCAATTCAAATTCATCAAGATCATAGACCTGCTCCCATTTTAATGCAAGTATGTCCGAAATCCGAAGTCCCCAAAAAGAACCAAATGAAATTAGTAATGACATTTTGTAATTTTCGTCATTATACAAATTTCTTATCAAATTCATGGATTGATTCCATTCAAGGAAGTCGGAAGTAGTTTGGCTAAATTTTGCTGACATAATGTTTCAGTTTTATAGGTTTATGATTGAAAGTGAATGTAATTTATTTGGAGTAAATTTTTGACATGTTGTAATTAATTGAATATCATGCAATAAGGTAAACAATATTCAGTATTAGATTAAAAGTGAATGTTTCTAAATTCGATATGTTTTTTATGTGTCATATTTATCAATTTTGGTTGACAACATAATATTGCATTTTTTCATCGTAAAACAGAAAATCATGTAGATTTACGATGTATGTGTTTATTGGTTCATCATTAATAGTTTCTATCACAATAATGTAGTTCGTCCGATTATCGCATCCAAGGGAAATGCTCTGTTGCTCAATTTTAATGTTTTCCTTTTTCATGTTGCAAAAATACATAATATATTATGTATTTTACGAAATAATACATAATTTGTTATGTAATATTGTACTTTTGTTATAAAAGAATCGCTATGAAAAAGAAAACAGACCCAGAACTATCGACAGATGTTAAGCAGGTACTGATAGACATTGGCGCAAAGGTTAAAATGCACAGGAAATCCATTGCAAAGAACTATCAAGATTTTTCCCATGACCATAATTTCAACAAGGTCACTATTTCGAGACTTGAAAATGCGGAAAATGTAACGATTAGCACTTTAATTCAGGTTTTGCATGCTATGAATGTTACACTGGAAGATTTTTTCAAAGGTATCAAGTGATATGATTCATCTTCCCTCGTATTTTACCATTTTTTTAAAATTCTTTGGAGTGATAAAACACTTGCGCTGGCGGGGCAATGCACCCATTATAGTAGAAAATAAGCATAAATTGGCGTAAATATGACTATTCATCCCTTTGCAATCATCTTTTATTCGAGGTTAAAACATGGTTATTGGTTTAAGATAATAGTGTAAATAACCATTATGGTACAGGTTGAAGTACAATTTATTGTGCTGGAGTATTTATAAGAAATCCTTACCAATGTCCAATAAACCAGTTTCAGAACACCACCGTAAACGCTTAATTGCCATAAGTACCTATTTGAGAGAACTCCGCTTTGCAGGAGGCTTGACGCAACAGGAACTCAGCCAGAATTTGAATCTCCATCGTAATAGTATTGCCCGTGCAGAAAATGCCCAGAATATGACCTTATTAAGCATTTTCGAATTGGCTGATGCGCTTGAAATTAGCCTCAGCGAACTCTTTCAGGATATAGAATAATTTGATAAGCCTTTGCATTGATGCAATGTACATGACCTTAGAGGAGTTTTTTGAAGATAATTTGGGGTAGTGAGATATGAAAAAAAGTGTACCGATCTGCAATTTCCGCAAATCGGATATTCATGAATCGGAAGTAACAATAATGACAATTTTATTTACAAAAACACGATAATGTCAAAATCCGAATATTCACCACGTTCCAATTTTTGAAAATATATTACTGCCAAACCTTTTAAAAATTATCAAACCGACCTCTTTTTTATTGTTTTTAATTCAAAATATTCACCCTTTGAAAATTGTAAATTTCTTAATTTTTAAAACAATGTCGTAAATTTGTGGTAATTAATATCAAATACAATGGTGGGGAAATCTAAAGGAAAATTGTTTTTGTTTTTTATTACAGCAGTAATAATATTTCAAGGTACAAACTCCGTATCAGAACAACATAGTCAAGAAATTATTTTTGCTGACACTATCAATAATGTTGATCAAAAAAAATGAATGTAATGACGAACTCAACTAATGATGTTATAAACAAGATTAAATCCTGCGTTGGGAAAAAAGTTTCATTTAAATATCCAGCGAATGAAGGAGACAAACATGGGATATTAAAAGATCGAACCGTTGTTGAAAGCATAAACGAGATTGGAACTGTACCTTATTGGGATGTGGTTGATCTTATAGAATTTAAGGGCGAAAAAGAGCCAGAATGGATACGAATCGGTTATTACCGAAAACCAAAAGACAAACTGAACTGGGGTAGCCAGACAACAATCACCGAACCTATATCCGTATGGAAGAATATTTTTGTCACTGCGGCAAGAGAGAAAAAATGGTTTCTTGATTTACTTATTGATGTGATGAAAGAAATATAATAAATAAAATTATGAAAAGAAATATTTTAAAATTTCAAATTGGGAACGAGGAATGGTATCTTATTAAAATCAAAAAGGATGCTTCACCCAAATTTATTAAATCTGAAAGTATAAAATACGAAGAACAACTCAGAACTGAAAGAATTGTTCTGATACAAGGTATTGAAAATGATAAACCTATTACTTTATGTCGAATCAATCCCGATATTCATATTGAAGATCATAAACCTTTAGAAGAAATTCGTAATTGGTTAATTGAATTAGATATAGATGAATAACGATTTTCTGCAAAGAGTAGTAAAAAAACATTCTCATTATAGTGCATTATCACTATAATGAGAGAAATAATAAATTTAAACCTATGAGTATGAAAAAATTTAATTCAAAAATTGCATTCATGATGCTCGCTATCGCTTTTTTTATGATTGATAAATCACTTCACTTGCATCATTCTGAAGAAATTAAAGACCAAATTACATTAAGATATGAAAAAATATTTCAGACATATTACGGTGAAGCTATCGGAGGAAACATTATTTTATAACTACTGCATCATAGAGTATTATCACTACAATGAAACTTATATGAAAAACAAACTAAACCAATTAACCGATAATTCCGTTAAATATTTAAAATACCAATTTTATGTTTATAAAACTATTTCATTGTAGTGCATTTCAGCTATGATACGATGTTAATGTTTTTGATAACAAACCATTAACCCGATAATCCCATTAACTAATATTAAATATTATGGTTGAAAATGTAGTAAAAGAAGCATTACTAAATGCTATGAACAGACCAGAAAATATATTTATATCTTATTCAATTACACATTTTATTGATGATAAGAGAACCTCTGAGAAATTAGTATTATTCTATTCAAAAGATAGAATTTTCACAGATAAAATATATATTGTTTGGATTGATGATACTAATGATCATTTTAATATTAAAGAGCCATTTGAATCATATAAAATAGAGTTAGCAGTAGATTTCTTATTTAACCTTTATAATAACTTAACTAATTCATATAAGGACAATTTAGAAAAATATAATAATCTAATTGAAAATAAGTTAGAACTGACAAACCTTATAATTGATAAAAGAGCAGAAATATTAAGAGTTAAAACTGAAATTAAAAAATTGAATAAGTAAGTAAGAATCTGATATTATGGAACAAATTGATGCTTATAAGAAATTACATTTTTCTTAAATAATTTTTATTAAAAATGTTTGAAACTCAGGCACAGTGATAAAATGGCTTCACCAGATAAGCCAGAATTGACAATGATAACAAAGATAATGTCAACATATCAGAACTGGTTTGAATGTCTTAAATCGCTTTATTTTAAGTCTGGCAGAAATTGCAGTATAACAATAAAAAAACTGACTATGTTGAGATAGTCAGTTTAATTTTATTGGTTCAAAACGTGGTTCAAAATATCGTAACCACTTGAATATCAATTCTAAAATGTCGGGGTGGCAGGATTCGAACCTGCGACCCTCTGGTCCCAAACCAGATGCGCT
>OCZT010003127.1_pt1 | contig 17036 bp, 13 predicted proteins | sample 1539031 | NCBI WGS metagenome assembly OCZT01 (sample SAMEA3539308, study PRJEB22396) | soil metagenome | biome: tundra; feature: field; material: soil | place: USA | collected 2010-05 | depth 0.15 m | reverse complement strand
AAGGACCACTGACAGGTTCTTATGTCCGTGATGTACGTGTTTGTTTATATCATTGGAATCAACAGCATGCATCTTACCATCATATAAACAAACACGTACATCACGGACATAAGAACCTGTCAGTGGTCCTTCATCCATCTTTTCCATCACACCTTTTAGTACAGATGGGATAAATCGTGCATCAATAACGCCTCCAACTATGCAATTATAAAACACCAGCTTACCTCCCCAAGCCAAATCAACAATTTCTTTATCGCGGACATTGAAATCTTTTGGCTCAGGCATACCTTCATAAAAAGGTTCAATACGAATATATACCTCTCCAAACTGCCCTGCACCACCGGATTGTTTCTTATGACGATAATTTGCATCCGATTGTTTCTGAATAGTTTCGCGATAAGGAATTCTTGGCTTAATAAAATCAACTGGCATATTATATATATGTTCCAAACGCCATTTCATCAGGTTAAGATGCAACTCCCCTTGACCTGAAAGGATTACTTGCTTCAATTCTTTAGAATATTCAACATTAATTGTAGGATCTTCCATGTGAACTTCGGCAAGTACTTCACCAATCTTTTCATCATCGGCTTTATTCTTTGCAACCAATGCGACTCTTATACGTGGCTCAGGGAAAACAATTGGTTCCACTTTATAATCCACATCTTTGGGATATAAAGTATCATTAGTCTTTGTGTTTTTAAGTTTCAATGTTGCGCCGATATCACCGGCAGAAAGCTTCGTAACAGGATTTCGGTTCTTTCCATCCATAATAAACAACTGGTTAAACTTCTCATGTGTTCTGTTTGTTTGATTTACCAATTCCATACCAACACTTAATTCGCCAGACATTACTTTAAAGAAAGATAACTTTCCAAGATGCGGTTCGATAAGTGTTTTAAAGATAAATAAGGTAGTTGGTTTTGTTGGATCACAGATAATTTCCTGTCCATCTATTGTGCTTTCATGCTTAGATTCATTAGCCGAAGGAGCAACATTATCAATGAATCCCATCATTCTTCCGCTGCCCATATCTTTCTTTGCAGATACACAGAAAACAGGGAACACATGATGATGCATCATACCTGCTTTCAGTCCTGCACGCAATTCATCTTCATTCAAAGTGCCTTTTTCGAAATAAAGTTCCATCAGTTTCTCATCATTCTCTGCTGCCTTCTCAACAAGTTCATTATGCAGGGCATTTGCTTTATCAATTTCTTCGGGAGGGATAGGTAATTTCTCCGGTTTGCCTCCTGTTGCAGAGAATTTATACATAATCATCTTCAATAAATCAACAATGCAATTGAATCCTTCGCCTTGATTCAAGGGATATTGCATGATGGTGAACGCACTACCAAATCTTTTCTTTCCTGCTTCAATGGTCATCTCATAATTAGACTTAGGATGGTCTAATTGATTGATGCAAAACAACAAAGGCTTCTGAAATTTATCAACATAATTCCAAATCAGCTCGGTTCCAATCTCCACGCCGCTCTGGGCATTGAGCAACATTACAACAGTAGCAGCAACGCGCACCGAAGAGATTATCTCTCCGATAAAATCATCCAGTCCAGGCGTGTCAATGATATTGATTTTATAATCTCTCCATTCAGTGTGCATGCTTGTCGCATAAACAGAATTACCACGGTCATGTTCGACTTCGTGGTAATCTGACACTGTGTTTTTATCTTCCACAGTTCCTCTTCGGGTAATCAAACCAGCCTGAAAAAGCATGGTTTCGGCAAGAGTAGTCTTGCCGCTTTTCGCACTGCCAAGCAATACGATGTTTTTAATGTGTTTATCGTCATAGATTTTCATAAGAGATATTATTTAGAGGTTAGTTTATTTGTAATAATTTAATGTTATGAAACGATTGTTTTGTAATAGGACGGTAAAGTTATGAAATAGAGATTGATAAAACAAAGCAATTAGTCATATATTTTATTTGAAGGGGGAATTAATATCGAATATCGAACAAGGAATAATGAAAAAAGAAGGAAAGGAATGCGGATGATTTACTTCAATTTTCGATATTCCTTGTTCATTATTCAATATTCCATTTTATTTCCTTCCTTAATTGATGGAATAAACCCAAAGCCCCGCCTCCTCCTTCCCATTCTTTGGCACGGCAAGCAACAGTTCCCGTTGCTGAGGAAGATATAAACAGGTCCGGGCACCTTTGGCGGTGGCTATCTGATTGATTCTCGAATACTCATTACCTCCCTTCCATTTTATCACATCAATAAATCCACTGCCACAGGAAACAAAGAGCAGACTATCCTGTTCATCATAAAACAAATCATCGGCATCGTCCGAAATAGTGATATTACTGATAATATTTCCTTTCACGGTTTCAATAACTTCCAATTTTGCGGGGCTGCGGAAACCTGCAAACAACCTGCTGTTCTTAACATCTATCGCCATAGGATAATTACTTTCAGCGTTCTTATTCTTCAGTTTCAGTTTGGTGTTGGAGGTGGTTAAATCTCCTATCTGAATTTCGTGGGCAGAGGGAACATTTACATAAACCTTATACCTCACAAAGTCAAAACAAAAAGCTTCGGGATGCCCGTCTAATTTAATGTCCGCTGGTTGCTTAACCATGGTATTGGCATCAATCATTGCAATACCTCCACTGCCATATCCGACATAAATCATGTTGTTAGAAGTATCGAGAACCATATCATCGGCATCCTGAACAAGGTCAACGCTGGCAATCCCTTCATTAGTAGTGCAATCATAAAAATTCACCAATCCGGTACCACCATTTGCAACCGCCAATCGCTTATAGGCGGGGATATAAGCAAGCCCCTGGGGCTCACTGGAACCTCGGAGAGAAAACATATACTTTTCCTTCCCCACATCAACAACCTCAACCGTATTATTTCCAAGTGCAGCAACATAAGCACGTTGATTCTCGGCATCATAAGCAATATGATCTAACCTTCCACTTACCTTAGGCATGGGGATTTTAGCTTTCAGCGTCAGAACTTCTTTTTCTTCTTTTGGTTTTGGAGTACATGATATAAGTTTTGCTCCCGATGCTATATATAATAGGGTTAGGGCGAGGATTAAGAGGGTGGAGATAGCGATTGATGATTTATGATTGATGAATTTCATGATAGTTAGTTTTCCATTTAAGTGCTCTAAGATTTAAACAACCCAATTGCTTTTACACCATTTAACAATATTGTTATTTTTATCAAATATAATACAATAAGTATAACCATAAAGACCACTTTTCTCGGACAAAATAATATTTATTTGTTTAAAGCCTTTTATTTCTCTTATTTGTGTAATCTTCATATTTCTTTTATTCTTTGTAAAGAAAGTACCTATATTACCTTTCCTTATTGGTTTTATAATATCTACCTTAATTTTATTCTTATTATTATCGTCTCCAAATCCTGAACTTAATTCCTTACTTATTGCATCATTAACTGTTGCAGAATCATAAATAGAACGATCAAATGAACATCTACATCCTATTAACATAGAAGGAAAATCTTCAGTTTCCCCATTAAAATATATGATAAGTTTATCATCTTCTTTTGGCAATATACTATCAATAAAGAACCTTATAGCTTTTTCATAATAATTAATTGAATCTTTGGGCAAGGCAGAAGAAAAAAGAGGAAGGAAGAATAGAAAAAAAAGAATTCTAATTTTCATAATGAATTATGTATTGTTTTTCGCCCCACAAACTTAAACAAAAAATCCGAGTTTTGCTCCCGATGCTATATATAATAGGGTTAGGGCGAGGATTAAGAGGGTGGAGAGGGAGAGGAGTTTATATTTCATTAACTAGATAATTATTTTTCATGATAAACCATATGTAAAACCTCAAAGACTTATTAGTTTTTTAACCATAAATATAAACCTTTTGCAATACAAGGTTTGTTTTCATCGTCAATATAAATTACATCACCAATAAACAACTGATTGTATTTAGGTTCATCATTCCTTACTGTCTTTAATAATTGAATTTGTTCTTGCGATAACTTGTTTTTATCAGGAATTTCATAAGTATATATAACACCATTAATATTTAATCTCAATCTAAACCCTTTTAATTTATTTCCATAAGGGGAATCAAATATTCTTAGTACAGGGTCGGCAATAATATCTTTTATTGATACTCTTAAACTATCTTCACAAAACTGCGATATACATATTTTTGGAATTTCTTTTGAAGTAGTTACTGCTTCTTGTCCATATAATGAAACTGATAATGTTAATAGAACTAATATAGTTTTGATTTTCATTTCCCTATTATATAATATGTTCTAACTATTTATTATTCCAAACCACTTCCCCATTTTTCACCGCCCAAACTTAAACAAAAAATCCGAGCAATATCATTTAAATTTCCTTTTCCTGCTTATTTTTATAAATTTCCTGATGGAAACAATGGATTTTATAGTTTAATAAACCTTAGTAGAAATAACAATTAACAACAAATTCATGAAACCTTATTACCTTATTGATTGATTAATAAAAAAAATATAATAAGGTAATAAGGTTGACTGCATTGGGAATCTGCTTTTCTACTAAGGTTAAAAAAAATTGAGATTTTATAATGACATTGATTCCTTCCAATACCTGCCAGGAGAAAAACCTGACAGGATATTAAACAAAAAATCCGAACATCACTGCCCGGATTTGTTTTTTATTTCAGATTCCTAATTCGTAATTCGTAATTCCTAATTAATGTTACCCTCTCAGGTGAAGGAAATTCGATAATTTACTTATTTTAGCTTTACTGTTTTGGGCAAAGGCAACAAAGGTGTACCAGCCACCGGCAACTAAGCTTTTAAATTTGGTTAATCTTCCTTTTCCATTTACTGTTTGAATGATAACCATTCCTGGTCCGAAAAACTGAACCGACAATAGCCCGTTCTCCAGCAAAATTATTGGTTCAGGAGTTGGTGGTTCGGTTACAGGAGCATCTTGAACAGCTACAAAAGTAATTTTTGTAGGACTATATTTTCCCCCATTGATAACACTAATATCAACTTCACTTGTCCCTACATTTAAACCTGTGATGATAGGGTCATCCGGTGCAGGTTTAACTGAATTATCTAATTTAAAAGGAGTAAGAAACGAAATTTTAATGTTCGTTTCAGCCTCCAATCGTGTGGTACGATTAGTATCTGCATTAGCAATCGGAATCACTTTGGCAACATATCCATCTAACCAGATAACTCCCAGAGCCATCTTGTCTTTTATGATTCCAAGATTACCCTTTGTAGGAGCCAAACCATAAGCAGTTATTGCAGTTTGAATGGCACCTGCTGCCAATATCCCCAAATCATAAAAAGCTATAGAAATAGCCGGGTCTTTATACAAAACCGAAGCCTTACCCGCAGCTATACAATCGGTCATATATTTCATTAAGATACCATCATTTGTTTCTTCCGAATAAACGGTTTTTACTACTAAAACATCTTTAAGTATTATTGGCATTTTATTATTATTTTAAGTTAATTAATTTTTTGTATCTGTTTAAAACCTATGAAATGTAAAACATTTCGTGGTAAATGCGGCGTGAAGTTCAAACTTTGAGCCGTGAAGTTCATGAAAACTGTCAGAAAGTTTGACCTTTGAGCCGTGAAGTTCAAACTTTGCGTCATGAAGTTCAAACTTTGAGTCGTGAAGTTCATGAAAACTGTCAGAAAGTTTGACCTTTGAACCGTGAAGTTCAAACTTTGAACCTCACTTAACAGGTTTTGATTCATTTCACATAAGAACTCCACTCCTTTTAAGATGTTCAACTTCGCTATATGTATCCTCTGATTCATTGGTACTAATTTCAGGTGCAAAATACCACATAAAATTTCACCCCCACATCACCCGAAAAGGGGGATAATTATTTAATGAGGTAATTGATGCTTTTTAACGTAAGCTTTATATTCAGGTATTGTTTTACATCCCGATTTTGAGCGTGCTTTTCCAATATGAGTTTTAACGGTTTCAATACTTATTTTTCTTTCATCAGCAATAATTTTATATGCTGTCCGCTCTATCATCGGCTTGAAATAAGATACTTCAGTAGGTGTCAGACCATCAGGCAAAACATAGCCCTTTCCCTTCACCTTCACAATAATCTTATCGGCAGCAAGCACATCGAAATGCAAATTAACCTTACCATTATATATAATGTTTTCCTCCTTTGTATTATTTGGACCATAAATCCTGAGATCCATTTCAATACGTACCCCGTTCATCGAAGTAATATCCTTGAACCCATCTATTTGATCCAATTGTTTAAATAATGCTACGACAGAATCCTTAACTGCATGTGCAACCACTTTATGTGCCTTATGCGTTCCATCAAAATCAAACGTGTCTATTGTAAATTTAAATTCCATATTATTATTTTATTTGGTTTAGAGATAAAAAAACGCCCCGATGAGTTATCGGAGCGCTAATTGTTTAACGGTTTTATATGTAGGGATTAGTTTTGGCTTATGATAATAGTGTGAAATTAGGGAAAGTTTGGGAGAGGGGCAATGAATGGTTATTAATTATTCAACTTAAACTTGATAGGTAGATTCATTTGAATATCTACATTTTCACCTTTATCCTTTGCCGGTTTCCAATTAGGCATTGTTTGAACTAATCTTATCGCTTCTTCATCGCAACCATATCCAATACCTTGTAAAAGCTTAATATTATTTAATCTTCCATCAGCTTTAACCAAAAAAGTTACAAATACAGTTCCCTGAATCTTAGCTTGTTTAGCTTTTTCAGGATATCTTAGGTTAACTTTAATATAATTAAACAATGCTTCATCTCCTCCAAGGAAAGTTGGCATCTGTTGAACAAACGGTTTAGGAACAAGCCTGTAAGAACTTGTATCAGTTTTTGAATTTGTTTGCCCAATTGCAAATATCGGAAACAACAATAAAATATAAATGAGTAATGATTTCATTCTTTGGATATAAATCAATAACGCAAAGATACATTAAACTATTTTAAGATGCTGAATCCACCCCGATTAATCCCATAATCCTCACACCCAAAGAATAAATTATGTAATTTTACGTTATCAAAACCATAAACCTATAACCAATGAAAAAAATCATCCTTATTCTATTGTGTTTTTCTACACTATATATATATGGTGGAAATAATCAGGATACAACGGCAAGGAAAGGTAAATGGAAAATAGGGATAAACTTCTCACCTGATTATTGTTATCGGAAATTGGATAGTACGGGAATCAATAATAATTATGGTGATCCGATTTCTTTTATAATTCATGAAAGGGATTCAATGGAAATTCCAAAATTTGGTTTCACAACAGGAATTTCAGTTGGTTACGATGCTTCACGTGTCATTAGTTTAGAATCTGGAATCTATTATTCTAATAAAGGATACCAGACAATGTGGGAAGGTCCTTATAGTAATTATGGCAGGCAAACATTTTCCGTAAAACTTATATCTAGTTTTACTTATATTGATATACCTTTTATTGTTGATGTTGTATTATTAAACAAAAACAAGATAAAAGGATATATAAATGCAGGCTTTGTTTTTAATATATTTGTGAATTCAACTAAAACTTCCATTGAAAACAATAGTTCAAATACATCAAGTACGAGTTATGATTTGAATACTTATAATTCATTGAATATAACCCCCTTTGCAGGCTTAGGAGTTGAATATAAATTTAATGATAGGATAAGTATGAAGTTGGAACCATCTTTCAGATATGGTTTATTAAGGATAATTGATGCTCCGATAACTGCTTATCTCTGGAATGCTGGGGTAAATGTGGGTGTTAATTATTATTTTAAATAAGAAAGGATTAGATTCCACTCCATCCAAGTCCTTTAAGATGCTGAATCCTCGGCAATTTTAATAAAACCACACCTGATTAAAATCATCTTCATTAAATCCTAAGAATAAATTATGTAATTTTACGTTATCAAAACCATAAACCTATAACCAATGAAAAAAATCATCCTTATTCTATTGTGTTTTTCTACACTATATATATATGGTGGTAATAATCAGGATACAACGGCAAGGAAAAGTAAATGGAAAATAGGGATTAACTTCTCACCTGATTATTGTTTCAGGAAATTGGATAGTACGGGAATAAATTCCTTTAATGGTGCACCGATTTTAACTATTAAAAATTTCAGGGATTCTATTGAAATACCTAAATTTGGTTATACTGCCGGTATATCCATTGGCTATGATGTATCATCTCTTATAAGTATAGAAACGGGTGTGTTTTATTCCGATAAAGGTTATCAGACAAAATGGATGGGTCCCTTTGGAAATGCCGGTCCCGAATCATTTTCTGCCCGACTTACCTATAGTTTTTATTATATTGATATACCTTTTAAAGTAGATGTGGTGTTGTTGAACAAAAGAAAATTTAAAGCCTATATAAATGCAGGATTTGTTTTCAATTTATTTGAGAAAGCAGAGAATACTTCCATTGAAAGCGGTAATTCTAATACAACAACTTCGAGCAATGATATGAGTAAATATAATTCGCTGAATATTTCCGTTCTCGGAGGTATAGGTCTTGAATATAAATGTTCTGATAAGGTAAGTTTAAAGCTCGAACCCTCTTTCAGATATGGATTATACAGGATAATTGAAGAACCTATAACCGCTTACCTCTGGAATGCAGGGGTAAATGTTGGAGTTAATTATTATTTCAGATAAGAAAGAATTTATTCCCACTCTATCCAACTCCTTTAAGATTCTAAATACTCACCAATGTTGATAGCTTCAACGGCGATGAGTTCGGGGATGGCACAATGAATAGCAGGTTCTGTTCCTGATTAACAAAGTCATTTCCGTTTTATATATAGATAATTCCTCAACAATAAATGATAGCTTTGCAATCGTGATAAATATAAAATGGTACAGGATATATTTGATACGCCGATAGAATATCTTAAAGGTGTTGGTCCGAAGAGAGCGGAAATTCTTCAGAAGGAATTGAACATATTCACTTTCGGAGGACTTATCCATCATTATCCTTTCCGATATGTTGACCGTTCCAAATTTTATAAAGCTCGTGAGGTTAATGAAGGTATGCCTTACATTCAATTGAGAGGATTTATTACTAATTTACAGGTTATTGGTGAGAAAAGAGGGCAGCGATTAACAGCCCTTTTTAAAGACGAAACAGGAATGATTGAATTGGTTTGGTTTAAGAGTATCGGTTGGGTAAAGAAATTTATTGATGCAAAAACAGAATACATAATCTTTGGAAAACCTAATGAATTCAATGGAAAGATAAATATTGTGCATCCTGAGATAGAACCTGTGAATGAACAAAACAGCATCAATCTTTCATCTATGCAACCTGTTTATAATACATCTGAAAAGATGAAAGTTCATTTCCTGGATAGCAGAGGAATTGCAAAACTTCAAAAGACGTTGATTGGTTTATTGCCTCCATCTATCCCTGAAAACATTCCTGGAAATCTGATTTCTGATTTGAAGTTGATGAAAGGATTGGATGCTTTGATTAATATTCATAATCCAACATCTAATGATAATCTTAAAAAGGCTGAGTTCCGATTGAAATTTGAAGAGTTATTCTTTCTTCAATTGGAATTATTAAAACTAAAAGTCAATCGAAAAGAAATAAATAAAGGCGTTGTGTTTTCAAAGATTGGAGATTTCTTCAATAACTTTTACAAACAGAAACTTCCATTTGATTTAACCAATGCTCAAAAGAAAGTTTTAAAAGAGATTCGTGCCGATATGGGCTCCGGCAAACAAATGAACAGGTTATTGCAGGGTGATGTTGGCAGTGGAAAAACTTTAGTTGCTCTGATGAGCATGTTGATTGCTTTGGATAATGGTTTTCAAGCCTGTTTGATGGCTCCAACAGAATTATTAGTCGCTCAACATTTTGCCACTCTCAATAAAATGTTGGATGGCTTGGGAATTAAGATTGCCATGTTAACTGGTTCAAATAAAACAAAGAAACGCCGAGAGATTTTAGAGCAATTATTGAATGGAGAACTTCATATTGTAGTTGGTACTCATGCCTTGATTGAGGAATCTGTTCAGTTCAAAAATCTTGGCTTGGTGGTGATTGATGAACAGCATCGGTTTGGTGTGGAGCAACGTTCAAAATTATGGCATAAGAGCGATATATTTCCTCATGTGATGGTGATGACAGCCACTCCCATTCCACGAACTCTTGCCATGACTCTTTACGGTGATTTGGACACCTCCGTCATTGATGAATTACCTCCCGGAAGAACGCCCGTTACCACCGTACATCGCTTTGATTCCAATCGTTTGCGGGTTTTTGGTTTTATGAAAGAGCAGATAAAAGAGGGCAGGCAGATTTACGTTGTTTATCCCTTGATTGATGAATCGGAAACGATGGATTACAAGGATTTGATGGATGGATTTGAAAGTATTTCGAGGGCTTTTCCGATGCCTGAATATCATGTAAGCATTGTTCATGGGCGGATGAAAGCGGATGTTCGCGATTTTGAAATGCAACGATTTGTGAAAGGAGAAACGCATATAATGGTTGCCACCACGGTGATAGAAGTGGGCGTGGATATTCCGAATGCAAGCGTGATGGTGATAGAAAGTGCGGAGCGTTTCGGGCTGTCGCAATTGCATCAGTTGAGAGGAAGAGTGGGACGCGGTGCCAAACAATCTTATTGCATCCTGATGACCTCCTTCAAACTTTCTGCCGATGCCAAAACCCGCATAGAAACGATGGTGAGGACTACCGATGGCTTTGAAATTGCAGAAATTGACATGCAAATTCGAGGACCCGGAGATATTGCCGGAACCCAACAAAGCGGCATCACCAATCTACGATTAGCAGATATAACCAAAGATACTCAAATCCTGAATCTTGCCCGAAAAGCGGCACAAAATATATTGGAACAAGACCCTCATCTCACAAATCCTTCCAATAAATGCCTCGAAGATTATTTTAAAATTAAAAGAAGGGTGGGGTCGAAATGGGAAAGAATCTCATAATTGGCTTCTTCAAGCCTGATTTAGTTTGAAATTAAGGAAAATTAAGGAATTGGAAGAGTAAAACCTTCCGTTTATAGAGTAAAAATAGTTATCGGAGGAGTAAAAACAGTTGTTGGAGGAGCAAAAACAGTCGTTGGAAGAACAAAAACAGTTGTTGAAGGAACAAAAAGAGTAGTTGGAGGAGTAATAATAGTTGATGGAAGAGTAAAAACAGTTGTATGAAGAGCAAAAACAGTTGTTGCAGGAGTAAAACCTTCCGTTTTTAGGATGACATTTTTAGGTTTTCTCTTATAGATCCTATAAAATCCATTAAAAATTGATCCTCCATCCACAATACTTTTTGCCACATTAAAAATAATATCTATATTTGCGGCTCAATAATTAAAAAATAATACAATGAAAAAAGGAATTCACCCGGAAGGATACAGATTGGTAGTGTTTAAAGACATCTCCTGCGACTATGCATTTTTAACAAAATCAACCATTCAATCCAAAGATAACATCGTTTGGACTGATGGCAAGGAATATCCATTGGTAAAACTGGAAATCTCAAACATGTCGCATCCTTACTATACCGGTAAGATGAAGCTGATAGATACAGCAGGTCGTGTTGATAAATTCAAGACCCGTTTGGCTAAAAAACAAGAGGTTAAGAAATAATTGCATCATTAATCCTATCCAAGAAATCAAATCCCGGTGGTAGCATCGGGATTTTTTATTTAATAAAATGCCCAAAGTATTTTGATGGTAAAAAAAATTCCTCTTACTTTGTGCCTTCAAAAATCAATTTATGAATTATATATTATTTCAAAGTCTATCCGCACAAAAAGGTTTACAGCCTTTCTCGCTGACAAGACCTTTATCTGAAATCAGGCTGGGAATCTTAACAATAACCCAAAAATGGGAGTTTGCCCTGAAAAAACCGGTTTCCTTTCTTACAAAAAGTTATTTGCAGAAAAAATATCCATTGATAAAGGGAGATGATAATCTCTTGATAAATGGTGCCGTGTTGCCTGATAAAAATTTATTAAAGGCAATCAATGCATTATTGCCCGGTCAGATTTTATTTTCCAATCCCGTTATCCTTGCAGCACGAATCAATAAAAAACAACTGAATGCTTTAAAGGATATTGAAGAATTGACCAAACTGAAAAGAATTAATACCGATTTACCCTTCTTTAAACTTCGACACCCTTGGGAGATTTTTAAATTTAACGGGGAGGAGATAAGGAAGGATTTTCAATTAATAACAAAAGGCAGGAAGTCAATTAAGATTAGTAAAACTAATCAGGTATTAGGGAAAAATGAAATCTTTGTTGAGGCAGGGGCAAAAATTGAATGTTCGGTTTTGAATGCAACAAACGGACCCATATATATAGGTAAGAATGCTGAAATTATGGAAGGTTCATTAATCAGAGGTCCTTTTGCATTGGGAGAGGGTGCTGTTATAAAGATGGGAGCAAAGATTTATGGAGATACTACTGTTGGTCCTTTCTGTAAAGTGGGTGGAGAAGTGAATAATTCAGTCCTCTTTGCCAATTCCAATAAGTCGCATGATGGATTTATAGGAAACACCGTCATTGGCGAATGGTGTAATCTGGGTGCCGATACGAATACATCTAACCTGAAAAACAATTATGCTAATGTTGAAGTATTAGATTTTCAGAGTTATAATATGGTTGATACCGGTTTGCAATTTTGCGGTTTAATAATGGGAGATCATTCCAAATGTGGAATAAATACCATGTTCAATACCGGAACTGTAGTGGGAGTTAATGCTAATATTTTTGGTTCAGGGTTCCCGATTAAATTCATTGCCTCTTTTGCCTGGGGCGGTGCAGGAGGATTTACAACTTATAAAATTGAGCAGGCTATTCAAGTGGCAAAAAGAGTATTTGAGCGCAGAGGAAAGGTATTCGACAAAGTTGAAGAGGATATTTTAAAACATCTTTTCAAAACATTAACCAAAACACGGGTTGATTTGCAAGAGGAATCCGAATAAGAATATTTATGGCATATTGATTGAAAGGTAGGGTATTTCCAAATTAAACCCTATTATTCACGTTTAAGTATGACAAAATTGACATTATAATTAAAAAATACAATGAGCGACTATATGAAGTATGACATAAATGATGTTTTCAACTTTTCAGAATTGGCAGATGATGAAAACGAACAGGAATATATTCCATTGCTGACTTCGGAGGACGAAGAGCAGATGAATTCTGAAAAACTGCCCGAAATCCTCTCCATTCTACCTTTAAAAAACACTGTTCTTTTCCCCGGTGTTGTAATTCCAATTACTGTTGGAAGGGATAAATCAATAAAATTAATCAAGGATGTTTATAAAGGTGATAAGACCATCGGAGTAGTTTCCCAAAAAGATACTTCTGTTGAAGACCCGGGTTTAAATGACCTTAATAATATCGGAACTGTTGCCTTAATAGTTAAGATGTTGAGAATGCCTGATGGAAACACTACGGTGATTATTCAAGGGAAAAGACGATTTAAATTGAATGAGATAATCCAGACCGAACCTTATTTAAAGGCAAAAGTTGAAGGATTTGGCGATGCAAAAGAAAATCCAAAAGACAAGGAATTCGCTGCATTGGTGAGCTCTATCAAAGACCTTTCTCTTCAGATTATTCAACAATCTCCGAATATTCCTTCAGAGGCGGGTATTGCCATTAAGAATATTGAAAGCGCATCCTTCCTCATCAATTTTATTTCATCTAATATGAATGCTGATGTTGGGAAGAAGCAGCAATTGCTTGATACTGCCGATTTAAAAGAGCGTGCAACAATGGTATTGGAACATCTCACCAAAGAATTGCAGATGTTGGAATTGAAAAATCAGATTCAATCGAAAGTAAAAGTTGATTTGGATAAACAACAACGCGATTATTTTCTTCATCAGCAATTAAAAACTATTCAAGAGGAATTAGGTGGCACTACTCCCGATCAGGAAGCAAATGATTTGCGTGAGAGAGGTAAAAAGAAAAAATGGTCGAAAGAAGTTGAGGAAACATTCAATAAGGAATTGGACAGATTGGGAAGAATGAATCCAATGTCACCTGAGTATTCCGTTATTATTAACTATCTCGATGTATTGCTCGAACTCCCTTGGAATGATTATACCACCGATAAATTCGACCTCAAGAAAGCGCAGGACATATTAGATAAAGATCATTTCGGATTGGAAAAAGTGAAGACAAGGATTCTTGAACACTTGGCGGTTTTGAAATTGAAGAAGGATATGAAAGCCCCGATACTTTGCCTTTATGGTCCTCCGGGAGTTGGAAAAACCTCTCTTGGAAAATCTATTGCAAAGGCTTTAGGTCGCAAGTATGTTCGTATGTCATTAGGTGGATTGAGAGATGAAGCCGAAATCCGTGGGCATCGAAAAACATATATAGGTGCTATGCCGGGCAGAGTTATTCAATCAATCAAAAAATCTAAATCTTCTAATCCGGTTTTTGTTCTGGATGAGATAGATAAACTTGGAAACGATTATCACGGCGACCCTTCTTCTGCCCTGTTGGAAGTCCTCGACCCAGAACAAAATAATACTTTCTATGATAATTACCTGGAGTTGGATTATGATTTATCAAAAGTATTATTCATCGCCACCGCAAATTCATTAAGCAATGTTCAACCTGCTTTGAGAGATAGAATGGAAATCATCGAGATAAACGGATATACTGTTGAAGAAAAGATTCAGATTGCCCTCCGACATCTTATTCAAAAGCAACTGGAGGCTCATGGATTGAAGAAAAAACATTTCCATATCACTGCTGATTTGATTGAGTTTGTCATCGAAAGATATACCATGGAATCGGGGGTTCGCGCTTTAGATAAAAAACTTGCCAATCTCGTTCGTGGTATAGCAAAATTTGTTGCCTTCAACGAAAAATATAATTCTAATATCACTGAATCTGAAATTATCCGAATCCTCGGAGCGCCGATTTTTCAACGCGATCGCTACCAGGGAAATGATGTTGCTGGGGTGGTCACGGGCTTGGCATGGACTTCAGTAGGTGGTGATATTTTATTCATCGAATCCATTTTAAGTCATGGCAAAGGAAAGCTTACCCTGACAGGAAACCTTGGTGATGTGATGAAAGAATCAGCCGTCATCGCCCTTGCATTCCTCAAGGCACATTGTCATGAATTAGACATTAACCCAAAAGTTTTTGATAACTGGGATATTCACATCCATGTTCCTGAAGGCGCTACTCCAAAGGATGGACCTTCGGCAGGTATCACCATGCTGACTTCCCTTGCTTCTCTCTTCACCCAACGAAAAGTAAAGGAGAACCTTGCAATGACAGGCGAGATTACCCTTCGCGGAAAAGTTCTTCCGGTTGGAGGTATCAAGGAAAAGATTCTCGCTGCAAAACGTGCCGGCATAAAAGAAATCATCATCTGCGAAGACAATAAAAAAGATGTTGACGAAATAAAATCGGATTATATCTCCGACCTCAAGTTCCATTATGTGAAAAATATGATGGAGGTTATTGGCTATGCTTTGATGAATGAAAAAGTCAAGAATCCTATTGACTTTACGCTTGAGAAGAAAAAAGCAGTTGAGGTAGAGGAATGAGTATTAAGTCTTATGTCCTAAGTCCTAAGTCCAAAGTAAGGTGGTTTTTGTACTTAAGACTTAGGACATAAGACTTGGGACTTATTCAACCACCATCTTCCCCACAGCCACACTCTCCCCCTTATTGCCAATGATTTTATAGAAATACATCCCATCCGCCAGGTTATCTCTGTTAATGGTTATTTCTTTTTGGTTGATGATGGGGATGGTTTTTACCTCTTGACCAAGGAGGTTGAATATTTGTAGAGACGTATTTGTAGAGACGCGATTAATCGCGTCTCTACCCCAATTAATAACAAGGGTGGCGGTGGTGGAGAAGGGGTTGGGATAGATGGAAACATTCGTGGAGGTATTGTTTTGTGATGGAATACCACTTGATATGTGTGTTGAAATAAAATTTCCTTCTGAAACTGGACTATTACCAACATGAATTGTATCCGTAACAGTATTGGTTGAAGTATTTATTACATTTACTGAACCGTCACTTCCATTTACAACATATAACTTAGTCCCATCAGGGCTTACAGATATTCCAAGGGGATAATTGCCAACTGGAATTGTAGCTGAAACCGTATCTATATTAGTGTTAATAACACTTACAGTATTAGAATAAGCATTCGTTGCATATACTCTACTCCCATCTGGGCTAAAAGTTACACAAGCTGCATTAGCCCCAATCATAATTGTATCCAAAACGTGATTAGTTGATGCGCTTATTGCATTTACTGAATTATTACTTGTATTTACAACATATATTTTACTGCTATTTGGACTAACAGCTATACCAGTGGGTTGTGCACAAACCGGAATAGTATAATAAACAGAATTTGTAGTGGCATTAATTACACTTACTGTATTAGCATTAACATTTGTAACATATACATTTAATCCATCCGGACTCGCAGATACACCGTACGCCCCATTTCCAACAGGAATTGTAGCTGAAATCGAATTTGAAACAGTGTTAATCACGCAAACAGTACTATCAAACCAATTCGCAACATATATCTTACTTCCATCAGGGCTAACCGATATTCCATAAGGACCATTTCCTACCGGAATGGTCGCTGAAACACTATTGGTAGCGGTGTTGATTACACTTACTGAATTATCACTATCATTAACAATATAAACCTTAGTCCCATCAGAACTAACAGATATACCATGAGGAGTAGTTCCAACTGGAATAGTAGCAACAACAGTATTTGTAACTATATTAATAACAGAAACGGTATTATCACCACTATTAGTAATATAAGCCGTCTGCCCATGAGCATTCATCACTAAGAATAATCCAACAACAAGAAAAGTAATTATTTTTTTCATTTTATTAGTTATTTATAATTATGATGCAAAAATACAAAATAATCAGGAATTACGAATCAGGAATCAGGAATGAGGAAATGATACCTATATATATAGGTAGGGGAAAATCCATTCT
>OCZT010003126.1_pt1 | contig 17036 bp, 24 predicted proteins | sample 1539031 | NCBI WGS metagenome assembly OCZT01 (sample SAMEA3539308, study PRJEB22396) | soil metagenome | biome: tundra; feature: field; material: soil | place: USA | collected 2010-05 | depth 0.15 m | reverse complement strand
GCCGGGATGGGATAACCGCGCGTCTTTCCTGCAGTTTTAATTTTTTGGCCACACGGTACAAAGACGGCGAGTCAGTCGTTCAAGGACTTCGGCCTCATCGCTGTCCGCGCCATCGAGCAAATGATTATCCAGTTGACGATCGTTGGGCCGCTGATGCGGGGGCTGCAGGGTGGAGTCAGTTCGATTTTCGGCTGGAACACTGGCATCGGTTCTCCCGGTAATTCAATGACGGGCGCGGCCGGAGATCCGACGGCTGGTGGCACTTTCCTAACGGCTTCCGCCATGGGCAACGTCTTCGATCGCGGCAACATGATTCATGCCTATGCGCAGGGCGGCATCATCGACCGGCCGACAGTATTTGGAATGGCGAATGGAGGATTGGCGCTAACTGGTGAGGCGGGACCCGAGGCCGTCATGCCGCTTAAGCGAGGGCCTGATGGTCGACTCGGAGTGTCAGGGCAGGGAGGTGGGTCAACCGTGAATATCCAAATGGGTCATATCAACATCGACGCCAGCGGCGCCGATCCTGCGGTTGTCGCGCGTTTACAGGCGACCCTCGAAAGCTTCCGCAAGAGTCAATACTCCGACACCGTGAAGATCGTGCAGGACGCTTCCAATCGCGGCATGCGGCTGCATCCTTAATGATGTCTACCCCGTAGGAAGCTCGCTGGTGCGTTAAAACGGTCAGCCACTTGTGCTGGTATCACCCTTCTTGCTGCGGCTGCGGCCCTTGGCGGGCCTACTGGCTAGGCACAATTTGACCAAGCGGCGCACGGCCTCCGGGCGCGATATTGGTACCCCGAAGGAACTAATCCAGCGATCAAGGGCGGCCAATTCTGTAGGAGGAAAGCGCACATTCACCGGAATGGCGTCAATCCTCGGCCGGCCGCGACCCTTCTTTTTTCTGGCGCTAGGTATTGCTTTCATGTTTTCTAGCGCTAATAATACCGATTCGGTCGGTCGGTGCAACGCCGATCGGCATATCACACAGGGGAGTCCACCACCATGAACGCCACCACCACCCGCCGCGCCATCCTGGCCGGTGCCGCTGCGCTTCCCGCGCTCGCCTTGCCGGCCGCCGCCACTGGCGCCGACGCCGAATTGATTGAGCTCGGCCGGCACCTTCAAGCTTTGATCCCGGTATATCAGCAAGCCAGCGCCCACCACGGCGAAGAAGCCTGCCGCGTGCATGACCGGATTGAAGCCCGCGGGCCGTTCCCGGAGAATTTGGGGACGGCCAGCGATGAGACCCGCGAAGCCTATTTCGCGGCGATGAGGGCGGAATGGGATGCGCCAGCCGCCGCGCCAGCGATAGCCTCTGAGCGTGAATATGTCCGGCACTCTACCGCGCTCGACAATCTCTGCAGCCGGATCATCCACCTGAAGGCGACCACGATGCAGGGTCTGGGCGTCCAGGCGCTCGCCACTGCGATGATGGTGGAGACGACCGGGGAATGGGATACGCCGGCCAATGAACGCGACATCGACTCCAAGTTCTACACGGCGCTGGTCGAGAACGTGCTGCAGGCGGCGGGTATGGAGTTGCCTTTCGAGACAGCGTGACAATCCGCCCGCCGGCCGCCGATGATGGTGGCCGGCGGGCGCCCGACGTTCCGCGATGGAGAGCAAGAATGGCGAAAATATCGGACGACGAAATCGAGGATATGGTGCGCGATCTCATTGACAATCATTTCGACGACGAAAACCGCGCGGCCGCGCTCGAATGGCTCAACAAGCGGATTGCTCTCTTTCAGGCGGCGTCGGAACTTAAGTTATTGGATTGAACCAGCGCGCTCGCCGATGATGGTGGCCGGCGCGCGCCACCGCCGCCTAGACCACCACCTCGGTGCCGGCGGTGGCGACCTGCACCAGCACCTAGACCACCACCTCGGCCTGGACGAGTTATCCCCCGCCGGGAGGTTCCACCAAAAAAAGAGTTGGGAGACTCCAAAAGTATGCTATAGGTAATTTCCAACTCGTCGAAATGAGGCTTCTATGGAAAAAACTGCCAGCATCGTTCTAAGGGCCATCGGAGGTGACAGCCTAAAATACAAATACAATGAGGCTGTTGTAGATGGCTTTCTTCCGTGTGCTCCCGATGCGACGCAAGGCGTCCATCGCATTTTTGACGTGGACGACGCTATCGGCGCGGAAATTTTTGGTTATCTAATCGGCCTGGGTTTTAATGCGCGGAGAGCCGGCGCTCTTACATGTGTGGCCGTTGATCTCAAACGGTCCCACAAAGGGCCTATCATCAAAATCATTCTCACCAACGAAGGCGGCAAGCCGAAGGCAATTGCTGTCGCAAGTTATAAACAGCAGATCGATAGCGTCGCTCCGGTGCTGATCGAGTTCAACCTTGTCACCATCATGGAGAAACTGAACACCATTTTAAATGGTGCGACGGAGGCTGACTGATGCCGCGCCAGCCCGCCACCGTGATCGAGGTCGACGTCGCCCGCACGATTCGTGCGGCGGTGTCCGCAAAACTTGTCATTACCCGCATACTGGTTTGCCCTGACGGTATGGTGTCGATCGAGACGATCAACGCGACCGAGACGACACCGGACGAGTTGAAGGTGATGTAATGGGTGCCCGGCGCCAGAAATCGATGGGCGGCCTATTTCCCAGCGAGCCGGAAATTGCCGAGCGTCTCTGCCAAACGCCAAAGGCATGGTCGGCCCTCGCCGTGGTGTTGGAGCGTGAGGGGCTGCCTCGCATCGACCCATTACTGGGCGCGCGCTATTGGCCTGCTGTCCGCGCGTTCATGGATCGCCGCAGCGGACTACTCCCCGCGACACGTGTGCCGATCGTCCCGGACGGTGAGGAAACGTGGCAGCAATGACCAGCAACGTCGATCAGCCGGGCTATAAGTGCAAACCCAATCATGATGGCAGCATCCGCGAGTATTGGGCTGCTCGGCCGGATCTCGTGAAGCGCGGCTATGCGCCGAAGGCGGTGCGGCTTCATTACGACAACACCCCGGTGGGGCGGCAACAACTTGCGGCGCGCTGCCGCACGCTGCAGGCGGAAATGCTGGCCTGGGCCGCGAATGAGGGAAGGATTCCTGCTCGTGGTTACGACGGAACAGTGGGGAGCTTGTGCAGACTCTATCAGGTCGACGAAGTGTCGCCGTTCAGAAAGCGGCTGAAGTGGAACAGCGCTGTTAACGTGGCGAAGTCGCTGAAGGTGATTGAGAGTTCTGTTGCTGCGCGCGTCGTGGGCCGTCTTGTTGGGCCGGACTTCTATCGATGGCATGAGCGATGGGGAGCACCGAAAGAAAAAGAAGCACCCCCCGGCCATGGCGCGCCAAACATGCAATGGACGTGGTTCGGCGGATAGTCGCATGTGGCGTGACGCTTGGCTTTGACGATTGTTTCCGCGCGGACACAATCTTGGGCAAGTTACGTTTTCCGACGCCGCCAGCGAGGACGGAAAAATTGACATTGGATCACGTGCAAGCGCTTCGGCGGGCGGCTCATGATATGGGGCTCGGGTCGATCGCATTGGCAACCGTCTTGCAGTTCGAGCTTTCGCTCCGTCAGAAGGATGTAATCGGGGAATGGGAACCGGCGCCCTTAGCGGAGGGCGGAATCCTTCATCGTGGCACTCGCTGGGTCAACGGGTTGACCTGGTCGGATATCGACGCTTCGAACATTTTACGGAAGACCACCACGAAGCGTGGCGTTCCCGTCGAGATGACCTTAAACTTTCGTCCATGGTCTTGGATGAGATCACCCTTATTCCCCCTCAGCGTCGCGTCGGGCCGTTGATCGTGGGCGAGCGCACCGGCGTTCCGTACAAGCACAGGAAGTTCACCGAGGCGTGGCGCCGGGTCGCCAATGCAGCAGGCGTCCCACGTTCGATCTGGAATATGGACGCGCGTTCTGGCGCGATATCGGAACTCTATGACGCCGGTGCAACTCCGGCGGATGCCATGAAGCACGCCGGACACCAAGACCCCCGAATGTCGGCTCGCTACAACCGAGGCAGCCTTGAGCAGACGCGCCGTGCTGCTCGGCAACGCCAAGAGAAACGCATCAAGAACAAAGACCGGGGACGCGGTGGGGACGTTTGAGGGACGCGGTGAATAAACATCTGATGACAAAGGAGAAGCTAGCAATGAAAAGCACTACGCGGAACTGCTCCTTTTCGGCGAACGCCATGGCGGTGCGGCAGTAGTCGAGCACGCTCGACCAGGATGACAATACCGGCCGCTTCTGCACCAGGCCGCGCGCCAACCGGCTGGCCGCCGCGTGCACCACTTTGAGTTCGGTGATGGCGGCGTCACCCATGCCCTTGACCTCGGCGAGCCGGGCCGGCGGCGCCGCCACCACTTCGGCGAAGGAGCCGAATTTAGCGATCAGTTCTTTGGCGAGCGGCTTGATGTCGCGCTGCGGGATGGCGCGGAACAGCACCAGTTCGAGCAGCTCGTAGTCGCTCACCGCCTCGGCGCCGGCCTCGCGGAAGCGCCCGCGCAGCCGTTCGCGGTGGCCGTGATAATGCGGCGGAGCCTCCGACAGGCCGGCCTTAACGCCGGTCTTGCGCTCGCTCTTGCCTTGCTTGTCCGCCATGAATACGCGCCCACGCCGCGTCGCCCCAGAAGGCGCGATTGGAGTGCAAGCGGATGCAATCGACGAGGGAGGTTTTACGTTTTGGCCGGCAAATGGTAGGGCGGCTTGTCGAGCCCGGCCGGGGAAAAGGTGAACACTTCGACGCCTTTGTCGGTGACGCCCACGGTGTGCTCGAACTGGGCCGACAGCGAGCGGTCGCGCGTCACCGCGGTCCAGCCGTCGGACAGCACCTTCACATGCGGGCGGCCGATATTGATCATCGGCTCCACGGTGAAGAACATCCCGGGCTTGAGCACGATGCCTTCGCCCGTGCGTCCGACATGGACGATATTGGGCTCGTCGTGGAACAGGCGGCCGAGACCGTGGCCGCAGAAATCGCGCACCACGCTCATGTGCTGGGCTTCCACGTAGCTCTGGATCGCGGCGCCGATGTCGCCGGTGGTCGAGCCGGGGCGGATGGTGGCGATGCCGCGCATCATCGCCTCATGCGTCACCTCGATCAGGCGCTCGGCGCGGCGCGGAATTTCGCCGATGGGATACATGCGGCTGGAATCGCCGTGCCAGCCGTCGAGGATCAGCGTCACGTCGATGTTGACGATGTCGCCCTCTTTAAGCGGCTTGTCACCGGGAATGCCGTGGCAGACCACGTGATTGAGCGAGGTGCAGGTCGATTTCTTGTAGCCGCGATACATCAGCGTGGCCGGCAGCGCGCCGTGATCGAGCGCGTATTCCAGCACCAGCCTGTCGATTTTTTCGGTCGGCACGCCCGGCTGGACATGCTCGACGAGCATATCGAGGCATCGCGCCACCAGTTGGCCGGCCTTGCGCATGGCCTCGAAGGCGGCGGGGCCGTGGATCTTGATCTGGCCGGTCTTGCGCAGCGGTGCGACGGCGGCGTCAACGTAGGTCATGGCGAGTAATGTAAGGCCTGGGGCGCGGGGCGCAAGCGCATCAGGACGCGATCCGGCCTCCCAACTCGTCTTCGATATGGACGCGGATGATGTCGTCGAATGTCGCTTCCACCTGGAAGCCGAGCGCGAGGCCGCGGCGCGCATCGAAGCGGCGTGGCCAGCCGGCCACAATGCGTTCGACCAGTTCGTCCGGTGCACGCTTGATGCGCCCGGCGACCTTGTCGCCGGCGATGCGGCGCAGCGCCGCGATCTGTTCGCCGACCGTGCAGCACACTCCCGGCATGGTGAGATTGATGCGGTCGCCCAATTGCGCGCGCGTCAGGCCGGCCGCGTGGATGAGAAATCCGACCGCCGAACGCGGGCTGGCATGCCAATGCAGCACACTGTCGGCGACCGGCAGGATCGCTTCCTGTCCGGCCAGCGGCTCGCGGATGATGCCGGAAAAGAAACCCGACGCCGCTTTGTTCGGTTTGCCCGGCCGTACCACGATTGACGGCAGCCGGATGCCGACGCCCTCGAGAAACCCGCGCCGCGTATAATCAGCCAGCAGCAGTTCGCAGATCGCCTTCTGCGTGCCGTAGGAGGTGAGCGGCGTGAGATGGAATTCGTCGCCGATCGCTTCCGGAAACGGCGCACCGAACACCGCGATTGACGAGGTGAACACGACCTTCGGGTTGTAGCCATCGCCAACCGCGCGCACCGCTTCGATCAGCGCGCGGGTGCCATCGAGATTGACGTGGTAGCCCTTCTCGAAATCGGTTTCCGCCTCGCCCGACACCACGCCGGCGAGGTGGAAGATCACGTCCGGCCGCTCCGAGATCGCTTTTTCCGCAACGCCCGGTGTGGCGAGATCGGCCGCTCGGGTCTTCACGTGATCGGAAAAGCCCGCGGGTCGTGTCGGCGCGACAATGTCGATCAACGTCAACTTTTCGATCGGCTGGTCGCCGAGCGCCCGGTCGATGACGAGCCTTGCGGTGAGCTTGCGGCCGATCATGCCCGCCGCGCCGGTGATTAGGATATGCATTTAGCTCTCCGTCGGTCTTTTGTCCGCCGGCTCGAAGCGGTCGATGCGGCGCAGATCGGGGAACAATAGCATCCAAATGCCGGCGATCAGCAATGAGCCGAACCCGCCGATCAGCACCGAGGGCACCACGCCCAGCCAGGCGGCGACCGTGCCGGATTCAAATTCGCCCAGCGTATTGGACGAGCCGACGAACAAATAGTTGATCGCGCTCACGCGCCCACGCTTGTCGTCGGGGGTTTCGATCTGCACCAGCGAAAAGCGGATCACGATGCTCAACGCATCGGACACCCCCAGCAGGGCCAATACCAGCACCCGCGACGTGACGCTTGCGCGCGCCCGCGAGCTTGCCGGCCAGGCCCGCGCCAAGCTGGCGGAGGGGATCAATCCCAAGAACGCACGGAGGCCGTCAGAAGGCGCCATGTTCGGCGAATATGCCGACCAGTGGATCAAGGCAATGAGCCCGTCCTGGCGCAACCGTAAGCACGCCGCGCAGTGGGAAATGACGTTGCGGGATTATGCGGCGCCCTTGCGTCGGCTGCCAGTGGACAAGATAACAACCGATGACGTGCTTTCGGTCTTGAAGCCGCTTTGGAACGATAAGCCTGAAACTGGCTCTCGCGTTCGCGGCCGGATCGAGCGCGTCCTTGATGGCGCCAAGGCGAAAGGGCTGCGCAGCGGGGAGAACCCGGCTCGCTGGCGCGGCCACTTGGATCAACTCCTACCAAAGCGCCAACGGCTCACGCGCGGGCATCACGCGGCGATGAACTATTTGGAGCTACCGGCTTTCATGAGCGACTTGCAGGGGCGGCAGGGAAACGCAGCCCTGGCCCTCGAATTTACCATCCTCACAGCCGCGCGGTCTGGCGAAGTGCTCGGCGCACGCTGGGAGGAAATCGACTTTGATCGCGCCGTGTGGAGCGTGCCGGCGACGCGGACGAAACCCGGCCGCGAACACCGCGTTCCGCTGTCGAAGCGTGCGCTCAAGATCGCGAAGGTGATGCATGAAGGCCGCAATGGCAATTTCGTTTTCACAGGTCAAAAGCCCGGCAAAACTTTGGCGGTGACGGCGCTCCAAAAGGTACTGCGCCGCATGAAGATTGAAAACGCGAGCGTGCACGGCTTCCGCTCCGCCTTCCGCGATTGGGCGGCAGAGTGTACCAATTTTGCGAATGAGGTTTGCGAGGCGGCACTTGCCCATGTGATCGAGAACAAGGCCGAAGCGGCCTATCGGCGAGGCGATCTCTTTGAAAAGCGCCGGCAGGTGATGGAAGCGTGGGCGGCCTATTGCGCGTCACTCAAAGCGGGCAAAATCGTTGCGTTTAGACGGTAGCCATGAACGATAGCCCGCTTTCGCGTAAAAAAAACCTGCTTGCGGTTAAAGCGGATGGTGCTCGACCCTGTCCGCCAATACAGACGCCGCCGGCGCTGCCTAGGGGCGTGGCGATGCAGGTTGCTGAACTTGCTCGCATACCCGCCGAGCCCACCGGAGAACGCGAGCTATTTTGCAAATGCCTCAGCGAGAGCCTGCAGGAGATTTGGGAGATGGACAGACGCTCGGTATCGTCGAAGCCGGGTCCTGCCCTACTTAGGGCCGCCGAGGCGGCGCGGACTCTCAACGAAGCGATTTGTAGCCTAAACAAAGACGACCGCGAATGGGTAGAAAGATTAATGGCCCGCTCGGAGTACCAAGAATTGCCACACGAATTCTTGCGTACGGTGTCGGACATTGATGACCTGTTCAGTGTCGCTATTGGTGAACTTAAGCCGTCAGTTCCTGGCTGGGCCGTGCTGCGCAATAAAAGCGGCAGGAGAAAGGGAATCGTCAATGATGCAACATTTTACTCTGTCGTTAGGTATCTCGTGATGTGGACGACCGTGTTTAAGGGAGCGTTCTCATTTGATAAGAACTATAAAAAGGGCACTTTGATTGACGCCCTTAATATTATGCGCCCGCACTTAAAAGGCGTAATACCAAATGCCTTACCTTACGGGACTATCCAAAAAATAAAAACCAAATGCACGAGAAGGCAACATAATTTTGTAGGTTCGGGCATTCCCGCCAAATAGCGCCCATCGCAACTGGACCAGATTTAGAGAAAAACTGGTCGCGGTTTTAGCTGCCTCACCGTGCCATATAACCACCACGTTCGCACCGACGCGAGCGTGATTGCCGGGAGCAACCCGGCCAACACTAGTGAGGCTACGATGGATAAGCGATTAGTTCACAGTATTGCTGAGGCGTGCGAGGCCGCGGGTACGGGCCGCACGGCGCTATATGAAGCGATCAATTCCGGCGAGCTGCGTGCAGTCAAACGCGGGCGGCGCACGCTGATACTCGACGAGGATCTGCGTCAGTGGGTGCAAACCCTGCCACCATTCACAGTGCAACACACCGTGTCCGTAAAAGGCAGCATGAACGGCCATAAGGACGGCGCCAACGGCGCAGGCGAAATGCCGAGCGCGCGCGAACGCAGGAGGGTAGCATGACCACGGGTCCTATCGGTGCGACAGGTATAGCAGCTTTTGATCGTGCGACCGGCCCGACCGGTGCCGGCGCGACCAATGCCGGCAATGTTACCGCCGCGGGAATACTGCCCGACGCCAAGACGAGCATTCAAGCGTTACCAAAATTCCTGCGCCCGAATTTCGAGCGGATGCCGCCTGAACTCAAGCTCTTGAAAAACTGGGTGCCGTGGGGAGCGGTCTGGACCGGTTCAAAATGGACTAAGCGTCCCATTCAGGTATCCGGGTTTGGCGCGAGCACGACCAACCCAAAACACTGGTCTTCATTCGGCGATGTGAAACAAGCGTACGAGCTTGCCGTCGAGCGCGGCTACATCGAGCTGCGCGAGAAGGGCAAGCCAATACAAAAAATTCCTGTCGGCGGCGTCGGTTTCGTGTTCGATGGCCGGCCCGACAAAGATGGGCTCGTTTATGCGGGGGTCGATTTTGATAGTGGGGCGCTCAAAGGCGAGATTCTATCTTTTTCGGCGGAGCGGGTGAAAAGGCTTGGATCATATAAGGAAGCGAGCGTCTCAGGCACTGGGCTGCACGTAATCGTAAAGGCGCATCCGCTTGCCAGCGGAATTGCTCACAATGGGATTGAGCTTTACACGAGCGGGCGCTTTTTCACCATGACAGGGTGCACGGGTGCCGACCCTGCACCTATCATTGCCGCTCCAGATGCGTTCGCCAAGCTTGCCGAAGAATTGCGTACCCAAAGCGCGAGTTCACGCACAGGCGAAGGTGGTCTGCAACCTAAGAGCGGCGAGCAAACGGCAGACGCCGAGACCATTGCATGGTTTGGAAAACTGCCGCCCGAAAAACAATGCGAAGTTGTCAAATACGCAGCCCTGCATATTGCCAAAAACTCGAAACTGTTTGAGCTGACTGGTAATGGCGGAAATTACCAAGAGTACTTGAAATTAACCCTCGCTCTCGCGCGCAGCGGAGTAGCGGAGGCAGAGGACATTTTCGTCGAGGCGGCTTCAACCGCAAAGGACGCGGACACCGATGAGGCGCTGCGGAGCTTCTTCAAGAACTGCGAAGACGTGCAACCAGGCACCAATGGCATTTCGGTAGGCACCCTTTTCTACATCGCGATCCAATGCGGTGCAGATTTCACCCCATGGAAGGAGATTGCCGATCTCAGCGACCCTGACGTTGCACTGTTTGTACCCGGCAACGAAGACAAATGTCGAAAGTTGCTCGATCGTGTAGTGGCCGCCGACCCGCGGACATACACCTTGGGCGACCCGACCGGCCCGCTGGTGATCTTACGGGTCCCGGACGCAGACACATTGCCACCGGAAACGCAGTGGAAGGGCGACTTGCCGGGCACAACATTGGCCACGCCAGCGGATGTCATGCAGCGCGCTGAACGGATCAGATGGATGAGGAAAGGCAAAAATGGCAAATATCGCGCTCGCCCACCGCGCGACTTCATCAGCGACTATCTCACGCAGATGTGGGGCCAATACGGGGCACGGCCTTTGCGGAGCATTGTACGGGTGCCGCGTATCGACGACCGCGGCGAGATTCGCTTTGATTCGGGCTATGACCCCCAGACAGGGCTCTTCCACGATAAGTCACCAACCTTCGACGTTCTGCCAAACCCCTCGCTCAATGATGCTCGAGCAGCGGCGAAAATGCTGTTGCACCCGTTTTCAAAATACAAATTCGACGATCCCGTTGCAGGGCAAGCGCTGCTGCTTGCTGCTATTTTCACAGCGATAGAACGACCGTTTCTGCCCGTCGCCCCAATGTTTGTCATCCGCAGTTCGATGCCAGGCACTGGCAAGGGGAAGATTGTGCGCAGCTTGGTGCGGTTGGCATTTGACACCGAGCCTGTTGCCATAACGTGGGGCGGCAACAGCGAGGAGTTTGAGAAACGTCTTGCCGCCCTCCTGTTACGGACTCCGGGCGTACTCAGCATCGACAATGCCAACGGGATGCAGATTAAAGGCGATCTGCTCGAAAGCATTATAACCGAAGGCTGTGCAGATATTCGTCCGCTCGGCCACAGCAAGATCGTGAAGGTGCGCAACCGCTCGCTCATTACGTTGACGGGCAACAATCCGCTCATCACCGGCGACATGGCCAGGAGGGCTCTTCCAATCGAAGTTCTGCCGCAGTCGCCTGACCCCGAGCGAGATCATTACCCCTTTGACCCTGCCGAGGTCACCCAGCGTCGCCGCACGGACTTCCTGATGGCCGCGTTTACCGCGATGCGGGCGTTTCGCTTGGCCGGTATGCCACGGCAAACGTTACCCGCTGTAGGGTCTTTCAACGACTGGTCCCGCAAAGTCCGCAATCTTGTCTATTGGCTGACTGGTTACGACGTTAGCGAAGCTTTCCACCAGAACAAAGCAGAGGACCCGCGGCGTCAGGGCGATGCGTCTTTGTTGGCCGCCTTGCATCAGCACTTCGGCGCCAAGCCATTCAAGGCAGCCGACCCCATCACTGTCCATAAACGAGTGACGGATCAAAGGCGTTCGCCGCTGCCCCTACCCGACCCGACACCGACGGAGCAGGCGCTGCACGAGGCAATCGAGGATGTACTCGGCAGCCGCGAGGCGAACGATGCAAAGGCTTTCGGCTATTGGGCCCGCAGGATCAAAGGGGCTCGCATCGAAGGGTTCATCTTGGAAACGCACCACAACCCCGCAACGAACGCCAACGACATAACGGTCCGACGGACGCAGCATGGGCAGCCGCCGGGAAGTACGGGAAGTACGGGAAGTATTTAGCCCTTACATGAGGATCAAAAAATGAAGGTGTCGGTGAACATTGATCAGCAAATAGGGGCGGAATCGTTCCCGAGCTTCCCGGCTTCCCGGCGCTTCAACAGGAATAAGCGCTGCGTCGGTGCAAAGGTCGCAAGGTCGCACGGTTTAACGGACGATCCGCCGCGACGATGTTCGCCCACGTTCACCCACGTCCGACGCAACCGGTACACCTTTTCAAAAATTATTATGCGCGACGATCTCGAAACAATTACGCTGACGTCCGCTATTAGCCAACGATTAGGAATCCTTATTCGAATTATTAAGCCAAAGCGTCAGCGCACCGTTACACCTTCTCAGCCGTCACCAAGCGCCGACAAATCTTTGCTCGTTTTTAACCCGTTAGGTATAGAAAGAACAGAGACAGACTGAAAAAGAAATACAGGAGGGTAAAATGATTTTCAGCGGTCTAGATGATCTAAACCCAAAACGGAACCCGCTCGGGCGCCGGGCGCTGGCCGCTCGCAAACGGTTTGCTCTCAACGGGCCGCCCGATGCGCCACCGCTGCCTCTTAATCATGATGAGCGTGAAGACCTAAAGTACGGTCTCTTCGGTAACATGGTCGCGTGGTATGCTCGCTCGTCGGAAGATCGGGATTACGATCTGCAGGGGCGCCCGTCCTTTGACGATTATGCCCGAGGTGTGATGGCAGCGGAGGAACGCGGCGAATTTGTCACGTTTCAAAACTTTTCACCTGCCGATATTGCGCAGATGAGAAAACGCTATCCGCCGCGTACCCTCGATGGCCTCGGACCGGCCCTCTGCTGGAACCCGCCTGCGATACAACGGAGGAAGCGGTCGTGTCCTGGCTAGATAAGTTGGAGAAGGCAAAGGTCGAAATGGCCGCATGGAACGTCGATCCATGGCGGCTGCGCTTAGAACGTGTGCGCGGCAAAATCGATTATGACGGGCTGGAGCGGGTGAGCAGCCAAACCCTGCTGGACATACTTGAGGTTCCCCAGCGTAGACGGACAGCGGGCGCCTACCGGCAACTAGCAAAGATAATGGCAGAGTTGGGCTGGACCGCAGTGCGAGTGCGCGACCTGACGCGGGGCGGCTACAAGGAGCAAGTTCGTGGCTACTGCCGCGATACTCGGTGCCGTTCCACCGTACCTAATTGAGAACGTGCGCCCGCTGGCAGTGCCTTATCAAGGTAACAAGGTAGACCGCCCTCAAGCGTCGTTCGAAGCACACCTTGCGCCCTTGCCACCTTGCGACCTTGCTACCCACGGTGCGTAATCTCTGCGGAGCGGCTGCCGGCACTAATTAGCCCCGCCGTGACTCAGGGAAACCCGCTGGCGATCTTGCCGTTCGACGGCGGCCCAGGCCAGCCACCACACCCTAAAACGACTCCATGACTCGCTGTGAGTCAGCGTGTAGGGCAGCGCCGCCAGGTCCGTTATTTGGTCGCTTTCGGGCAATAGCAGACAACGGTGGATTTTGGCCCGGGATGGTTTGTCCGCTTTTGACCCATCTCGGACATTGGGCCTGCTCAGCATCTGGGGCCGGTTGTGCGCCATTTCTCACTCTCCGCCCGGTCGCAAAGTGCTAGGCTTTAAGCCATGCTCACGGCGTGTTTTCAGGGGGACACATGCGGCGGCGCGAGTTCATCATGTTTGCTGGGAGCGCGGTTGCGTTGCCGCTCGCCGCACACGCGCAGCAGCCTGGGATGCCGGTAGTCGGGTTCCTGCGCAGCGTGTCCCTTGCCGATGCCGCGGACCTCGTGACAGCATTCCGCCAGGGCCTGAAGGAAACCGGTTATATTGAAGGCCAAAACGTCGCGATTGAACTCCGCTCCGCGGAAGGTCACCTGGATCGACTGCCTGCGTTAGTGGCCGATCTGATCCGCCGGCCGGTGGCCGTGATCGTCGGCAATCAAAACGCGGCGGTCGCGGCCAAGGCAGCAACTACGACGACCCCGATCATCTTCGCGATCGGGAGTGACCCGGTTGAGGCTGGCATCGTCGCCAGTCTCAACCGGCCGGGTGGCAATATCACCGGCGTGACCTTTTTGGTCAGCGGCTTGGGCGCGAAGCGACTGGATCTGTTGCGCCAGCTCCTGCCCAAGGCGACATTAATTGCCATGCTCGTGAATCCGGACAGCCCTGACACCGAAGCGGAGCGAAGAGACGTACAGGCCGCGGCGCAGGCTATCGGACACCAACTTATCATTCTGGATGCCAGCAGCAACCGCGATATCGAGACAGCCTTTGCAACGTTCGTGCAACGCGGTGCCGGCGCGCTACTCGTCGGTGCCGGGGCGTTCATGTTCTCCAACCGGGAACGGCTGGTCGCGCTGGCGGCGCGCCATGCGCTGCCGGCGATCTATGCCGATCGCGAAGTCGCCGTGGCTGGTGGCCTGATGAGTTACGGGCCAAGCATAGTGGATGCCTATCGGCAAACCGGCATCTACGCCGGGCGGATTCTCAAGGGCGCGAAGCCGGCCGATCTTCCGGTCATACGGTCCACAAAATTCGATTTTGTGATCAACCTCAAGACCGCCAAATCGCTCGGGCTCGAATTCCATCCGCAGTTGCTCGCCACCGCCGACGAGGTGATCGAATAGCGATGCTGTTTGCTGCGGTGCATCGGTCGCGATTGGCACTTAGCGTCATTTCGCTGCACCGCGAAATTTGGTCGCTATTGGAGTAAGAGCGGACATTGGCTCGAATTGCCGCTTATTGGGTCGGTCGCTAATGACCCAACAGCGACATTGGCTGTGCACTGCGGCAATGGTCTTGATGCCGGTTTCGGCCCCTACCAAAGTACTCGTTTAAGCCGATACAATGCCGGCTCCTTAGCTTGGGGAGGGCGGCATGCGACGGCGCGAGTTCATTACGCTTATCGGCTCAGCGCTTCCCGTCAGCGCAATGATTGCGGCGTTACCAAGTACATCGGCTCTTGCCGCAGTTACTGGCGCGGCTTCAAACGGTGCAGGACGTACGGTAAAGTTCCACGACGGCACCGTCGTCCCGGCGCTCGGTCAGGGCTCTTGGCATCTCGGGCAGGGCCGACATCCGGAAGCTATTGAGGAAGAAGCGCTGCGCACAGGCCTTTCACTCGGCATGACGTTGATCGATACGTCCGGGAATTACGGCGACGGCCGCTCAGAGAAATTAATCGGTCACGTGATTGCCGGTCAGCGCGACCGTGTATTCCTGGTCTCCAAGGTGGAGCCCTATCAAGTGACCGGAAACGGCATCGCGCGTGCTTGCGAGGCGAGCCTAGCGCGTCTCGGCACTGATCATCTCGATCTCTACCTGCTGCACTGGCCAAGTCGGGACGCCGACCTCTCCAGCATTGTGGCGGCATTCGAAAGTCTACGCACGACGGGAAAGATTCGCGCCTGGGGCGTGTCCAACTTCAAGGTCAGCGATATGGAAGCCCTATTCCATGTTCCAAACGGCAACCGCTGCGCGACCAATCAGGTCCTTTACAACATCGGCAGCCGCAGCATCGAGTATGATCTGCTGCCTTGGTGCGAGCAGCGCGGCATGCCGGTGATGGCCTATACTCCCCTCGGCGGTGCCAGCCTGCTGCATGACCCGACGCTTGCACGTATCGGCGCGGCACACGGTTGCTCGGCGGCCGCGGTCGCGTTGGCCTGGGCCATCCGCAGCGGTAACGTTATCGCAATTCCAGAATCCGGCTCGGCCGCGCATGTAAAGGAGAATGCTGTCGCGCTCTCACTGACGCTCACTCCGCAGGATCTTCAGACACTGGATGCAGCGCATCCACCGCCCCACCACTAGATGCCGCTCAACTGAGGGAAAGTAACGGGTCGAAGTAACGCCTTTCACCCCCGACACTAACCAATTGCGGCCGGCCGTGTCCTGCGGTCGGCCGTAGCAGCGACCGCCCCGCTTGGTGATGCAGTTTCTGCGGTGCATGAGTCCGCTTTTGGCACAAAGCGTCATTTCGCTGCGCTGCAAAATTTGTCCGCTATTGGAGGGTGGTCTCAACTGGTCGACGCAACACCGGGGGGCCAGCTGGCAATAAATAACGATGACGGCTTGCCAAACGCTCGCCCAATCGCTTTCGGCGACTCCCCTCGCAACCAGCTATCCCACAACACCATTTTCTCTGCCGCCCCCATACCACTACGAAGTCACTGACCTATCGTCCTACACTCTCTATGTTTTCCCTCTACGATAAAGTGTTGCGTCGATCGGTTGAGGCGGCAGAGTAACAGCGGACATGCCGAACGGGTTTAGTGAAGTAAAAAGCTCAAAGCGTGAGGCTGCCGTTTTGCCTGGTTCTTACAGCTTAGGGCATCGCGGGCAAAAAGGTGAGAAGGTAAAATTTTCTCACGCGCCGTTCGCTGTTACCTTGTCATCTTGACCCGTGTTGAAGGGCCAGTTTCCCTCTGTGAAGAAGTATTCGGTAGAATTGCCTGTGCGCGCCTAGCGACGATCCAACGCTGATTGATCGGGTTGCTGCCTAACCAATATAACTAAGAGCAATATGGGGGATGCCCTCACTCGTGAACGTACCGAGTTCGCGCATCCCCATTTTGTGGTGCGCTCGCAGCGACGGGCTATTATCGGCCCGCACAAACGTCATGGCGGAACGGCCACCCATGTGCGCTTGCAATTCTTTAAACAACGCGCCCGCGAGACCTTTTCCGCGCTCAGCTTCGGCCACGCAAACCGGGCCATAAAGGTAACAATCGGGCGGGGCCGGGAACGCGCGCAACATGGCCTGGACCATTGCCACGTGTGCTTGCGCGGCGAGTGAAGTTCCCAACACATAACCGACGACTTTGCCGTCCCGACGGCCAACTACGAGCGACTTTTCGAATATCGCGTGCCTAAACCAATCCGCGGTCTGCCTCACTGACAGGCCCCCGCCCCGTTCGACCAGGTTAAGCTCCTGAAGCGTGAGGATGCCGGGAATATCGTTCGGCGCGCCGAGAGAGATTTCGTAGTCGGCAATCATTTGAGCATGGGCCGAGTTCAAACCGAAGCGACAGACTAACATAATGGCGAATAGGTGTATATTTGGGATGACTGTTTCTGCCCTCACTCGGATATCGTTGGCTCGATCCGGGCCTCTAACCACGAGACGATTGCGGGATTTCCTTTCTGGTTCAAACAGTAACAAGGTAAAACGGTCACAGACCCTCACCTCGCCATTTTCTGCACCCTTGCCACCTTGACCCGTGTGAAGGTGTGACCGTGAGCGGCTGCCGGACGGCGAATTACCGTGACGTGTAACGCTGCTTAACCTTTTAATAGCCAA
>OCZT010003125.1_pt1 | contig 17039 bp, 7 predicted proteins | sample 1539031 | NCBI WGS metagenome assembly OCZT01 (sample SAMEA3539308, study PRJEB22396) | soil metagenome | biome: tundra; feature: field; material: soil | place: USA | collected 2010-05 | depth 0.15 m | reverse complement strand
CCGTAAAGTCGTTGGTCGTCCCGGTCTTGCCGCCCAGCGGATGCTTCAGTTGCGCCGCCGCCGCGCCAGTGCCCATCCGCGTCACCGCCTGCAGAAACTGCATCATCGTCCGCGCCGTCCCCACCGAAATCACCTCATTCACCTGGGCTGGCGGCTCGTCCAGCGGCAGTCCATCCGCCTGCGTCACCTTGCGAATGTAGTGCGGCTCAATGCGTATCCCGTCGTTCGGAAACACGCTGTAAGACTGCACCTGTTCATACAGCGAAAGATCAGCCGCGCCGATCGCAATCGGCAGATAGGCAGGAATATTGCTCACGACTCCAAACCGATGCGCCGTCTCGATCACCTTGCGAATGCCCACGTGATCGGCCAGCTTCAGCGCGGGAATGTTCCGCGACTCGGCAAACGCGTTCAGCAGCGTTATCGCGCCTTTGTAGTCGCCCTCGTAGTTGTGCGGCGTATACGGCCCGTTCGGCGTGTAGAAGCTCACCGGCCCATCCACAATGATGTCCGTCGGCTTCGCTCCCGCCTCCACCGCGGTCGTATACACATACGGCTTGAACGACGAGCCCACCTCGCGCTCCGCCTGCGTAGCTCGGTTGAACTGCGACAGCGCGAAATCGCGCCCGCCTACCATCGCCAGCACCTCGCCGTTCGAGTTGTCCACCGCCATCATCGACGCCTGCACGCCCGAATCCTGCTGCAACTCCGCGTGCAGTATCCCGTCCGCGGAGCTGCCATCCAGCCGCACGTACACAACGTCGCCCGTCGTCAGGAAGCTGTCCGCCGCCGTGTGCTGCGTCCACTTCCAGTCCACCGGCGTCATCACCGCGCGCTGCGACGCGATCTTCACCATCACCCGCGCCGGCGAAACCTCCGTCACCAGCGCGTGATAGTACCCGCCCTTCTCGATCGACTGGCCCCAGTCGGGATGCTGATACTTCTCCAAATCGGTCCCGGCCGCTGCGACGTTGAACAAATGCCCCTTCCATCCGTGGCGCCGCTCATACGCCGCGGTGCCGTCGAGAATCGCTTTGTTCGCCACCAACTGCAGATCGAGGTCGAGCGTCGTGTACACCCGAAGACCCGCGCCATGCACCTCCTCCGCGCCGTACTCCTTCTCCAGTTGCCGCCGAACCTCTTCAACGAAGTAAGGAGCAACCGAGTTCGGCGGAGGCTCGATATTCAGCCCCAGCGGAGACGCCGCAGCCGCCTCTTCCTGCTCCTTGGTGATCTTCCCGTCCGCCAGCATCTCGCTGAGCACAAGATTGCGCCGCTTGAGCGCACGATCCGGATGATTGAGCGGCGAATAGTATTCCGCGCCCTTGGGCAACGCCGCCAGCAGCGCAGCCTCCGTCAGCGTCAAATCGCGCGCGTGTTTGCTGAAGTAATACTCCGACGCAGCCTCGAACCCGTATGTTCCGTGCCCCAAATAGATCTGGTTCGAATACATCTGGAAGATCTGGTCCTTGGTGAACACCCGCTCAATCTGCATCGCGAGCAGGATCTCCTGGATCTTCCGCCCGTAGGTCTTCTCATTCGACAGAAACAGGTTTCGCGCCAACTGCATCGTCAGCGTCGACGAGCCCTGCGCCCGGCTGCGCGAGTGAAGATCGCGCCACGCCGCACCCACCGCGCGCATCAGGTTCACGCCCCAGTTCCTCTCGAATGTCTTGTCCTCAATCGAGATCAGCGCCTGCCGCAGTACCGGCGGAAACTGCGTGTACGGCAGCACCACCCGCCGTTCCAGCGCGAACGAGCCGATCTCTCGTCCATGAATATCCAACAGTTCCGTCGTCGTATTCGGACGATACCGCACCAGGTCGTCCATCTGCGGCAGGTCGATGGAATACACCAGCATCAACCCGCACATCACCCCAAACAGCGAGGACAACCCGAGCAAAACCAGAAACGTAGCCCGCACCGCGATACGCCGCGTCGGATACGAAGGGCCATGCAGCACATTGATCCCACCCAGGCGGCCAAAGATCCTCCGCCACCACGGCAGTTTTACCTGCTCCGGGGACTCTCGCTCATCGCTGAATAAACTCGGCACGGCCCCTTCACGATAGCATGGCGAACCATCGCCTCACCCTGTGAATCCCGCCGTCGCGTCGTCAACTGACCACTGACCACTTACCGCTGCTCTTAAGCCGCTTTGCCCTTGAGGATGTCCAGCGCCTTGGTCAATTGCTGATCCACCTGAACGTCCGGCTTCTTCACCGGCACTGGAGTCGTGGTCTCCACCGGCGCCTCTTCGTCCACGCCTGCCTGATCGTCTGCCCCTGAGGCCAGCAGCACGGTCGGCGTCACTCCATCATCCTGCAGCTTCTTGCCCGAAGGCGACTCATACTTCGCCACTGACAGGATCAGCGCCGCACCGTCCGGAAGCTCGAAGGTCTTCTGCTGTGCCCCTTCGCCGAACGTCTTCTCGCCCACCACGTCGGCGCGCTTGTTATCGAGAAGCGCCGCCGCAACCAGCTCCGCCGGCCCCGCGGTCCCGCGATTCACCAGCACCACAACCGGCGCCGTCGTCTGAACCGCCTTCGACGGATCAGCCGTAAACACCTGCTTGGGGAACTTCTGCCCTTCCAGCGTCGCAATCGTCCCGTTCTTCAGCAGCATGTTGGCCAGGCGCGTCGCCTCGGTCATGTCCCCAGCGGCCACATCGCGCAAGTCCAGCAGAACCTTCTTGTTGCCGGTCTTCTGCATGCCCTTCAGCTTCGCTTCAACCTGCTGCACATGGTCGTGATCCAGAATCTCCGGCTTCAGATACAGAATCGAGGCGTTCTCATACAGTTGGTCGACCACCGGAGGCAGCACGTCGCCCACGGGAGGAACCACCGTCATGCTTCGCGTCATCGTAATCTTGTCCGGCTCCACCTTGCCGCTATGTCCCACCACACCAACCGTCAGGGTGCTCCCCGGAGTGCCCTCCAGCATGCGCTGAATCATCGCCAGAGAGATGTTCCGCGTGTCCTGACCTTCAATCGATTCCATGATGTCGCCATCGACCAGCCCAGCCTTGTCCGCCGGACTTCCCGGGACCACCGACACCACGGTCGCGTACCCGTACCGCTTGGAGACGTTGATTCCCGCCTGCGCCTTGCCGCCCTTGTCCGCCTTGTAGATCTTGTACTCCTCAGGCGTCAGGTAGCTCGAATCCGCGTCCAGTGACTCTGCCAACCCGCGCAGAGCGCCGTTCGTCACCTCGGTGATGTTCGGGTCCGTCACATAGTCCTGCTGGATGTGGTGCAGAACCTCGGTATAGACATTGATCTGGCGATATGCGCCGTCCTGCCCGGCTGAGGCAGCACTGACGCCGCTCGAGTTCACGCCCAGGAAAACCGTGAGCACCAGGACCACCGACACCGCGAGCAACAGAATCTTCGAAATCTTAGGCATAAGTCGGAGCATCTCCACCGGACAGGTCTCGAACAGTCGCCGGTCTGGATTAGACGTACTCCACCGGCAACCCGATAGCCAAATGATACTACCGTTGGCCAAATCCCTGCGAATCGACGATTAGCCAGTCCCCAGCGGCTCCATGTCGACGGCGACCCTGAGCGTGTGGGCTCCGCCGCCAAGAGCCAGGCCATGCAGAGGACTCACGTCGCCGTAGTCGCGGCCCCAGGCCAGCGTCACATGGCCGTCCGACGGGACAACGTTGTTGGTGGGATCGACGTCCAGCCAGCCGTTCCCCGGGCAATAAGCGGAAACCCACGCATGGGATGCATCGGCGCCCACCAGCCTCGGCTGCCCAGGACGTTGGAACGTTCGCAGGTAGCCGCTGACATACCGCGCCGCGAGATTGATGGAGCGGAGGCAGGCGATCTGCACATGCGCGAAATCCTGGCACACGCCCCGCCGCTTCCGGAAGACCTCTTCGGGGGGCGTCCGCACATTGGTCACCTTGGAATCGAAGCGGAAGTCCCGGTTAATGCGTGCGGTCAGATCCAGAAGGGCCTCCGGCATGGGCCGCCCCGGAGTAAACGACTGGAACGCATAGGAGGCAAACTCCGGGCGTATCCGGATGCGCGGCGACTCAAACGCAAACTGGTAGGCGTCCAGCCCTGCATGGCTGTGATCCCAGGGAAGAGATTGGGCTACCTCTTCCCACGCGGGCGCCTGCCGCGGCCATGGTGTGGCTTGATCCTTGAGAACCACCTCGCTGCGCGCCTCCACCACCAGTTCCTTGTGCAGCTCCTGAACTGTGAAGAAGCAGAGACGATTCCCAAAAAAGTCGACCCGCTCAGTACACATAGCCGGCCGCGGCTGGATGTCGAGTTCCATGCGCACCAACTTCTGGTGCTGCGAAGACCGCGGTTTCAAACAGGTCACGTGGTTGCCGACCGAGACCTGGTATTTGTATCTGTACGTCGATCGGTGAATAATTTTATAGATCATTGGCCTACGGTGATCGGCAAGGTGCGAGCGTGGCTAAAGTACCTGCTCGATAAGTTATTCGACCATGAAGGCAACAGTTGTTCCAGGTCCCGGAGGAACCGCTGAAGCCGGCCCAGGCCGTCGGAGCCATTCGTTCCTCCCGCAGCCGCGCCCGGCAACGGGTACTCAATCTCTCGCAAATCGAAGCTGCGCAACATCGTCGCGGCGTCTTGCATAGCCTTTAGGTCGTCTGAAAGATGTCGAGGAAGCTTCTCATACAGATCCGCAAGGTGTCTCAGTTGAAAGTCCAGAGACCGGGGATTCATGTCATCCGCCATCAGCAAATCCAGCACAGCTAACGGCTGCAGCGTTGTAAAGTAGCGCGTTCTGTATGATACGGAGCTGTCCGCGACCTCGAGCAGGCATTCCAGGAACGACCAGTCCTGTTCGCAGAGCGGAGTGGTGACCTCTCGCATTTGTCTCGTCGAATAGATCGCGCGCTCCAGCCGCCGGCCGATGCTCATGAACAACCAGCCCGAGCCGCGATTGATGTTCTCGCGCTCCATACCAGAAAATGCGGACAGTAGTTCCAGGCACCTGGTCAGCGTCGCTGGATACTCGAGAAACTGGGTGCCGTGTTGAAGCTGAATCGAATCCCGAAGCTGGCTGATGAGATAGTTCATATCGGCCGACAACCGTTCCCGAACATTGCCGCCAACTCGCGACACCTCGGCCAGAGTAGAAGCCAAGCTGTCCGGTCGCTTGGTATTGCTCAACACAGAGATCAATTCCTGTTCGAGTTCACGCAAGGTCGGCCGCCTGTTCTTAGGCTTCGGCAGCTTGCTGTGCCGCGACTCCAGACAACTGTGCAGCCGGATGAGGCAACCGAGTTCCGCCTCATCGGCGCGCCGCACGCGAGGGATCAGCGAGCGCACGATCCGGGCTATGTTCTCGGCCCGCTCCACGTATCGACCCAACCAGAAAACATTGTCGGCCACACTGCTTGGCACTGCAGGCGCGACCCGGCGCAACTCCACCGGTTCACCACGCGGGCGCAGCATACTGAACGTGTCGACCGGGCTGTCCCAGAGAACCCACGCGTCCTTGCTGTGACCGCCCCGCTGCATCGAAACGACCGATCCCTCCGACTCGGCAACCCGGGTCAAGCCGCCAGGAAGCGCGATCCAACCATTGCCGGTATTCAGCACATAGGCACGCAACACCACGCTGCGCGAAATCAGGTGTCCGTTCTCCCACACCGGTGCGGTCGACAGAGCGATCTGCTCCTGCGCCACATACTCGTAGGGGCGAGTCCGCACCTGGTCGGCAAACTTGCTCTTCTCGGCTTGCGGGATTTCGGCGCCAAAAACCGGCTCCATCCCGCGCGTTGGAAATGCCGGCTTCACCACCACGGAATCGAGATGGTTCAGCACCCAGTCGAGCGCGGGCGTCTGACCGCACCACCAGGTTGCTACGGATGGAAGTTTGAGTTGCTCGCCAAGCAAGTGCCTGGAAAGTCCTGGAAGAAAAGGCATCACCGCTGCCGTCTCAATCAGCCCGCTTCCCAAGGCGTTTGCGACCTTCACATTTCCAGCGACGACAGCGTCCACGAGGCCCGGCACGCCCAGCAGCGACTCGCTGCGCAACTCCAGAGGATCGCAAAAGCTATCGTCAACACGGCGCAGAATTACATCGACTTTTTCCAACCCGTCGACCGTCTTCAGATACACGGACCGGTCACGTACTGTGAGGTCGGCTCCCTCAACCAGAGTGAAGCCGAGGTATCGCGCGATATACGAGTGCTCGAAGTAGGTCTCGTTGTGCGGGCCGGGAGTCAGGAGCACAATTCGCGGATTGTTACATTGGGCGAGGTGGATGAGCGCTTCGCGTTGCGCCCGGAAGAAGGGAGCAAGGCGCAATACGTTCGACGTACGGAAGAGATCAGGCAGAACATCGGCGACGATGGTGCGGTTCTCCAGCGCATAGCCGCTGCCCGCGGGAGCCTGCGTGCGATCCGCCAGCACCCACCACTGGCCGTCCGGTGATCGAGCCAGATCGACCGCCAGCATATGCAGATAACTCTGCGCGGGCACCTGCACGCCCACCAGCGGACGAAGGAACGCTGGGTTGGCATACAGCAGAGCTGCGGGAAAGTACCCATCCGTGACGAGGTCCTGCGAACCGTAAAGGTCCTCCAGAATCAGGTTCAGCAACTGGGCGCGCTGTATGATGCCCTCTTCGATGAACCGCCACTCGTTCGCCGGAATAAGGAATGGGACCAGGTCGATCTTCCAGGGCCGATTTGCCCCGAGCGGATCACCATAAATGTTGTACGTGATCCCGTTCTCGCGAATGCGTCGTTCGGCGCGACCCCAGCGTCGTCCCAACTCGTCGGGGCCGATCGCCCGAAGCGACTCCATCAGGTGCGCCCAGTGCTCCCGAGGATTCACACCGTCGGCCGATAACTCGTCGTAAGCCGCTCCATAGCGAAGTGGAGTCTGATCCAGATCGACAGTCATGGGACAAGCCCCGGCCTTTCACTGCGGTGCTTCGGTTCGGATACCGGAATGCGCAGGTCCAGAGTCGTAGGAAAGATCAAGTTAGTCTCTTCCTCCGGGATTGCCATCGGGCTGAGCGTTGGGTCGACTGGCTGAAAGCGCTCCATTCGCCGTGTCGCGGCCTCGGTAGCATTCGCGGGCCGTGTCGTGTAGACGCGATCGTCGGGTGGTCCCGCGTGATAGATGCATCGGCCAATCAAACGGTCCTTCCAGCGGTCGATGATATCGAAGACAAGCGGCGTATGCACCGGAATTGTGGGATGTAACGTCGCAGATAACCGGCGGGCACGATAGCGGACGCCCGCTACCAACTCTCCGGCCACGTCCGTGGGATGGAGCGGTACCCTGCGTCCATTGCAGGCAACCACATAGCGGGATTCCGTTGTGAACCCGGACGCCTTCACCTGCATCCGCTCGAGCGACGAATCCACGCTGCGCACCGTTCCGCCCGACGTAGTCTCTTCCGCGAGCACGTTCCACGGCTCCAGGGCCTGGCGCAGCTCGAGTTCGACTCCCTCGACGGTGATCGATCCAATCCTGGGAAAGCGAAATTCCATGTGCGAGGCAAACCACTTCTCCTCGAACTCGTATCCGGATTGGCGCAGTTGAGCGAGCACGTCGGAAAAATCCTGCCGGACAAAATGCGGCAGCATGAACCGGTCATGCAGCGCGGTTCCCCAGCGGATCAGGTTTCTTTCAAACGGCCGCTGCCAGAACGTGCTGACCAGGGCGCGAACCAGCAGCAACTCGACAAGCCCCATCCTGACGTGCGGAGTCATTTCGAACGCGCGCAGTTCGAGCAAGCCAAGCCGCAACCCAAGACCCTCCGGCGGAAAAAGTTTGTCGACGCAGAATTCCGCTCGATGCGAGTTCCCGGTCATATCCACCAGCAGGTTGCGAAACAATCCATCCACAACCCACGGCGGGCAATCGCTGGCGGGGAGATTGCGGAACGCCACCTCCAACTCATACAGGGCATCCATGCGCGCTTCGTCTACGCGGGGATACTGGCTCGTCGGCCCAACATACATGCCGGAAAAGAGATACGAGAGCGACGGATGATTCTGCCAGAACGCCACCATGCTGCGCAGCAGATCCGGCCGACGCAGCAAGGGGCTGTCCAACACCGTTGCTCCGCCAATCACGATATGACTGCCGCCGCCGGTAGCGACATGGCCGCCATCGTAGTTGAATTTCTCGGCGGTCAGCCTGTTGCGGCGCGCCTCCTCAAACAGCAGCGTGTTGATCGATTCGAGTTCGTCCCAACTGCTCGCGGGCGGAAGATTGACCTCCAGAACGCCCGGATCGGGAGTAACACTGAACGATCGCAACCGCGGATCGGAGGGCGGTGTGTAGCCTTCCACCCACACCGGCTGGTGCAGATACTGGCACGTATCCTCGACCGCGGCAACCAGGTCGAGATAGTCCGCCAGCTTGGACGCATACGGCAGAAATACATGCAGGCGGCCATCTCGCGCCTGAACGCACAGCGACGGCCGGATCAACTCCGTCGCTGTCTCGGCAGTGCTCGACAGAGGCGGAAGCGGATCAGCCACAGGGTCCATCTTGAAGAGATCAGGGCGGCGGACCGGGTGCGTTGCCAGCTTGACCTGTTCCGCGAAGGGCGCTGCGTCAAACTCATATTCGAGCTCATCCGGCGCCACCCAGGGCATCGTCTCGGTCGGTATGCGAAAGCCAATCGGTGAGTCGCCTGGCGTTAGTTCGAGGCGCTCCGGACGAGGAAACCACAACTGGCTCGACCAGCCCAGCCGCCCCGCCGGTTGCCGTCGGCGAAGAGGCAAGATGTACCCCGCTGGCTCCGTCGACTCGGCTCCCGGATTGTACGCAGGCAGCAGGTTTTCGGAGCTTACCTGGAGCCGGTGCGTCAGAGCTTCGCCGAACCGCAATGCATCCGCCACTCCAAACCCGTAGTCCTTATCCTCGCGAGCGATGAGGTCGACATTCTCCCAAACCGGGACGCCGTCGGCGCGCCAATAGCAGCTCAGCGCCCAACGCGGCAACGGTTCGCCCGGATACCACTTGCCTTGGCCGTAGAGAAGCAGCGCGCCCGGCGCAGTCTTCTCGCGGAGGCATTGAATGAGCGCGAGCCCTCGGCTTCGCTTGATCGGCCCCAACGCATCGATGTTCCATTGCGGGCTTTCGGGCTCGTCGATGCCCACAAAGGTCGGCTCGCCGCCCATGGTCAGGCGCACGTCCTGCGCTTTCAGGTCTGCGTCGACTTTGTGCGCGACCTGTTCAACCTTCGCCCAATCTTCTTCGCTGAAAGGCTTCGACAGCCGTGGCGACTCATTCAGGCGGCTCACGGACATGGAGTAGCTGAAGTCCACATTGGCCGGCTCCACCGTGCCCCCAATCGGCGCGGCCCGCGACGCACTCGGAGTACAGACCAGCGGAATGTGACCCTCGCCGGCCATCAGGCCCGAGGTCGAGTCCATTCCAATCCAACCCGCGCCCGGCAGATAGGCCTCCGCCCATGCATGCAAATCTGCGCAGTCCGTCTGCGGGCCGCTCGGACCTTCCAACGGCTGCTCATCCGGCGCCAACTGAATCAGATAGCCGGAGACAAAACGCGCGGCGATCCCCAGGTGCCGGAGAATCTGCACTAGCAGCCACCCGGAGTCGCGGCACGACCCCATGCGCCTTTCCAGCGTCTCCTCGCACGTCTGGACGCCCGGCTCCATGCGCGTCCCATAGCCAATCTCGTTACTTACCCTTCGATTCAGGTCAGCCAAGAATCCGATCGTCCCACGCTTCTCGCGCGAAATGCTCTTGAGAAAATCCTGGAGCCGAGGGCCAGCCACGTCTATCGAGCGATAAGGCTGGAGATCCTTGGCCAACTCCGGCCCATACTTAAATGGATAATCTTCGATTCCCGGTTCCAAAAAGAAATCGAACGGATTGACGGGAGACAGGTCCGCGACGAGGTTCACCTCGACCACGAACTCGTTCGTCTTGCTCGGGAAAAGAGCGCGCGCCAGGTAATTGGAGTGCGCGTCCAACTGCCAATTCAGGATGCGATCGTAAGGGGTGATATCAAGCGAGTAGCTGAGGATCGGCGTTCGGCAATGCGGGGCGGGACGCAACTGTATCACCTGTGGACCGAGCGACACCGCCTTGTCGTACCGGTACTGTGTCCGGTGATTCAGAGCAACCTGTATTCCCATCCACCCTCATGCGGCCCACGCCTGAAGTTCCTGGTTCGTTCTCAATCGACACCACAAGCCCAAAAGGCTGCAAGCGGCTCGTAAGCTGATGTTGTAAGGCTACCTTAACATATCAACTACAAGAACGATATCCATTTGAGGGAGACGCCCGGGCGAGCAACTAGGCGCTAGCACGCCATGTTGACTGGATTGATGACGGCGAACAGAAGCGAACTGTCACCTGTGGTATAGGTGACGTCCGAAGCCTTGTGATGCTAAACGGAATCAATAACTTAACTCGGCAGAATCCGGAAAATCAGGGACCGATGCCACGAAGATAGGGGGCGTACATCCGTACACAGCGGTTTTCAGCTAAGATTCTCTCTAGGCAGACCGTAGGCGGAGAACAATCCTCTTTATGACGACATTGTTGACTCCCTGGTTCAATCCCTCTGCCTTCCTCGACGCCGGCAAGCGTCCTTTGTTGGCTTTCGGGGCAAACTTGTCAGTACAACATGCATCCTACTTGGTTGCATCGATTGGGCCCCATCTTTCTTCTGAACACGTAGCGCCAAGGTCCAGCTGATTGCCCAGACTTGATAGCACAACTCGGCGGACCGCATCGGGATTTTTCCTCGCGACACTGGCATTCGCCGTGTTCTTCTGGGGACTGCATTACAAACTCTCCCTCTATCGCTCTAATACCGCTCAGCATCGTTCGCCCGAAGCCAAGCTTCTGTCCCAAAAGGAGCGACCGGTTTTGTCCAATAGAGTGGGCTCCGTGCGCCCGGTATCCCCGCGGCCTCAATCGTCGACATTTTTTTTCATATTTCTGATCGCCGCTGTCGCAATCGGTTCGTACCCCGACATATCGCTCGGGACCCAACTCGTGACCACAGATGACGATTCTCGTCAGCAGTGCCGCGCCACTGCCCGTTGCTTCTCATCCCGGCCCCCTCCGGCATCGCTCCCTTCCAATTAGGACCATCCCTTCAAGCTGCTAGTCAGCCCGCGAACTCTCGCAGGTTTGCGGCTCATTGAAGGGTCGATTGATACCCCGAATCTACCCGTATTGCGATAGGTGCCTTCATCATGTCTATGCGATCTCCATCGATCGTTGCTAGGGGTGCGCTGCTCATTGCGCTCCCGTGCCTTGTCTTCACTGGGTGCAAAGAAAAGCAGCCAGAGTCTGCACCTGTAACGGCTTCGGTCGTTGCCGCCTTGCGCACGCCGCTAGCAAACACCCTCACGGTCGCAGGCGAGTTCCTTCCGTACCAGGAGGTCGAGTTGCATGCGAAGGTGGCGGGTTACATCCGTCACATCAACGTGGATATAGGAGACAAGGTGAAACAGGGGCAGGTGCTCGCCACACTCGACGTGCCCGAATTGCAAGCACAGGTGCAGGGTGCGCAGGCGGGCGTTCGCCAGACGCAGGCCGAGATTGTCCGGTCCACCAGCGACGTGGCGCGTGCGAAGGCGAACTATGCTGCACTGCACGCCGCGGCGGAGCGGCTGCAACAAGCCTCCGATGCGCGTCCCGGCTTGATTGCGCAGCAGGAGTTGGACGACGCGCAGGCCAGGGATCAGGCGGCCGCGGCACAAGTGGATGCAGCGAAGTCTGCGCTGAACGCCATGCAACAACAACTCGGCGTGTCGCAGGCGCAGCAGCAGCAGATATCGACCATGGCCGACTACTCGCGCATCACCGCACCGTTTAGCGGTGTGATCACATGGCGCTACGCTGATACGGGCGCACTCATTCAAGCAGGCACGTCAAATGCCGGCTCGGCGCCCGTGGTCAAGATCGCCGAGATCAGCACGCTGCGACTGCGGCTGCCCGTGCCGGAATCGCTCGCCGGCTTTGTGCATACCGGCGACGCTGCCACCATCTACGTCCAGGCACTCAACACCACACTTACCGGAAAGATTGCGCGCACCACCGACGCACTGGATCCGGCAACGCGCACCATGCAGGTGGAGGTGGATATTCCGAATGCCAAGGGTCAACTCGCACCCGGCATGTACGCCGAGGTCTCGGTTAACATCCAGCGCTCTGGCGATGCGCTGGTGGTGCCTGTCAATGCAGTCGATCGCAGCGGCAGCACCCCAGCTATCTACGTCGTCAATGCGCAGAACAAAGTCGAGCGGCGCAACGTAAGCCTTGGCATTGCTACCGCAAATCAAACCGAGATTCTGAGTGGTCTGCGCAATGGCGAGTTGGTCATCGTCGCCAACCAGGCAAGCTATCTGCCGGGTGAGCTGGTAACGCCGAAGCTGAGCTCAATGGCCGGAATCAGCACGACGGAGGCCCAATAATGTCAGGCTTCGCTCTCCGCTATCCGTTCTTCATCATCATGCTATGTCTGGTCATCGCAGTTGTGGGCGTAACCACGGTTGCGCGTATGCCTGTGGACCTCTTCCCGGAGATCAATATCCCTGTCGTCGTTGTAGCCACCTTCTACAACGGCATGCCGCCGGAACAGATTGAGGCACATATTACCAATCCGTTTGAACGCTTCTTCACGCTCGGTAGCGGCATTGATCACATCGAATCGCGCTCCCTGCCGGGCGTCAGTCTGATTCGCGTCTACTTTCAACCGGGAACAAGCTCAGATGCCGCAGTCAACACCATCTCCAACCTTGCGATGGCCCAACTGAGGCGTCTTCCCCCAGGAACTCTTCCGCCGGTCGTGCTCAAGTTTGACTCATCGAGTCTTCCGGTCTGCCTGATCACTTTGAAAGGCCAGGGTCTCAACGAAACTCAGTTACATGACTTGGGACAATACAGCGTCCGCAACCAGATCGCTTCTGTGCCGGGGGCCTCCATCCCGCCCCCTTTTGGCGGTAAGTATCGGCAGATCCAGATTTACGTTGACCCGACGAAGCTTGAGGCCAATCAACTTAGCCCCATGGATGTTGTCCGGACGGTGAATGACGCCAACGCGATTCTTCCTTCGGGCGACGTCAAGCTCGGGCCGACAGATTTCAACATTTACACCAACTCGCAGTTCCCCAACACGGAAGAGATCGACCGTCTCCCGCTGAAAACCAGCGGCAACGGACAACTGCTGATCGCCGATATCGGGCAGGCCAAGGACTCTTCTGCCATTCAGACAAATATTGTGCGCGTCGACGGACAACATTCGGTCTACCTGCCCATTCTCAAGCAGGGCGGCGGCAGCAATACCATCTCGATTGTGAATGGTGTCCGTGACGGTCTGAAGCATCTCGTCGATATTCCCAAGTCGCTCAAGACCGCGGTGGTCTTCGACCAATCGGAATTCGTAAAGACAGCCATCAAGAATCTTGGCAGCGAAGGAGGGATAGGGCTCGTCTTGACTGCGTTGATGATCCTGATCTTCCTGGGTAGCATGCGCGCCACGGTTGGCGTCATGCTGTCGATTCCACTCTCCGCGCTAGCGGCGCTTCTTGCCCTGAACTTCATGGGTGGCACCATCAATTCGATGGTGCTCGGCGGCCTGGCTCTGGTGTTTTCGCGGCTCATTGATAACTCGGTGGTGGTGCTTGAGAATATTTTTCGCCACCTGGAGATGGGCAAATCCCCTAGAGAAGCGGCAGAAAAGGGTGGACAGGAGGTTGCACTCCCCGTACTCGCTGCTACCTTTACGACGGCGATCGTCTTCTTCCCAGTTGTGTTTCTCTACGGCGTCAGCCGCTACCTCTTCGCCGCGCTCGCACTCTCCGTCGTTCTATCGCTGTTCGCGTCGTACGCGGTCGCGATGACAGTGGTGCCGCTTTTCTGCGCACGCTTTATCAAGAACGCGCACAACGAAGCCGCGCATCACGCCGGCGGCAGCCCATTCCAGATCTTTGTGCGCTGGTTCAACCGGCGTTACGACAAGATGCTGATGCACTATGACGTCGCAGTCAGAAAAAGTCTGCTTCGCCCTGCTGCAATCGTTGTTGGCGTTCTTGGTGTGTTTCTCCTCAGCCTCGGCCTATATCCCTTACTTGGTCTGTCCTTTTTCCCGCGAACGGATCCAGGACAATTTGTTATCAATGTGAAAGCTCCCAGCGGTACTCGTATTGAACTGGCGGATGAATACGTGGCACATATCGAACAGGATATTCGCGACGTAATTCCGAAGCAGGATCTCGGTATGATCGTCTCGAACATCGGCACCGCTCCAGGCTTTTCCGCCATTTATTCTAGCAATTCAGGTCCACACACCGCCTTCATCCAAGTGAGCCTGATTAAAGGCCACAGCAAGAGCAGTTTTGCCTATATGTCCTTAGTGCGGAATAAACTGCGCGAAGATTTTCCCGAAATATCCACTTATTTCCAAACCGGCGGTCTCGTCGATGCGGTAGTAAACCTTGGCCTCCCTGCTCCAATCGATATTCAAGTGAGCGGAAACGATCTCAACGAGGCGTCCGCTGCCGCTTCCGTGTTGGCGAAGAAGATTCGGGCCCTAGATGGTGTTGGCGATGTTCTCATTCCGCAGGACGTTGACTATCCAGGGTTGAGTCTGCAGGTCAATCGCGAGATGGCGGGGCGCCTCGGGCTCACCTCCCGGGAAGTCGTGGACAATGTCATCACCGCGCTAAGCTCGAACGCCATGATCGCGCCAAACTACTGGGATGATCCCAAGAGTGGAAACAGCTATCTGATTGCCGTGCAATATCCCGAGTCACAGATGAAATCGCTCCAGGATCTCAATCAGATTCCGATCAGGTCACACAATGGGGCGACCGCCACGAACCTGGGTGCAGTCGTACAGATACTGCCGATGAAATCGCCGACAGAGGTCGATCACTATCAGTTGCAACGAGTGAACGACATATACGTCTCCCCCTCGGGACAAGATCTCGGCGGACTTGCTAAACGTGTCGCTAACGTCATCTCGAGCACTCCGCTTCCCGAGAATCTGCGCGTCGTTATCCGCGGTTCAGTTGAAGGAATGCACAAGTCTTTTGTGAGCTTTGGGCTTGGTCTCATTCTTTCGATCATTCTCGTCTACCTGATCCTGATGGCGCAGTTTGCATCCTTTATCGACCCACTTGTCATCCTGCTCGCGGTTCCACCCGGGATCACCGGGGTCCTTCTTTTCCTGCTACTCACCGGGACCACGCTGAACGTGATGTCGCTTATGGGCGTGGTTATGATGACCGGGATCGTGGTTTCAAACTCCATCCTGATCGTCGAGTTCACGCGCAGCCTGCGTAGAGAAGGTATGCCGATTGGCGAGGCGGTGGCCATGGCGTGCCGCGTTCGCCTCCGCCCGGTCCTGATGACTTCGTTGGCCACCATCCTCGGCATGATACCTATGGCGCTTGCGCTCGAGGCGGGCAGCGAGCAGTATGCGCCGCTGGCTCGCGCCATTATCGGCGGCCTTACGGTCTCGGTACTGGTCACGGTCTTCGTGGTTCCCGCGGCGTATCTGCTGGTGCATCGCAAGGAAGAACACGCGCCAGTAGCAGGGGAGGCTTAGTCATGAAGTCGCATCAGAAGATCAACGTCGCACTCCTTCCGCTCGTGCTGCTTAGTTCGGGGCTCCTTGCTCAGAGCCCGCCGCTCGCACTGCCAAACGCCCCCGGACCTTCATCGCTTCTCGTCGCTTCCTCTCAACCGCCATCAACGGCCTTGCCTCAGCCGCACGCAGACGGAACGGAGACTCCAACCCTGCTCACCCGTCAAGAAGCTGAAAGGATCGCGTTGGCGAACAACCCTCGCATTCACATCAGTCAGTTGATCGCAAGAGTTCAGCATCAGGTCGTTCGGGAACGTCGTGCCGATCAACTCCCAAACGTGAACGGTAGCGTGACAGCAGTCGAGGCAAACGATGGTAGCAGAATATCCAGCGGCGCTCTTACTGCCTCAACGCTACTCAATCACGCAGGCGCGGGAGTGCAAGTCAGCCAACTGATTACAGACTTCGGACGCACATCGAATCTGATCTCTTCGGCAAAGCTGCAAGAGAAGGCGCGGCTTGCCGATGCTGAAGCCAGCCGTGAAGACATCGTCCTGCTCACCGATCAGGTGTTCTTTGGCGTCATTGAAGCCCAGGAGACGCTGAAGGTCGCGGCTCAGACGGTCTCTGCGCGTCAGGCTCTCACCGATCAGGTGAGCGCACTCGCCTCATCCAAGTTGAGGTCAGACCTGGATCTGAGCTTCGCCCAGGTCAACCTCTCGCAGGCGAAACTGTTGCAACTCAACGCACAGAACGATCTCGATGCTGCGAAGGCTTCGCTGTGCTCCGTGTTGGGTTACGACAAGCTGATGAACTTTCAGCTCGTCGACGATACCGGCCCATTGCCTCCGCTTGCGCCTGATCCCGAGACCCTCATCGCCCAGGCCATTCAGAATCGGCCCGACCTTCAATCCCTGAAGTTCAACGAGCAGGCAGCGCAGAAGTTCAGCAAGGCGCAACATGAGCAGTTACTTCCGACAATCAGCGCGCTCGGAGTCGTTGGCGATACCCCCACCGGCTCCCCGCAATACTTCACAACCACGTGGTATGGGGCCATAGGTGGAAATGTAAGTTTCCCAATCTTCAACGGATTCCGATTCACAGCGCAAGCCTCCGAAGCAGCCCTACAAGTTCAGGCTGCCTCCGAGCAGACTCGTGCGCTTCAGGAACAGGTCGCTCGCGATGTCCGGACCGCATGGCTCAATGCAAATACTGCCTTACAGCGTGTGACCGTAACGTCTGAACTCGTTCAGGAGGCAAACACCGCCTTGGATCTGGCAAAGACCCGGTACGATTTGGGACTCAGTTCGATCGTTGAATTGAGCCAAGCTGAACTGCAACAAACGGAAGCGGCTATCAGCAATGCGAATGCGAAATCGCAGTACAACTTCGCCATCTCAACAATCAACTTCCAGACGGGTGTTCAGCCATGACCGAAAACGTAAGTCACTCGGCGATCCAGTTCGACTCTGTTAACTTCGGGAGCGTTTCCCATCATC
>OCZT010003121.1_pt1 | contig 17041 bp, 15 predicted proteins | sample 1539031 | NCBI WGS metagenome assembly OCZT01 (sample SAMEA3539308, study PRJEB22396) | soil metagenome | biome: tundra; feature: field; material: soil | place: USA | collected 2010-05 | depth 0.15 m | reverse complement strand
GACGATGTACTCATAACAATATCTCCTGAACTTTGGAGCAAGGACAAATCCTATCGATTAGGATGATTAGGCCCCGAAATACCGCATGCGATTGATCTAGCTCAACAACAATGCGGATAGTGGCTCGCAACCGCCAGCGACATGCGGACCGCTGCGCGCGTCCGCCTCGTCGGCCAACCAAATCCGCGCATCCAGCGACCGCGCGACGCTTATTTGGAAACCGGCGGCTGCGCACAAATATCGATCGTGCCGGACATCGCGTGACGCGCCACATGATCAGACTGAACGAACCTGCGGGAGATCGCCCTACGTTTTGTCCGAGCGATGAGCGGTGAGGGCGCCTTATTTCGAAGCCTGGGCGATCTTGTGTTCCAGATGGCCGGTCTCGTGATCGCGGCGGAGCTGGCTCAGTGACGTCTCGTTGAGCTGCAGCAGCACCTCGCTGAGCACAGCGGTGTCGGGATAACCGGCGGCAAAGCCTTGTCCATAAATTTTACGCAAGGTGCGGACGAGCGTGTCGCCGTGCTTATGGCTGATTTCGCCATTCTTGTCGCGATGGCGTCCGTCGAGGCCTGGCTTGCTCATCCTGCTCTCCTCTGTACCCAGAGGCCAGCATCTTCCCGGCGCGGCGTAATGGCAAGCGATAGAATGGCGTGATCAGCCCGACGAACGAGGGCAGGCAGAAGGTGCCGACGTGATACGTTGATGATCGTCAAACTGAGGAGGCACACTTGGTGCGTTCGTTCCGCGGAGCAGAGACACACACAAGGTCGGTCCTTAAGGCCATCAGTTGGCGGACATTGGGAACGCTCGACACGTTTGCGATCAGCTGGTTCCTGACCGGCAAGGTCGAGATCGCGGGTTTGATTGCCGCCCTCGAGATCCTGACCAAGATCTTTTGGTATTATCTTCACGAGCGCGTCTGGGCGGCGATCGCCTGGGGCCGCCGACACTGATGGTCCCCTTGCATCACCCGGGAGACGATGAGAGGTAAGTGCTACTTGGGCTGGTCGGTCTTCGGCCTCGCCGCTTCCTGAGCGCGCGCGGCCATCCACGCATCATATTCGGGTGTGCCGCGCCGCGGAGGCACGCCGGCGGGCTCGCCTCCCATCCAATGCGGCATGTCCGCCAGCCGCTCGCCTGCGGTTTGACCGGTGCACGACGACAGCGACACGCACACAAGGCATAGCAAGGCCCATTTGAGGCTCAGCGAGGAACAATTCATCTCGGGGTGATGCCACGGCATTGTGGCTATCGCCGTGCGCAATCAAGGCCGGGATGCGTTGATAGGGCGATGGCGGGCCGACGCGTCTTGCATGATCGGCTGAAAGTTCCGAACGGTTCTTCCTGACACTCGTTTGCCCTGCCCCGGTCACGACTTGTGCACCTTTCAAAGGCAACACGACCCTGACGAATCGCCCGCGACTGACTTCGGAGACGACCATGTCAACTGTGAAGCTCCGCGCGTCAACGATCCTCGGCGCGTTCGAGCAGGCACAGTCCGAGCTTGTCGGGAAGGCCGTCGTTCTCACGGACGGAAAGGCCGGGACGGTGGAGAACGTCTGGCTTGACGAATATCACGGCCTGCGAATCTCCATCAGGGGCCACGATGGAAAGTGGCCCATCTCAACCATCAAATTTGCACAGGGCGGCTAGAAAAACTTCGCAGGATGAATTTGAGTAACAGGCGAACGGATTCCATTTATTTCACAAAAATGACCAATATTGAACAGCGACTCCGGAACCCGGAAGTACAATGATGGTTGTCGTCGCATCTGTTCGGTATCTACCGGTGATTGAGAGTTTTGCGTTCCCGCCTGATCAGGGTGGAGGTCTATGGCCGATTATATAGCTGCAATCCCGCTGCTCGCCATTCAACGACTACACTGCCCGAAATGCCGAGCGCGCATGACACTTGCGCGCATCTCGCTGGGGCCTACTGGATTCGAACTTCGCACCTTCGATTGCTCCAAATGCGATCATGTCGAAAAAATCGTCATAGCGTCGGATCCGATGAAATCCGGAGATGTTGGCTGGCTCGTCGGTGAATTGCAGCCGCCGACATAGGTCCGCCAGGCTGCCGGTTTGAACCGGACCGGCGCATGCGGGGGTGCCCCAAGGGGTATCCCAAGGCGAGAAGCGCCTCCGGAAATCTACGGGCCGCCACAGCAACCATTGATTCACCACCCCGGTGCTCTCCCCATTTCCGCCGTGTTCGGGATGCGATATCTTCATACCTTGGTGCGGAGGTGGGCTGCATCGGGGCTTATCACGGCCGGCGCCTTGAAGTAGGCGGGCGGCCGGTGGAATGGTAATTGGGGCGTATGGGGATTCGACGGCCAGTTCAGTTTGTGCTGATGGCGCGAGGCGCTGCCGCCGTGGCGGCATGCCTCGTTCTCGCCAACTGCGCCTCGTCGGGCAAGTTCGCCAGCCGGGTCGATCCCAAATATGGCGTTTCCAGTAGTCCCCGGGTTGTTGCTTTCGGTGAACCCGTGCCGAAGGGCGGTGGCACCTACCGCGTCGGCAAGCCCTATACCGTGGCGGGCCGGGTTTACGTGCCGGAAGAAGACACCAGCTATCGCGAGGAGGGCATGGCCTCCTGGTATGGCGATGATTTCCACGGCCGGCTGACCGCCAATGGCGAAGTGTTCGACATGGCCTCGCTGACCGCCGCCCATCCGACGCTGCCGATGCCGTGTTATGCGCGCGTGACCAATCTCGGCAACGGCAAATCGCTTATCGTCCGCGTCAATGACCGCGGGCCGTACCATGGGAACCGGCTCATCGATGTCTCGAACAAAGCCGCCGAACTGCTTGAATTCAAAGGCAATGGCGTGGCGCGGGTGCGGGTCGAATATGTCGGCCGGGCGCCGCTCGAAGGTTCCGACGACCCTCAGCTTGTAGCCACGTTGCGCACCGGCGTGCCGGCGCCGTCGCCGTCTCTGGTCCGGGTGGCCTCCGCCCGTTCCTTCGTTCCGGAAATTCCGTCGAACTCCCGTCCGATCCGGGGCGAGGTTCCGATGCCGGAAGGGAGGCCCTACAGCCTCGGCAATACGTCTGCAGATCTGGCCTCGATCAACGCAACATCGGAGATGTCCGCCTCCGCCCGCTCGCGTTCAAGCGGCCGTATCATCGAAAATCCGCGCGCCGTGTCGTATGAAGATGACGATCGCTATGCCCCTGGCGTCAGTCCCGTCGCCGCCTATGCGCCGGTCGATCCGCGCGGACCGAGCGAATTGCTGGCCGGACGCGGGCTCTATTGAGCCGCGACTATCGAGACGGCTGATTCACATTCTCTCTGAGAAAGGCAATCAAGGCCGCGTTGACCTCGTCGGCGCGTTCCTGCTGGATCCAGTGGCCGGCGCCGTCGATGATGAGCTTTTGTCGTAAGCTCGGCAGAACCCGCGCCATGTCGGCGACGCGTTTGGCTCCGATCAGGCCGGTGATGACGGAATCCTTCGATCCGGCAATGAACAGTGACGGCTGACGGATCTGCGCGCCCTGCCACGGCGCGGTCAGTTCCCAGTTGCGGTCGATGTTGCGGTACCAGTTGAGACCGCCACGGAAGCCGGATTTCCGGTAGGCCTCGCTGAAATAAGCGAGGTCGGCTTCGCCGAGCCAATCCGGCAACGGCCTGTCGGCGCTGACACCACCGAGGAATCCCTTGCCGTCTTCGATGAACAGCGATGCGGATGGATCGGAGAATCCGCGCCCGAGCAGGGTTCGCATCGTCAAGTCAACATCGCGCTCGAACTCGCGCTCGGCGACGCCAGGCGTCTGAAAATATTGCCAATAAAAATTGGTGATCCCGCTTTCGCGCAAGGTATCGAGCGGCCGGCCGCGGCCTCGGAAAGGTGGGGGAACGCTTAAGCCAGCGACGGCGGAGAATATATCGGGGCGGAACATTGCGGCGTGCCAGGCGACCGGCGCGCCCCAGTCATGGCCGACAATGACGGCCTGCTTTTCGCCGAGCGCCGCAACCAGCGCGACCATGTCCCCGACGTTGTCAAAGATGCCGTACGCAGCGATATCGGCGGGTGCGCTGGTTCGGCCAAACCCCCGCATATCCGGTGCCACGACATGGAAACCCGCAGCCGCGATCGCCGGGATTTGATGTCGCCACGAATAGGACAGTTCCGGCCAGCCGTGACAAAGCACCACGAGCGGACCCTCGCCCTGTTCGAGCATGAAGATTTCGATGCCATTGGCGGAAATGGTGCGTGAGGATGGCATCGCTTTTCCGCCTTGTTTCGGAGATTCTGTTGGGGAAGGGCAATGCGACACGATAGGGTTGTTTGACCAGCGCCGCAATTGGATCGGCTGCCGCGGCAGCCCGAAAAACCCGTGTTGTTTGCGGTACTTCCAACTGTTAGAACGCCGGGCTCAGGGCATCGCCGATGGCAGTCGAAATATCACCCTTCCGCAAATCCGGGTCCGCGACAGGACGCTCCTGGCGCAGCCTGATTGCGGCCCTGGTCGTCGCGGCTGTCGGGTGGGGCGGCATGGTGTACGCCGCCAATAACAGCGTGCAGGGCGCCAAGAAGGATGAGGGCGGTTTCGACGGCGATGCGCCGACCGCGATCCTGATCGAAGCCTCAAGCGGCAGCGTCTTGTTCGAGAAAAATGCGGATGAGTTGCGGGCGCCCTCCAGCATGATGAAGCTGATGACCGCGGAGGTGGTCTTCCACGCCATCAAGCAGGGCGACGTCAAACTCACCGACGAATATCATGTCAGCGAAAACGCATGGCGCAGGGGCGGGGCGCCCGCGGGCGGCTCGACGATGTTTGCGGCAATTCACAGCAAGATTTCCGTCGACGACCTCTTGCATGGCGCCATCATTCAGAGCGGCAACGATGCCTGTATAGTGCTGGCGGAGGGAATCGCCGGCAACGAGCGCATCTTTGCGGACATGATGACCAGGCGCGCGCGCGAGCTTGGCATGACGCAATCGACCTTCGCCAATTCGAACGGTCTGCCCGATCCCGGCAACAAGATGACGGTGCGCGAGCTCGCAAGACTCGCGCGCCATATCATCCAGACCTATCCCGAATTCTACCAACTGTTTGGCGAGAAGGAATTCACCTGGAACAAGATCCGGCAGCAGAACCGCAATCCGCTGCTGAACTCGCTCGAGGGCGCCGATGGACTGAAGACCGGCTACACCAAGGAGGGCGGCTACGGCATGGTCGGCTCCGCCGTGCAAAATGGCATGCGGCTGATCGTCGTCGTCAACGGCCTCGAGGATCCCGATGACCGCGCGACCGAAGCCAAGAAGATGCTCGAATGGGGATTTCGCAATTTCGAGGCGCGGACATTGTTCGCGCCGCAGCAGCCGGTCGGCTACGCCAAGGTGTTTGGCGGCGACAGCCGCTCGGTGAAGCTCGCCAGCCCCGAGCCGATCAAGGTGATGGTGCAGAAGAACGGCACCGATAAATTGATCGCGCGCGTGGTTTATAACGGGCCGGTGCGTGCGCCGATCGAATCCGGTCAGCAGGTCGGCGTCGTCAAGGTTTGGCGCGGCGCCAAGATCGCCATGGAGGCACCGGTTTATGCGGCAGAATCGGTCGGCAAGGGATCGACGATGCGGCGGGCGATCGACGGCGCGAGCGAACTCGTCATCGGAATGTTTCGCGCCGGCGCCGAGAAACTTTAGCGATGGCCGAGACAGCGGTCAAAAGATTACCCGGGCGCGGACGATTCATCTCGTTCGAAGGTGGCGAGGGATCGGGCAAGTCCACCCAAATCAAAACGCTCGCGGAACGCTTAAGCGCCGCAAAGTTGCGCGCCATTGTCACGCGCGAGCCTGGGGGGTCGCCGGGAGCTGAAATCATCAGGCATCTCTTGCTGTCCGGAATGGGCAAGCTGCTCGGCCCCGATGCGGAAACGCTGTTGTTTGCGGCCGCGCGCGACGACCATGTGCGAACCGTCATCCAGCCGGCGCTGACTCAGGGAATATGGGTGCTGTGCGACCGGTTTTCGGATTCGACGCGTGCGTATCAGGGCAGGCTGGGCAAGGTCGCTCCCGCCGTTCTGAACGCGATGGAGCGGGTAACCATCGGCGATCTCAAGCCCGATTTGACCGTCATTCTCGATGTCCCGGTAGAGGTCGGCATGCAGCGCGCGGCCGCCCGCCGCGGCACCGGCGCGCCCGACAGATTCGAGGCGGAAGACGTTAAGTTTCATCAGGAATTGCGCGACGCCTACCGGCAGATCGCCGCTGACAATCCGCAGCGATGCGTGCTGATCGATGCAAATGCCGATGCCGGCACGGTTGCCGCAAACGTATGGGCCGCTTTGCGTGATCGCTTCTTCGCCGCCGGTGTCGGCCACGTGGCCAATTCAGCATGAGCGCCCGTCGGGTCGAACCGGAGATTGCGGCGGTTCCTCCGCGCGAAACCACAGCGCTGTTCGGACATCGTGAAGCCGAGCTGGCATTGCTGAATGCCTACCGCAGCGGGCGTATTCCGCATGCCTGGTTGATCGGGGGTGCGCAGGGCATCGGCAAGGCGACACTGGCCTATCGGATGGCGCGCTTCGTGCTCGCACATCGCAATCCCTCGGCACCTGATGTGCAGTATGCCGAGACGCTCGAAGTTGATCCGTCCGATCCGGTCGCGCGCCATGTCGCGGCGGGCGCCCATGGCGGCCTGCTCACGCTTGAGCGGAGCCTCAACGACAAGGGCGTGATGCGGACCGTGATCACCGTTGACGAGACCCGGGAGACGATTTCGTTTTTCGGCTCGACGGCGGCTGTTGAGGGCTGGCGGGTCTGCATCGTCGATACCGTCGATGAACTCAATCCCAACGCCGCCAACGCGCTGCTCAAGATTCTCGAGGAGCCGCCGCAGCAATCGCTCTTCCTTCTCGTCAGCCATGCGCCCGCGCGGGTTCTGCCGACGATCCTGTCGCGCTGCCGCAAGTTGCTGCTGCGGCCGCTCGACTCCTCCGACGTCATCCGCGCCGCCGCTCAGGCCGCAAATATCGCGATCGATGATCCCGGGCTGGCGGAGGCGGCAGAAGCGGCGGAGGGCAGTGTCGCCCGCGCGTTGACGCTGCTTGGTGGCGATGCCCTTAAACTTCACCAGCGGACCGCGGCGCTGCTGGCGACCCTGCCGCGGGTCGATCCGCGCGAGCTTCATGCGCTCGGTGACGCGCTGGGCGGCAGCGACCGGGTGGCGCTCGCGGCGTTCATCGACAGCGTCGATCGCTGGGTGAGCGAACGCCTGCGCGCCGACGACGCCAATGCCAACCTTCCCCGCCTTGCACGGCTGGCGGAGGTGTGGGAAAAGATCAATCGCGCCGCGCGCGACACTGCAGAATACAATCTTGAACGAAAACCGCTGGTTTTCTCGGTGTTCGGGCTGCTTGCGGATGCAACGCGGTAAACGCTCCGCCGTGATTGTCCGAGACAATCTTTTTTTGACCAATAAAGGAAATCGTGGTGGCGACCGCCAAAAAGAGAACTGTCAAAAAGCGAAACGCGAAGAAAGCCCGCAAATCGCCTCGCACGCGTATCGTCAAGGCTTCGGCGCTGAAAAAACGCTTGAAGAAACGCACGCGCGCGGTGAAGAAAGCCAAAAAGACCGCAAAGAAAACGCCGGCTGCGAAGAAGGCCCCAAAAAGATCGTCGACGAAATCAGCGAAAAAAACAAGGTCTAGAAAGCCCAGCGCGGCGCCGAACAAGACGAGCGTTGCCGGAAAGGCACCGGCTGGCAAAAGGGCAAGAGCCGGCACCACGAAAGCCCCTGGAGTAGCAAAGCCGCCAACCCCGTTGGAGCGAAAATCGTTCTACATCACGACCGCTATCGCCTACCCGAACGGGGTGCCGCATATCGGTCACGCCTATGAGGCAATCGCGACCGATGCACTGGCGCGCTTTCAGCGGCTCGACGGCAAGGATGTGTTTTTTCTCACCGGGACCGACGAGCACGGCCTGAAGATGATCCAGACCGCCGAACTCGAAAAGCTGCCAACGCTGGAGGTTGCAACGCGTAACGCCGCGCGTTTCAAGGAGATGGATGAGCGCCTCAACGTCTCGTTCGACCGTTTTATCCGCACCACGGAAGAGCAGCATCATCGCTCCAGCCAGGAAATCTGGAAGCGGATGTCCGACAACGGCGACATCTATCTGGATAGCTATGCCGGCTGGTATTCGGTGCGCGACGAAGCCTATTACGCCGAAGACGAGACCGTTGTCGGCGACGACCAGGTGCGGCGCGGACCGCAGGGCACGCCGGTCGAATGGGTCGAGGAGAAGAGCTATTTTTTCAAATTGTCGGCCTATCAGGACAAGCTTCTGGCGCTCTATGCCAGCCAGCCGGATTTCATCGGCCCCGACTCGCGCAGGAACGAAGTTGTCAGCTTCGTAAAAAGCGGATTGCGCGATCTGTCGATTTCGCGCACCACGTTCAACTGGGGCGTCAAGGTTCCCGGCGATGCAGAACACGTCATGTATGTCTGGGTCGATGCGCTGACGAACTACATCACCGGCGTCGGCTTTCCCGACGAGAGCGATGCGCACTGGCGCTACTGGCCGGCCGACGTTCATATCATCGGCAAGGACATCATCCGCTTTCACGCGGTGTACTGGCCGGCATTCCTGATGTCGGCGGGCATTCCGGTGCAGAAGCGCGTCTATGCCCACGGCTTTCTGTTCAACAAGGGCGAGAAGATGTCGAAATCGGTCGGCAACGTCGTCGATCCCTTCAATCTCGCCGATCAATACGGCGTCGATCAGATGCGCTACTTCTTCCTGCGCGAGGTGCCGTTCGGACAGGACGGCAGCTATAATCACGAAGCCATTGTCGCGCGCATCAACGCCGATCTCGCCAATGATCTCGGCAATCTGGCGCAGCGCTCGCTGTCGATGATCGCAAAGCAGCATGAGGGCGTGCTGCCCGAACCGGGTGCCTTCAGCGACAACGACAAGGCAATCCTTGCGCAGGCCGATGGCATGATCGCACTCGCACGAACGGCGATGGCGACGCAGCAGATTCATCATTGGCTGAATGCGGTCTGGGCCGTCGTCGCGGAAGCCAATCGCTATTTCGCGGGCGAGGCGCCGTGGGCACTGGCGAAAACCGATCCGCAGCGCCAACGAACCGTGTTGTACGTAACCGCCGAAGTCGTGCGCCAGATCGCCATCCTGGCGCAACCGGTCATGCCGGACTCTTCTGCGAAGTTGCTGGACAGTCTTGGCATTCCCCCGGACGCGCGCAACTTCGCAGCGCTGGGCGATGCAACGCGTATCAAGCCGGGCACCAGGCTGCCGGCACCAACAGGGGTTTTCCCGCGTTACGTCGAACCAGCAGCTTGAATGATCAACCGATGCTCGTCGACAGCCACTGCCATCTCGATTTTCCTGACTTCGTCGATGATCTCGACGCCATCGTGGCGAGGGCAGAGGCCGCCGGCGTCGGGCGCATCGTCACCATCTCGACGCGGGTCAGACGTCTTGGCGGGTTGCTGGCGATATCCGAGCGGTTTTCGAACGTTTATTGCTCGGTCGGCACGCATCCGCATCACGCCGATGAAGAAGACAGGATTCCCGCGGACGAACTGATCGAGTTGACGAAGCACCCCAGGGTCGTGGCGCTTGGCGAGGCGGGGCTGGATTATTTCTACCAGCATGGTTCACGCGAAGCGCAGGAGCGCGGCTTTCGTGCGCATATCGCGGCTGCCCGCGCCACCGGCCTGCCACTGGTCATTCATACCCGCGAAGCCGACGACGACTGCGGCCGCATCCTCGAAGATGAGATGACAAAAGGATCGTTTCGCGCCGTGCTGCATTGCTACACCGGCGGGCGTGACCTTGCGATGAAGGCGATCTCCCTCGGTCTTTCGATTTCGTTCACGGGGATTCTGACCTTCAAGAAATCGCAAGTCTTGCGCGATCTGGCGACCGAGCTTCCAGCCGATCGCATCATGGTCGAGACCGACGCGCCCTATCTGGCGCCCGGCAAATTTCGCGGCAAGCGCAACGAGCCCTGCCATGTGGTTGAAATTGCCAAGGTGCTGGCGGAGACCCGCGGGGTCTCGCTTGAGGAGATTTCGCGGCAAACCACGGAGAATTTCTTCCGTTTGTTCAGCAAAGTACCACCACCGGAAGCAATGGCATGACGCTGAGCTTGACGATTCTCGGCTGCGGATCCTCGGCCGGCGTTCCGCGTCCCGCTCTCGGTTGGGGGGCGTGCGATCCCAATAATCCGAAAAACCGCCGCCGCCGCTGCTCGCTGCTCGCCGAGCGGACTTCGGATCGCGGGATAACGCGGATCCTGATCGATACCTCGCCCGATCTGCGCGAGCAGTTGATTGACGCTCATGTCGATCACATCGACGCGGTGTTTCTGACCCATGAGCATGCCGATCAGACCCACGGCATCGACGATCTCCGCTCGGTCGTGATGCATCAGCGCAGGCGCATTCCGGTCTATCTCAACCGGTCGACCGCCGAGCATATCCTGTTGCGGTTTTCGTACTGCTTCGTGGCGCCACCGGGCAGCGACTATCCGCCGATCCTGGACAATCACGCAATCGAAGCCGGCGAAAGCCGCAGCATCGCAGGGAAGGGCGGTCCGGTAACGCTCTCGGCATTTATCCTGCAACACGGCAATATTCCGGCGCTCGGTTACCGCATCGGCGATGCCGCCTATACGCCTGATGTCAACGACATCCCGCGCGAGAGCTGGCCACATCTGGAAAATCTCGATCTCTGGATTATCGACGGGCTGCGCTATGCCGGACATCCCAGCCACTTCAGCGTCAACGACGCGCTGTCATGGATCGACCGGTTCAAGCCGCGCCGGGCTGTTATCACCAACATGCATTCCGATCTGGACTACGAGGTGCTGCGTCAGAGCCTGCCGCCGCACGTCATCCCGGCCCATGACGGCATGCGGCTGATGCTGGAGCGGGCCACGGCTTGAACCGTTACGCGGAAATCGCCTTTGCCGAACTGACCTGATTGCGCAGCATGAATTTCTGGATCTTGCCGGTCGAGGTTTTCGGAATAGGTCCGAACACCACCGCCTTCGGCGTCTTGAAACCGGGCATCTGGGCGCGGCAAAACGCGATGATCTCGGCTTCGGTCGCGCTGGCGTTGTCCTTCAATTCAACAAAGGCGCAGGGCACCTCGCCCCACTTCGGATCGGGTTTGGCAACCACGGCCGCGAACAGCACCGCCGGATGCTTGTAGAGCACGTCTTCGACCTCGACCGAGCTGATGTTTTCGCCGCCTGAAATGATGATGTCCTTGGAACGATCCTTGATGATGACATAGCCGTGTTCGTCGAGCACGCCAAGATCGCCGGTGTGAAACCAGCCGCCGGCAAAGGCTTCCTTGGTGGCTCTTTCGTTCTTAAGGTACCCCTTCATCACGATATTGCCGCGGAACATCACCTCGCCGATGGTCTCGCCGTCGCGCGGCACCGGCTGCATGGTTTGGGGGTCGATCACGGTGACGGCTTCCTGCAGCGGGTAGGCCACGCCCTGCCGGCGCTTCAGTTGCGCGCGCTGATCGGCGGCCAGTTCGTCCCAGCCCGGCTGCTCCGCGCAGACCGAGGCGGGGCCATAGACTTCGGTCAGACCATAGACATGGGTCAGCTTGATGCCGATGCTTTCGGCGCCTTCAAGCACGGCCACCGGAGGTGCTGCGCCGGCAATCAATCCGACGACTGGCCGCGCGGCGGTGCGCTTCGGCGCATCGGGGGCGTTGATCAGGGTATTATAGACGATCGGCGCGCCGGCCATGTGGGTAACGCCGTGCTTCTTGATCAACTCGAAGATCTTGCTGGGCTCGACCTTGCGCAGGCAAACGTTAGTGCCCGCCGCCGCCGCTATGGTCCATGGGAAGCACCAGCCATTGCAATGGAACATCGGCAAGGTCCAGAGATAGACCGGATGTTGGCCGAGATTGCCCGCGAGGATATTGCTGACGGCGTTGAGGTAGGCGCCGCGATGGTGGGTCACCACGCCCTTCGGATTGCCCGTGGTTCCCGAGGTATAGCTGAGCGCAATGGCGTCCCATTCGTCTTCCGGCAGTCTTGCGGCGAAGCCGGGATCGCCTTGTGACAGCGCGTCCTCGTATTCGAGCTCGCCGATCCGCTTGCCGGCGGGGAAGGAGGCATCATCGACGTCGATGACGTACGGCTTCGGCCCCTTCATCAGTGTCAGCGCCTCTGAGATCACGCCGGCAAATTCCGGGTCGACCAGGATGATCCTGGCGCCGCCGTGATCGAGCTGGAAGGCGATAGAGGCGGCATCGAGCCGGATGTTGAGCGCGTTGAGCACGGCGCCGGCCATCGGCACCGCAAAATGCAGCTCGTTCATCGCGGGGATGTTCGGCAGCATCGCCGCGACCGTATCGCCGTTACCGATGTTTCGGCCCGCCAGAAACGAGGCGAAGCGCCGGCAACGCGCATAGGTCTGCGACCAGGTGAAGACGCGGCCCTCGTAAACCGCGCTGATATGATTGGGATAGACGGCGGCGGTGCGCGCCAGGAAACTCACCGGCGTCAAGGCTACGAAGTTGGCGGGCGTCTTGTCCAATCCGATGCTGTATTGGTTCTGCGCGACGCTCATCGGCTTTCTCCCATTTCGCAAAATTCGAATGTTCTACAAGAACCCGATCGATATCCACGGGAATACCGCCACAACGATCAGGCCCAGCAGCAGCGCCAGCAGATAACCCCAGATCGGCCTGATCCCCTCGGCGGGGTCGACGCGTCCGATGGCACAGGCCGCATAATAGCCTACTCCGAACGGCGGCGCGAACAGTCCGATGCCCATCGCCAGGATGATGATCATCGCATAATGGACCTCGTGAACGCCCACCGCCCGCGCGATCGGAAACAGCAGCGGGCCGAACAGCACGATCGCCGGAATGCCCTCGAGCACGCTGCCCAGAACCGTAAACGCGACGATCGATACCGCAATGAAGGCCGCGGAGCCGCCGGGCAGGCCGGTCATCGCGCCGGCGAGCGCGCGTGAAAATCCGGACTGGGTCAAGCCCCAGGCCATGCCGGTCGCGGTGCCGATGATCAGCAGGATCGCGCCCGAAAGGCACGCCGTATCGACAAGCATCGGCAACAGACGCCGCCAGTCGAAGCGGCGATAGACCAGCAGCCCGATGACGAAGCCATAAACGATCCCGATAGTGGAAACCTCGGTCGCGGTGGCAACTCCCTCGACCACGGCGGCGCGGATCACAAACGGCAACGCCAGCGCGGGCAGGGCGACGACGAAAGACCTGATGATCTCGCCGCCCTTGGCTCTCTTGACGTGACTGAGGTCCTCGCTGCGATAGCGCCACCACACCAGCGCCGACAGCGTGATGGCCAGCACCACGCCCGGCAACAAGCCTCCGGTAAACAGCGCCGAAATCGAAACGCCGGTCACCGAACCGATGGTGATCAGCACGAGACTTGGAGGAATGGTTTCGGTCTGCGCACCGGTCGCCGCGAGCAGGGCGACGAGGTCGCCGGGCCTGGCACCCCGCGCTTTCATTTCCGGAAACAGCACCGGCGCCACGGCCGCCATGTCGGCGGCCTTCGATCCGGATATGCCCGACACCAGATACATCGCGCCGACCAGCACGTAATGCAGGCCGCCGCGGACGTGGCCGAGCAGGCTCGCCAGAAACGCCACCATGGCGCGCGCCATGCCGGTCATCTCGATCAGGAGGCCAAGGAACACGAACAGCGGCACCGAAAGCAGGATCAGGTGACTCATGCCCTCGTCCATGCGGCCGACCAGCACCATCAGCGGCGTACGCGTCGTCAGCGCCAGATATCCGAAGATCGCTAGTCCAAAGCCGAAGGCGATCGGCACGCCCGCGAAGACACAGAAGCCGGCCACGCCGACAAAGAAAATGATCAGGTTGATATTGCCGAGCGGACGCAGCCACGGCTGCGCCAGCCAGAACACCGCGATCAGCAAGCCAACGGACAGCACCGCACGCAGCACGACCCGGATATCGCCTGATCGTGCCAGCCGCAGCAATGCAAACAGCGCCATCAGGCCAATGCCGACCGGCAGCGCCGCGGCGCGCCAGACGTTGGGAATTTGCAGCGCCGGCGTGGCGATGAAGCTTTCTTCGTAGGCGTATTCGTAAGCCGGCCAGGCGATCAGCAGCAGAAAAGCCAGCGCGGCGCAGGTCGCGACCACGTCGAGATAGGCCCGCATCGCAGGCTTTGAGCTGGCAACAATGGCGGTCATTCGCATGTGCTCGGAACGGCGAAACGCAACCGCGGCCCCCAGCATGGCCAGCCAGAGGAACAGGATCGACGCGAGTTCGTCCGACCAGATCAATGGCCGGTGCAGGCCGTAACGCGCAACCACGCCGGCAAACAGGATGACGATCTCGGCGACGACCAAAATCGCCGCCGGAATTTCGACCAGCATTCCAAGGAAAGATTCGAGCGACCCCGCAAGCGAACGGCGGCGAGGGGACATCGCCTCGCCGGCCGCCACTTGCGAAACCTCGGCGTGAGCCATGGTAATCCTTGGCGGTCCGTTACGACAGTTTGCCGACGGATTTCTCCAGCAACGCCCAGGCCTGGTCGCCGTATTTGCCCTTCCATTCGGAATAGAACCCGGCCGAACGCAGCTTCTCACGGAACGGGGCGCTATCCGGTTGGTTGAACACGAGGCCTTTACCGGCCAATTCCTCCTGCAAACCGGCATTGAGTTTCGCTACATCCGCGCGCTCCTTGACCCCGGCAGCATTGATGTTCCTGGCGACGATGGTGCGCACATCCTCAGGCAGTTTCTCCCAGGCGCGGCGATTGGCAAGGAACCAGAAGCCGTCCCACATGTGATTGGTCAGTGAACAGAATTTCTGCACTTCATAGAGTTTCGCGGTCGAGATGATGGCCAGCGGATTTTCCTGACCCTCGACGATCTTGGTCTGCAGCGCGGAATAAACCTCGCTGAAATTGATCGACGCCGGAGCGGCATCGAAGGCCTTGAACATCGACGTCCAAAGCGGCGAGACCGGAACGCGGATCTTGAAACCCTTGAAATCGTCGGGATGATTGATCGGCTTGCTGGACGACGTGGTTTCCCGGAATCCGTTGTCCCAGATCTTGTCCATCACGACGAGATTGGCCTTGGTGATTTCTCCGCGAATATAGGCGCCGAGCTCGCCGTCCATCGCCTTCCAGACCGTGTCATAATTGGGGAATGCGAAGCCGATGCCGTTGATCGAGGCTGCGGGAACCAGCGTGGCCAGGATCAGGCCCGACAGCGTGAAGAATTCGACGCCGCCGGAGCGGATCTGGCTCAGCATATCGGTGTCGGAGCCGAGCTGGTTGTTCGGGAAGATCTGCAGGTCGACGCGCCCATTGGTCTCGGTCTTGATCGCCGCCGCCATCTCCTTGGCGCGGACGTTCAGGGGATGCGCGTCGGGAAGATTGTTGGCATATTTGTAGGTGAATTCGGCCTGCTGGGCGCGCGCGACAAACGGCGCGCCGACACTGCCCACCACCGCCGATGCAGCCGATGCCTTGAGTAGCGTGCGTCGAGAAAAGCCCATCTGGTTGTCTCCCTGATTGTTCTTTTGAATTGCATCATGCGAACCCGGCGCCGCCGGGCCATCTGTCATCTCGCGACCGGCTTATTGCAGTGTCCGGCGGCGGCGGCAATATCGGGCTCGCCAACGGAGTGCCGGACGCAGGACGTCGCCCACGGCAAGGCCATGGGGATCGAGGCTGAGAGCGTTCGCGGACAGCACCACATCGTCATTGGTTGCTGTCGGCACAAATCGAAGATACCACTCACGTGATCTAGAATGATTTTTGGATAAGTATTTGATCGAATTGAAGATATAAATGTTCCATAATATACCTTATGCGAATCCGATATGTAGGCACCAGATAGAGAAGTCACCGATTGGCCCAAGAAAACTCAACCCCTAACCCACACAAAGGCGGCTATTCTGCTCCCACCCGAGTGACATCTCTAATTGGCGGCGACACGATATCTTGGCATTTAGATAGCCTTCTGTGCCGTTCGATCGATTTTCAGTCTGCTGCAGCCCTATTCTCAGTCTGGCTCAGGATTTTGAGTCCAGAGCGCGAGCTCCCTCAGTTATCGACCGACCTGAGCGACGAGCCGGTCGCCTGCGCCGCTGAAGCCGACGTCGCGCCCCCTTCCCGGCGATTTTCCGGATCGTTCGGCCTAATCAAAATCTCGATTGATCCTGGATCGTCAACTGGCGCCAGCACACGCGCAGAGGCGCACACGGACGAAACTGTTGATGTGGATCAATGCGTCGGCCCTGTTGCCGTTCGTTAGATCGATCTACGGATTCAAAGGCGGAGAAGGTCATGAAGGGTTATGGGCATCCATCCGCAATGACAATCGGCGCGATTCTGCTGGGGGTCGCGATTTTGTCGGCAAATCCTTCTCTGGCCCAGGCACAGGCCACAAAGGCGGAACATAAATTGACGCTTCGTGCCATCATGCAGGAGCTCGGAGCAGAATATCTGCGGCTGACCAACGCGTTGCTTATCGACGATTTCAAGGGTCTCGAAGAATCGGCAAAGGCCATCCAAACTCACCCACTGCCTGATGAAATCGTTGTAGCGATAAAGAACAAGCTTGGCGGGAACTTTCGCGCCTTCGAACGAGTCGATGAGCAAAGTCATCAACGAGCGGCAGATCTCGTCAAACGAGCGGCCGCCAAAGACATCTCAGGGTCGGCAAAGGCTTTCGGCGGCATCGCAGACGGCTGTGTGAGTTGCCATAAACAATTCCGCGCAACGCTCAGGAGTTTGTCCGATTAGTGTTCGAGGCGGTAGCGGTCGCGGGCGGCCGCATCGAGGATGGTCCTGACAAAATCCGGACCTCGTTGATTGCTGGTTGTCGGGGACCCGAACCAGCCTTTTCGACGGTTTTTGCGGGGACCCCATCCCCGTTAGATAGCATTCGCGTATTTCTGGCGCCTCGCGTTCGAGCCCACAGATCAACCGCTTTTGTTTTTGCCATATTGCAGCACTTGGACTTTCTCAAGCGTAACGAGCCCGCTGCCGATCATGTCTT
>OCZT010003120.1_pt1 | contig 17042 bp, 22 predicted proteins | sample 1539031 | NCBI WGS metagenome assembly OCZT01 (sample SAMEA3539308, study PRJEB22396) | soil metagenome | biome: tundra; feature: field; material: soil | place: USA | collected 2010-05 | depth 0.15 m | reverse complement strand
ATGCAGCTGACCAAGTTGCTGATAATTTTTCTATAGCATCATTTAATTGAGGTGTAGTAACATAAATATTGGATGACCCTTCCGTCCTATCTATCCTGTTGGTTACTGCATCAATTTTTTCAGTTAAAGCTGTATGATTCGATTCGTATTCAGTTCGAGTAAGTAATTTTGTTTGTTGATCGCTTAATTTAGAGTTAAGGTCGTTGACTCCATCAAATCTTTTTTCGTTAGCTTGGTCCGCTTTATTTATAGCTTCTTTAGTAACCATTTCCGCTTTACTCATGGCTTCTTTAGTAGTATTCAGAGCTGTAACAACAGCTTCTTTCGAATCATTAAACTGAACCTGATATTTGGTATCTCTTTCATCCATCTTGACACTAAGAGAGGCGAAGTTCTCATTTATACGGATTGTTTCAGCTTTTCTAAGATCATCTTGCCTTGTAGCTGCCTCATCAATTAGGGTAGAAACATTGAAAGTCGGATCTCCGTTTCTTGTATGAGTTTGATCTTTATCCACAGTTACAGTATATCAGGATATTCTATCCACCATAAGTACCAATAACCTCAACAACGGGGGTAGCGGAGAGTGATCTGATCCAAAGAGAAATCTGTCTATTGCCACCACTTATTTCTACTCCTGTCATATCTACCTCTAGAGAGGTTCCTGATGGAATAGTATAGTAATAATTAGAGTTTCTTGTAGTTCTGATTTGAATATCAACTGCTGTTCTAGCTTTGATAATTATTGAATTAATATCATTTATAAAACCAACTTGAATATCATCAGTAGATGACAAAGTAAGATTTAGAATTTCTACATTCTGACCTTTAGTAACTAGAGTAGCCATTTAATTAATTTTAAACTTTACAGAACAATCTGTCAATTACCTCATTCTGTGAAAATAACTAAGCAAAAGGTAATCTTTGTGACAGAAGGCTCCCAGTTCCCCCACCTGGGGTTAAATCTAAATTAAAATTGTCATAATAAGCAAGGACATTTCCATTATTGTTATAAATTCGTAAAGTTACATATCCCGTACTATCAGAAGTAAAATTTATAACTTTTTGTGTCCAAACAGATGCGGCAGTCAGATTACCAGTAGCCAAATTACTTCCAGAATACGGTAGGTCATCGTGTATTTCATAATTTGGGCTTAATCCTGAATTTATTGTTAATTTATACCAGAGACTAAGTGTGTACTTTGTCCCAACGGAAACAGGAATTTTATGAGGTGCATCATTTTGAGTTGTAAAATTGTCATAACCCGAAGTAGCAACCTGTTTTACACTCCAACTCCCATCTTCGGCTGTATCATTACTTCTAGTATAACTGGCATCATTCCCCCAGTTAGATAAATCCGTTTCAAAAGATGGATTTGGAAAAAGATTAGCCATATTATAACTATACACCTACTTTACGAACTAGTTCCATTGTAATTTCCTATAATCTCCATCGCACCAGCTGTTTTGGTTATGTCAATGGCTGTAGTTGAAACATACCAACCCGTCTTAGTAGCCCATGCTGTTATTCCTTTGACAACATCACTATTTTGAACCGCTGAATTATAAAATTGATTTAACATAGTAATATATCCTTCATCGTATGCTGGTATTCCAACTTCCCCGCACCAAAGTTTGCAACCGTTAGTTCTGGCCCAAGTAGCACAATTATTAAGTGTATCGCCAGCATAATTTATATCCCTGCCTGAACCACTAAAATAAGCATTTCCTCCTGAATAACTGCCTGAATTATCGGAATCAAAGTAACAGTGAATCTCAATATAGTCAGTATTGGTAAAAGGATTAGTTGGATAAGTTGAAACCAATACCTGAAAACCAGAGTAGTTATCAGTACAAACTACAGTCTTGATCGCTGAATTAACTGCTTTGATCGCTGATGTGGCTGCATTAGCCGCTAAAGTCCAAGTTGCAGTTGTATTATAATTGCCGCTGGTTGTTCCTACAGCTAAGCCATTGGGTTCGTTGGTTAAGCTAATTCCCCAAAATCCCGCTGTACCGTTAAGATATGTCGCCAAGGCTGATAGATCAGAAGCAAAATTAGCCTGAGTGTAAGTTACTGAACCCACCTTGTAGTTTGTGCCGCTGATCCATTTTCCTGCCCCATCATGCAGATCGACCAAAACTTTAAGGCCATTAGTATTGGCATAGCCAATAGCTGTTTTAAGCTCTCCGCCTTTTGTTGTGTCAACAGTTCCAATTGTAGGACACAATCTTGCTATTGTGGTTGAAAGACGAACAACCGAACCTGGAAAGTGAGTCGCCAGTGAAGCGTGTTGGGTTGTATCATAAAAAGTGTAATCAGTATTTAAAGTCCCAGCAATATTAGAATTAAATTCCCCACCACTTAAAGACATACCTATACTTAAAGGAACGGTTACTAAAGAGGACAATCGTCTTAATGATCTCATGCTTGAAACCTTCTGTTTAAATTTAAAACAATTAAATTATCAAAATTACCGCCTGCCCCATTTTCAACGCTAAACCCAATTGAACCAGTACTAAAAAGAGAATTATAAAAATTAAGATCATATGTAGTCGGTTCTGTAGTACCTTGTAAGTAAATACTTGCTTGGATATAGTTTCCCTGTATATGAACATGAATGGTATACCATTGGCTAGTACTCCAATTAGCAAGTCCATGAGGATTTGTCGTTTGAATAAGATTAGTTTGTCCCCAATTTTCAATTCTTAAATTAGCAGTATCTCGTATTTGTAAACCATATCCACTATTAGCAGTGATGCCGCTTCTAAAAACCACTTGAATATTCCCTGCTGGTTTTTGTATATCGCAGTACAAATCAAAATTCGTATAGCTGGAACCATTAGTTAAAAGTACCCCTGCTGCCCAACCCGCACCACTCCCTGCTACTGACTGAGTAAGAATTCCCGAACCAATAACCCAAGTACCATTAACAACAGTACTATTAGTGTAATTAGAGAGAGTATTAGAAGAAAAAGTATCAGATAAGATAATAGGATTAGGAAGACTAGTCCTTGTCCCTGCTGTTGTTCTTGTTCCTGCTTGTGTTCTAGCCATTATGTATTATAAGTAAGATACGGTTAAATCTGGAGCCACTGTTCCCGTTGTGACAATCGTTAGCCCAGTTACAAAAGAAACATCAAGAACAAACGGCCCTGACAAAGTTAAAGTGTTAATTACTCCTATAACAGTACCACTTCCAGCAGTATTATCGTAAATTGTTGTCGTAGAAGCAACTGTCCCTAGAGTATTAACTGAAACAGCATGAAGGAACCCTGCTGCCGATTTAACTGTTGTTGTGGTTGAAGTAGAAATATGGGCATAAGAATTGGTTTGCTGAACCATCATTCTACTCGTTATTAAGTTTTCTCCAGCTATCAGAGTTCCCAAAGTAACCCTTTGATTTCCTGATAAATCCATCGATTCTGCAACCTGATAGGTTTCTGTCTGAGTGGGGGCTGAGGCATTAGCTACGCCAGGTAAAACACCCAAATTGGTAGTCGAAGGAACTGCTGCATTATTGGTTTTGGCTCCTGCTGCTTGAACCGCAAAAGTACCTCCATTGTCTACTGTAAATGATCCCCCATTGTCATCTACGCTTAAAAGTCCTGTTGAGTCACTTGCTATAGTTACTCTCTGGACTGTTGCCTCTGTGCCGCCACCAACTATTGATAATACTGAATTTGTGACTGGTACTGAATCATTGGTTGCAACAGTTACCCGAAGTGTATTCGCATCTCTAACTCCCGTTGCTGTAGTTAGAGAAGTTAAAGCTGAAGTTTTTAGGTTTATATCTAGTGCATTAGTTGTTGAAGTTAAAAGATTCCCTGAACCGTCAGCGGTTCTGGTAACTCCTATCACCTTAGTAGTTTCTGGATTTAAAGTAGCTACAACGGGTAGTGGGTTAGATGAACCAACTGTAACCCATGCCCCCGCGTTATTAAATTCTATTGTTGGCCCGATTGGATGAGCAGGAGGCGTTCCTGCATCTGTATATTGAGTTCCTCCGCCAAAGGTAGTTATCTGAGTTCCTGAACCATCAACAATCTCAACAGCTAATGGATTTGAACTAGCCAAATTTCCAACAGTCGCCTTAATAGACGAATTAGTTCCATCCTGAATAGTATTTCCTGCACTGGCCCCAGCACTTGTTCCTGTACCAATCCTCAAAATGATCCATTTCTCTTCCCCCTTAATTATACTTTAACGCCCAATATTTATATCTGACGTTTCTGCAACACGAACATCAACGCTGCCGCTAGCTACCCTTCCATAAACAATTAATTTCGATGAAGCATCAATAGGGATTGAGAAAGCCCCTGCCGCTACTGGGATTCCATTACCAAAAGTAAATGTAGATCCGCCAATTTCCATAGTCTGTGAACCATTGTTGTAAATGACAACGCCTCTTCTGCCAGACAAAGCCACCCCTGGCAAAACAGTTAAAGCAGAAGTCACTGTTACAGCAGTAGATTTTAAAAATCCCCCCAAGCCATTAAGTGACACGTTGGTAACTGGAGTAGAGGTAGGTCTTGGCAAATCAGCAACAATCTCAACTTGCATTGGAGCACTGGAGCTCGTGCCTCTTGATTCTTGGGTTGTTTTGATTAAAATATTAAAACCTTTTTTAAGTTCCTCTACGCCATCTAAAAGATCCTGCATACCGCTCATTGATACATCACCGTTAATTGATGTTGATTTAGGTATTTCCAGCTTTTGGGAGTTTACAGCCTTAATAAATGCTTCCTGCATATTGTTGATACCTAAAGCAATTGATTTAAAGCCTCCATTCAAATCAGGGAAATTTGAAACCATAATTGGAGGCATATTGATTCTGTCTACATTAACTGATCCTTGAACTGTGTAAATTTTAGGAAAATCGAAACGTAAATTCTTTAAATTAGTTGTTAAATTGTTTAATTTATCAGAGAGATTTTTAAACCAAGCTAATACTTGAGGATCAGCTTTCTCCTGAAACTCTAAATCTAAATTATTGGGGTCCATTAATCTATTATACTATAGAGAAGGTTCAGTTACTTTACTATTTCACCTGTAACTGGTCCGCCTGTTACTGTAGGAGTTATAGAGCTTAGTATTTTATTAATAATATCTATAACGATAGGTGCCTCTTTGATCGGTAAACTAATCTGTTGCAGTAAATTAACAACTATTTGTTTTTCTTCTAGTGTTAATTCATTCATTGTTGTATTTTAATAAGGTTAGTTTGCTGACCTGATACTTTATCCCCAAGTGCTGTTTGAACTGCCTCAATCGCTGTCATTACACCTGTAATTTGTATTGCTGTTAAAGACGGATAGATCACCTGAATATCAGCATTTGTCATTGTACTATAACCATTAAGATTCCACTCTGCTACCAGCAAATCAATCTGTTGCTCATCTTTAATTAACTGAGGTAGGTACGATTGCCCCTGCTGTTATAGTTAAAGCGGGTGTTGCTCCTCCACTTGAAGAACCACTAAATCCATTAGCTGTGGCGATTGAAACTGCAGTAACAGTACCAGTCCCACTACCTGCTGCTACTACCCAGGCGTTATTGTTCCTTCCATAAGTACTCCCGTCAGCAGGTGCATCCCGTAGATAACGAAGATCTAGTATTGATTCTGCACCTATAACGGAGAAAGCACTTCCAATCCTTGGGATAGCCATATGTATATTATAAATCTAAACGCCAGAATTTATATCACTGATCTCCATAACGCGAACATCAGCAGATCCACCTGAAGTAATCCCATATAAGATAGTTCTTGTCCCGTTATCTAGGGGTGGACCATAGGAACTTGGTGGAACTGGTAGGCCATTGTTAGCTGTTACATCTGACCCGCCAATAAAGATAGTTACAGTCGTACTGTTGTTATAGATAAGCATTGATCTTCTATTTGCTAAAACTCCGTAAGTCGGCAAAATAGTAAGACTTGTGCTAACTGTTGCGGGAGTTGTCTTGAAAAAACCATTAACTGCATTTAATGAGATATGAGTTGGAGTAGGCGGAACGAATTGAACAGGAAAGTTATTAACATCTATGGATTTAGGAAAGTCTATTTTCGTGCCTGAAAAAGCATCAAAACTTGCTCTAATCTCCTGTAGGGCATCTAAAACGGGTTTAAAATCTATTGGTGTAGGATTTGTGGATTTAGATGTCCCGATTTTTAGAGATTGTATAGCTTGAATAGTAGTAACCTGTAAATCAGAAATTAATGTTGATAAATCTTGTAAATTAGAAATAAATACAGGCGGCAAACTGTCAACACTAAAACTTTTAGGGAAAGGTAACGGTCTTGGAATTTCTATCTTCGGGAAGTCAGGGAATTTTGGTATCGTTGGAATCTTAATGTCTTTAACCGCCTGTAGTAATTCCTGAGATTGGATATTAACTATTTCGGGTAATTCAGGAATCTTAACTTCCTTAATGCTTTGATTAATCTCAGCCAGATCAGCTTTTAGCTCTTCTTTAGAAGTTATTTTATTAAAAATCTCCAATAAACTATTTTGAATCTTCTGAAATATATTAAGAGAAATTTTTGATAATAAAGTTTGATTATTATTAGATTTAACTACATCTTTAAATGGGGCAGTATCCATTGGGGTAGGTGGTAACGGGATACTCTCTTTAATAGCTTCTATCAGTCTATCTGTTTGCTGATTTGCCTGAATACGCTCCCTTGCTTGAATATCGATCATTTTAACTTCCTAGGCTACTCGCTACCTTCTTTTGATATGCTTGATCTAGGACTGGAATAGTATCTTGTGCAAAGCCTAGAACACTATTTGCATATCTTTGTGTTAATTGGCTAACTGGCTGTCCCTGATAGCCTGGATTGTTAGAATTATAGTTTGGTCCGCCATTATAGTATCTTAAAGCCCCTGACCAACTTCCTGTACGATCAAATCCTTCTCTAAGTAGCTTAGCTGCATAATCTGCTGAAAATTTAGGATCAAATGCCTCTGCTTCTGTTACGTCTTTGTGTTGTCCTAAGTCAAGTTGGAACATTCCTCTGCCTAATCCATCTGGTTGCACACGATTAGCAATAAATCCTGACTCCTGATTAGCTACCCCTGAAAGGACAGCAGTTGGAATATTATATTTTCTAGATACTGTCTGTAAAATCGGGATTACCCAGCTAGGTGTTCCATGAACTACATGGGTTCTGTCTATCGTATCTGAAGGAACTTCGCCTGTTTTTTCTCCCTGGGGATTCCCTGAATTAACATTACCCGACATTGCTGAAGCACCAGGAATGTTTGCTCTTGTAAGTGCTGCTGAAGAAGCATTTACAGGCATTACTCCACTTAAATTAGGATACTTAGCTATTGGATTTGCCAAGTCTGCTTGTGTATTACTTGTAGGGAAACCACCTACACTACCTGGTCCGTATCTAGCAAGTGGATTGACAGGATTTGCATTTAGACTGCTGTTAGGCCCTGTAGGAGTTGGTGGCTGTATTGAGGTTGGTGCAGGGTTTGTATATTGTTGCGGGATTGGAGTAGGCGGGGTAGGATTCGTTCTTTGTTGATTTATAAACGCTTGATCCTGAGCATTTTGGGCAGGTGCCATACCAGTTTGGCCACTGACCGTAGGATTGTACTCCCCAGGATTAGAGAGAGACCCATCACTTCCAAACTGTCTTCCCCCGTACCATCCCCCAACTTGCATATCAGCCATTTACAGTACCTCCAAAATATAATCTTTCGCCCCATCTTCTCGCTAACCAAGCACCTTGCAAGGTAGAGTAACGACCTAAATGTATGCCTTTATTACCAACGTAAATTCGTGCGAGCCATTTATTATTTACTTTATCCCAACGTATCCCTCTATACCCTGAAGTATTATTTTTTAGAATACCTATATTCTGTTGATTCTGACTTCTAGTTACTGTTCTCAAATTACTTTTTTGATTATTTAATTTATTTCTGTCTCTATGATCGGTTTCAAATCCATCAGGTGTTTTATTAATAACCCGATGCATAAGAATAATCATCCTTTTATTTAATTTCCTAACCCCAATTCGTTTGTATCTAACTGCGTAACCTAAACTTTGTAATTGCCAATTAAATTTATCCAGCTTTTCAAAATCTTCATCATCAACAATAGCAAACTTACCTTGGGTTAGAGGAATCTGTTTCATACTATTATTATACATCTTCCCAACTGGATACATGAATTAATTATACACCATTCTAGAACATTTAGTCATTGACTTATTGCCTAACAAAGAGTATACTACTTCTAATGAAATTAATTAGAAAAGCAGATTACTTCGTAATATTAGCTGTAGCTATCCTGGGAGCACTTAATAACGCAACAGGATTACAGTTGCTTCCAATGGCTATATTTGCAGTATTGGGTTATATACAGCTATATGCGAAGAAAGACGTAAAACTTTGGATAATTGTACTCTCAGTAATTATGATAGGGATTAACTTAATGACCTTTTCTCTAGTAGATGTAATATTGTGGTTAGCTACCTTAATAGTTTTTGCAATATAAAAACATGGATTTTATTGGTAAGCTTTTCTTGCTCATAATAATAATATTTATGATAATTGATTGGGACAATCAATTTCACAACAAGCATTAATGTAATATGTTACCAGGTAGTCGTACCCCTAGTTGTTTTAATAGGCTACTAAGAGCAGGTTCTGCTGCTTTGCCTATACTTTGAGCTCCTTTACCTATCCCTGTATTCATGGCTTCTTTAGGAAGGTTTATACCATTTACTAATTTTTGTGCCAGTTTAGGATCTTTCATAACAGTATTCAATAATCTCCATATAGCATATCCTCCTCCTGCTCCTCCAAGTCCTCCCATTATGGACATACCAGTAGCAGCCGCAGCAGCAGGAGCTAAAGAATTATCTAGAGAACTGCTTTGTAGTTTGTTTTTACTATCTTCAAAGTTTCTAACGGAAGCTGGAGGATTAGCATGAGCCTTATCAGCAACCTCTTTCATTTCTCTTAAACTATTATATTCTGCATTTACTCTTTTAACTCCTGCTGGATGGCCTGACTGTTCTTCAATTAACTGTTGAATATTATGATATGCCTGTTTTAACATAGGATCATCTGTTGCCCCATTTTTCTTAAAAGCATCTTGGAATCTTTGTTTGATCGAGTCAGCAGTTTTTAAATCTACAGGAGTCTGATTGTTCATAAAATCCTCAGTTTGACCAGGTGACATTGTGCTTAAATCACCTGTACTTCCTAAAATTGGACTATCTGGTATCCCTAAACTGGTTTTACCTGTTCCTTCCTGAGCGGCACCTGCTATATTCATTTTTATATTAGGATGCGTTGCATCAAAAGGACCTTTTAAAAATGCTTTTTGTTGTGCAGCAGTTTTCTTAGCTAGTGGAGGTGTTGGATTACTTCCAGGTTGGTCAAAACTCATTTTCCCTGGTGCATTTCCTTTAGCTAATTCTTCTGAAGTTAGAGGAGCTCCTCCTTCAGGTAATTTTACTCCTGCCTCATCTAAGATATTTTGTTTCAAAAAGTCATCTATTCTACTTGCAAATTCTTTTAAATCTACCTTATCTGTTAAAGCAGATGCTACCTGTTTAGGAGCTCTTAATATTGCTTCTTTAATTTGAGCTGGAGTAACACTTCCATATTCTTTACTTAAAATGTCATTTTTTTCTTGCCCTTTAGCAGTTAATAAGGTGTCTAATTTATTAGAAATTTGTCCAGGTGACATTTCGGGAGTTATTCCTAATTGTGAGGCAAGCTGTAATTTATCATGCCCTACCGTATCTCCTAATTTATTTATCTCTAAATTGTCCATTTCTATTGCTTTGTTATCCAAAGACTTTTGGAGAGCATCTGGTAGCAAGCTAGTTGTTTTTTTGATACCACCTACTAATACTGGCAACGCCTTTTCTCCTAATTTACCTAATATTGGACCTAATATTGTTCCTATTGCTGTGTTTTTTACAGTAGTACCCAAATCATCCCCCTGAGTATTCCCAAAGCTACTCAATCCGCCCGCTGCTGCTAAACCTGGAATTGATCCATATAATCCTGGCATATAAGATGCAACTCCAGCAGCTTGTTTCACTCCTGTAGTAGCTAAACCTTGGGTAGTTTGATCTGGATTAGTGAATCCCTCCGTACCAGCTTGAGTTCTTTGATTTAATTGACCCTGCATTTGCGGAGAAACAAATTGTGGAGCTTTAACCCCTCCTTTAGTTAATCCTAATGCTTCACTAGCACCCATCAACCCTTCTGCACCACCCTGAGCTACGGTTTCTGCTCCTTGTAATAAGGGATGAGTTAAGGCTCTAGCTACTCCACCTAATAGGGGTATGTCAAATGCACCTGTTTTATCTATTGCTCCTTCAAAAGCTCCCTCGTTATATTGTTTTGGAGCATTAGTTAGTTGCACCCCTTTAGAAGATGCAAAATCATTTATCTCTTTATCACTGTATCCCGCTGCTGTAGCAGCATTATAATCTAGGCTTGGCATTATGGTTTAATAAGACTATCTAAGCTAGGTCTTGGTCCTCCTCCTCCTCCTCCTGATGTATCAATTATTCCAAATTGATCTAGATATGACTGATCCAACCCTTTACCAAATTTTAATTTTAGTTGATTATTAAGTGTATTAACATCTGTTTTTGCCTGAGTAGTAGTCTCTCCCCCACGAGGAAGAAGATTAGCCCAGTTAGTTAATTCTGTTTGATTAACCCTAACTCCCGATCCCGCACCTGCACCTGCTAACTCTTTAAGACTAGCTGCTAAAGCCTTTTTTTGTTTTTCATATTCTGCACTAGCAGTGTAAGGATCTAATTTAGCCAAATTTCCAGTTATAGGAGATTTTTCTATTCCACTAAGATTAGAATATTGATCTAAAAGTCCTTGAATTCCACCTGATACTAATTTATAGCTATTTCCAGAATCTATTCCTTTTTGATTAGCAGTTCTCTCCTGAGAAGTCAAAGATGCTGGATCTACCTGATAAGGATCAGTAGGGAAAAGTGTAGATTGATCTGGATTTCTATATTGTTGAGCCCATGTATCAAAATCTTTTGGATCTACCCCTATTAGACCAGCCTCATTTTTAATTCGGGCGTAATCGTCTGGAGAGACGTGAAAATCTTTACCCTGGACTTGCTGTAATGCAGTTAGAACTTTTTGCTTTAGTTCAAGAGCACTCGGTCCTTTATTTGCAGCAGCTAAATTGGCTTTTTTTATATCTGTGCTCTGACCTAATAATTTATCTAAAGAACTTAAACTAGTCCCTGTTGAATTCATTAATCCCGCATAAGTAGCTTGCCCTCTTCTAGATTCAGAAGTTAAAGCATTATTTAAAGTGTTTAATAATTGAACAATACTATTACCTTGATCTGCTTGCCCTGTCAACCCATAGGTAGGGTTAGCATTATATAAAGTCTGGTCTGGAGTTTGTGCATCAGTTGTATTGTATGAAAGGTTAGGATTGAAGTATCCTCCACCTGCTCTACTTGCTAAATCTGAAGCTGTCCCTGGATTGCTACCTGCAAACTGAGGCTGTAAAACCATTTGATCGTAACTAGCCAGTTGTTTGGCTAAAGCATCATAATTATTTGAAATTTGAGGTGTGGTAGTTCCTCCTACTCCTAAATTTGTCCCATTTATAACCCCTTGTCTAAATCCAGGGGTATTATTGGCTGTTTGCTGTCCCGCTATGGTATTGTATAAATTCTGAGTAGCTGTTGTCTGTGAATCATCTAGAGGCTGCCCAGACTGGATCTTGCTTTGACCAGATGCTAAAAGAGTATTCAGTTGATTAGCCCCATCGCTAACCTGAGTTAGTTGTGCTGGACCTGGTGTTGGATAATTTGGCATATATTAATTGTAACCCTTTCTATGCTGGCGTTCCACTTTGAACGAAACTCGTATTATATTGATCCTGAATTGATTTTTGACTATTCGCATCTATAGCTTTCTGTTGAGTAGTACCGTAAGTATTAGCTATACTATTTATGTCTGTATTTTGCTGTGCTTTTTGAGCTGCTGCGGTATCAGTAAGGTTAGTAAATTGAGTTTGATAACCACTTTGTAAATTTCTTTCCAAACTTCCCATATTTGCAGCGTCACCCACTGATGCTAAAGGTTTATTGGGATCAAAGGTTCCTGGATTTGTTGTCTGTTTAAGAGTTAGCCCTGCTTGTTGCAATGGTTTCATCCCTGCTCTGGCTGTCGCTTCGGCTCTTAAAGCTTGACTTGATCTTAATAAGTCAGCCTCAGTTCCACCTTGACCTAAGTTGGCTTGATTAGAAGGTGTACCGCCTACTCCGCTACTAAATGAGAAGTCATTCGTATTATATGTAGGGGTGAATGAAGCTCCTGTAACTACATTAGGAGTTCCATCAGGATTATTCTGGTAAGTTGACATACCTCTTTTGTTCAAAGAATCATCTTGATTATTATTTTCACCTTTGAATGTTAACCCCAGTTGAGCCATTGAATTTTGTAAATCACCCTGTCCTGTAGATTGTTGTAAAGCATAATCTTCTTTAGCTTTTTTAACTCCAGAAGTATAATCACCCTGCATTATTTTAATAGCTTGATCGAAATTGCCATTAGCTTTTGCCGCAAGTTCGTAATAGTAAGGATGAGGATTATCGGCAGTAGGATTACCCCCTATTATGCCAGCAACTTGCTTTCTAAGGTTTGCTAAATCTGGAGCTGAGATTTGACCAGATCCACCACTACTACCCCCATTAGGAGATCCTTTGCCTGCTCCCCCAGTTGCATTAAAATCTGCATTTGCCCCCGCATCTCCCCAACCTTGGTAGCCTGTATAGCCCATCCCTACTAATTGCGATGCTGAATATGCCATTACTTAACTCCTTCATAACTTGTTAAGTCACTTAATATCTGGTTCTTTATAAAATCCTGTCTCATGCCTTCGTAGGGTAAATTCTGTGTATCAAGCCAAGGTCCTAATTGACCCTTAATATAATCTAAATTCCCAGTAGGATTGAGACTTAAGATAGTGTCTATTTTATTTTGTATATCACTTCTGTTTAGGCTCATATCAGTGCGAATAATCCACCACTAGAAATTCCTTTTATAGCAATTACAATAGCTGCATTTGCAGTGATACCTGTTGTACTCCATTGTAAAGATTGAGAACCTGTTGGAACTGTGCCGTTGCTATCTCCTGCGTATGTAGTTCCAGCACCTCCTCTATGTGTTGTGCCTGCTCCTGCACCTGTTATCCCGTCTGTTGCAAAACCAACTAACCAACAATTACTGTTTACTACGGTTGTAGTAGCAGTTACGGCAATTGGCCCACTATTTTGGTTAAACTGTCCATATGAATCTGGCTGATTTACCTGAGAAGCACCCCTATAAGAAACTACTACTATGTTACCATATACACTTAAAGCAGGAGAATAAGTAACAGCAATAGTATTTGTTCCTGTTGCAGGAGCCATCAGTAAATAAGCAATATAAGCCTGCTGATTATCAGGAGTATTAGCAAGCCTACCTACTTCTGTCACAGCAACTCCATTATAAGTAGGAGTTTGCACTCTGGTATCTTCACCTGTGTTAGTTTGGACAATCATTAAAAAGATTGGATTAGGCCCAGTTACCGCAAAAGACTGGGCGAAGCTACTCCCTCCTGTAGTCCAAGCACTAACATTATCAAAGGTCATATTAGGCTACCCCCACGCAGTGCCATTTAGAAGTGTCTACTCTCCAAACAAAACCTATATCTAAACGAGCAGTTGTTACTGTAGTGGTAGGAAGAGCTGCACCTGCACTGGACTCGAACTGAGTATCATAAGTTAAAGCTCTAGCTGCTGTACCTGTCACTGCAATCCAAAGTCCTTGTCCTTCTGTAGGTGTTCCTGATGGGTTATTATAAAGTAAAGCACCTGCTTGAGCAGTAGTAATGTGCATATCTGTTGTGTCAGAATTTATAGTTACGCTGGTAGATGTATTAGTAACCGATACTGTACGTCTAGTGATTCTTTTATTCGTTAAAGTTTGAGTATCTGTAGTTCCTATAATAGATCCTGAAGGGAAAGTGGCACTAATTTTTGAAGTGGCAATCGCGGCTGATGCTGAAATATTAGCATTAGTAATACTGCCGTTATAGTCGTTTACAATTGTTGTAAAATTACCATTGAGTGCTGAGGCAGTTAGGTTCTGCCCGTCTGACCATGTAGTCTGTAGCGAAATTGTTGCCAAAAAACTATCCTCTTATTTCTCTTCCCTTTAATTAGCTCATTAACAAATTTATATCTCTATATCTATTATTATATAGCTTCAAGAAGAAATAATTTTCTAATTGTTCCTCTTTGTGCCTAATAGCTTCGTGACATTTCTTACAAAGTGTAATTCCATTGGTTAATTCAAACCTTAACTCAGGATGAGTAGCAAATCTTTTAATGTGATTAGCTTGTAAATTACCTCCACTTTTATCCCCGCATTCTTGACAAGTATAACGATCACGTTCAAATACTTCCAATTTCCAAAGTTTCATTTCTCTACTTTCTCTAATTAATTTTTGTAAAGGAGTCGCTCCATTTTTCCAATTAGGATTTTTACTTCCAACTAATAAACCAATCATTTTTTGTCTGCTTTTTTCTGTATGCTCAGCAGTATGTTTCCTGCCTAGTTGAGCATTACGCAATTTCTCTTTAATTTCATCAGTCATAATAAAATTAGCATGATTTTCTCCTCTATTAAATGTATCCGCACAATTATGACTACAAAATCTATTTTTGGTTTTTGTTCCTTTTGTCTTTTGAAATTCTTTACTACATAACTCACATTTTGTAGTTCCTAGAGTTTTTTGACCTTCTATTTTACAATCCCAACCACAATATTTTTGTGGCATACGGTAGTAGTAAGTTTTGACTAATATTTTGTTGCAAATCAAACAGTTTTTCATAAATTAAGAACTGCGATACCCTTTTTGAACTCCGTAAACCTGCATATCATATATATTACAAGCATTTGCAGTACTCTCTATTAATTGTACACCAAGTAGATGTCCAGTTAAAGCTAGAAGCGTAGTTCTGTGTTCTGTAATTGTAGATCCGCCTAATTTAGACGTTCCTAAAGTAAAATTTCCCGAAGGCCCTAACCCTGGTGATGTTCCTGATAGGTCTAGTGTTTCCTGTAGTCCAAAATTGGTTGCTTGATCTATCCTAGCATTGATAGTTAAAGTCCCCGCTGACCCTGTTCCGTATTTAAAATAATAATATAAATATTTTGCCTGTTTAGAGGCGTGCCCAAAATAATCTCTAGTTTGAATTTTCAGAACAATCGCAGTTCCGTTGTCAGTATAGACTGAAGGATCAAAATGGAATACTTTCCCTGTTGTTCCTCCATCAGTAAAGTAAATTTTAGCTTGACCTGAAATAGTTGAAATTAAAAAAGTGTTAGGAGTAAATCCAGTCCATTTAACCCAACTGTGCATTTCACCTAAAGGTGTCTGTTTAGTCAATTCTGGATAATAGACTAAAGTTATGTCATTAACCTGAGAAGCAGAAGACGGAAAGCTAAAATAGACAAATTTTCCGTCTGATACAGCACACGCATTCATTAGTTTAGTATTATTTAAAGCTGACATTGTTCCCTCCATATCGTAGGAAACAATCCCGCTATCTAATATACTCCCGTATATAGTCTTCTGAAGTGCTCTGATGTGTGGAATCCCGCCTATAAAGGATAAGTAATAAAAATATTTACCAACTGCGATCATACATCTATGTGAAGGAGTCCCGTATCCATTGTTTATAAAAGAAGTATTTTGTCCCGCAATCGTATTAGCTGAAAAAGTTGTACCAGACCATCCTCCAATAGTCCAGAATGAGTTAAGCTTTGCAACAATTAGAAAATCATTACCTGTCGAAGGTGCGGCAGAAAATGAACTTAAACCTGTTATATAGTCACCATCATTAGCATTAATGGCAATAAAATTAGCACCTGTAAATGTAGTTGGATCACCTAAATTAGACCAATAGACATTGTTAATGGAAGTTCCTGCAACACCAGCCACAAATAAAAAGTTATGAAACCAATATCCGAACTTACCTATTGGAACTCCAGATCTATTTTTAGTAACTGTTGTCCCGTCATTTGCAACATCTACAACCTCAGTTCCATTAAAACCGAATAATCTATCAGAAGCCTGAACAAAATTCATCTGTGCATTATTGGTTAAATTAGCTGACCCTATAGCTGAAAAAGTAGTTCCATCTGAAGAAATATACAATTGAGCGTTAGAAGCTCCGTTTAAACAAACAACCTGAAATTTAGATCCATTAGAAGGTTCAAAAGCTGATCCGCCTAACTGAACACCGCTGGCAACTACCACATTTGATCCTGTAGTGCCTGTTCTTTTACTGATATTGTTGGTATTAACAAGCCCGTTTTGGATCAAATTAAATAGACCAGGAGGAAGATCGCTGCCGTTATATTTATCATCCATGCCTATTAAGAACTCATCCTGTAGGTTGACATTGAATGTCTGTGCCATTAGTAGATATAAGAGGAAGGATTAACATCCTCGAATGCTCCTTCCTCTATCATTGGGATTCCGTCACTCTGTCGTTCTTTCAAAAAGGTTTGCATATTTAATATATCTGCACTAGCTTCAGTTAGTAGGTCATTTCCAGCTAGGACTTCTTGTCCACCTTTTTTAAGTAAGTTTCCAGCAGCTAGTTTTACAATGATTTGAGAGAAATTATCAGGATAAGGGATACAAACTGGATCAGTCGTATTGATTAGATCAATAGGTGCGACTATTCCCCATACATTAATATTATTAGTCCCAGTTACTTGGGGCACTGGAATAAAACCAATCTTTTGAGCCGACTGGCTACCTGCAAGATAATATCCTACATTAAAGAGTGTGCTACCGTTGACCAGTGAGTTATTCTTAGCTAGAGGCACCTCATCAAGTTTCAATTGTGTAGCTCTTTGTACTTGAGAAGTAGCTCCTACTGGAGCAAGATCAATTTCTACCCGTTCAGTTTTTAGTAAAGTAGGATCAACTGTATATTCCTGAGTCCCTTTCATTG
>OCZT010003119.1_pt1 | contig 17043 bp, 14 predicted proteins | sample 1539031 | NCBI WGS metagenome assembly OCZT01 (sample SAMEA3539308, study PRJEB22396) | soil metagenome | biome: tundra; feature: field; material: soil | place: USA | collected 2010-05 | depth 0.15 m | reverse complement strand
CAATGGTGCTTTTGATTGCCGGTGAAGCAATTCCCAAGACCTTCGGCGTCACTTATCCGATGCAAATATCTTCGACAATCTCTCCCCTGCTTACGCTTATATCCCGGCTGGAATATCCTGTCGTTGCTATTTTGGAAAAAGCATCCGGCTTTATTAAGTATAACCGCGGTAAGTCTCATGATGCCGATGTTTTAATGGAGCACGAATTCAAAACCCTGGTTAATGCCGGAAACCTGGCCGGTGTTCTGGATGAATCACAAAAAGAATTGATCAACAGAATTTTTGAACTGGGTGATAAGTCGGTGACCGATATTATGATACCCCGTGTGGACATGTTTTGTCTTCCCATCAATATGCCCGTGGAGGAGATAATTGCCGCGGTGGTCAAAGAGCGTCGTGAAAGGATACCCATTTACACGGATGATCGTGATGATATCGCCGGTATATTATTTGCCCGTGATTTGCTGAGCGCCGCCGAGCAGGGCAGGCAGGCAAGCATCGAAAAAATGCTGATCAGGCCTTACTTTGTTCCTGAAGGAAAAACAGTCAATGGTCTTCTGCATGATTTTCAGGAAAACAGAATGCAAATTGCTATAGTCGTGGATGAGTACGGAGGAGTATCCGGCCTGGTTACTGTGGAGGATATTCTTGGTCATTTATTTGAAGAAGCCTATAGTGGTTACAACCAGGCGTATAATGATTGTGAAAGAATCGACGACAATACAATTATTGTCCCCGGTAAAATGCCCATGGAGCAATTCAATAATTTAATGCAAACGCAAATGCCGCAGGAAGAATTCGATACAATTGGCGGCTTTGTCCTGCATTTGTTTGGCAAGCTGCCGGCAAAAGGGGAAGAAGTCAGCTATAAGGGCTATAACTTTTTAATCGAGAACATCGGCAGAGCAAGGATATTGAAAATTAAAATATCATCACCAACAGGAAAGGGGCCAAATCAAGAGGCATGAATACATATTTGATCATTGCCATCATTTTTATCTGTCTGATTTTGGAAGCCCTCTATTCCGGTGGCGAGATAGCGCTGATTGCGTCGGATATTAACAGAATTAAGTTTTTTGCCAGACGTGGTTCATTTTCCGCGGGGCAGGCAGTAAAACTGATGGAGAAACCGGAATGGTTTATTTCGACTACCCTGATCGGAACTAACCTGTCCATTATTGTTGGTTCCACTCTGGCAACCGGTCTCTTAATCGGCGCTTTCGGGCCGGCGCGTGGTGAACAAATTTCTCTGTTTGTTATGTTGCCGACGCTTTTTATGATGATCATTATTCGCAGGATTTTCCTGCATAGTGCCGAAACAATGGCGATCAGAGTGGCTCTTTTTATCCGCATTTCTTCCGTAATATTATATCCGCTGGCTTATATTATTGCTCTGATATCCAAAGGCGCTGTAAGCATTTCAACGGGGCAGAAAATAAATCAAAATTCTTACATTACAAAGGAAGGGCTGAAGCATATTCTGGGGGAAAACACAAAAGGCGGCGATATTTTAAAAACGGAAAGGGAAATGGTCAGCCGGGTATTTGATTTTTCTGAGTTGACCGCGGATAAAATAATGATTCCTATTTCGGTACTGACAGCGCTGCCAATTACAACAAAGATCGACGAAGCGGCTGGATTCGTGGTCGGTAAGAAATATTTAAGGATTCCCGTGTATCAGGATCAGGTTATTAATATTGTCGGCATTCTGCATTATTTCGATTTACTGGCAGCCATACAAAGACATAAAGATTCAGGAAATCAATCTGCTGCCGAGACTATCGCTTCCTGTCTTCAAACGGGGGTGTTCTACGTGCCCGAAACGAAAAAAGCCAGTGAATTATTGATGGATCTGCAAAAAAGGCAGGAGCATATGGCCGTTGTCGTTGATGAATATGGCGGTGCTGTCGGTATCGTGACTATCGAAGATATCGGAGAAGAGATTGTCGGCAGTATTGATAACGAATATGACAGTGGTGAGAAGTTGTATAAAAAAATCGCTGCCGGAAGGTATCTGATCAATGGGCGTCTGGATATGGATAGTTTAAATCAACTATTGGCCACAAGATTCCCGGAAGGTAATTATGAAACTATCGGCGGTTTTATAATGGATAGACTGGGAAGGATTCCTAAGCGGAGAGAAAGACTGGAATACAGCGGCATTACCTTTATCATTGAAAATGCCGATCAGAAATCTATAAAAGAGATATCAGTAATTTTCCCGGCCCAAATAGATAAAGTTGTCATTAAATAGAAAGTTAAGTGGGGTTAGTCAGTGGAGGAAAAAGTTTTTTGCGCGGTGATTCTGGCTGCAGGTAAGGGCAGCAGGATGAAATCGGATTTGGCTAAGGTGCTTCATGTTCTGGAAGATAAGCCTCTGTTGCATTACTGTCTGCAATCAGCTTACCTTGCCGGCGCTGAAAAGATTGTCGTTATTATCGGCCATCAGGCGGATAAGGTAAGGGGGGAATTTTCCCATAGCGGGTGTATCTTTGTAGAGCAAAAACCGCAGTTGGGTACAGGTCATGCTGTTTTGCAGGCTAAAGAGGCACTTGCCGGTTATCAGGGCAAAACAGTTATTCTATGTGGGGATGTGCCTCTGCTTAAACCTTCGACAATTAAGTCTTTGATCGAAAACCATATTGCCACAGGTGCTGCCATTACTGTCTTAACAACCACCCCCCCCGATCCCCGGGGATATGGCCGGATTATTAAGGATACTGATGGTAATATAGCGAAGATTGTTGAAGAGCGCGATGCAACAGCTGCCGAAAAGCAAATCGGCGAAATCAATACCGGCATTTACTGTGCCGATACCCCCTTGCTGTTTGAGGCCTTGGGAAAAGTTACAAATAATAATGATCAGAAGGAATACTATCTTACGGATATTGTGGAAATAGCCTGCCGTGAAGGCAGAATCGTGAAGCCGCACATAGCGACTGATTACATTGAAGTAATGGGAATAAATACTCCAGATGAACTTTCCCGCGCTGGTCTTTATTTACAAAAAAACAGAAAGTATCCGGTTTGAATAGTGTTTAAAGATATTAATTGGCTGCAGAATAAAGCGCTTCTAGCGCCACTGGCGGGAATTTCCAATTTACCATTCAGATTAGTAGCTCGTTCTTTTGGTTGTTCTTTAGCCTTTACTGAGATGATCAGCGCCAATGGTCTCATCAGAAAATCAGATAAAACGCTAGATTATTTAAGGACCAATGCGGATGATCAACCTCTGGGTGTGCAGATATTTGGAGCGCAACCGGACATAATGGCGGAAGCCGCACGTATTGTTGCCGATCATGGGGCTGCTTTAATTGACATCAATATGGGTTGTCCGGTGAAAAAGGTCATTAAAGCTGGTGCCGGAGCAATCCTGATGAAAGATCCTGACCGCGCGGCAAGTATTATTACGGCAGTAAAAAAAGCCGTATCTGTTGCTGTAACTGTAAAAATCCGTTCCGGGTGGAATCGCAGCTCGATCAATGCTGTAGACATTGCCAGAATTGCTGAGGATTGTGGGGCGGCTGCCATTATTATCCATGCCCGCACTTATGACCAGGGTTTCAGTGGAGAAGCTGATTGGAGTATCATTGCACAGGTAAAAAAGGCGGTCGGCCTTCCGGTAATTGGAAACGGCGACATCTGGTATCCCCGGGACGCAATGAAGATGCGCCAGGAGACTTCCTGTGATGCTGTAATGGTCGGCAGAGGCTCATTAGGCGACCCCTGGATATTTAAAGGCATCCACCAGTTATTTTCCGGAGCTGAGGAAGACTATTTGCCGGCATTGTCTCAAAGGTATGAAATAATTAATACTCATTGGAAAATGGAGGCGCAGTTTAGTGGAAAAAAAATTGTCGACAAGAGTTTTCGCAAGCATTTGCTTTGGTATACCAAAGGCTTGCCTGGTTCCAGCAGGTTTCGGCAAATAGTTAGCAGTATGCCGGACAGACAGACAATGATGGATGAAGTGGATAGATTTTTCCAATCTTTGGGCTAGTTGACTGCTAAAATAATGCCTTGACTTTTAAAGGACAAATTGGCATAAATAAATTCAAATCAAAGGGATTTGCCTCTGGTTTTTCTATTCTAGAAAAAAGGTTGATATTAAAGTGGATTTAGGAAAATTTAACGAGCTTGAAGATAAAATTAAGAGCATCGTTAGCGGACAGGATTTTTTAAAAAAACAGTGTCAAATACTAGAGGAAGCGTTAAAAAATAAAGAATCGGAGATAGAAGAGTTTAAAAGTAAACTAAAGGCATTAGACGAAGAAAGGAACAGCGTACGCGCGAGGGTAGATTCACTGCTTGATTTACTTGCAGATATAGAAGTGGAAAAATAAGCTTCCAGGGCGTGTGTTTTGAAAAAGAGTTATAACATTAAGATATTAGAACAGGAACTTTTGGTTTTAAGTGATGCGGAAGACGAACAAGTGGCCAACGTTGTCCGGTTTGTAAATGGAAAAATGGAAGAGGTTTTACAAGACAGAAATGGTCTTAAAACCTTAGACGTTGCCATCCTGGCAGCTTTGAACATTTCGGAAGATTTTTTAAAATTAAAGGAAGTTCACAATGAAATCTGTGATCAATTGGAAAGCAGATCTGAAAAGCTGATTCAGTTGATTGAAGATGTAAGTTAAATAATATTTGTTCACCCCTGCGATGTACGTGATTAACATTAGTTTTTGAGCCAACATTTTGAATCTGGGGCCTATACTTGTTTGCGGTGTGCAGGTCAGTCTCTTTGTACGCTGGTCGGGAGACAGAAAGCCTAAAGCAACACAAAACCGGGCGCCCACTTGGTAAAAAGGTTCAAAAAATTGATTAACACGGCATAGGCGGGGGTTTTTTATGCCCCGGCCTGTTAAGACTAAGACACCTTTCATCCTGCCTTTAGAAAAAAAATCAAAAAAATGAATCCTTCGGCAAAGTATTATTTGGGTTTGCCCATGTGTCGGAAGGTTTAAATATAGCTCTGTTGGGGGAAAGAGTTTACTTGAAGAGGTTTAAATTTCTTCCGGTAAAGCAGTTTGGGTTGGTTATTTTTCTCAAGGAGCAAGGGGAGGTAGTTCTCAATGCTAAATGGAAGTTTATTTGTCCTACTTATATTAGTTGCAGTGCTGGCGGGTATTATTGTCGGTTATATCCTGAAACAAATATTTACGGCAAAGAAGATCAAGACATCGGAAAGTCTGGCCGCGCGGATTGTCGAGGAATCAAAAAAAGAGGCGGAGACAATCAAGAAAGAGGCAATCCTGCAGGCCAAGGAAAACCTTCTGAGGCTGAAAGCTGATTTTGATCGCGAAATAAAAGACACAAAAAATGATTTTGATATCCTGGAAAAACGCATTCGTTCTAAAGAAGAAAATCTGGATAAACGAATCGATTCATTGACACAAAAAGAAACAAATATTGAAGGGCGTGAAAAATCATTAATTAACAAAGAAGCAGCGATCGAAGAAAAGCATCACAAATTAGACATACTGCTGGAAGAGCAAAAAGAAAAGCTGCAGAAAATAGCAGGTATTTCTTCGGAAGAAGCAAAAAATATTTTGATCCAATCCATGGAAGCGGATGCCAAGCGTGATGCCGCGGCTCTTATCCGTAAGATCGAAGAAGAAGCAAAACTAACTGCCGACAGAAAATCAAGAGAAATTATTGCCTACGCGATTCAGCGGTATGCCGGTGATTATGTCGTGGAAAATACGGTGTCTGTGGTTAATCTGCCCAGCGAAGAAATGAAAGGTCGGATCATTGGCCGCGAAGGCCGAAATATCCGGGCAATCGAAGCTGCTACAGGTATAGATCTGATTGTTGATGATACACCGGAAGCAGTTGTCTTATCCAGCTTCGATCCGATCAGAAGAGAAGTGGCGCGAATTTCGCTGGAGCGGTTAATTCAGGATGGGCGAATCCATCCCGGGCGCATCGAAGAAATAGTCAAGAAAGTTAGAGTCGAAGTAGAGCAAATCATCAGAGAAACCGGCGAGAAGGCGTCTTTTGATGTCGGTGTCCACGATATTCATCCCGATATTATCAACATGTTAGGTAGCCTCAAATACCGCACCAGTTATTCTCAAAATGTTTTGCAGCACTCCATTGATGTCGCCTATCTTACAGGGATAATGGCCGCGGAATTGAAAATGAATATTAAGGAAGCCAAACGTGCCGGGTTGCTGCATGATATCGGTAAGGCGGTTGACCATAAGATTGAAGGAACGCATGCGGCAATAGGGGCAGATTATGCCAAACGCTTTGGCGAGAATCCGCGTATTATTCAGGCGATTGCTACTCATCATGACGACGGGCGCAACAACACTCTGCTGGGTGTATTGGTACAGGCGGCAGATACACTCTCCGCGGCCAGACCAGGCGCGCGCCGGGAAATGCTGGAAAAATATGTCAAACGTCTGGAGGAATTAGAAAAGATCGCCCTTTCTTTCAATGGCGTTGATAAATGTTATGCTATCCAGGCAGGCCGTGAAATCCGTATTCTCGTGGAAAATGAAAAAATATCGGATAACGATGCCGTGATGTTGTGTAATGATATTATCAAGAAAATTGAGGCCGAGCTTACCTATCCGGGCCAAATTAAAGTAACCGTAATCAGGGAAACGCGTGTTTCTTCTTACGCGAAATAAGTCGCGTTCCCGGCAGGTATTGTAAAGGTAATAAATGAAGATATTATTTATTGGCGATATCGTGGGCAAACCCGGCCGCCGGGCGGTGAGTGAACTATTGTCCCGCTTAATTGCAGAACGCGGGATTGATCTTGTGATCGCCAATTGTGAAAATGCAGCCGCCGGATTCGGCGTAACCAGGGAAGTTGTCGAAGAGCTTTATAACAACAACATCGATATCCTGACTTCCGGCAATCATATTTGGGATAAAAAAGAAGTACTGGAGTTTATCTCGGACTATGAAACATTATTGAGGCCGGCCAATTATCCGGCAAAAGTTCCGGGAACAGGAGCCTTGCTAATGCCGACAGCGGCAGGAGAATATGTGGGTGTGCTCAATCTCGCCGGCCGAATTTTCATGCAGCCGATTGATTGCCCATTTAAAACGGCAAAAAGTAAAATTGCCGAGCTGCGAGCGAAAACAAAAATTATTATTGTCGATATTCATGCTGAAGCAACATCTGAGAAAAAAGCCCTGGGGTGGTATCTTGACGGCGAAGTATCCGCAGTTTTAGGCACGCATACGCATGTGCAAACAGCCGACGATGAAATTCTGCCGCAGGGAACCGCCTACATCAGCGATGTGGGGATGACCGGACCTTTTGATTCTGTAATCGGCATTAAGAAAGATGCCATCATTGAGCGGTTTTTAACGGGGATACCCAATAAATTTGATGTGGCCAAAGGTGACATCCGGTTGCAGGCGGTTCTGCTCGATGTGGATTCGATAACAGGGAAAGCTAACTGGATTGAGAGAATCAGCATAAAATTAAAGGAATAAACGGAGGCATGGGGGCATGAAAGGCGCTTATGAAGTTTTAAAGGAAAGAGGCTTTATCGAGCAGGTTACTGATGAAGCTTTAATCAAAGAGCTTTTTGGAGCCGGCCCGGTTACCTGCTATATCGGCTTTGATCCCACAGCCACCAGTTTGCATATCGGCAGCCTTGTGCCCATTATGGCTTTGGCGCACATGCAATTACATGGAAATAAACCCATCGCGCTTGTCGGTGGCGGGACAGGCCTGATCGGTGATCCCAGTGGTAAAACAGAACTGCGTCAGGTTCTCACTCTCGAGCAAATTGATTACAATGCCCAGTGCCTGGGCAAACAACTTTCCCGGTATATTGATTTTACCGATGACAAGGCGTTACTCCTAAACAATGCCGATTGGCTAACTAAAATCAATTACATCGAATTCCTGCGTGATATCGGCCGGCACTTCAGTGTCAACAGGATGCTGGCCGCGGAAAGTTATAAGATTCGTCTGGAGAAAGGGCTGAATTTTATTGAATTTAATTACATGCTCCTGCAGGGTTACGATTTTCTTCATCTGTTCCAGAATTACGGCTGTGCGTTGCAAATGGGCGGCAACGATCAGTGGGGCAATATGCTGGCTGGTACCGAATTAATCCGTAAAGTTGCCGCTAAAGATGCCCATGCCGTGACTTTCCCGCTAATTACCACATCGCTGGGCCATAAAATGGGCAAGACTGAACAAGGCACAATATGGCTCGATAGCACTCTTACCAAACCTTACGAATATTACCAGTACTGGATAAACTGTGACGATGCCGATGTGGAAAGGTTTCTCAAGCTCTTTACGTTTTTGCCGCTTGAAGAAATTGCTGTGGTAAAAATGCTGACCGACACCAAACTTAATATGGCCAAGGCTGTGCTGGCATTTGAGGCGACGAAAATCACCCATGGCGTGGATGCGGCCCAGGCAGCCTGGCGGGCATCGATGGAAGCTTTTCATTCCCGTCCGGCAGATGACGGCTTATTTCCTACTAGCACAATTCCGCGACAAGCACCCGTAAGCGATACATCGGCAATACCGCGTTATCAGGTTACCAGCGGGGATCTGGAAGCCGGTATCATGATTTCATCAACCTGCGCCAAGGCCGGACTTACCCAATCAATGTCGGAAGCCAAACGTCTTATTGAACAGGGCGGTATCTATATCAATGACCGGCAGGTAAAATCAGTTAATGAAAAAATCGTTCTTGCCGATTTTTCCGGCAGCAATGAACTGCGTGTGCGCAAAGGCAAGAAAAAATATTTAATCATCGAGATACTGGACAAATCCGTTTGTTAGTAAGATGTTTAACCCCTCAATATCATGCAATACTATTTCTAAATCAAAAATGATATCAAGCCGACGACGCTGCTAACAAAGATAGCGCTTTGTTTTAGAATTGGTATAAGTTCAATGTACCGTAAGCCGGTCTTGAATTTGTTATAGCGCGTCCTGATGAACAGCGGTGTTTCCCAGGTAAACCCGATTGTCATTGGGGTGTAATTAATTTATTTAGTTCTAATATATATTTTAAAAAAGGAGGTTGTAAAATGAATGTTGCGGAATTAGCTTTAAAGAATCAGACTGTAGGTGAGCATGTCAGTTACATCTTTGAGGGGCAGGAAATCACTAACATGCAGATGGACCGTGGCGCCAGAAAAATGGGCAATGCCCTCAAAAAACTGGGAGTTTCGCCGGGAGACAGGGTTGTTATGCAGATGCAGAATTGTCCGGAAGTCCTGCAAGCTTTCCAGGCTATCTGGAAAATAGGCGCAATCACTGTTCCGATAAACTATCTGGTCGGTCAGGAAGAAATTAATTACATTTATCAGGATAGCGGAGCAAACACTATCATTACCTCTCCTGAACATCTCGACAAAGTAAAGATAGCCCAATCCAAAGTTACCGGAGTCAAAAACATCATCATGGTTTCCGACAAAGAGTACCCCGGTACACATTCCTTTAAGAAGCTTGTTGAAGAGAATTCAGATAAGCTTGATATTTTTGCAACTGCCGACGATGACGTTGCCGCACTTATTTATACTTCCGGAACAACGGGCACCCCGAAAGGAGTCATGCTGACCCACGCGGGGCTTACATACTCTGCCCACAAGCAACAAGAATCAACCAACCTTCCGCAGGATTTGGTTACTCTGGCTGTTTTGCCTCTTTGCCACTCTTTCGGTGTCGCCATGATGAATGGTGCATTCCTGCGTTTGCACGGCAAGGTTGTGATTATGAGGCAGTTTAATCTGGAAGAGCTCTTCTCTAATATTCATAAATATAAAATCAATAGTGTGCCGGCGGTTCCTACCATGTATATCTATATGCTGCTGTTTCCCGATGCCGCCAAGTATAATGTAAGTTCTGTGAAATACTGGGTTTGCGGTTCTGCGCCCCTGTCTCTGGAAACATGGAAACAGTTCAAGGAAAAATTCGGCGGCGAAATAGCCGAAGGTTGGGGTTTAACCGAAGCGGGCGCCAACAATGCCTCTAACGTTAACAATATCATCAAACCCGGCTCTCTCGGTAAGCCCTTGACAGGAATGGAGATGAAGATATTTGATGACAAGGGCAATGAAGTACCGCAGGGGCAGGAAGGTGAAATTGTTCTTCGTGGTGCCATGGTTATGAAGGGCTACTGGAAACTCCCCGAGGCAACGGCTGAAGTAATTCGCAATGGTTGGCTTCATACGGGCGATATAGGTTATGTTGATAAGGATGGTTACTTCTTTATAACAGACCGCAAAAAAGACATCATCATTAAGGGAGGGGAAAACATTTCGCCACGAGCAATAGAGGAAGTCCTTTACAGTCACCCCAGCGTAGCAGAAGCAGCCGTGATTGGCATCAAAGACAAGGTTTACGGTGAAGACATCAGGGCATTTGTGACTCTAAAACCTGGTCAGAAAGCTACTCCAGAGGAAATTAAAGAATACAGTGCAACAAAACTCAAGAAATTCTTTCTTCCCAAAGAGATTGTCATCATGCCCGCTCTGCCGAAAACACTTGTGGGCAAGATTCTCAAAAAAGAATTGAGAAAACTGTAGTAGAATACTTGCAGAGATCTCAACAGCAAACAATCCTTTCCCCTTCTACCATCCGGTCTATATGCGGCGGCAGGGGGGGCTCCTGAAAAGAGTATTAGACAATTAATTAATATACAAAAAGCAGCAGGCACCGCGGGATCTACCAGGAATACTGATCCATTGCGGACGGCGGTGACTTGCATGGCCTTATCCGATCAGGCCTTTTTACTCTTGTCTATTTCTTTATGGATGGTCATTTATAGTTTCCTTTTTGAAAAATATTGTTTCCGGAATAATTGCAGACAACTACTAAAACACACATTTTAATATTGATACAAAATAACATGGGTCGGATAAAGTGTCGATTAAAACAATATTAGTTCCCGCCTTTGGGTATCTCATCTTCCGGCTTTCATCACCCTGATTCCCCTTGACCATCTTTGCCTGATTGTTATATGGATTGTTCCAGAGAGGTATTTAAATCATGGATTTTAAAAGTGTGAATGATGTTCAAGAGCGGCTGGAGATGGCCGGCTACATCCCCTCCAAAGAGATATCCACTGTAGTATTTCTGGCGGCAGCAACACAAAAGCCTGTTCTGGTTGAAGGGCCAGCCGGTGTCGGTAAAACGGAACTGGCCAAAGCCATAGCCCGGAGCCTTGACCGTGAGTTAATTCGTCTGCAATGTTACGAAGGTCTCGATGAATCCAAGGCCCTTTATGAATGGGAGTATGCCAAGCAACTCCTCTATACCCAGATGGTGAAGGATAGAATTAACGATATAATTGCCCACACGGCCACTCTTGCCGAGGCGGTTGATCAAATTGCCGCCCAGGAAGATGCCTTCTTCTCTGACCGGTTTATCCAATCTCGTCCGCTTCTTCAGGCGATCAGTTCCGAGAAGCCGGTCGTTTTGCTTCTGGATGAAGTGGACAAGTCCGATCCGGAATTCGAGGCCTTTCTTCTGGAGTTACTGAGCGATTTTCAGGTTACCATCCCTGAATTGGGCACACGCAAAGCAATCAGTATTCCTTTTGTCCTGCTCACTTCCAACAACTATCGCGATATGAGCGACGCCCTGAAGCGACGCTGTGTTCACCTTTATATCGATTATCCGCAGCGGGAAACAGAGGTGCAGATTGTCCGGCTGAAAATACCGGGAATTGAGGAAAAATTAGCCGCGGACCTGGTTGATTCCATTCGCCGGATTCGCCTTCTGGACTTAAAGAAGAGTCCCAGTATCTCGGAGACTCTGGATTGGGCTCAATCGCTTCTGGTTTTGCAGATCAATGAACTGACGCCTGAGGTAATTTCTGAGACTCTCAATGTTATCTGTAAATACCAGATCGATATGGAAAAAGTACGAAAAAATATTAATAAAATCATCTAATGGTAATGAAACCGTAAAAAGCAAGAAAGACGTCACACCGGCGAACGCTGGTGTCCAGAACATGTTAAAATAACTGGATACCAGCGTTCGCCGGTGTGACGATTATTGGACTTTTGACGAGAGCATCAATTGGACTTCGTAAATTGAAAATATGGTCAACCTAATCCAACAATTTGTTTCGTGCTGCCGGGCAGCAGGCCTTCGGATCTCGACCGCGGAAATTCTGGATTGCTTAAACCAGTTGCAGTTGATCGAAGTCACAAACGAACTCCAGTTCCGCGCGACCTTGAGGGCCAACTTTGCCAAGAGCATGCGGGAGATTAATCACTTCGACCGCCTCTATCACCTATTCTTTCATGAAATGAGAGTCGATGCGGCAGACGTGATGCAATCAGAGGCTCTAGCCGAACAAATCAGGCAGGTAACAAACATCATCAAGAAAAAACCACATGACAACCCAATGTTTGATGCGGTAGTCGATTTCATCGCCGGCAATCCTCTGGAATTCCTAAAGGAGATGCGGCGTATCCAGACAGCATCAGATTCAGAAGTCCAACCGACGAGATTCAATTTCGGCCCGCTGGCCGACCGCTTTAACATCCTGATACAGATTACATCAACTACGGCTGCAATTGCACAATTACTGCAGGATCCATCACTGGACGTAAGCAGCACCGCGCGTAATGACCTGGCTGTCCACTTTACCCAACGGCTTAATACCGCCCGTTCGATTCTGCTTTATGAACCGCGTCCCGGCGATAAAAATACAAAAATAATTAAAACTTACGAACAACGTTTGAAAGAACTTGGGGAAAGGCCGTTTTCTTCGTTCACCAGCCAGGAACTGGAGGAGATGAGGGAGGCTATCGACAAGCTGGTGCGCAAGCTGAAGAATAATGTGAGCCGGCGTTTTGCCGTCAAGCACCGGGGAAATCTGGATGTGAAGAAAACCATCAGGTGTGCTGCCCGTTACGGCGGCGTTCCTGTTGAAATCAAATACCGCAGCAAGCCTCTGCGCCGCAGCAGAATAGTTACTCTGTGCGATGTATCAGGCTCAGTATGGACAGCAGCACGTTTCATGCTGAATCTGCTCTATTCCCTGCAGGAGTGTTTTGACAAGGTCAATAGTTTTGTGTTCATTGATGATCTGACGGACGTTACGGCTGTTTTCGAGCACAACGAGATTAACGAGGCCATCAGGTTTGTAATGGAAGAGGCGGATGTTCATTATAACGCTGCGACGGATTATGGAGTCACGTTGCGTCATTTCCAGCGGGACTATATGGATCTTCTGACAAAGAAGACAACCCTGATCATCGTTGGTGACGGACGTTCCAACTATATGCATCCGGAAGATGCCATCCTGGGACAGATGAGGGAGAGGTGCCGCCGCGTTATCTGGCTGAATCCGGAGCCCGAACAAATCTGGGGCACGGGTGACAGTGAAATAAAAGCCTATATGCACCACTGCCACGAAGTACGGCAGTGCAGCAATGTTAACCAATTGATTGCTTTTATCGAGGAACTGGTTTTATAAAATGACGTCAATTCCATCAGGGCAAATTATAGAACAGATCTCACGCTTTGCCGCAGAGCATATTGCTCCCCGTTATGATTTATCAAACAGGGGAGATTTCCCCCATGACCTCTGGGAGAAAATGGCGCAAGACGGGCTGTTTAAAATCGGTATTGATGAATTCTACGGCGGCAGTGGCGGCGGATACCTTAACCTGACTGAAGCTGCGGAAGCGCTGGTTAAAAATGGATATAACATGGGGATTGCCACTTCCTGGCTCTATCAGCAGATTGTCGCCAGATTTCTTATCGCAGGATTCGGCAGCGCAGACCAAAAAAGGCAATATCTACCGGAAATGGTCAGAGGTGAGCTTATAGCGTCTTTTGCTGTTTCGGAACCGCAGCGTGGAGCGCACCCGAAATATATTACAACAGCAGCCGTAAAGGATGAATCATTTTACATCCTCACGGGTGAGAAAACTTATCTGACAAACGGTCCGATCGCGCAACTTTTTATTGTCATTGCCGTGACTGCGGAAGGAAAGCAAAGGAGTTTTACCGCCTTTCTTGTTCCACGGCAAGCCGCAGGACTGAAAGTTGGCCCGTCCCTGAATCTTAATTTTTTAAAACCATCACCTCACGGCAGTATTGTGCTGAACAACTGCCGTCTATCGGATACAGAAATCCTGGGAAAAGAAGGCACAGCATATCGGGAGATGGTCATTGCCATGGGAAAAATCGAAGATATCGTCATGATGGGAACGGCGGTAGGCGCAATGGCTGCAGAACTTTCGCTGCTGATCAGTGCTACTGGCGAGAATAATATCGTGTCCGCTGAATTGCTGCAAGTTAAACTGGGAGCGCAGGATGCGGCGTTACAAACCATCCGGACAATTGCGTACACAGCAGCGGAAGGATTGGATCGGGGTGAGGCTACCTCTGTGTCACTGGCGATAACCTTTATGAATTTGACTGCGGAATTTCAAACAAATATGGACGCAATTATCAATGGGCGGAATCTCCATACCAATGCCGTCTATAACTATCTTCGAGCTGATCTTACGGCCATGATGGCGCTCAAGAAAAAGATTACACAGTTGAGGCAGGAAAAACTGGAGCGGGGATTGTTGAAAGATACGAGGTGAGATGTTAATGCTCTGGCGGCAAAAAATAACTGAGTTTTTCGGCTTGAAAAAAAGCATTGTGGCTCTACTGACTATGGTCATCCTCATTGGGTTGGGAGAGAAAATGGCCGAGCGCTTTTTGCCGATTTATCTTATGGCTCTGGGCGGAGGTGCGCTTACCATCGGCCTGCTCAACGGCATGACCAATCTTCTTTCCGCTCTTTATTCATTTCCTGGCGCCTATTTAAGCGACCGTCTGGGCTACAAAAAAGCGCTGCTGGTTTTCAACCTGATTGCCTTATTCGGTTACGCCATTGTCATTATTTTTCCGTACTGGCAGGCGGTGATCATCGGTGCGATTTTCTTTCTTTCCTGGTCGGCCATATCGCTTCCGGCGACCATGAGCCTTGTTTCCCGTGTGCTGCCTCAGCATAAACGCACCATGGGCGTTACGTTGCATTCGCTGGTCCGAAGGCTGCCAATGGCTTTGGGACCAATCATCGGCGGAGTTCTCATCGGGATTTACGGGGATAAAACAGGCGTGCGGCTGGCTTTTGTGGGGGCCTTCTTTTTGGGACTCCTTTCACTTATCCTTCAGCAGGTTATGATTGAGGCGGATAGCGCACAGGGCAAAGCGGAAAAAAGGCCGTCGCGACTCTGGCATTTAATGAGTCCAGCACTCAAGAACCTCCTCGTGTCTGACATTTTGATTCGATTTGCCGAGCAGATTCCTTATGCGTTTGTCGTGGTCTGGTGCATCAAAAATCAGGGAATTACAGCAACCCAGTTCGGGCTGCTTACCGCCATTGAGATGATCACTGCGGTTCTAATTTACATTCCTGTGGCTTATCTGGCCGACCGCTCCACAAAAAAACCTTTCGTCGTGATCACCTTTTTCAACTTCACCATTTTCCCTCTGGTGATTTTCTTTTCTCATTCCTTCTGGATGATGGTGATAGCCTTCGTTATCCGGGGGTTGAAGGAATTTGGTGAGCCGACGCGCAAGGCCCTGATCATGGATCTGGCACCTGAGGACAAAAAAGCGGGAATGTTCGGGTTATATTATCTGATCAGGGATGTCATTGTCTCCATTGGCGCCTTCAGCGGAGCATTTCTTTGGCAGATATCCCCCGAAGCTAATTTTCTGGCGGCATTTGCCTGCGGACTTATAGGGACAATATATTTTTGGATCTGCGGGAAAGATCTGGGTCAAAGCAAAATCTCTTGATAAAAAATTATCAATGTCATCAAGTTTGATGCTCTCGTCAAAAGTATAATAACCGTCATACCGGCGAAGGCCGGTATCCAGAACATATTGAAATAACTGGATTCCGGATCAAGTCCGGAATGACAAAACAGGAGTTTCCCGACTTTTTACGAAGGCATCATACTTGGACCATCTTTATGTTTTTAAAATATTTTTCCTTCCAATATCAAACGTGACTCATTTCATCCTTTAATTTGGCAAGTTCGCCAATCATGATTTGGCGGACCATATCGGCGGTCTCTTCAACTGAAAGATTGGCGAATTGTTCATAGGGGATTTCATCCAGCACGCGTACAATTATCCGGTGAATGCCTTTGGTATTCATTTTCAATTTTGGCAGGGCGATACCGGTACCGTTTAATACTATCGGCAGGATCGGTACTTTGGCATGTTTGGCAAGGAGAAAAGCTCCCGGTTTAAAGGACTTGATCTCATTGTCCTGGGAGCGTGTTCCTTCCGGATACATAAACACAGACTCTCCTGCCGCCAGCGTATTTTCACTGTCGATCATCATCTTTTTCACGCCATTTTTATCGCCTCGAATAAGTTTAATATAACGGTTAAGATTCATATTCCAGCCCATAAACGGTACACGGAAAATCTCGGTTTTGGAGACGATTTTATAATATAAAAAAAGCCGGAAATGCACCAGAATATCCAGCTGCGATTGATGATTGGAGACTATCATGTAGGTAGCATTATTTTTGTATTTTTCCCTTCCCTCGATTTTTACAAACCAGGTTGGCATTACCCAGGTATAGACGGAGGCCCAAAAGCAGGTATAGTAATGCAGGAGCTTAAGGTGTTTATCAAAAGGAATAGTGAGAAGCCAAATTATAAACGCGCCTGCGTAAAAAATGGGGAAAGTTATTCCCATAACAATAAGTATGTAGGTCGTTAAAATTCTTCCAAGCATGTTGTCTCCTTAGACGGCGATCTTTTAAAAGACTAATCAAAATATCATCTAAAAATCAAGGTCAAAACATCTTAACGCATTATTACTTGTTATACTATTTCGATTTCAAAGGATAACGCGGCGGCAAGAAGGAGGCGACGAAGCGTATTTTACATACGTTGAGGAAGCCGACGACGTAGCCAACAAAGTTAGCCAAAGAAAGCGAAGGGGTATTAGCATTATTACGTTGACACGCAATACCATTTTCCTTATACTCCCTTCCAGAAAAATTAATGTATTATGAAGTTTAACTTCATCAATAATATTAAGGAGGTAAGCGAAATGA
>OCZT010003117.1_pt1 | contig 17045 bp, 7 predicted proteins | sample 1539031 | NCBI WGS metagenome assembly OCZT01 (sample SAMEA3539308, study PRJEB22396) | soil metagenome | biome: tundra; feature: field; material: soil | place: USA | collected 2010-05 | depth 0.15 m | reverse complement strand
AGGTTGCTGTTGCTGTTCCACCTAGTGGTGTAGCATCTACGGAAACAACTGCTATAGTTGAAATAGTTGAAGAACATACGCCGCTTGTTACAACTGCCTGAAAACTTCTTGCTGTTGTAAGATTACCTGTATTAACTGTTGAAGATGTTTCACCTGTCATATCATGCCAAGACCCATCATTATATTGCCATTGAATGCTTCCAGTATAGTTTGTTAATGTAATTGTTGTGCCCGATCCAAAGCAAACATGAGAAGCAGTTGCTGTTGCTGTACCACCTATTGATGTAGGATCTACCGTTAATGTTGCAGCCGAAGAAGTTGTTGAAGAACATACTCCACTCGTGATTACCGCTCTGTATATTGTGCTTACAGTAAGATTTGAATAAGTCTGTGTATGTGTCGTATTGGCTATCGGTGTCCAGCTGCTTCCTCCGTCTGTAGAAGATTCCCATCTTGTGATGGTTCCAACTTCGCTGCTAAGCGTTAAATTGTCACCATTGATCCCGCTACATACATGTGCAGTTCCTGATACACTACCACCTACTGATGTAGGATCTACTGTTAATGTAGCAGCATCAGAAGTTGTTGAAGAACAAACTCCACTTGTGATAACTGCACGATACATAGTAGTTACAGTAAGATTTGAATAGGCTTGTGTAGGTGTCGCATTGACTATCGGTGTCCAGTTAGTGCCGCCGTTTATAGATGATTCCCATCTGATGATACTTCCAACTTCACCGCTAAGCGTTAAATTGGCTCCGTTGATTCCGTTACAAACATTTGCTGTACCTGATACGCTTCCACCTACTGATGTTGGATCAACATTAACAGTAGCACTTCCAGGATGTGTTTCAGCACAAGTGTGTGCATCTGTAACCGAGTTTAATGTATAAGTAGTGTTGGCTGTAGGACTAACGTTAATGGTATTATTCCCTAAAACCAAACTATTAACTGTTACATCAGAATTTAGAGTTGCATTATGATAAGAGATGCTGTAAGTACCTGTACCTCCTGCAATGTTGACATTGAAACTGCTGCTATTGCCAGTACATATAGAAGAAGTGCCACTTATTGTTGCGACTAATGTATTTGGTTCACTGATAGTATAGGTTGCTGTTGTTGTAGAACCGTAAGTAACATCGGTAACAGTAACAGTATAGGGTCCTGCAACAAGAGTTGAAATATCTTCTGTACTCAGTGTATTGCTCCAGCTAAAAGAATAGGAACCAGAACCACCTGTTGCATGAATATCAAGTGCACCATTGTTACCACCGTGACAATTTACATTGGTTTGCGCATCAAGAACGATGACAACCGGAGAACCATTACATGAATTAATGGCAGGCGTAAAGCCCGGGTTTGTATTAGTGCCATTAACTGTCAACCAGGGAGAATAATTGACATTACTAGAAATATCCGCAGCTATTGTATTTCCATTAGCTGTTCCATACCAGTTGCAGGTAGCGTTTAGTGTTCCGGTTGCCCCATTATATATAGCATCATGGGTATTTCCGACCAAAGAATTATTGTTGACATTGAGGGTACCTGTTATAGTATTAGGATTTTCAATATATACACCATTATAGGAATTTGTGACATAATTATTTGTGATTGTCACAGGTCCAACCCACGAAGTAGTTGATGCCAATTGTATCCCTCCTTTATCAATAGCTTGCAATGTATTCGCATTGTTTATGGTGTTGCCGGAAACAGTGATATTACCGCATCCAGAGGAAATTTGAATACCTTGTTTGGGCACGTCCAGTAATTGGTTACCTGAAATGGTAGTATAAGTATCAGAGGCTAACAGAATACCTGCCCATGTAGTGACATCAATTTTATTGTTGCTAATGATATTGGGATTACCGACAGGGGCACGGTTATAGTAGAAATAAATACCACTCTTTGATGCTCCGCCAATATTTGTGATCAGGTTATTATCAATTACTAAGCCGCCAGGATTGGCACCATAGGAACCTGATTTAACAAAGTATAAACCAAAACCTGAAACATTGTGAATATAGTTATTAAGAATTGTAGTATTATTACACATGTAATGAGTTCCATCAGATGTCTGATAACTTATAGCCCCATCAAAAGCTGAACTGGCTGTATAATTACGTATTTCAAAACCCTCAATAATTATGTTTTCTAAGGACTGCATCGGGGATGAATTTGTCAGTAAAATCCCGGAACCGGCAGTTAAACCTGTACCATCAAGAATTGCTTCAGGGACTCTGGATCCGAAAGTTGCTACCGGATCAATATTATAATTAGGTCCTTTGAGAGTCAAATTTGATTTATTATTAATTGTAAGTTTCTCATGATAAGTTCCCGCATCCACATAAATAACGTCACCAGAATGTGCTACATTAATTGCATGTTGAATTGTAGCATACGGTCTGCATTTAGAACCATCATGACCATTTCCATCATTACCTATTGCATAAGTATAAACATCATTAGCAGTGAAGCCGTCATTTACATAAATATCCGTAGAAATAATTGGAGAAACAATGATAGTTTGTGGAACAGAGTTTGCTTCTGAACAGGTTCCGCTCTTTACTACTACACGGTAATCCCAAGTACCTGCTGAACTTGGTGTTTCGCTATAAGTGAGATTGGTATTAACGATGTCTGTATAGCTGCCATTGTTTAATCGTTTTTGCCATTTCACTACACTCCCTGTATTACCACCCAATGTCATAGTGCCTGTATTATCACCATTGCAAATAGGAGTATTACCACCTGTAATGCTACCACCTACACTGGTAGGATCAACTACAATAGTTGCAGGAGTGGAGTTTGCTTCTAAGCATGTTCCGCTTTTTAATACTGCGCGGTAATCCCATGTACCTGCTGAACTTGATATTTCACTATAGGTAAGATTGGTATTGGCTATAGCTGAATATCCACCTCCGTTAACTTGTTTTTCCCATCTAACTACACTTCCTACATATCCCCCACCTAATGTCATTGTACCTGTACTGCTTCCAAAACACATTGGCGTAGTACCTCCAGAAACACTTCCGCCAACAGTTGTTGGATCTACTGTTACTGAAGCTGTAGAAGAAGTTATTGATGAACATACACCGCTGGTAACAATTGCCTGATAACTTGTAGATGTTGTTAAATTACCAGTATTAACTGTTGATGATGTTTCACCAATCATATCATGCCATGTACCATCATTATATTGCCATTGAATAGTTCCTGTATAATTTGTTAATGTTATTGTTGTTCCAGAGCCCAAACATATATTAGAAGCTGTTGGAGTTGCAGTTCCTCCTATGGATGTTGGATCTACTGTTACTAAAGCAGGTGAAGATGTTGCTGAATTACATACTCCAAAGGTAACAATTGCACGATAACTTGTTGAAAGAGATAGATTTCCTGTTGAAACGGTATTGGAAGTCTGTCCTGTCATATCATGCCAGCCGCCATCATCATTTTGCCATTGAATACTTCCGGTATATCCTGTTAAGGTAATAGTTGTTCCAGATCCATTGCATACATGTGATAAGGTTGCTGTAGCCGTACCTCCAACAGAAGTCGGATTAACAATCACTTCTCCGGTATTTGAATATATTGGTCCGCATCCTGAACCTGTTTGACTAACTTTACAATAATAATACATTGTTCCTGCTGTTGCAGTTGATGGAGTATAACTTGCAGAGTTCGTACCAACAGGGGTACCACCTGAATTTTGATTTATTGCAGTTGAATACCACTGATAACTTAATGTACCTGTACCACCAGTTACTGCTACTGCTAAATTAGTTGGGGTATTATTCAGGCAAACTGTTTGAGTTGTCAAAGGTTGGGAACTGAAAATCGGTTGGTCTATAACAATTACAGTTGATACCTCAGATGTAAGAGGACCGCAACCTATTCCTGTCTGACTGATTACACAAAAGTAATATAAGGTACCTGCAGTTGCTGTCAAAGGTTGGTAACTGGAAGAGTTTCCCCCTACCACCGGTGTTCCGTTAACAATTGAATTGATTGTATTAGAATACCACTGATAGCTGAATGTTCCTGCTCCGCCTGAAGCTGTAACGCTTAATGTAGCTGAACCACCCGTACATACTGTTTGAGATGATAAAGGTTGAGCAGCAATAATTGGCTGTGTTACAACAGTTACAACTGTGCTAGTTCCTACTCCTACTGGTCCTGGGCATCCATTATTATCAGTAACAGCAATGTAATATGTTCCTCCATCATTAAGTGTAGCGCCAGAAATAGTTGGATCTGTTATATTTTCACCTGTTGTAAACCAGTTGTTTCCAGTAATTGAAGTCCACATATAAATTAATGGTGCTGTACCTCCATGCGCAGTATAATGCAGGTCTAAAGTTGTGCCTGCACCCGCACAGAGTGGTGAATTAGAACTAATACCTGTTAGGGTAGTAATCAGATCTGGCTCCGTAATAGTAACAGGATGGGCACCGGCAGTGGTTACACAACCACTAGAATCCTGTGCAACAACATCATAAGATGCCGCTGCCAAATAAATATCATAATGATTATTGTCATTATAAGTTAATCCACCGTCTGTTGAAATGAAATATCCTAAAGGAGCAGTTCCTCCTATAGGACCATCATTACTACTATCATTATTATTCCCAATCATTATATATCCATCAGATAATCCATGACAGGTAACATTGATAGCGGTAGTTGAAAAGGCTACAGGAGCTGGTTGAGCAACATTTCCGGTAGAATCATGTGATACGCATTGGGTATTTACATCTCTTATTACTAATGAGTAAGCAGATCCACCGGCAAGAGCGGAGAAATTTACACTTGACTGATAATTCCCTCCATTAATACTATACTCATAATTTGCTAAAGCAGGGGAAACTGTTAATACACCATCATGTCCACCGACAATAGTATTTATGATAGGATCCTGAGCGGGATATGCCGGAACATTTTGATTTTGATTAAGATGGCATGTTGTACCAAGGTTAGTAACAGAAGTAATAACAGGGGTTGGATCAACCTTGATGCTGAAACTAGTTGGTGTACCATCACATTGTACGCTATGGAAAGTATAATGAGGAGTTACCGTAATCGTTCCGCTGATTTGTGAAGGAGTGCTGTTAGTAGCTGTAAAAGCTGTTATGTTGCCTGTGCCGCTGGCACCCAATCCAATGTCGGTGTTATTATTTGTCCAGGTATAGGAAGTATTTCCGTCTGTGGTATATCCGCTGAAGTCTATTTCAGTTGTACTTGCCGTATTACAAACAGGTTGATCATTTACCGGATTTACTGTTGGAGTTGGATTGACTGTAATATAGAAATCAGTTGGCGTACCATCGCATTGTACGCTATGATAGGTATAATGTGGAGTGACTACAATATGACCTGTTATATGCGCATTGGTGGTGTTTGTTCCTGCAAAGGCTGATATGTTGCCTGAGCCACTGACACCTAAGCCGATGCCGGTGTTATCATTTGTCCAGGTATAGGAAGTATTTCCGTCTGTGGTATATCCGCTGAAGTCTACTTCTGTTGTATTTGTTGTTTTACAAACTGTCTGATCATTTACCGGATTTACTGTTGGTGTTGGATTGACTGTAATATAGAAATCAGTTGGCGTACCATCGCATTGTACGCTATGATAGGTATAATGTGGAGTGACTACAATATGACCTGTTATATGCGCATTGGTGGTGTTTGTTCCTGCAAAGGCTGATATGTTGCCTGAGCCACTGACACCTAAGCCGATGCCGGTGTTATCATTTGTCCAGGTATAGGAAGTATTTCCGTCTGTGGTATATCCGCTGAAGTCTACTTCTGTTGTATTTGTTGTTTTACAAACTGTCTGATCATTTACCGGATTTACTGTTGGTGTTGGATTTACCGTAATATTGAAACTGGTTGGTGTCCCATCACAGGTTACACTGTTGTGAGTATAATGTGGAGTTACAACGAAATGACCTGTTATATGTGCATTTGTTGGGTTCGTGCCTGTAAATGCTGTTATGTCGCCTGAACCACTGATACCATTTCCGATGACATTGCTAATGTTTTCCCATGTATAGGTGGTCTCACTGCCAGTAGTATCGCCTGCGAAATGTACAATACTCGTACTAGTTGTTTTACATACGGTCTGATCATCTATATTGGCAATAGTTGGTGTTGGATTTATAGTATCATTAAAACTGGTCGGTGTACCATAGCAGGTTAAGTTATTGTAGAAATATTGTGGAGTTACAATGAAATGACCTGAAATCGGTAAAGCAGTGCTATTCGTTCCTGTAAATGCTAATATGTCGCCTGTACCGTTTGCATCCAATAATCCGATGTCGGTATTATTATTTGTCCAGTGATAGGAGGTTTCACTGCCTGTAGTATAGCCTGTGAAGTCTATTTCATTCGTATTGGTATTATTACATTTTGTTTGATTGCTCACAGCGGCAACAGTTGGTGTTGGATTGACTGTAATATAGAAATCTGTTGGGGTGCCATCGCAGGTTATACTATTGTGAGTAAAATGTGGAGTTACAATGAAATGACCTGTTATATGTGCATTTGTTGGGTTAGTGCCAGGGAATGCTGTTATGTCGCCTGAACCACTGGTACCATTTCCGATGTTAGTGCCAATGTTTTCCCATGTATAGGTGGTCTCACTGCCAGTAGTATCGCCTGCGAAATGTATAGTACTCGTATTAGTTGAATTACATACGGTCTGATTATTTATGGAGCTAATAGTTGGTGTTGGATTTATCGAATCTGTTACACTACCTGATTGCGACTGCGAACAGGTATAAACATCCTCAACACTCAATAAGTTATAGGTATATGTAATAACATAGTCTGTAGTATTTATTATTGGAGCAGTTACCGTTACTGAATTACCAACTGAAGTTGTTACCGTTTGTGGTGAGCCGTTATTTCTAGTATAAGTAAAGGTATAAGGACCTGTTGCATCCGCTCCAGTAAAAGTAATAAGAGGTGCTTCATCACCATTACAAATTGTTGTTGTACCGCTTATTGTTGCGGTTGGCAATGGATGAATAAGTACTGTAAAGGACGCTGATGCTGGACATCCATTATCATCATTCGCAGTAACAGTATATAATCCTCCATCATGCGCCTCAGTAGCACCGTTAATATTATGTGTCGAATCGCAACAAGGTGAAAAAGTGTCAGGATATACCCAAAAACAACCATTTAAATCAAAAGTACCCGTTCCACCGGAAGCAGATGCCCCAATAGTTAATAATGAGCCTTCACACATTGGTTGATGATAGCCTGCTGTATCAATAACAACCGGAGTTAGTTGATCAATTTCAACTACCACAGGATAGCTTAAACAACCTGCATTATCCTGCACAATAATATAAACAGGAGAATTAGCAACTCCTAAACCGGCTCCGGCACCTCCTATATAATCAAAAGCATTAGAAATTTGATTAATATCCGTAAAAGGATATAGATGAACGTAATTAAGAGGGAAATTTCCATTAAGGTTGAATGTTTGGCCATTATTGTAGAATGTAATACCATCATCATAGGAAACTGAATAACCATCTCCAGTTCCTCCTGTTGGACCTTCGGGTATAACAGTTTGAGGAGTATTAATTACTCCACTAGAAAAAGGACTATTAATATTATAATTAGAACTAAAATAATTAATACCAAAAGTTGAATTAACGATAGCAATTTCGACATCGTGATATCCATTGCATGCTGCTAATACATTACCGCCTGTGCTAAAATTAGCAAGATTTGCACTTGTTGAAAGAGCAGTAAATGTAATTGGAGTAGGGTCTGATAAATTTGTTGACTGAGAAATTGAAATACAGCCAGTAACTAAATCCTGGATAACTAATTGGTTATAAGTACCTGCTGAAAGGCCACTAAATTCATTATCTATCTGGAAAGTTGCTCCTCCATCCATAGAATAGAAAAATTCATTTGTACTCCCATCCGGATTTAATGAAATAGATCCATCATATCCTCCTGAAAATATATTTTTATTCAAATCCATTTGGTCATAACCTGCACCGCAAGATGGAGGAAGAGCTGAGCCAATTGAAAATGTCGGCAATGAAATTATAGATAATGTAAAAGGATCTGAAGTAATTGTATTATTACTACTTGCTGAACATTGACCTGTAACTTTAACACGATATTGATGTCCATTCATTGCAGCATTAGCAGATGCAGTAGTATAACTATTCAATGTGGCACCTGTGATTGTTGTCCAATTTATTCCATTTGTTGAACTATCCCATTCGTAACTTGTATTATCAGGAACATAATTTGTTATTGTAAAGGTTGCCGTGGTTCCTGAACATACCGATTGGTTATAATCTGTTTCATTAGTAATAAAAGGACCATCATAGACGGTAAAATTATTTGTTTCACCAGAAGTACCACCACCCGGTGCAGGGTTGGTTACACTGACAGTATGATAACCAGATGTCAATAAATCCGATGAAATTATTGTTGCTGTCAGATGAGTTGAATTAACATAAACAGTGGCTATGGATGCACCATCGAAGGCAGCACCTGAGGCAGGATAAAAATTAGTTCCTGATATTGTTATGGTTAAGTTATCATCACCATTTATTACACAACTTTGCGAAAGATATGTAACGGTTGGAACAGTATAATTAACTGTAACTGCTGAACTTGTATTTGGAGTTTTCGTATTATTATCTGCATCCGAAGCGGTTACGGTTTTTGAACCGGGAGTATTTAAAGTTACATTAAAAGTTTTGGTTCCGGCAACCAATGCAGCATCATTAACCGGAGTCATATTAACATCGGAAGAGGTAATATGTATATTATCGGTTGATGAAACTACATTCCAGTTAGCATCTACCGCATTAACAGTTATAGTGAAAGGTGTTCCGGCAGTTTGATGAGTAGGTGTTCCGGTTTTGCCTGATTGAGTATTTGGAGCAGCTATTTCACCTGGAAGTAATACCTGTAACTTAGTAAAACTACTTGCAGCATTTAATTGAAATGTATTAGAAGTCCCTGTGTGACCACTATATGTAGCAGTAATAGCTTTCCCTGGACCAGTAGCACCAGTTACCGTAACATTAAGTGTTTTAACTCCACCAATAAAATTACCGGTAGCAATAGGGCTGATTGTATTTCCTGCGTTTATTGATAAATTTGCTGAAGAAGTAAAACCTGTTATGGTAGTTGCAAATTGGTCTTTGGCATACATAGTATCAGGAAAAGCAATTCCTACTATTTGTGTTCCAATAGTCTTAAAAGTAAAATGATCGAGTGCTCCTGGAACCTGTGATAAACTGCCGCAATTGGTAAGGCTTGTAAAACCATTCATATTGGCAGTTCCTGTCCTTGTAATATTACCAGATAAGGGAATAATACTGCCATCATTAGCTTTAACTTGTAATCCGGTAATAGTAATTGTATCTTTTGCCGATGTATTACTACCGGTAGAAAAAGTAACAGTAATAGTATTAGAAGTTCTTCCTGTTATAGAAGGTGTAACTGAAAAGCTTCCATGATTAGTACTATTAATAGTACCAACACCAGTATTAAAACTCCAATTAGCCGGTGCAGTCAAAATAAAAGTTACACCAGATTGATTTGGTGCAAAATCAGTTCCTGCTGCTTCGGCAATTTTAATAGGACTGAGGGGTACCCATGTTCCTCCAATAGGATTGCTACTATTTGCAGCTTTATCGGCTGAAACATTAGTGCCACCAGTTGCAGGAGTTACCACAACGGTTGCATTTGCTACGGTATTAATACCGAATGATATAACAATAGTAAACAGAAATGGCATTAACCAGTTTCTGAAATTGTTAATCGAACCTGAATCTGTAGAATTTTTAGTTTTCATTTTTTTAATTATTTAATTGTTAATTTATTATTTTGTTATTTATTTTCTGATTTTTTTTGAGATAGCTTTTCCAAAGTTCGAAACTCCGGAAAAGCTTTTCTCTGCTGTTATTAAATTGTTTTGTAGTATAATTTGTGTCATTTTTAGTTTCCCCTCATTAGCAGAAGCATTTTCCTCCTTAGCAGGAACCTTCCCTCTTTAGCAGGAACTCTTTTCAAATAGGGGTAGTTATGAATAGAATGAGATACGCCCATAACTTCCGGCAAAAAACAAGGAAGGTCGTTAAATGCCGGAAGTTTACCGGATTCTACAAAAACCGGTTTGGGGGATTTTAACAGGTCCTTATGAGCGTAAGTGATTATCATGTAGAGTTTTTTATTTTTATAATTATAGTTCCAGAAATCTTTTGGTAGTCATCATTATTAGATTCTTATGTTATTTATTGCCCTTATTTTATGTTTTATACCAGTTTTTTTAATATTTTTGTTCATTAGAAAATATGTTTCTTACATTGGGGTGGCAAATGTAAATAGTATTTTTTTAGGTTTTTTGCATAGATATACTTGATTTTATCTAAGTGTTTATACTCAGAACAACCCTCAAATCATTGAGTAAATATACTCAAGTATTATATGAGTAAAACTGGTGTAATAGCACCAAAACCCCCCAATTGTCAATTGTTTTCTATCTGAGTATATTTCCTGTAAGAAAATAATAAATTTTGAAAAAAAATTGCGGGGTTAAAATTTATTTCTTAATTTTACAGAGCAAAAAACAATAAAAAAGTTGAAAAATCTTACAAAACCATTAATTCAAAAATTATTTAAAACTTATACATTCAACCCTTTATCTATGAAACAAAAAAAATGAAGCAGGAACCTCATGAAAAAGTTAATTTAATCATTGCCGATGACCACGAAATATTTCGCATCGGTCTTGAAGAAACAATTAAAAATTTTGATTGTATTAAAACTATTCATCATGCAGCCAATGGCTTTGATGTATTAGATATAATCAAGAAAAATAAAGGCACAAAGAGAGATCGAATCAAATTAGTTCTCATGGATTATTCAATGCCTGGAATGGATGGTATTGAAACATCATTAAAAATAAAAGAATTATATGAAGATATAAAAATTATTATGATTACCTTTCATACTGAAAGTCATATTATTGAAAAAATTTATAATTCTGAAATATCAGGATTATTATTTAAAAGTACCTGCGGCGATGAAATTGAGAAGGCGCTCCATGCCATATGTGCAGGAAAAAAATATTATACCCCCGAGGTTGCTGAACTTATTATTAATGAATTTATCGACAGAGCAACTGATAATGGAAAAAATAAAGGAATTAAACTCACTGAAACGGAAGAAAAAATATTAAATCTTTCCCGAATTGGATTATCGAATAAGTTAATTGCTGATGAAATAAACTTATCACAAAGAACTGTTGAAAACCATAAGTACATTATGATGAGAAAAACAAATACGAAAAATATCTGTGAGCTATGTGACTGGGGAAAATGTAACGGTTATCCTTCTTCATCTAAATAATTTTTCTTTCAACCGCTAAATATAATTTTTCCTGCTTTGTTTTTTGTGAATTATACTTTTTACAGCTTTGGAAATAAAATCGCCAAATGCTTAAACTTTATTTAGTATTAAATGAGGTTTACATTAATCCTGACCACTAAAATAGTTAAATATTAATTCGCCTGTATTTATCTTCATAAAAGAAAAAGACAGGTGTTTTCATTAATAATCAACCCGGAGAAAATATTATTTTATGATTTATTGGAATTCAGGAAGCAGTTTAGCTCCTGAAATTTTCATATTGGAGGGGAATTCCAATATCTTTTGTCTTAATCAGGGCTATTGATGACTGGAGTTCATCTATTTTTTTTCCTGTAACCCTGACCTGTTCATCCATGATAGATGCCTGAAGTTTCATGCCGCTATCCTTTATTATTTCCACAATCTTTTTTGCTGTTTCTTTGTCTATGCCAGTTTTTATCTTGATGTCTTTCTTTACCATATTTCCAGAAGCATAAAGCTCTTTTCCGAAATCAAGACAGGAGGAATCAAGTCCTTGTTTCACCATTCGGGTAATGATGATATCCTGAATAGTTTTCATACGCATATCCTGTTCGGTAACTATATGTAAGGACATTTCCTTTTTATCTAAATCAATTGTGGTTTTACTGTTATTGAAATCATATCTATTGACGATTTCTTTCTTAACTGTGTTGATTGCATTATCCAGTTTCTGGACATCTACTTTGCTTACTATATCAAATGAAGGCATGGGGAGGGAATTTACGAATTATGATTTGTGATTTACGATTTATGGGAAGATGATGCCTGGAAGTGTTGTGATATCAATCAAGGGCAGGGTGGATTTATAATAATTATTTATTGTAAGAATAAATTGGTTTGCCAACAACCCATAACCCTGAGCAGTGGGGTGATATCCATCTAAAGAAAAGAAAGCACCTTGAATAAACTGTGAACTGAAATTTATTCCATCATAAGCATAACCATTTTTTATCTGCCTGAAAAAAGAATTCATATCTACCATAGGAATGTTATGAGACGCGGCACTTTGAGAAATCTTTGAATTGAAATGCTGAATGGCTGCATTTATTTTAGCAAGTTCATATTTATCTAAAACATAATGACCGGGAACAGGTCTAAGCGCACCCATTTCATCACATTTTAATGAATCGGCAGGAACGGAAAGTAAAAGATATTCATCGGGATTCATCTTTCGATATGGATTACTTAAGGTAGAGTCACCAATAATAAATCCATTTGCTCCTAAAACAAAATTGAAGACATGTTGGGTAAACATATTGAGAGAATCCACCTGTGATTTATCTAAAACCAATGCTTGGGAGCTGATGAAAGTATAGAAAGGAAATATATCAATATCGGGAATATTTGCAATGACTCCTTGTGCTCCTTTTGAAACCAAGCTATCAAGAACCTTATCCAAAGCTGCATCGAAAGTTGCAAAATCTGTTATGGTTTCATTTTCCCCACCTCGTTTGGCATATTCATAAACATCTTCCATACCGGGCCAGATTGTGAAGAAGGTAGGTACATTTAGCATTGCATCACCTATCATTGTAGAAATTCCCTGTATACGTGCATAACTTGGGAAATATGGGTTTCTTCCACCACTTAAATAACTAATGCTGAAAGTTGGATCGAGATAATCTGAAATTTTTGCAAAAGGAATACCGAAAACTGTACGATTAAAATCCAGAAAAGTAGTATGATTCAAATCATTAATTAATCCAGGGTCTGTAAAAGGAATGGAATCATTTAATGGAAATAAAGAACTAACTCCCAAACAATCGGTTTTATATCCTAAATGAAATGGGGTACTAAATTGGGGATTATGTAAGGGAAAATTTAATCCATATCCATTACTTAGAACATAATGGTGCGAAAACCATGCAGATGAACTCAAACTTCCGATTTTCGACCATAATAAATCGGGAATTGAATTATGCTGAACATCTGATGATAATCCTCCATTTGAATATCCTGCCATAAAATCTCCTCCAATAAAAATACAATTGTTAAATTTCGCATTTCCGCTGGTGGCTGTGACGGGTTTAAATTCAGTTTTGCATCCATTAAAGATTATAATCATTAACAGGAACAGGGTTGGGATTATGCATTTTATTGTTTTCATCATACTATATATAGGTGTGATTTATCAAGGGTTAAAATTAGTATTTCTTTCGGACATGGACAAAAATGGAGTTAAAAACATTGTTATAATCGCCCAAAATACTGTTACCATCGTTCAAAATATTGTTACAGTCATCTAAAATACTGTTACGACCGTTCAAAATATTGTTACGACCGTTCAAAATACTGTTACGACCATTCAAAATACTGTTACGACCGTTCAAAATACTGTTATGACCGTTCAAAATACTGTTACGACCATCCAAAATACTGTTATGACCATCCAAAATACTGTTATGACCATCCAAAATACTGTTATGACCGTCCAAAACAGAGATGTGACCGTTCAAAACAGAGATGTGAATGAAATCAGTAATCAACCCTAAAACTTCACATACAGCTTCGCATTAAGCTGGCGTGAGGTAAGATAATTCGGAACGGCGTATTTTATCCCGCTTGCATCCTGAATCCAAGTGTAGGAAATGGTATTGCTTACATCTAAAAGATTAAAAACTTCGAGACTTATCCACATGGATTTAATATGCCTGAAAAGAGCGGAATGAGCAGCGAGTTTTGAACCCTCACTGATGATTTGTTTCGAAAAGCCGACATCTACCCTACGGTAAAACGGCATTCGGAAGGCATCCATAAATCGTTCACTATTGGGTGGACCAAATGGAAATCCGGTACCGAAGACAAGGTTAAGATTCATTTTATAAGATGGATGACGGGGCAGATAATCCTGAAAGAATATACTTAAACTGATGCGCTGATCGGCAGGTCGTGGGATGGAACCAACGGTATTTTTCACACTGTAAACAGGAGTTGTATTCAGAGTTTGACCGGGGATAATCTGCTGTCCATCGCTGTTATAATAGTTGTAATAAATATTATTGGCAATCGTCTCGCGAGTTTGCATAATTGAAAGACTTGCCCATGATTCAATATCTTTCACAAACTCGCCATTTACCCTGAAATCAATTCCTTCAGCAAATCCTGTGGCGCTGTTATTTCCGAAATAACGGATACGGACATCATCAATAAAATAAGGGTCAATGTTGTTTAATATCTTGTAATAAGCCTCGGCAGTGAACTTGAATGGACGACCCCATGCACGGAAATTATAATCAGTTCCGGCAACAAAATGTATGGATTCCTGCGCCTTGACGTCCTTATGAAGATTGCCATTTAAATCTAATAACTCTCGAAAGAAAGGAGGCTGATTATAAATTCCGGATGCTATGCGGAAAACGAAATCCTTTTTCCAATGAGGTTTTATGGTAAGATTGGCACGCGGACTATACACAGTTTGATTATTGACATCCCAGTAATTTGCCCGGACACCGGCAGTGAAAACATAATTCGTGTTAGTTCCGAATTCCCATTTATTCTGGATATATCCGCTGATTCGATTGGAGCTGAGATTATGGGTGATGTTTATCGGATTCTGCAAAGTAATCATGGTATCGGGCTGGATGGGAATGGAATATCCGGCTGAATCAACATAATTCCATTCATTCAGATTATCGGAAATTATTTCTCGCTGATAACCGGCACCCCATTGTAATTCATTTTTTCCATAAGTATAAAATCCTTTATGCTCGAAATTATAAACATTCGCATTCAGATAATCGCGGGCATGATTAATGAACGTGCCAACGCCAAGATTGAATGCGGTATTTCCAAATTGCGAACTTCCGAGATTTGTATTTAATTGGTTGAGATAAAATTGTCCTTCGATATCGTAAGTTTCATCTTCGACGGAATTAAATTCAGAAGTAATAAATTTTAATTTCAGATGTTCTGTTGGATGATAAACGAGAGAAACAGCACCGGTAATTGTTTGATAAGAATCGAGTTCCTGACCATCGAAAAAAACCTGGAACCCTAATGCCTGACTGAAAGTTCCGAAAGAAGTGAGCCTGTTTGAGGGCACAACTTTATATTGGTTTTGAGAATAATTACCCAATAATTCAACTTCCCATTTATCGGAAATATCATAAGTAAAGAATGCCTGTACGTCAGTAAACTTTGGTTTATAATCTCCTTTTGTATCCAGGCTGCTGAGGATGTATTGATTTGATTTTTGCCTTGCTCCGATAAGATAAGTAAACCGATGCCCTTTGGCAGCAGTGCCTTCAAGACTGAGACTTTCGCCGAGCAAACTTGCGCTCACTGAACCTGCAAATTCAATCGGTCTTTTATATTTAACATCAAGCACCGATGACATCTTATCACCATAGGAAGCGTTAAATCCACCTGCAGAAAACAGAACATCGGAAACCATATCTGAATTGACAAAGCTCAATCCCTCCTGCTGCCCTGAACGAATTAAAAACGGACGGTGGATTTCAATATCATTTACATATAATAAATTCTCATCGAAGTTTCCACCGCGGACATTGAACTGAGAACTTAATTCATTGTTGGAAGTGACACCTGGAAGCGTTTTTATTAATGCCTCTACCCCGTTTCCACTTGGACCAGTGATAATATCGGCTAATTTTGGATTGACAGGAGTCATACCACCTCCGCGAGGAACTTTATCTCCTAAAAATTCGTACGGTTTAAGGTTGGTTGATGAGAAGAATAACTTCTTATCCAGTTTTGTTTTTTGTTTGGCGGGAGGTTTTATTACTGAGAATGAACCTCCAAGACCGATGTAGGTAAAAACAATCGTGTCGTTTCTGTTAGCAGGAACTGCTAATTCATATTTCCCAACGGAATCTGTAAATGTTCCGATTGTATTGGAGCCAAATAAAGTTATTGTTGCGCCGATAAGTGGCTTTGATGTGCTATCCGATACAGTTCCGTAAATAATTGCAGTATTCTCTTGCGCTGATAATTTCAGTGAGCCGAGAATAAGAAGTATTAATAGAAGTTTACGGAAGCCGATTGGCATAAATTGTAGGTCTTTTATAAAAAACGTCATTTAGTACGATGCAAACTTATCATTATAACCATTATTAACCAACATTAATTTGATAATATAAGATGAAAGGATGCAAACGGAGATGAGCAAATTAAATTGTTTAAAGATGTTTCAGGATGCTAATCAGAATCAATTTGAAACTGATTCTTTTGATTTTGATATTTTAGTTATATAAAAGAAAATGGAGAAAATAATCAGATAATATCCTCCGAAAATAATCCAATAGATGATATTGAAATCAGGGATAAATTTAATGATGATAAAAAGGAGAATCATGTTTAATAATCCAATCAATAAATAAATAACGGCAACCATTTGTTCAGAAATTCCAAGTTTGGCTAAGGCATGAGTTGTATGATCCTTCCCGCCAACAAATGGTGATGAGCCTCTTGATAACCTGCTTATCACAACTATAGTGGTATCAATAACCGGAAGCATGAATACCATCAATGGAATCAGGAATCTTTCAAATGGGGGTATAGTAATTTCAGGGCTTTTATAATTCCAGAAGAATAAGATACCAATTGCCGCGAGGAAAATTCCGAGGAATTGACTGCCTGTATCACCC